>Ga0307474_10003607_pt1 | contig 11152 bp, 8 predicted proteins | sample atmos_gasesECM1C_2_FD_203312 | JGI IMG/M metagenome (GOLD analysis project Ga0307474, IMG submission 203312) | Hardwood forest soil microbial communities from Morgan-Monroe State Forest, Indiana, United States - atmos_gasesECM1C_05 | ecosystem: Environmental > Terrestrial > Soil > Temperate... | reverse complement strand
CACCGCGGCGGTGAAGGTGTCCCGCTCCTCGGGCACGACCAGCGCGCCGCTGCCGGGCACGAGGATCGAGCGCGTGCCGAGCTCTGCGATCGAGACCACGGGTGCCCCCTGCGCCATCGCTTCGAGCAGAACGAGACCCTGCGTCTCCGTACGAGAGGCGAACACCAACACGTCCGCTGCCGCGTAGCAGTCGAGCAACTCGGTGTCGCGCTCGAGGTAGCCGGCAAAGTGCACTTGGTTCTCGAGACCGAGCGCCCTCACCTGCGCGCGCAGCGATTCGCGCGCCGGCCCTTCACCTGCGATCACCAGCAACGCTGCCGGCATCGACCGCACGACCTCGGCGAAGACCTCCACCAGGAATGCGATGTTTTTCTCGTGTGCGACGCGGCCGATGTAGGTCACGAGCGGCCGATCGGTCGGAATGCCGGCACTGGCACGAAAGGCAGCGCCGTTGCCCGCACGGAAGCGGTCGGCCGCAAGACCGGTCGGCAGCACGTGAATCGGTGTCGTGAGGCCGTAGTCGGTGAGTACCGCGCGCATCTGCTCCGAGGGTGCAATCACTGAATCAATGCCCGCGCACTGGGAGCGCGTGAAGCTGCGCGCCAGCAGCCGGCCGATCCGGCGCGGCAGCACCGGCAGGTAGTGATGCAGATACTCCTCGAAAAACGTGTGATAGGTGGCCACGGCACGCAGCCCGGCACGCCGCGCGAAGCGCACGCCGGCGTAGTGCGCGATGAAAGGCGTATGAATGTGCACCAGGTCGAAAGCGCTCGCTTCGAGGTTGTCGAGCTCGCGGGTGAGAGCGCGCCACGACATGCGGCGATCTTCCGGGTCGCCGGGTACGTTGTATGCCGGCACTCGCAGCACACCATTCTCACCCACACTGCTCTCACCCACACTGCTCGGACGTTTCGCCTCATCAGGCGCCTTGTCATCCCCACCGCTCAGCGCCTGCGTTCCGCGCGCATCTCGCAGCTCATAGCGCGGCGCCACGAGGAGCGTTTCCACCCCGCAGCGGGCCAGATCCTCCCGGAACGTGCGGATGGACGTCGAGACGCCGTTGACGCGGGGAAAGTAGACGTCGGAGATGAAAAGGACGCGCACGCGCTACCGGCCTGCGCGCAAGCCGCCCGCAGTCAGGCGAGCGTGTCCGGGTAGCGATCGGGATTGCGCACCGGTCGGATTTAGCTGAAGGCCAGACCGAGCTCCGCCAGGGCCGCGCCGATTGCGGCCCCGGCGAGCACGTCGGAGGGGTAGTGCAGACCCAGGACGACCCGGGAGGCAGCGACCAGCGCCGCGAACGGCAGTACCACCCAGACGAGCCCCGGGAAATGCGCGCTGACCTGCCAGGCAAACGAGACCGCGTGCAGCGTGTGTCCGGAAGGAAAGCTGTAGCGATCGAGCGGGGCTGCCGCCAGGTCGATGCTCGCGTGCGTGATGAAAGGGCGTTCGCGGACGAAGAGCTGCTTCAGCAGGCTGTAGAGCACCACGCCGAGCGCACCGGTGAGCCCCATTACGACGGCCGGCCGCAAAGCGGTGACGCCGTAGATAACCGGCAGCGCGAGGATCAGAACGTACCAGGCGACGCCGTCGCCCAATCGGCTCGCGATCTGGAAGACGCGCCGCGGCGCGGCGCGCTGCGCGCCGCGGTTCAGCTGGCGGCATAGGCCCACTTCGGCCGCATCGACGCGTGCCATGAAGGTCGTTAAGCCCGTCGCTTTCATGCGGCCCATCGCCTCCTGTGCGCGGCCCATGGAGTGACACGCTCAGCCTGTTCCCGCAGTGCGTCAAAGGGGTGACGGAATTATGAAACTTTTGTTTCGCCAATGAGTTAGACCGCATTTCATGTGCATTACATCACATTATCGAGGAGGCAGTCCCTGCGCGGGAGCCAATGCGCATGACCTCTGCGCATGACCTCTGCGCATGACCTCTGCGCATGACCTCTGCGCATGACCTCTGCGCATGACCTCTGCGCGTGAGCTCCGCGCGTAACGCCTGCGCATACCCCATGCGCAGGAGCATCAGCGGACACCACCCTCGTGGTCCGCCCCTTCGCCGCAGTTCTTAGGGGCGTCTCTGGGAGGCCTAGCCGAGCCAGCTCAGCCGGTTGAGGACTGCTGGGGAGCAGTCGGCTCGCGGTCCAGTTGCGTACCGCATGGCCGAAGCAGGAGTAGATGAATAACGCGCGCCTGCTTGGAAAAAAGATTCAGCCAACCTTCGGTCAACCCTAAGGCGCTGTGGGGTCTTGAGTGCGTACGTTTCGCCTCAGGCTCGTCGACCGGCACGGTTCACGGGTCGCTGGAACATCACCTTCAAGAACACCAAATGGGAGACACGAAGATGAGGGAGCGACACACCAGGCACATACGCCGCTGGATGATTGCGGCCTCGGCGGCACTCATTGCCTCAGCCGGCGCGGGGCCTGCTTTCGGGGACGATGATGATGGTCGCATGACGCTTCGCAGCGCGACCTTTGAGGATGGAGCTACGCTGCCGCTCAGCATGATCGGCACCATCCCCGGCGGCTGCACGGCGAACGGTGCCACGGGCGGGAACACGTCGCCGCAGCTCACCTGGAGACACGCTCCTGACGAGACGCGCAGCTTCGTAGTCATCGTCTACGATGTCGTGGCGCAGTTTACCCACTGGGCCATGTACAACATCCCGGCAAGCACGACCAGCCTGCCGGAGAATGCCGGAATTCCGGGAAGCGGCTTTGGAGTGCAAAACGGCAACGACTTTTTCATTGCGGGCTACAACGGTCCGTGCCCGCCGACAACTGCGACGCCGCTGGTTCACAAGTACGTGGTCACGGTGTATGCACTCGATACGAGGCTGCCGATCGTGCCCACGTTCGGCGATTTCGTTCCCGCCGGCCCCGAGGGGCTCTATCGCGAACTGATCGATAATGAGCACCACGGCGACCACCGCCGCACTCACGTGCTGGCCAGCGCGAGCATTACGGGGTTCTACTCGGCTGCCGCTCCCGCCGGCAACTGACGCGGCGAACCCCCAAGCTATGGGGTTGGCCAGGTGAATCAGAGAGTTCAGAGCATTACGTAAAACCCTGCGCGGACGACTAGCGGCGCGCGGGCACCGAGCCCGGCGCCGGAGGCATACTATGACGACGCTCGTAATTCCACGGGCCGTCGTACGGGTGCCTCTGTGTCCTCGTTGCCAGACACCGTGCAGGTGGGCGACTGGCGTATCCAGCCGGAACTCGATCTGATTGCGCGCAACGGGCACTCGTCGAAGATCGAGCCCCGGGCAATGCGCGTGCTGATGTCTCTCGTCCGCCGTGCCGGGCACATCGTCACCGTGCAGGAGTTGCTCGATGAGGTTTGGCCCGACGTGATCGTCGGGCCCGGCTCCGTCTACCAGGCGGTCGCGCTCTTGCGTCGGACACTCGGCGACGACAGTCATCATCCCTCCTACATCGCGCACGTCCCGCGCAAGGGCTATCGCCTGGTCGCACCGGTGGGCGCGGTTACCTCTGCGAACGGCTCGGCTGCGAATGGTTCGACCACGGAGGATTCCACCGTCCGTCCCTTCGTCGCGAGCGAGCCTGCAATAGCGCCAACGCTGGCAGCAGCCCCCGCCCCGCCGGGTACCGTCGCGGAGCCGGCAACACCTGCCCCGCTGCTCAAACCGCTGCACATGGGGAATCTCGCCTGGGCGGCGTTCTTCGTCGCTCTCGCCACCGTCGTCGCACTCTTCGTGTATCTGCGTTGGACACCGCGGGCGCCGCCGACTGTTGCCCCGCGAGCGGCGACAGCGAGCGTCCGTGCCGTGCCGCGAGTGACGCAGACCGTGGCGTCCATCGCTGTGTTGCCCCTGCTCGACATGAGCAAGAAGCAGGATCTCGGCTACATCGCCGACGGGCTCACCGAGGAGCTCATCGATTTGCTTTCCCGCGGATCGGACATGCGAGTGCCCGCACGCACGTCGTCATTTTATTTCAAGGGCAAGTCCGCCACCGTCCGCGACATCGCAGCGGCGCTCGGCGTCGACCATCTGCTCGAAGGCAGCGTGCGTCGCTCTGGAAATCGGCTGCGAGTGACGGCACAGTTGATCCGCGCCGACAACGGCTATCACCTGTGGTCGCACACCTACGACCGGGACTTCACTGACATCTTCGCGGTCGAGGACGACATCGCGCAGGCCGTGACGCGGACCCTCCGGGCGAAGCTGATCACCGAGCACCCGCTCGGTGAAAGTGCCGGCGGTGATCGTGAAGCGCACAACCTTCAGCTCCAGTGCCAGTTTTTCATTCAGCGCAACACAGCCGCCGATGCGGAGAAGGCAGTCGCTTGCTATCGCCAACTGCTTCGCGTCGTCCCGCAGGACGCCACCGCCTGGGCAGGGTACGCGGACGCCCTCTGGCGTCTGCCGGCACTCAAGGAAACGGCGCGGTCTGAGGCGCGCGTCACGCGGGACGCCGCACGTCAGGCAACCCAGCATGCACTCGCCCTCGACCCCGAGCTCGCCGCGCCGCACGCCTTCTTGGCGGTATACCACCGCGTCATCGACCGTGACTGGGTGGCGGCGCAAGCGGAGGTCGACGCAGCACTGACTGCCGATGCAGGGGAACCGGCAAGCCTGCTTGCGGCCTCGCGTCTCGCCATGACGCTCGGCGAGTTCGACCGGGCACTTGAATTCCTCGAGCGAGCGCGCGTACGGGACCCACTGAACTTCCTGCCGTATGCGCGAATGACCGAGATCTATCTCTACGAAGGAAGGCTGGCAGAGGCAGAGATTGCCGCGAGGCGGCGGATTGACTTGTCGCCGGACGGCCAAGGCGGCTATACGAGCCTCGCCGACGTGCTTCTCGCGCGAGGCGAGCCCCAGGCGGCGCTGGAGGTCGTGAGGCGGGAACCCGACGAGGCCGAACGGACCATCGGCCTCGCGCTCACCTATCACGCGCTCGGCAGGCGTGCCGACGCCGATGCCATGCTGACGGAATTGACACGCAAGCATCCAGACGCTGGGCTCGAGCTCGCCGATGTCTATGCCTATCGCGGCGAGGTCGATCGCGCCTTCGCCGTCCTCGACGGCGCGCTAGCTGCAACGGATGTCTCACTCACCGCGGTGAAGAGCGACAGCTATCTGAAGCCGCTGCATTCAGATCCCCGTTACCGGGCTCTCCTCAGCAAGCTCAACTTGCCCCAGGGAGGGGCGGAGTCACTACCTCTGGCGCGTGCGCAAGCCGCGCGCGCGGTGGCGGCCGAAAGCACCTTCAGCGGCGCGACAGTCGGGAAAGGACCGCGGTGACGAAGCGCTCCGCCGAGCCCGGCTGGTGAGCAAGGTACAAAGACGGCTCGGTGATCTCGAGCTCGAGTAGACGCGGCTGGCCTTCGCCGTCGCGCACCAGATCGACGCGCGCGTACAGCAGCCCGTCAAACGGCAGTCGCGCCAGCACTCGCTCCGCTGCCGCGAGCTCCGCGGCATCGGCACTGCGCGCCCCGATCTCCTCGGGCGCAAACAACCCCGCCGTTGCCTGAGCGCCGCGGGGCAGCAGCGGTCCCTTGCGGATTGCGTGACTGAAGCGGCCGTCGATGAACATGAGGGCGCTCTCGCCGCGGACGTCCACGTCCTCGAGGTATGGCTGCAGCATGACCCCGCGGCCCGACTCGAGAATCGCATGCATGTGGGCGAGGATCTCCCCCGTGGCGCGGCGGTCGTGGCGACGGGTACCGCGGGCGCCCGCTCCGATCGCCGGCTTGACGACCAGCTCTTCCGCAGCATGCTCTGCCAGGAACTCCGCGAGCACGCGCGCTGCATCGGCCGCTGTCTCGGCGTAGGTCGTCGACACCACGGGCAGCTCGGCCTGCGCGAGCTCGCGCAGATAGTGCTTGTCGGAGTTCCAGCGCACTACCGGCAGCGGATTGAAGAGCGCGGTGCGCGCAGTGACGCGCTCCGCCCAAGCGAGAAACTCGCGCCGCCGCTCGGCGTAGTCCCAGGCCGAGCGCAGCAGCACCGCATCGAAGCGCGACCAATCGACCGCCTTGTCGTCCCAGTCGGTGATATCGGCCTCCACACCGGCCGCGGCGAAAGCTGTGAGCAGTGGCGGCATGTCTTCGTCGAGGCCGCGCGCGGCGCGCGCGGTCACGAGCGCAACTCTCGACCTCACTCGCGAATTCCTGAGCCGCGATTCATCAGATAGACGGCGAGCGCGTACAGTGCGATCGCAGCGCCCACCATGAGCGCGAACGCCCCGCCGACATCGACGTCTGAGACGCCGAGAAACCCGAAGCGAAAAGCATTCACCATGTAGAGGATCGGATTGACGAAGGACAGCGAGCGCGCCCATGGAGGCAGGAGGCTCACCGAGTAGAACACTCCGCCGAAATAGGTGAGCGGCGTGAGCACGAAGGACGGTATCCAGTTCACCTGATCGAAGTTCTTGGCGAAGAGGGCGTTGAGGAACCCACCGAGGGCGAAGGTGAGCGAGGTCAGCAGCAGCGCCGCGAGCACCACCAGCAGGTGTTGCACCGGCAGGTGTGTAAAGACGAGCGAGACGACGGTCACCGCCGCACCGACCAGAACCCCACGCACTATGCCGCCCGCGGCATAGCCACCGACGATCACCCAGTTGGGGAGCGGCGATACCAGCAGTTCCTCGACGTGCTTGCCAAACTTCGCGCCGAAGAAGGATGCCACCACGTTACCGTAGGAGTTGGTGATCACGGACATCATGATCAGCCCGGGTGCGATGTACTGCTTGTAGTCGAAGCCACCCATCACTCCCACGCGCCGCCCGATGAGGCTGCCGAAGATCGCGAAGTAGAGCACCGAGGTCACGATCGAGGGCACGATGGTCTGGCCCCAGATGCGGATGATGCGGCCGTACTCGCGGATCACGATCGTCTTGAAGCCGATCCAGCGCACCACGTTGAGCCGCAGCGACGCGTTGGGCGAGTCCGGCGACTCGGGCGAGGCAGGCTGGAGTGCGAGGCTGCTCACCGGCGCACCTCGGCGGCCGGGGCGGGTCCTGCGGAAGTGGTGCCCGCGACGGTATTCTCGGCGTCGCCGCCGTTGCCGCGGGAGCTGTCGCTGCCGAGCGGGCCACGACGCTCGACCAGCTGCATGAAGATCTCCTCGAGACGGTTCACCTTGTTGCGCATGCTGAGCACTGCGATACCGAGAGCGGAGAGCCGCGTGAAGATGTCGTTGAGATTCTCGTCCTTCGATGCCTCCACCTCGAGAGTGTGATCGTCGACCCTGGTGGCGACGTAACCCGGTAGCACCGGGGCCACGGCGATCGAGTCGCGCAGATTGAGCACCACCGTCTGGACGTGCAGCCGTCGCAGCAGGCTGCTCATGCCGTCGCGCTCGATGATGCGCCCGTCGTTGATGATGGCGATGTTGCGGCAGAGCGTCTCGGCCTCCTCGAGGTAATGCGTGGTAAGGATGATGGTGGTGCCGCGCGCGTTGATCTCGCGCAGGAACTCCCACATCGAGCGCCGGATCTCGATGTCGACTCCCGCGGTCGGCTCATCGAGAATCAGCAGCCGCGGCTCGTGCATCAGCGCACGCGCGATCATCAAGCGTCGCTTCATTCCCCCGGAGAGGCCGCGCGACATGCCCTTGCGTTTGTCCCACAACTGCAGCTGTTTGAGGTATTGCTCGGCGCGCTGACGCGCCACGGGGCGCGGAATGCCGTAGAAGCCCGCCTGGTTCACCAGGATGGTGACCGGCGATTCCCACATGTTGAAGTTGATCTCCTGCGGCACCACGCCGATGCACGCCTTGGCCTCCTCCAGATCCGTGTCGATGCTGTGGCCGAAGACGTGCGCCTCGCCCGCGGACTTGTTGACCAGCGAGGTGATGATGCCTATGAGCGTCGTCTTGCCCGCGCCGTTCGGACCGAGCAGCGCGAAGAAGTCGCCACGCTCGACGTCCAGGTCGACCCCGCGCAGCGCCTGCACGCCGTTCGTGTAGGTCTTGGTGAGGTTGCGTACCGAAAGTGCATTCATGGATGGGGCAGGATCGGGGCTCACGTGCACGGGCGCAAGTGAGACGGGCGCAGGCCTCTCGGGATGCACCGTCCGCGACGGCAATGTCGCTCGCGGGACAAGCCCGGAACATGCCCCGCCGGGGGTATTGACGCGAGGCGCGGCTCGAGTGAGCGGGGATTGGGACGCTCAGCTGGCCGTCTTCAGCAGCAACGTCTCCGGCGTGTCGTGGCCAGTCTGTCCCGCGGCGCCGGCGGGAACGATGCCCTCGGTCGAGGCGCCGTCATGGAAGGACCAGCAGTCGCGGCCGCGTCCCTTCGAGGCATAGAGCGCGATGTCGGCGAGTCGCACCGCGCGCTCGTGCGAGTACTCACCCCCGCGCTCGACGCTGCTGAGCCCGATGCTCACCGTCAGATGAGGGCGCGTGGGCGAGGCGTCATGGGCAACGCGAAGATTGGCGATCGACTGCAGCACGCTCTGCGCGGCGGCAGTCGCCTCGGCGCGATCCCCGCCGACCAAAATCGCAATGATCTCCTCGCCCCCATAGCGCGCGACGAGATCGAGAGGCCGGCGGCGCACGACCGTGCGGATGGTGACTGCTACCTCGCGCAGGCAGCTGTCGCCCGCCTGGTGACCGTAGCGGTCGTTGTAAGCCTTGAAGTGATCGATGTCGATCAGCATCACGGACACCGGCTCGCCGGCGCGCCGCGCGTGTTCCCACAGGCTCCGCGCCTGGTCTTCGAGCGCGGCACGGTTCAAGAGCCCCGTCAGCCCGTCGTGCATCGCCACTTCGGCGAGCCGCCGTCGCTCGAGAAAAGCGACCCGGTTCGCGTGCTCGAGCGCATAGCAGCCGGCACCGCCGATCAGGTTGGCGCACAACAGCACGAACAGCGAGTAGGTGGCGACCGTGCCAGAGATGCCCCCGAGCACCGCCGCCGCGACATAGACGCCGATCAGCAACAGATTGCTGCGCAGTGCGGCGTTGAACCCCAAGCCGATCATGAAGTAGTAGTAGAAGGCGACCAGCAGCAGCCGCGCGGCGACGAGCGGCACTTGTGCGGGAGTTGCCTCCACTGCCATGAGCACGGCGCCGACGCCGAACAGCGGGGCCGCCACCTGCATGGCTGGCTGGTAGGCGCGCGCGTAGAGGCGCGGCGCCGTGAATACCATCATGATCAGCACCAGCGGCAGCTGCAGACCGAAACGCCATAGGTCCGCCCGCGCCAGGCGCGGACCGACCAACAGCCAGTGATCGATGATTGCGAACCCGAGCACCGTGGAGAGCGCGACGATCAGGCTCATGCGGATCCACGGCCGCACGGCCGCGCGGTAGCTCAGGAGAAATTGACGTTCAAGCTCCGGGTCCGCGAATCGCAGCCGCCGCCACTGTGCCGTCGCCGTCGCCTGATCTGCCGGCGCGCGTGCGTGCGTTGCCTGCAACCGCCCTCCCCCGGATGCGATCGCCTCCGCTAACGGAACGGATCGCGATCTCTGTCGACCTTCGTCCGCGAAAAGCTCTTCACTCGCGTCCGCCACACTTCGTAGGGATCCCACCCTGGTCGAGATTCCTCCACTTCCTGCAGTCCATTCACCATCTCGGCAAATTCTTCGTTGGCTGCTGGGGTCACACCATCGGAGGCTGGAATCCCTTGCGCTCCTTTTCTCTTCATTGACTCGCGCTCCTGCGTCTATACGAAGTGTTCTTGGTTCCTGTTGCCTGTCGCCTTCCACTTCCATTGTGCGACTTGGCGCACAGAGTTTATGTCGTCCGTAACCCAAAAGCGACTGTGAGCAAACCGCAACACACGGGGCAAGTGACTGATTATGTCAACGTTATTCAGAAGATTAACCCCGCCTGAACGACCATTTAGTGGTATTGGGCACTGCGTTGCACTAACGCCATTACCTGGACGGTTGCCTGGACTCAGTCCGCGAAGTAACGGGCGAGATACTCCTCGAACGTTCCCTTGTCGGAAGCCTCGATCGACTGCTGCGCCGCAAGGGATTCGGCTGCCGCCGCCGAGAACTCGCTCAGTCGCTCCTGGTTCGGGGGATAGAGATCGAGGAAATATGCCTTGTGCGTCGCGGACATGCGCAATGCCAGATCGAAGAACGATTCGCCGGAATTGAGCTCGGCCAGCAGTCGCGCCGAAGGCGTGAGCGCCACGTCGTCGATCTTCGCCGCCTGTGTGGCGAGCGCGTGGGAGTACGGTCGTCCCGTATCGCCGCTGTCCAGCACGTCGCAGATCCCGATCATCGAGTCGATGAGCTCGCGTGCCCAGTCGCGCATCGGCACGCTGCGGCCGTCACGTATCAGCGTCAGCCCGGCTTCGCGCCCCCGCCGGGCGACGGTGACGTGGTTCTGATCCAGCACGGCCTGCTCCGCTGCGGCTATCGGTGGGCTGTCCTTCATGAGGCAAAGCGCCAGGAACGCCTCGAGGAAGCGCAGCTTGTCCTGGTTCACCCCGACGGGGTCGAAAGCGCTGACGTCGAGCGCACGCACCTCGACGTATTCGACACCGGCGCGCAGCAGCGCTTTGGTGGGGCGCTCGCCCGAGCGCGCGACGCGCTTGGGTCGGATGAAGCTGTAGTACTCGTTTTCGATCTGCAGGATGTTGGCGTTCAGCTGGCGGTACTCGCCGTTCACTTTCACGCCCAACCCCTCGTAGGGTGGGTGGGGCGTGCTGATGGCACGTGTCAGGTCGCGGACGTACTCCTCGAGGCTGTTCACCGACACCTCGAGCCCCGCCTGGTTGCGGTTGCGATAACCGACGTCGCTCATGCGCAGGCTCGTGGCAAACGGCTCGAACGCCGTTCCGGGGCCGAAGTCCGTCAGTCCCATCTGCCGCCCGTGAAGGAACGACTTGCATACCACCGGCGAGACGCCGAACAGGTACAGCACGAGCCAGCCGTGGCGGCGATAGTTGCGCAGCAGGTCGAAGTAGCAGGCCGACATGAAGCGCGAACCCTGGGTGTTCTCGCCCCGGGAGGCGGCCCATGCGTCCCAGAACGGCAGCGGGAACGAGTAATTGAAGTGGACGCCGGAAATCGCCTGCATCATCCGGCCGTAACGCAATCCCAGGCCGTTGCGGTACACCGTCTTCATATGCCCGATGTGCGAGCTGCCGTACTGCGCCAGCGGGATGTCCTCGTCGCGCTCGATGGCACACGGCATGCTGGTCGCCCACAGCAGA
>Ga0307474_10003606_pt1 | contig 11152 bp, 7 predicted proteins | sample atmos_gasesECM1C_2_FD_203312 | JGI IMG/M metagenome (GOLD analysis project Ga0307474, IMG submission 203312) | Hardwood forest soil microbial communities from Morgan-Monroe State Forest, Indiana, United States - atmos_gasesECM1C_05 | ecosystem: Environmental > Terrestrial > Soil > Temperate... | reverse complement strand
CTCGATATCGAGGAGGTGCAAAGCTACCGGCATAATCCGACGATCTATGTCGAACTCATCGGCAATGCCCTCTACACTCCCTATGTCCTGCATTACGCCGCGGCGGAGGAACGCTACAAGCACATCATTCAACGCCTGATCCGCATTCCGGAGCTGGTGCGCCAGGCCGAGCAGAACTTGAGCGATTCGCCAGAGATTTGGAACAAGGTGGCGCGCGAGGAAAACACGGGCAACATCGATCTCATCGACGGCGTGCTGCGCACGAGTTGTCCGAAGCCCTTGGTTCACGACTACACCCAGGCCGCCGAGCCCGCGATCGTCGCGCTGCGCGCCTTCAACGAATTTCTCGAGGGCACGCTGGCGAAAAAGACCTCCGACTGGCGCTTGGGAAAGGTGTACTACGCCAAGAAGTTCAGCTACGTGTTGGCGACGGGTAAGACGCCCGATACGCTGCTGAAAGAAGCGGAAGCGGACCTGCGCAAGACTCGCGATGAGATGGTACAGCTCGCCGCGCCCAAGTCGGTCGAGCAAGCGCTCGCCGACGTGGCGCTTCAACACGCGACCCCGCACACCTATATGGCCGCGGCGAAACAGACGCTGGTCACCGCGACGGCTTTCGTCAAGGCCAAGGACTTGGTGAGCCTGCCGCCCAACTCGAATCTGCAGGTGATCGACACGCCGGTGTTCATGCGCGGCATCTACGGGGTCGGGGGCTTTAATCAAGCGCCGCCGCTGGAACCTAAATTAGGCGCATTTTATTGGGTAACGCCGATCGCAGACTCCTGGCCGCAGGCGCGCATCGATTCGAAGCTGCGCGAGTACAACGATTCGGGACTCGCGCACCTCACGGTGCACGAAGCGATGCCGGGACACTATGTGCAGGCGGAGTATGCGAACGATGTGCAGCCGCGCTCGCGGCGCCTGCTGCGCAGCATCTACGGTAATGGTCCATACGTAGAGGGCTGGGCGGTGTACGCGCAGCAACTCATGGCCGATCAAGGCTTCTTGAGCGACTCACCCGGCTACCGCTTGACGCTGGCGAAGCAAAAGCTGCGGGTGCTGGCCAATACCATTCTGGATGTGCGCCTGCAAACCGAAGGTATGAGCGATGCCGACGCCATCGAGCTCATGACCAAGGGCACGTATCAAGAAATGGAAGAAGCCACGGCCAAACTGCAGCGCGCGAAGCTGTCCTCCTGCCAATTGCCGACTTACTACGCCGGGTACAAGGGCTGGCTGGCGGTGCGCGAACACTTTAAGAGCACCCACGGCGATGCCATGACCTTGAAGCAGTTTCACGAGGCGGCGCTGCGCGAGGGTGCGGTGCCGCTGCCGGTGTTGGATGAGCTATTAAATTAACAGCGCATTAAGTCCATTAACTTAAGGCGCTTTGACTTATAAAGTCCGCCGGCTCGAACAGGCGGTGAATCAAGCGATTTTCGGCGCTTTAAGCAAAATAAAATGTCGCTGCGCCCTTACGTCGGTTATTGCCGACATGTTTTGCCGTGGGCCGCGCCCGTACCATGACGGCATCAAAATTCACAGTTAGGTACGAAGCGTGACCAGTCTGACTTATGCCGCCGAGGCTGCTTCGAGCAAAACGCTGGAGGCGTTGGCTCAGGTCATCCGAGCGTTGGCGCCGGAAGTATCCGGTGTCTCGTTCCATGACTTCGCGGCGGATACGCTGTGGATGTCGGAGGATTTTATTCTGCCGGAGGATTATCAACTGGTGGAAGACTCGCTCTCGAGCGACCCGCGCGGCAATCTCGATATCTCCTATGCGCCGCGCGAGGACGGCAACTATTCGCTCGCCATTCCGGTGCGCGATGCGCAAGGGTCGGTCAACGGCGCGGTGCGCTTGAGCATCGATGCCTCGATCAAGGACACCCGCACGGACGAATCGCTGGAGCAAAAGCTGGCGCCGGTGTTCGTGTGCCTATCCGCGGAATTCGAACGGCGCCAGGGATTTCCGCTGCTCATCAGCGAGGATACCCTGGAAGGGGCGCAGATCGAGAATGCACTGCACGCCGAGCGCTTCGAACTCTTTCTGCAGCCGATCTGCTCGCTGCACGACAATGTGAGCTTGGCGCACTTCGAAGTGCTGCTGCGCCTGCGCACCGCCAAGGGCGACCTGATCGAACCGAAAGAATTCCTGGCGCGCGCCGCGCAGCAGCGGCTCATGCCGAACATTGATCGCTGGGTGGTGCGCACACTCTTGGTGTGGCTGACGGCGAATCGTAAGGTATGGGCGCGCGTGCCCTCGGTGTTCTCCATCAATGTATCGTCGCAGTCGATGACCGACGACAGTTTCGTCACCTTCGTCGAAGCATGCGTGAAGAAAAGCGGATTGCCGCCGCAGGCGCTGTGCTTCGACATCACGGAACGATTCGCCGCCTCGGGCAGCATCAGTGTGGCCGAGTCCATGAAGCGGCTGGAGGCGTTAGGTTGCGAGGTGGCACTGGATGATTTCGGCGCCAACCCTCCAGCCTACGGCTACCTTCGATCCATCCCAGCGCACTATTTCAAAATCGACAGCTCCTTAGTCGAAGCGGCGCCAACCGACCGCATCGCGCGGGCGATGATTTCCGCCATCGTGCGCATGGCGAGCGATCTCGGCGTGCAGACCGTAGCGGAATCGGTGGAGTCGGATATGGAACTGGAAGCGGTGCGCTCCTTGGGCGTCGACTATGCGCAGGGATATTTGTTGGGAAAGCCCAAGTCCCTCACCGGCTACGATTTCGCCACGGGTCAGATCAATTGAGGCGCTTCAGGGTTCAGCGCAGCACCCGCGAACGGTTCACCAAACCCGAACGCGATCGTCCGGCGCGAGATAGAGCTTCTCGCCGGGCTTGACCTCGAACGCCGCATACCAGGCATCGAGGTTTCTTACGGTATAGGCGCGATACTGCGCCGGCGCATGGCCGTCGGAGATGATCTGCGCGCGCAACGCCGGGTCGCGGATTTTTCCGCGCCAACTCTGCGCGAAGCTCAGAAAGAACAACTGATCGGCGTCGAACCCTGAGAGTTGCAGCGGCGGTGCGCCCTGCGTCGCCAGCCGATAGGCATCGTAGGCGGCATTCAATCCTGCGACATCGGCGATGTTCTCGCTCAAGGTTTGCTCGCCGTTGACGTGCAGATCCGCAAAGGGTCTATAGGTTTCGAACTGGGCCGCGAGACGCGCTCCCGATGCGCGAAAGTGCGCGTAATCGTCAGGCTGCCACCAGTTCTTCAAGCGGCCCTGCGCGTCGAAGAGCGCGCCCTGGTCATCGAAACTGTGGCTGATCTCATGGCCGATGGTGGCGCCGATCGCGCCATAGTCCATCACGAGCGGCTGCTCGGGATCAAAGTACGGCGGCTGCAGCACGGCGGCAGGGAAATTGATGGCATTCATCGCCGGCAGGTTCACGGCGTTGACCAATTGCGCGTTCATGACCCATTCCGAGCGATCGACCGGCTCGCCCAACTTGGCGAGTTGGCGCCGATATCCGTAAAGATCGGCGCGCGACCAATTGTCGAAGGCATCGCCGCGGGTGACTTTCAAGCCCTTGTAGGAGCGCCAGTGATCGGGATAGCCCACCCCGACCTTTAAGGCCTTGAGCTTGGCCTTGGCGACCAACTTGGTTTGCGGCGCCATCCAATCGAGCCGATCGATGCGCGCGTTGAAGGCCGCCAAGAGGTTATGCACCATGACTTCGGCGCGCTTTTTCTGCTCGGGCGAGAAGTATTTGGCGACGTAGAGCTTGCCCACCGCATCGCCGAGAACGGCGTCGCAGGCGGCGACGGCGCGCTTCCAACGAGGACTAATTTCCGGGGTGCCTTCGAGCACGTGCGCGTAAAAGGCAAAATTCTCATCGACGAATTTTCTCGGCAGGTAAGGTGCGGCATCCTCGATCTGGTGGAACTTCAAATAATCCTTCCACGTATCGAGCGCCTCGGTCGCCACGAGCGTCGAGAGGCCGATGAGCGCGCTCGGCTGCCAGACCACGAATTCGTTCTGGCCGCCCAAGCCGGCGGCGGAGAAGAAGGCGCGCCAATCAAGGTCCGGTGCCCGAGCGTAAAATTGCTCGCGGCTCCAATGAATATTGCCGGCAGCAATTTGTTCCGACGCCGCCCGCGTCCAGTGCACTTCTGCCATGCGCCGCTCGAGCTCGAAGATTTTCGCGGCGCGCTTTTCGGGAGAGTCGATGCCGGCCATTTTGAGCACAGTGGCGATGTGCGCCACGTATTGCGGCCGGATCGCCGCCATGGCAGCTGAGGTGCCGAGGTAGTATTCACGGTCCGGCATCCCCAAGCCGCCCTGCAGCAGGAAGGGCAGGTAGCGATTCGGGTCATTGAGATCCTGCGCTACCCAGAGGCCGAAAAGATGCGGCGTGTAAAGATTGGTTGAATTCAAAATATCCACATCCGCACGCAGGGTTTCGCCCAAGGCGGCCGCGAGTCCGCTGCGGCTGAAGATGTCATCGATGCGCTTCAAGGCGGGCTCGATGGGTTTTAGCCCTTGCGATTCGATCGTGGCTTCATCCATGAAGGTGTCGTAGTAGTCGCCGATTTGCTGGGCTTCGGAGCCAGGCCGGGCGTGCTGCGCCGCGGCCACTTTCAGCAGCTCATTGACGCGCTGGGTCGTGAGCTCGCTCAAAATGGCCGCATTGCCATAGCTGCTGCGATCGGCGGGAATTTCCGTGGCGTTGATCCACGCGCCATTGGCATAGGCGTAGAAATCATCGCCCGGCGCGACTTTTGCATCCATGCCGGCAAGATCGGGTCCGTGCACTTGCGCCACGGCTACGCCGGCCAGCAAGAGAAAACCAAAACTTAGAATTCGGTGCATTGTTTTACCAGTTGGGATGGTGGGCTTGCCGCGTCAGCACCAGCACTCGCTCGCAAGCCGACGCAGTAAGTCATGGCCAAATTGTACCTTACTGCTGCTGCAGGCCCGACTCGGCGATGAGCAGCGTGGCTTCCATTTTCTAGGGCGCCAGCGGTCCTAGGTGATCTTTGAGCGCCAACGCCGTGGCGACTCTGGGATCGCCCGCGAAGCGCTCAGCGAAGTCCGAGAGCAGAGTCCGGGCCAGCCTCGAGGCGCCGCCGCCGCGTGCGGCGAGCTGGGCAATTGCCAAGGTGTCCGCCGCCGACTTGGGCCGAAAGTTAGGATCCAAGTTCAGTCGTTGGACCACGACGTCCAGTGCTTCGCCGGTGCGTTTCAGCGTCAGAAGGCGTGCAACGAGCTCTTCGGTGAGGCGGGTGACGTAGCGCGGATCGTCCCAGCTCACCGTGCGTTCGCACAGCCACCGGTAGTCCTCCGGGGTGCTGCCGCGGCTTTTGAGCCAATCCTCCAGCATCTGGAAACTTTTGATGTGGGAGCCTGCGCGCATGAGCCCGTAGGCTTCATGCACATGCTTGTCGTTCTCGCGCTGGGTTTGCTTTTCCTCGAGCGCCGCGGTGCGTTCGGGACTGACCCAAGTCTCGAGATTCAACTCGTCCCGGCGCTCGTAGAGCGCACCGCCCAAGAAGCTGAACACCGAGAGCACGGCAAACATGCCGATGATGACCTCAAAGGGCAGCCACAGATCCAAGGTCCAGAGCAGCTTCAGGCCCAAGCCGTAGGCAATAATCACCAGAAGCACCGCGCCGTACAAAATCCCCAGTCCGCGCACTAAACTGAACCAATACACTGGATATGCAGCTTTCAATATGTTGCTCTCCAGTCCCAATATCGCGACTGAGGCGGGGAGAAAGAAGAGACAGATTGTGGCGAGACCGAAAGCAGCGGGGGTCCCAAAATGTTGCTGAGTCAGGTACACGCCGTAGCCGATGAGTCCAAGAATCACGACCTGACCTAAGGGGCGCTGCTCGTCGACCGGATTCATCATTTGAATGTCGAGGGTGGGCGGCTCATCGAATCCGCGCACCGTGTGATCGAACAAGATGTAGGCGTACTTAAAGAACCAGGAGGTAACTAGCAATGCCAAGGGAATGCCGACCAACAGCGCTTTGGCGGCCATGTAGAGCAGGAAGGCGAAGATTACGACGACCGCTGCGGCGCCGCCGCGCGCAGGTCGGATCAGGTGACGCAGTAATTTCAAGTCCGGACTATTTGTGTGGGCCGTAAAGGTTTGCTCATCGCGACAATATGTGGTGCATTAGAGACACACTTTCCCGAAGTGTCTAAGTGCTTTTATCGTTCTCAATATTTCTACAGGACATTTTCTGACCAGATGCATCATGCGCTCTAGCAGCCCACGAGGCTCTAAAGTATCAAAAGCCGCGGCCATCCAGGAGGCTGCGCGAAAGTCGCTTACGAAATTGCTGAGAGCTCTATCCGCATTCGTCTTCGAATGTGGGTTAAGCATAAGCGAAGTGAATTCATTGTTGCGCACGGCTGCGGTTCAAAGGGCCGCCATGCGACAGCTCGAAGACAGTACTAGGGTCAACATCTCGGGTATTTCGGCCATCACGGGAATCCCTAGAGCAGAGGTTTCTCGGATTCTCAAATCTAATGGGAGCTCAACTTTTGGAGCGATAGAACGGCACCAAAACGTCACGAGTAGGATACTAAGTGGGTGGCATAGTGACCCGCATTTTTTAACAGCGGTCGGCTGCCCCAGAGATCTCAAGATTTTTGGGGGTGGCGCTACATTTGAATACTTAGTTAGGAAATATGGACAAGGAATTCCGATCAGAGCCATCATTGATGAGTTGGAGCGCGTCGGGGCAATTCGATTGGTGTCATCCTCTCAGAAAATTAGCCCGAAGATGCCTATAGCGATCAATCCACTTATTACTGACCAAAAAATTAAAGAATTTGACGCAACAGTGGACAGCCTATTCCCGAATTTGCTGAGTCCATCTGACGCCGCTTTTGTCGAAAAGGTGGTTGGTACTAAAGTGTGGTCCGGACCCGTACGACTGCTTCGAAGCAGATCTGGCCCAAATGCAGTGGTGCTGTTACGAGAACTGCAGAGTAAATTGGCGAAAAAGCAGGCGAAGCATCGTCCAAGAGAAACGCAAAAGGTAGCGCGACTGAGCATGACGATTGTCTACAAGGAGGCGGACGCTCAACTGGCGAAGATCTCTTTTAAGAGTCGGCGAAATCTTAGTCGAAACACATAGAATGCATCGATGTGGAGATTGGAGTCTGAGCAATTCATCTGCATCGCGCTTAGCTCATTTAGTGAGGAAGGAGCGAAAGCTCTTTCGAACCTACGCGATCGAGTAAGTTGGGCTTCACTCCCAAAACATAGGGTTTCACTAGTCGTTTAGAGACAAGATAATATAGCGGTATAACGGGATAATCATCGAGCATTGACCGCTCGGCCTTCGCGAGAAGGCCACTGCGAATATCCGGATCGGAAGTTTTCGCAGCTTCGTCCATAAATTTATCGAAAAGCGGATTCGAATAACCGGTGTCATTGTTCGAAGATTTCGCTCGTAGAATATCCAAAAAACTACTCGCGTCGTTGTAATCCGCCGTCCACGCCAGTCGAACAACATCCCATTTGTGCTTGTCGTGTCGAGACTCTAGGAAAACTCGAAATTCTTCGTCGGTTAGTGCCGTGTCCACTCCCAATTCTTCCTTCCACATAGCGGCGACCATAATCGCCGTCTGTTTTATTGATGGACTGGAATTGAACAAGAGCCGAAGACGAAGGGGCGCATTACGAGAGAACCCAGCTTCGGCGTACAGACGTCGTGCTTCGGCACCCCGATCAGCGTCGACCAACGACTCCCATTTCCACCGCTGCGGCACATAGTTCCAAGTGCCCGGCGGCACGAGACCGAAGGCGGGGATTTGCCCGAGCGCAAGAGAAGCGACGAGTCGGCTTCGATCAATTGCCATCGACAATGCTTGGCGCAGTTTGACGTTGCCTTGCAGGAGGGGTCCCTCAAGATTTAGGCCGTAATATGCGGTCGCCAGGAGCGGCGCGATCACAAGCTCTTGCGGATGTTCCTTGCGCAGGGACTCAATCGCATTGGGTGGCACAGTATCAGTCATGTCAAGTTGGCCAGCTCGATATGCAGAGAACTGAGAGTTTTGGTCTGGAGCGATTTGATAGTCGACCCTATCTAGCTGCACATTCGCGCGATCCCAATACGCGGCGTTTCGTTTCAGTTCAATAGTGGTTCCCGGCAGCCAGCGGGAAAGCATGAATGGTCCGTTTGACACCCATGAGTTTGCTGCGTGGCTACGCGCACTAGAGTCCGAATAAATTGGAAAAGCGGCCGAGTGGGCTAGAACCTGTGGAAAATAAGGCGCAGGCTGCTCAAGATTGACGATCAGAACCGCACTACTTTGCGCGACGACGCCTAATGACGTTGGCGGCAAGTTGCCCGAAATTATTGCTCGTGCTCCCTTGAGCAAGCTCAGTTCGCCGGATATCGGCGAACCTTTCCTTGGGTCCAATACTCTTTGCCAGGACGCCACAAATTCGCTCGCCACCACGGGCTTTCCATTGGACCAACTCGCGTTTGGGCGAAGGTAAAATGTGTACTTGGTCCCAGTAGGATCTACATCCCAGGACGAAGCAACTCCAGGCAGAACTTCTCCACTCGATGATTCTCGAGTCAAGCCTTCATATAGATCCTGAATCACTTGACTCGAAAAATTATCTGTGGCTGCCGCCGGGTCCAAGGATGAGGGCTCACCACTTATACCCCGCCGGAGTTCCTGCGCGGGCGATCCCGACATCGACACGTCGGAGCGTTGAGAGCATCCGAAAATCGACCAAGCCAGGCCAAGTAGTAGCGCTGTGCGGAGCGGGGAGCGCCTTGCCGAGGTACCGATTTCATCAATTTCGGAACAATCAAATTGACAATAATTTGCAGGTTTAGTGAGATAAATCACTAAAACACCTGTGAGGTAGTACCGGATAGCGTGAAGTAGAGCACACAAAAGGTTGTATTATGTTGTCCGGTGGAGCAATCTGTTAAAGGCAATCTTCTTGCGGCGATCACACATGTGCTTCGGCCGCTGTGCCGCATTGCCATAAGAAATGGCATCGGATTTGACGATTTGTCAATGGCCCTTCAGAGCGCGCTTGTAAACGGCGCCAGGGCTGAATTGGCGGGGACTGGCAGGAAGGAACTTTCAGAAGAAGAGGTGGGATTGATGGCAGGGATGACAGCTCTTCAGGTACGCGGAGCTCAAGCGGCAGGAAGCAGTGCAAATATTGCGCTTAATTATTCTTTGGCCGCATCAGAAGTTTTGGCTGGTTGGCACTCGGATGTCCTGTATTTGGGACCCTATGGGCTTGTGTTGGATATTCCGATTTCGCCAGAAGCGTCAAGCCGCGGATCAGATTCGCGTTCGTTTGAAAATTTGGTTGAAAAGTACGCGGGGCCGAACGTCCCCGTTTCCATTGTACTCGATGCTCTACTGAAGTCTGGCGCCGTACAAGATTTAGGTAACGGAATCGTGCGGTGTATCGCGCGAACGTACATCGCGGAGCGCCTAAGTCCGGAGAATATTCAAGAGTTTGCAGAAGCTGTCCACAACGTAGTGGGGACCATGGCTGTAAATCTAAAGCGCACTGTGCGCGGTACAGGGCTTTTGCAGCGAACCGTTTTTGCCGATTACGGACTCACAGAAGAAGACCTCGCAAAGTTCAACGGTTTCATTCGAAAGACCGGCGAGAAATTTATTGATGAAGTGGACACCTGGTTTTCGAAACACTCCAACAAGGAAAGACAGGGTCCAATTAAGACAGGAATTGGCTTGTATCACTATGTAGAGAACGATGAAGACCACGAGGATTACCTCAAATTGATCCACGGAGACCGGGCTAAGTGATGGTCTTTTAGAGACTAGGGAATGCAAGTTTACGTTGCATCGGGGTGCGGGAAGTAAGTTGTTAAGCAAGAAAGACGAACGCGCGCGAGTTAAAAGAATTGCCACTGAAGGGACTTAAAATGGACACTAATTTTGTAAGAAGAATTGCAACACCAACATGTGTGGTTGTCGGCTTAATGGCGGCTGCGTACTCCTTTGCCGGCCCTGCGCGAACAATCGCCCGTCCGGGAGCGCAGATCGGATCTAACGGACTTTTCCGTCCGAGCGCTCAAATAGGTTCGAATGGACTCGTTCGTCCCAGTGCACAAATCGGATCGAATGCACTCGTTCGTCCCAATGCACAAATCGGTTCGAATGCACTAGTCCGTCCTAATGCGCAGATCGGTTCGAATGCACTAATCCGTCCTAATGCGCAGATCGGTTCGAATGCACTGGTCCGTCCCAACGCACAGATCGGATCGAATGCAATATCTGGGTCAAGTAGTCAAGCTTTTCTGCCTATGCCAAGAGGCATGAATGCTGGTCCCCGCGGAGTCACGGGCACCGATGGTGTCACCGGGACTGATCTTGTGAGGGCTCGCGGAGTCACAGGTACCGATGGTGTCACGGGGACTGATCTTGTCAGGGCCCGCGGCGTCACAGGTACCGATGGTGTTACCGGCACTGATCTTGTCAGGGCTCGCGGCGTCACAGGAACAGACGGCGTTACCGGCACTGATCTTGTCAGGGCTCGCGGCGTCACGGGCACCGATGGTGTCACCGGGACTGATCTTGTGAGGGCGCGCGGCGTCACAGGAACAGACGGCGTTACCGGCACTGATCTTGTCAGGGCTCGCGGTGTAACTGGGACCGACGGTGTCACAGGTACTGATCTTGTGAGCGCACGCGGTGTAACTGGCACCGACGGCGTCACGGGCACCGATGGTGTCACCGGCACTGATCTTGTGAGGGCTCGCGGCGTCACGGGTACCGATGGTGTCACCGGCACTGATCTTGTGAGGTCTCGCGGCGTCACGGGTACCGATGGTGTCACCGGCACTGATCTTGCAAGCGCTCGCGGTGTCACTGGGACTGATTCTGCGAAGGCTCGGGGTATAGTGGCATCCTCCGGCCATTGGGTGGTGCAGCAATAACTCGCCTGAGATCTTGGCAACGTCGTTGAAGATACTTGTAGGCCCGTTACGCTAGTGGTGACGTCGCCATAGATGGTTTCTGGTATTTAAACGTATCGATTGCCGATGGTAGATAGTTCTCAGACGTTGGTCTGCTGGCGGTGCGGCGCGTCTCTTGCCGCACTCAGCCTCCCGCTGCGTCGCCTCGACGTTTGCAAGGCCTGTAACGCTGAGCTGCATGTATGCAAGATGT
>Ga0307474_10003604_pt1 | contig 11154 bp, 12 predicted proteins | sample atmos_gasesECM1C_2_FD_203312 | JGI IMG/M metagenome (GOLD analysis project Ga0307474, IMG submission 203312) | Hardwood forest soil microbial communities from Morgan-Monroe State Forest, Indiana, United States - atmos_gasesECM1C_05 | ecosystem: Environmental > Terrestrial > Soil > Temperate... | reverse complement strand
AACCATCCAGGAACAATTTCCTCACTGCCCCGAAGTCTGCCGCGACGCTTTTGGCTTCTCTGCTAAATCAAGATAGCGAAGTCGCGACGAGTGAGTTGATTGCTCATTTGAGTAGAAGGCGACTCGTGTTGCATGGCTTTGCCCTCGTCGGGACGGTTCGTAGTTGTTGGGGCCGGTGAATCGCAACCAAATAATGCGCCATAACTTCTCCTTTTGTCCTGTAGCCTCTTCGGGCGGGCCGTTGGCTCCTTCACTATAACAACGAACGGCCTGAGTGGGATTCGACAAATCCTTCACAAATAGTGCCTCTTCCAGCATCGGAATCCTGTCGCCAAGGTCTGGTGGGTGTGTACAAGCTAATGATGCTCGATGACGGAGCCTTCGTGATATTCCGCTCCACCTGACCACCGTTGTACAGGAACCACAAACTGCGTCAGGTGCTCCACGGGGTCGCTGATACCAACGACGGGGGAACCCGGCAGATTCGCTCCTCAAATTGCGGGGTCGGTGTCCGAATAGAAAAACATGAGGTGGGGAGGCCAGTGGGGGGTGCTGTCGCCGCCGTAGCCTTCCTTGCCATCATGTAGCACATAGCTGCGGATTCCATCGGCGGCTGTTCTTTTTTGCGATGGCAGCACTGTCGTCGGGAGGTAGTTAGCAACCAGGTATTGTGGCATGGCTTTTTCTCCTTAGGTTTCTGTGGTTTGTTTTCGGATGACTCGTTTCCTGTTCACTCAGGAAAACTGCCGAATCCGCTCTTGCAGGAATTGCGGCTCTGGTTCGAACCGAAATACGAAGAATTTCGGCCACGGGCAATCTGTAGCCTCTCCGACGCCTTCACTTCGGCGTTCAAGGAACTGGATCCCATCCCCAAATTCAAAGCAACGGCGAAGCTGATACGACGGCGGTCGAAACCAATGGTCGGCGGACCATCTCTTTATCAGGGGCGCAGATTACCAAAGCGCCTGCGAGCGCGGAGCGAAGTTGCGATTTCATACACGGGTGCGAACCCGAGAATGTCCGTGTCTTTTCACCACCGCAGCAAGTTCCTTTGTTCCTTCGGTGATGTCTCTCTCCGACAGACGACAATAGCCAAGCAACAGAACCGGTGGCCCAAGATCAGGGCCAGCCCGATAGATGTTTAGTCCGTAGACATGTATCCCGCGACGTCGAGCGTCGGCAACGATCGCGGCTTCATCTGAGCCCGGCGGGAGCTCCAGAGCCAGATGCAGGCCAGCCGCGACTCCGCGAATCGCAAGCCCCGGAAGATGGGTTCTCAGAGCGGCTGCCAGCAGCGCTCGCCTACCGCTATAGATCAACCGCGTACGTCGAAGGTGCCGGTCGAGGTGACCGCATTGGATGAACTCCGACAGGGCGAGCTGGTCTATTCCCGATGATCCGCGATCGGCATCGAGCTTTGCCTGAGTCAAGTCACGGATTAGACACTCCGGCGAGAGCATCCACCCAATGCGAAGAGCGGGAGCGAGCGTTTTGCTGGCGGAGCCGATAAGAACGACGCGTTCGGCGGCGAGACCCTGCAGCGCGCCAAGCGGTTCGCGATCATATCGATATTCTCCGTCGTAGTCGTCTTCGAGCACAAACGCGCCACGGAGCTCGGCCCAGGCGAGCAGGGCCGCCCGGCGCGCCGGCGAGAGTACGGCCCCGGTTGGATAGTGGTGCGCAGGTGTCACGTACGCGGCTCCGACCTTCAGATTGGCGAGACGTTCTACACAGAGGCCGCTATCGTCCACCGGTACGGGGACCAACTCGAGTCCTGACGCTCGCACCTCTCCGCTCTCATACGCATGTCCCGGATCCTCCACAGCGATTCTTCGCACGCCACGAGCTCGCAACGTTTCACAGACGAGGCGCATGCCCTGCGCAAAGCCTGTGCAAATGAGAATCCGGTCGGCACGGGCTGCGGTCGCCCGCGAGCGGTTGAGGTACGCTGCGAGCGCAGCGCGTGCTGGCGCTGCGCCGCGCGCGTCAGGATAATCGAGAGCCGCAGGAGGGGCAGCCGCGAGAGCGCGACGCAATGCTGACAGCCACGCCCTGCGCGGGAATAAGGAGTGGTCCGGCCTGCCGGGCCTGAAATCGTAGCGCGGGCTGATCAAGATCTCGGGCTGGGAATCCTGCACCTGCCCGTTGTTGGGCCGATCAGCAACATGCGTGCACGATCCGCGGCGAGAACACAAATATCCTTCAGCGAGTAGCTGCTCATACGCCTCGACCACTAAGCCGCGTGAAGTGCCAAGCTCAGCGGCAAGGACCCGGGTGGAGGGCAGGAATGAACCAGAAGTAAGTCTGCCCGTCTGGATAGCCGCTCGCAAGGCGCGTTCTAACTGGACTCGGAGTGGCGTGCGGGTTTCTCTGTTGAGCGATATCAGCACTTCGCCGCACCGGATTGCTTTCGGCAAACTGGTTCTCCACAAATGATCGTATCTGGCCCTTGATTTCATACCACCCTAAACGTAGATTGTCCACGGAAACATTGAGAGACGACTTTAGGAGGCACCGATGGTTCAGGTACGCAATGCCCAGCCCGCAGACGCCAAATTGCTGAAGCAACTCATCGATGAGATGGGCCAGCACGAACGCATGCGCGTCTTTGCCAGCGAAGAACGCCTGACAGTGGATGGCTTTGGCCCTAAGTCCATGTTTCATGTCCTCTTAGGTATCGTGGACGGGGCGGTTGCTGGGTATGCGCTCTTCTATCCCTGTTACTCGTCATTTCAAGGGAGAGGTATCTTTCTCGAGGACCTGTTTGTGCGCGAAGGCTTTCGGGGCAGCGGCGTCGGAAACGCCTTGTTGTCGAATATCGCGGAAATCGCGCTTAAGCAAGGCTGTTTCGGAATCATGTTCAATGTCCTGAAATGGAACGACGCAGCGCTCAAGTTTTTTGATCGCGCCGGCGCCTCGTTGCTGAGCGAGCGCAACACACTCTGTCTGACGGCCGCGTCACTGCGAGAAATCGCGGACAAGACATCTGCCGCAGCCGCACTTTAAGGCTACAAAACTCTTCGGCTCACGGAGTCCATCTTAGGAGGAAGCAATGTCGGCAATCGATAAAGTTGCAACACTGACGATCGCGGTAAGAGACCAGCAGGAAGCGCTGCAATGGTTCACCGAGAAACTCGAATTTGAAAAGAGGAAGGATCTCTCTGCACCCGGAATGCGGTGGCTGACAATTGCCCCGAAGAAGCAGAGCGAGGTCGAATTCGTCCTTGCTTCGTGGTTCCCAACGCACGTCGGCAAGAATGCTCCCTGTGTCGTCGAGACTGAAAATTGTCACAACACCTATCAGACGCTTAAAGACCGCGGAGTGAAGTTCAGCCAAACACCAACGGACATGCCATATGGTGTTGAGGCCGTTTTTGAGGATCTCTACGGTAACACCTACGCATTGGTTGAACCGAAATGAGGACCATCGAGCCCGAATCCGCTAGCGTGGAAGGAGCGACAATTGTGATCGAACCCTTTCCCCGCGATGGCTGGAGATTGATTCCTGCAGTAGATTGCCGAAAATGGGGATGCATATGAAGGTGTGGGCTTGACTAATTCAAATTCGCATACGGCGGTGCGGCGCAGGGATTCCAAGTGGGCGTCGGAACTGAGGCGCTGGCCCATTTCGTGGGCGACGGAACGCATGTAGGCCCGAGGCTACGCGGGCGCGGAAGTGCGCGCGGTCGCCCTCGACTCCAGTGTTACGAATTCCTTGATCTCGACTTGCACCGGCTTCAGGACTACCGCCTGCTGTTTTCGCGCCAGCTTGTAGGCGGGGACGCCGTGGATTTTCTTGGCCGAGAACGGCGGCGGGCGAGCTGAGTCAATCTAAAAGGGTGGCATTAGTTCAGTTTGATTCCGGAGGGGACGATGAACGCGTATCAGCGAAATGGAGTTCGAGCATTGTTGAGAATTGGCTACCGCCGAAATTCAAAAAGGGGCATCGTGAGTATTCATCACCGTTCAGTCATGATCGCGCTGGTAAGTATGTGTCTGGCAGCGCCTGCACAGTTGGCCGCACAATCGCACCGGGATTCGGCCTCCGGGATGAATCAGACAGAGAGTGCAGTCCCTGGTCTTCACGACTTCGACTTCCTGGTTGGTCAATGGCGAGCCCATCATCGAAAGCTGAAGCAGCGACTCGACAATAATCACGAGTGGATTGAATTCGATGGCACGTTGTTGAATCAACCGCTTATGGGGAGTTACAGCAATGTGGACGATACGGTGCTCAGCGTTCCCGGTGGCCCCTATCGCGGTGTCGCTCTGCGGTCTTTAGACCCGAAGACCCAGCAGTGGTCAATCTGGTGGCTCGACAGTAGGACACCATCCGAACCATTGGATCCGCCCATGATTGGAGGATTCCACAATGGCGTGGGCACTTTCTATGGGGATGATACGGTCAAGGGAAAGCGAGTTCGGGCGCGCTTCCTCTGGTCCAACATCACTCCGACATCGGGTCACTGGGAGCAAGCGGATTCGGCAGACGAGGGCAAGACCTGGGAGACTAACTGGGTGCAAGACCTCACACGAGTTCGCTGATCGAGGGATCGACAAATAGGAAAAATGGCATGAAAGCAATCAACCTTGGTGGTGTCGTGATGCGTGTGAGCGCGACAGACAACCATGGAGTCGTCGACGCTGAGACGCACCTATATTTCACCCAAAAAGAGTCGAGAGTTTTTGCTCGATACAATGGCGGCTCCGTCAGGCGTGGATGCTTAATCGGCACGCTCCACGGATCGGAACTTGTGTTCCGCTACACACAAGTGGAGGACTCGGGTCAGATTCACGGAGGCCGCTCGATCTGCGAGGTGCAGCGGTCGGAGCAAGCTGGGCTCCGTGTGATCGAACACTTTACCTGGAACACTCGTAGCGGCAGTGGCACTAACATCTTCGATCAGATCCACTGAGCCGTTTTCGCAGCCTGTTAGGCACTAGTAGTTTCACCAGCGCAGCTGCGATGGTGCGTGCTTAATACTTCGCAAATGGGGGCTCGACTTGCATCACCGCCCGCGACGAATCTCAAAGGAGAAGTTATGCAGAGCGCTGGAAAAATCAAGGTTCTGTTCATCTTGGGGTTTGGTCCGATCGTTCGGGACACGGCCGAAAGTCGACAGCTGTATAGCGAGAGCCTCGGGCTTCGCTTCAGAGAAGAGAGTGGCGAGTATCTGCATACAGAGGCGCTCAAAGGCGCAAAAAGTTTTGCACTCTGGCCGTTATCTCAGGCCGCTGAGTCATGTTTTGGCAAAGAGGTCTGGCCCGACAACATTCCCGTGCCACAAGCCTGGCTTGAGTTTGATGTGGATAACGTTGAGAACGCGACGGCCGACCTTGAAACGCGGGGATATCGAATGCTCACCAAAAATAAGAAAGAGCCGTGGGGCCAAACGGTCAGTCGCTTCATCTCACCGGAAGGATTATTGATCGGCATCACCTTTACTCCGTCCATGCGGGAAAAAAGCTAGTGCAATTTCTACCAGAACGAGAGGGGACGGCAGTTGACCTCTCAGCAGCCGCGAATGTTCCTTTGCGGTCGCACTAGGTTCCTCGCTGAGTGGATTGTCGGCTATTCGGAAGTTGGAACAACGTGTACTTCGAATTCTTTGTGCGAATTGTGTGGCAGATTTCGGAGGGTGGACAGATTCGGGAAACTGTCGATCTGACTTTCGGCCCATCAGTCGGCCACGCGTTAAGAGCATACGCAAGCGTAACCACCACGGTGGTGGCGCTCGAGGATACAACCGTGGCTGCATGCCCTCCAATGACGACTTTGGGCGCGGTGGTTCCGAAGGATGCTCCGGTGATCGTTAACTGACTGGCCGCGTAGTTGGGCACGGCGCTCGCGATCATAGGTTTCGTCGCTGCAGCCAGCGCGGGCAGAGTGGCCGCCAGTAGGGAAGCATCAGAACAAACGTCCGCGGTTGTGGTGTGCAAAACTTCATGATGGTTCTCCTCATTCCCTGTTCTGGAACTTTTCAGGTTCGTAAGATTGCGGGAGTTGCCGATCTGATCACGAGTCGTTGTTGCCCGCTCACTTCGATAAGCGACACTGCACGGCGAAAGTGGACACCAATCCCGAATTTTTCTTCAGGGATCGTTGCGCCTTGCAGAAAAAGCAGAAAAAATACCGGCCGGAGTGACCAATGTTTTACGGGGCCTGGTGAAAACGGAGGTGGGCAGTCAGGAATGCCGGCCTGGGATGGTGTTCGAGGTCGATTCTGCTTTGTCGCAAGAGTTGATCGGCCTCAGGCTCGCGTCCGAGAGTGGACAAGCACTCTCCCAAGGCGCCCTCTGCCTCACCTGTTTGCCAGCGCACGAGCGGAAACGTGCTCCCGACCGCTGACCTAAGTGCCTGCCGGAGAAGGGGCTCGGCTTCGGCGGCGCGCCCCTGGGCGGTGAGCGATTCGCCCAGACGCACTTGTGCAAGCATGATTGCGGGATGGCCCGGGTTCAATCTCTTCTCGCGAATGCTTAAGGCTTGCCGAAGTAACGGCTCGGCAGCGGTACTTTGTCCTTCAAACATCTTGGCTTCGGCGAGCGCAATCAATGCGGCCGCGACTTGCGGGTGTTCGTCCCCGCCTAGTTTTCGCACCAAGGCCAGGACACTTGTGAGTTCGACATCGGCGCCAGCATAGTCGCGCTCGTCAAACTTGAGTTGGCCAAGGTTCGAACGCACCTTTGCGACCTGCCAGCTCTCGGGGCCGCGGAGCTCGATCATTTTGTTCAAGGCTTCGCCGTACGACGCATAGGCGCCGGCGTAGTCGCCCTTCTCTTGCGAATAGTGGCCCCAGTTGTTTTGGGCAGTGGCAATGCGATCGCTCTTGCTCCCGAACTTGGCTGTGATTTCCAGATTCTCACGTAGAAATGGCTCTGCCTCCTCCCAGTTTCCTTCCTCCAGAAGAATCCAGCCGAGGTTGTTCAGCGAATATCCCATGTCGGGATGACCGGGATCGACCTTCCTTCGTATTTCGATCACCTGCCGCTCACTTTTCTCGGCATCCAGCAAGTCGCCATTGTCGATCAGGGAGGCAGCAAGATTGTGCATCGTCATGAGGTAGTCGGGGCTGTCCGAGCCCTGAGTTTGACGATAAATCTCCGCTTGTTCCTGGCGAAGAGATGCTGCCTCGGAGAAATTGCCGGCACGCTGCAGGATTAGGGCGAGATAGCCGCGCGTGTCGGCCCCTCCTGGGTCGTTCGTTTTTCGAAAGATGGCAAGCGCCCGCCGAAGTAGAGGTTCAGCTTCAGAGTCCCGGTTTTCCTGGGTCAGGCAGTCGCCGAGATCAGATAGGCTCTGCGCGACTAACGGGTCGTTCGGTCCCAATTTCTTCTCTCGCACGGCCAGCGAAGCGCGAAACAGCTTCTCCGCGTCCGCATATTCTGATTGAAGGCGATCCGTCGTTGCCAGATCCTCGGCTGACTCGGCAGTTTTGAGATCCCCGTCGCCGAATAGATTTTTCCTTAGTTGGTAGGCGCGCTGCAGCAAGGGCTTGGCCTGATCGTAGAGTCCGAGAGCGTGGTAAGAACGCCCGATGCTTTGCAACATCGCCGCCTGTGCCTCGGGTTCGCTGGATAACTCGCGGTCTACGCGTTGCAGGCCGCGGTCCAGCAAGTCGCGCGCCGAGACTTGGTTCCCTCGCGCCTGTATCGGCATGGACGCGGCAAAGATGCTCGATAGAAATCCGGACTCCCTTTCCGCGATCGCCTGTTGCTGGCGGGCGCGTCTCTCGAGCACCGCCATGCGAATGCTGAATCCCACGAGAGCGACTATCGCCAAGGCCGCCACGGCGACTGCCGCACGATTTCGACGGATGAACTTGGCCGACCGGTAGCCCAACGTGGCTGTTTTCGCCCGCACCGGGTAGCCATTCATATAGGCTGTGATGTCATCGCCGAGGTCGCGTGCCGATCGGTACCGCTGCCCCGGTTCCTTGCGCATCGCCATCATGACGATGTTGTCTAACTCGCCATCAATCTTTTCTGCTGCGACAGCGCGGGGGACGTCGGCCTTTACGGCGCGGGTGCTCGGAGCTTCTGGATCGCGTTCGCAGATCGCGCGATACAGCTCCATCGGAGTCATGGTTCCGAGATTGAAGGGCCGGGATCCTGACAGCAGTTCGTAAAGCACAACCCCTAGCGCATAGACGTCCGTCGCTGTGGTCACGGCTGAACCTGTGATCTGCTCCGGACTTGCGTACTCCGGCGTCATTAGTCGATCGACGGTACGGGTCTCGGCAGCGGTACCGTCTTCGGGATCGACCAGTTTCGCGATCCCAAAATCCAACAGCTTGGGCGCTCCTTCTTTTGTGACCAGGATATTGGCAGGCTTGATATCGCGATGAACCACCAAATGTTTATGCGCGTAGTCCACCGCGCCGCAAACGGTTATGAAAAGCCGGAGCCGCTCCTCGATGCTGAGCCGATTCTGGCGGCAATACTCATGGATGGCAATTCCATCCACATATTCCATGGCCAGAAACGGCAGTCCGCTCGGGGTTGCTCCTCCGTCGAGAAGCCGGGCGATGTTGGGATGATCGAGGTCCGCCAGAATTTGACGCTCGCTTCGGAAGCGTAACAACATGGCCGTCGTCTGGGCGAAGCCGGCCTGGAGCAGCTTGATCGCGACTTGCTTACTGTACTGATCGTCGGCGCGGGCGGCCAGGTACACTTTGCCCATGCCGCCTTCGCCGATCAACTTCAGCAGTTCATAAGCCTGGATGCGACTGCCGGGTCCCTCGCTTTCTTCAGTGAGAAGCTGGGCGACCTGCTGTAACGGGCGCTCGATAAACCCCACGCTCTTATCGACAGAGGCAAGCAGCGAGTCCACTTCCCGGCGTAATTGCGGATCTCCGGCGCACGAGCGGTCAAGAAAGGCCGATCGATCCTCCTGTCTGATATCCAGAGCCTCATTGAGCAGGGCTTCGACACGCTTCCAGGAATCGTGTGCCGAGGCTCTCATGTCGAAGTGTCTCCATCGGCACTCAGTTCACGATGCAACCACGCTTTGGCCACTCGCAATTCCCGTTGCACGGTCTTTGGAGAAAGTTTCATTACGGCGGCGATTTCTTCGTGCGTCATGCCCCCGAAAAACGTCATCTCCACGACCTGGCTTTTGCGCTCGTCATTCACGGCTAGGCGCTTCAAAGCGTCATCGAGATCCACCACCTCGGCGGACACCTGCGGACTAAAAAGAACGGCGTCATCCAGGGAAACTTTTTCCGCTCCAGCCCCCCGTTTTCCCCGGTGCTTGGCTCGGGCATGATCGATGAGAATACGCCGCAGCATCGTTGCCGCAACAGCGTAGAAATGGACGCGGTTCTGCCAGGGAACCTCCGAGTCGATCAGCTTAAGGTAAGCCTCATGCACGAGTTCAGTCGCGTGCAGAGTGTGGCCAGGACGTTCGCCGCGCAAACTATGAGCCGCCAGCTTTCGCAGTTGGCCGTAAACGACCGGCATCAACTGGTCGAGCGCGTCTTTGTTCCCGTCGCTCCACCGTTGGAGGAGTACGGTGAGCGCTTCCGGCGAGGACATAGGGTTGATTCGCCCTCACTTCCCGAAACGGCGGTAGCGCCAATTTCGTTCACAAATTGTACTCTAGAGGGGATAAATAGCAGGGCGGGAAAGTTCTGACGAAATTGTAGCCATGGCGCGGAAACCTCGGCTCAGCCTGCACCGGCGGAAAAAGGCACAGCGGGCAGTTGGGCCTGCCCGCTGCACATTTACTTGCGATGGGCGCGATTCGGGTCGAACAAATCCGGCCGATGAGCGGCGACGATGTTCTTCTCCGGTCCCGCTCCGAAGAGCTCGGGATGGACGTAGTAGCCGCGCTCGTCTTCCGGCTTGTCGATTTCCACGGGAACGCGATGCGCATTGGCCCAAGCGTCCTGCCGCGTACCGGTAATCTGCCACGAGACTTTCACATTCGGCTTGTCGGTCTTTATGGTGAACTGGTTGGTCTCAATTTCGGTGGCCACAATCGCTTGCGCGAACTGTCCGATCGCGGTCAGCTGATAGCGGAAATCACGATTCAACGCCTGAAACCAAGCCGGCAACTGGATGGTCGCATCGCCTGCCGCATCGGTGGTAACTGTACCGTCGTACATATGCTTCATGTCATCGGATTCCACGGAGGAGTGGTACAGGTATTTGTTTGCGGGGTCCAGGGGATCGTCGATCTTGGACTGCCCGCTCGTGAACTCGAGATTGCCGGTTATATTTACATCGCCTTGAAACCAGCCAGCCCAGGCATAGCCACTTCGTCCAACACCGAAAATTCCGTAACCTCCCCACGATAGACTACTCCCGATAATAGCGATGCCGTCGTCCGCACCGTCATATGCGTCGATTCCGACACCGCCCCCAGTTTGCACATCAATGCCATACCCTCCAAGAGTAGGGTTGTTGACATAGACAGCCGGCTCTCCATCTGTGTTGGATTGAACTACAGAGATCGCTGGGGAGCCGTTACTCCCAATCAGGTTGAGCGGATTGTTGACACCCAAAGGAGAAGTCGCGCTACCGGTTCCAGTCATCGTGCCGTCGTGATTGACGGCGCTAATTCCTGCTGTCGCCTGCACGCTGTTGTCGGGGAAGGTAAATCCTCCGGCCAGGCTCTGGATCGTTCCGTTTACGGTCAATGGCGACGCAGGAGTCGTAGTTCCGATGCCAATGTTGTTTCCCTTTTGAAGAATGCGAGAGTTTGCGATAGTGCTCTTGGCGGAAAACATTGAGATGCTGTTTGCAGTTCCTCCGGGTGTGGTAACCGTCGAGGTCGTCGCAGACGTGCTATTCGCGTTGTCACTTTGAGCCCAGGCTGAAGCCGTCAGCAACGTAACCGCAATCACGCTGAGTAAGCGGGTCATGGCGTTTCTCCTTTTTTGTTGAAACCCTTGGTTTCTGGAATTGCGGGGATTGCCGACCTCGTGGATCGTTCTGACCCGCTCACTCTCATAAGCGACATCCAGCGATGAAAGTGGACAGTTGCAGGCTTTCTTCGGAGAAAACTTCGTGACTCACTCAGACTGGGGTGGAAGACCGTCGACGGGGCCATCGTCGCCTACGGAGCTGATCACGCAGACCAGCCTCACGAAAGGTGAAACCATCTTCCGCCGCGCTCGCTTTCGCTCGTGGGAAACAAACGGGCTTGTGGGA
>Ga0307474_10003603_pt1 | contig 11155 bp, 4 predicted proteins | sample atmos_gasesECM1C_2_FD_203312 | JGI IMG/M metagenome (GOLD analysis project Ga0307474, IMG submission 203312) | Hardwood forest soil microbial communities from Morgan-Monroe State Forest, Indiana, United States - atmos_gasesECM1C_05 | ecosystem: Environmental > Terrestrial > Soil > Temperate... | reverse complement strand
CACAGGTCGCCAAGCCCCGGTCCCGCCGACGGTTTGTATTCATATCCACCCTCTCGCTGCTGTTGATCGCCGGAATCGTCTGGTGGAACCGGCAGGCAAGCGCGCCTCAGCAGTCCAACGGCGGCCGCAACGCCGCGCCGATGTCCATCGTGCCCGAGGTTGTCGGCAAGGGAGACATCGGCATCAATCTCAATGCGCTCGGCACCGTCACTTCGCTGGCGACAGTAACCATCAGAACCCAGATCAGCGGCTATCTGATCAAGGTCGACTTCAAGGAAGGCGACGAGGTCAAGAAGGGCGACCTTCTGGCGCAAATCGATTCGCGGCCATACGAGGCCACACTCGCGCAGGCCAAGGGGCAACTCGCGCGCGACGAAGCCATGCTCAAGGGCGCCCAGGTCGATCTCACCCGCTACCAGGGGCTGGCGGCGCAGAACGCGGTGCCGCATCAGACGCTGGATACGCAAATCGCCCTCGTGGCACAGGACCAGGGCACGGTGGAGGCTGACAAGGCGGCGGTCAAATCCGCCGAGGTCAACCTGCAATATTGCCGGATACTTTCTCCACTCGATGGCCGCGTCGGTCTGCGCCAGGTCGACCAGGGCAACTACGTGACGCCCGGCGACGCCAACGGTCTGGTCGTCATCACGCAGTTGCAGCCGATCAGCGTGCTGTTCACGGTACCTGAGGATAATCTGCAGGCGATTTCGAAACGTCTGCAGTCGGGCGCGGTGCTGCCCGCAACCGCGTACGATCGCAGCGGCGCCACCAAGCTCGCGGAAGGCACACTGCAGACCTTCGACAGCCAGATCGATCAAACCACCGGCACCATCAAGCTGCGAGCGCAGTTTTCGAACGATAACCGTGGCCTCTACCCGAACCAGTTTGTGAATATCCGGCTGCTGCTCGACACCCATAAGGATGTGACGACGATGTCGACGGCGGGAATCCAGCGCGGTGTGCCGGGGACCTTCGTCTATCTCATCAATGCCGACAACACGGTTTCGGTTCGCCCGGTCCAGCTCGGCGTGACCGACGGTGAGCGCGTGGAAGTCATTTCCGGCCTTGCGCCGGGCGAGCGCATCGTGATCGATGGCGCCGACAAGCTTCGCGATGGCGCAAAGATCAACGTGCGGTCGGAGGCTGATGCCACCCCGCCGACGGATGCGGCGAAATCCGGCGGCAAGAAGCGGCGTTCCGACAGCGGACAAAAGCAATGAGCCCGTCACAGCCGTTCATCCTGCGGCCTGTTGCGACCACCTTGCTGATGATCGCCATTATGCTGTCGGGCTTGCTGGCGTTCAGATTCCTGCCTGTCGCGGCATTGCCGGAAGTGGATTACCCCACGATCCAGGTGCAGACCTTCTATCCCGGGGCTAGCCCGGACGTGATGACGTCGTCCATCACCGCGCCGCTGGAGGTCCAGTTCGGGCAGATGCCGAACCTCAACCAGATGAGTTCGGTGAGTTCGGCGGGCGCCTCCGTCATCACGCTGCAATTTGGCCTTTCGATTTCGCTCGACGTTGCCGAGCAGGAGGTGCAGGCCGCCATCAATGCCGCCGGCAATCTGCTGCCGGCCGACCTTCCCGCCCCGCCGATTTACGCCAAGGTGAACCCCGCGGACGCGCCGATCCTGACCCTTGGATTGACGTCGAAGACAATGCCGCTGACGCAGGTGGAGGATTTCGTCGACACGCGCCTGGCGCAAAAGATCTCCCAGCTTCCCGGCGTCGGGCTGGTCAGCATCAGTGGCGGCCAGAGGCCTGCGGTGCGCATCCGCGCCGATATCCGCAAGCTTGCCGCTTATGGACTCAACATCGACGATTTGCGCACGACGCTCAGCAACGCCAACGTCAATACGCCGAAGGGGAATTTTGACGGGGCTATGCGCGCCTACACGATCAACGCCAATGATCAGATCAGGAATGCCAGCGACTACAAGTCGCTGATCGTCGCCTACCGGAATGGCTCACCGGTTCGGCTCAGCGATGTCGGGGACGTCGTCGACGGCGCACAGAACGACAAGCTCGGCGCCTGGATGAACGAAACGCCGGCTATCATCCTCAATATCCAGCGCCAACCCGGGGCCAACGTCATCTCGGTGGTCGAGGGTATCAAGGCGCTGCTGCCGCAACTGCAGGCATCGCTGCCCGCGGCGATCGACCTCAAAATCCTGACCGACCGGACCGTCACCATCCGCGCTTCGGTGCAGGACGTGGAATTCGAACTGACGCTGGCGGTGGTTCTGGTCGTGCTGGTGATCTTCGTGTTCCTGCGCAACGCGCGGGCGACGCTGATCCCGAGCCTCTCGGTGCCGCTGTCGCTGGTCGGCACGCTGGGCGCCATGTACCTGTTCGGTTTCAGCCTGAACAACCTGTCGCTGATGGCGCTCACCATCGCCACCGGCTTCGTGGTCGATGACGCCATCGTCGTGATCGAGAATATCTCGCGATACCTCGAAGAGGGCGATACGCCGTTGCAGGCAGCACTTCGCGGCTCCGAGCAGATCGGCTTCACCATCATCTCGCTGACGGTGTCGCTGATCGCGGTGCTGATCCCCCTTTTGTTCATGGGCGAAGTAGTCGGACGGCTGTTCCGCGAATTCGCCATTACGCTTTCGGTCACCATCCTCATTTCGGCGGTGGTCTCGCTCACACTTGTCCCGATGGCTTGCGCCAAGCTGCTAAGGCCGGAATCCCAGACCAGGGAGAATTTGCTTCAGCGCGTCAGCCGCGTGGCATTCGACCGGCTGATCGAGGTCTATGCCCGCATGCTGACCTGGGTACTTGACCGGCAAACCTTCGTCCTGATCATCGCGCTCGGCACATTCGTTCTCACCGCGGTGCTCTACATCGTTATCCCGAAGGGATTTTTTCCGCTTCAGGATACCGGCGTCATACAGGCGATCTCGGAAGCGCCGCAGTCCGTCTCCTACGCCGCGATGGCCGAACGCCAGCAGCAACTGGCCAGCATCATCCTCAAGGATCCCGACGTCGAAAGCCTTTCGTCCTTCATCGGCGTGGATGGCACGAACACAACTCTCAACAGCGGTCGAATCCTGATCAATCTCAGGCCGCACGACAAGCGCAAGTCCGACATTGCTACCGTGATGCGGCGGATTCAGAACAGCACCGCCTCGCTGACCGGTATCACGCTTTACATGCAGCCGGTGCAGGATTTGACGATCGAGGGTACCGTCAGCAAGACGCAGTATCAGTTCATCCTTCAGGACGCCGACCCGGCGCAGCTTGCGGAGTGGATTCCCAAACTGGTCGACCGGTTGAGGCAACTTCCGCAGCTCGGCGACGTCGCCAGCGACATCTCCGACAAGGGGTTGTCGGTGTTCGTGGAGATCGACCGCGATCAGGCGGCGCGGTTCGGCATCACGCCCGCAACGATCGACAATGCGCTTTACGATTCCTACGGCCAGCGCATCGTTTCCACCATCTTCACCAACTCGAACCAGTATCGCGTGATCCTGGAGGCCGATCCGAACCTGCAGAACTCGCTGCAATCATTGTCGGACATCTACCTTCCCTCCTCGGTCGGCTCCTCGCCCGTGCCGCTCGCAGCGCTCGCCAAGTTCCGCGAGGAAACCGCGCCGCTTCTGGTTTCGCATCTCGGTCAGTTCCCTTCCTCTACGGTGTCGTTCAACCTGGCGCCGAATGCATCTCTCGGCGAGGCGGTAACGGCAATCAAGCAGGTAGAAGCCGAAATCGGCCTGCCGGCCAGCGTGATCACGAGTTTCCAGGGAGCCGCACTGGCGTTTCAGTCATCGCTGTCGAACCAGCTTTTCCTGATCATGGCGGCGATCGTCACCGTCTATATCGTGCTGGGCGTGCTCTACGAGAGCTTCATCCACCCCCTCACCATCCTGTCGACGCTGCCGTCCGCTGGAATCGGCGCCCTGCTGGCGTTGATGATGGCGGGCGACGATCTCACCATCGTTGCCATCATCGGGATCATTCTCCTGATCGGGATCGTGAAGAAGAATGCGATCATGATGATCGACTTCGCGCTGGATGCCGAGCGCGAGGAGGGTAAATCGCCGCGGGAGGCGATCTACCAGGCTTGCCTGCTTCGTTTCAGGCCGATCCTGATGACGACGATGGCCGCAGTCCTTGGCGCCCTGCCGCTGATGGTGGGCACGGGCGCGGGCTCGGAGTTGCGGCATCCGCTTGGAATTTCCATCGTCGGCGGCCTTCTGCTCAGCCAGTTGCTGACGCTCTTTACGACGCCGGTGATCTATCTGTGGTTCGACCGGCTGGCGACGCGGTTTGCTGGCACCCCCGGCGAAACCGGTCCCGCCAACGAATTGAGCTGACGTCATGGGCCCGTCAACGCCATTCATCCGCCGGCCGGTCGGAACGACGCTGTTGACATTCGGTCTCGCGGCGGCGGGGGCAGTGGCATTTTTCAAACTTCCCGTTTCGCCGCTGCCGCAGGTCGATTTCCCGACCATTTCGGTGCAGGCGACGCTGCCTGGCGCAAGCCCGCAGGATGTCGCGACGACGGTTGCAAGTCCGCTCGAGCGTCACCTTGGCCAGATCGCCGACGTCACCGAGATGACTTCCTCAAGCACGGTGGGATCGACGCGCATCACCCTGCAGTTCGGCCTCAGCCGGGACATCAACGGCGCCGCGCGCGACGTGCAAGCCGCCATCAACGCCGCACGTGCCGATCTGCCGACCAGCCTGCGGACCAATCCAACCTACCGCAAGGTCAATCCGGCGGACGCACCGATCATGGTGCTCGCCCTGACGTCCGACACCATGACCCGCGGCGAGCTGTACGATGCGGCATCAACCGTCCTTGCCCAGAAGTTGTCGCAGGTTGAAGGAATCGGCGAAGTCGCCGTGGGCGGAGGATCGCTACCCGCGGTGAGGGTCGAGCTCATCCCGCAGGCGCTCTATAAATACGGCATTGGCCTCGAAGACGTGCGCGCGTCGCTTGCCAGCGCCAATGCGCACAGTCCGAAGGGCGGGATCGACGTTGGAGATCAGCGCTATCAGATCTATGCCAACGACCAGGCCAACAAGGCCGACGACTACAAATCCCTGATCGTTGCATATCGAAACGGCGCACCGGTGCACCTCGCCGACGTCGGTGAGGTGGTGGATTCGGTCGAGAACCTCCGCAACGCAGGTCTTGCAAACGGCAAGCCAGCCATCCTGATCATTCTCTACCGGCAGCCGGGCGCCAATATCATCTCCACAGTCGATCTGGTAAAGGGGCTGATGCCCCAGCTCAGGGCTTCGATTTCACCGGCCATTGACCTGCAAATCGCGGTCGACCGCTCCACCACCATTCGCACATCGCTGCGCGACGTTGAGCGGACCCTGATCCTCGCCGTGCTGCTGGTGATCGTCGTGGTTTTCGCGTTTCTGCGAAATCTGCGCGCAACGCTGGTGCCAGTCGTGGCGGTATCGGTTTCCCTGATCGCGACATTTGCCGTGATGTATCTGTTCGGTTACAGCCTCGACAACCTCTCGTTGATGGCGCTCACGGTGGCGACCGGATTCGTCGTCGATGACGCCATCGTCGTTCTGGAAAACATCACCCGTTACATCGAAGACGGCATGAGCCCGCTCGAAGCATCGCTGAAGGGCGCCAACGAGGTCGGCTTCACCGTGCTATCGATGAGCATATCGCTGATTGCCGTCTTCATCCCGATCCTGCTGATGGGCGGTATCGTCGGCCGCCTGTTCCGCGAATTCGCCATGGTGATCTCGATATCGATCATGATCTCGCTCGCAATCTCGCTGGCGACGACGCCCATGATGTGCGCGGTGCTGCTGCGCCGTGAGACCGGTGCCGGACATGGCCGGTTTTATCGATTAAGCGAAAGCTTTTTCGATGCAATGCTCAATGCCTATCGACGCACGCTGACCGTCGCACTCCGGCACCCGCGGGCGATGATGGTGATTCTCGCTGCCGTCCTGGGCCTTAATTTCTACCTTTATAACGTCATCCCGAAAGGTTTCTTCCCGCAGCAGGATACCGGCCGCATCGTTGGCTCGATCCAGGCGGATCAGAGCATCTCGTTTCAGCTGATGCAGAAGAAGCTGACCCAGTTCATCACCATCATCAAGAATGACGCCGCGGTCGAAACCGCGGTCGGCTTCACCGGCGGCGGCCAGACCAATTCCGGCTTCGTGTTCGTGTCGCTCAAGCCGCTCGGCGAGCGCAGTATTTCCGCAGACGGCGTCATTGCGCGATTGCGGCGCGAAATGGCCGTCGTCCCCGGGGCAACGCTGTTCCTGCAGCCGGTGCAGGACATTCGCGTCGGCGGCCGCGCCAGCAATGCGCAATACCAGTTTACGCTGCAGGGACCCACATTCGAGGAACTCAACGAATGGACGCCGAAGATCGCGGCGGCCCTGCAAGGCGACCCGAACCTTACCGACGTCAACAGCGACCAGCAGAACAAGGGCCTGGAGTCCGATCTCGTCATCGACCGCGATGCGGCCGCTCGACTTGGAATCACCGTCAGCCAGATCGACAACACGCTTTATGACGCGTTTGGCCAGCGCCAGGTATCGACCATCTACGTCGCGCGCAACCAGTATCACGTCATCATGGAGGTCGCCCCGCAATACTGGCAAAATCCCGAGACGTTGAAGGATGTCTGGGTCAGCACATCGGGCGCCGCCGTCGGCGGATCGCAGGCCACCAATGCCGTGGCTGGAACCGTTGCCGTCGGCAAGTCGGCCGCTACGACCTCCGCCAACGCTCAGGCGGCCCGAAATCTTGCCACCAATTCGATTGGCGCCACCGGCAAGGGAGTGGCGTCCACCGGCTCGGCCGTCAGTACGAACATGGAGACCATGATTCCGCTTTCGGCCGTCGCGAGTTTCACGCGAGGCGCGACACCGCTGGCCGTCAACCATCAGGGCCTTCTGGTTGCCAACACCATTTCCTTCAATCTGCCGCCGAACGGATCGCTCAGCGCGGCGATCGGCTCGATCGATGCGGCGATGAACCGGATCGGCGTGCCCGCCACGATTCGGGGTTCGTTCCAGGGCACGGCCAAGGCCTTCCAGGATTCGCTCAGCAATCAGCCCTATCTCATTCTTGCCGCTCTGGTCACGATCTACATCGTGCTCGGTGTCCTTTACGAAAGCTACGTCCATCCTCTGACGATTTTATCGACGCTGCCTTCGGCGGGCGTAGGCGCACTCCTCGCCCTGATGGCGTTCAAAACCGAGTTCAGCATCATGGCGCTCATCGGCGTCATTCTGCTGATCGGCATCGTCAAGAAGAACGCGATCATGATGATCGATTTTGCGCTGGATGCGGAACGAAGGCGTGGGCTGAGTTCGCTGGATGCCATCCACGAGGCCTGCATGCTGCGATTCAGGCCGATCATGATGACAACCATGGCGGCCATGCTTGGCGCTCTGCCGCTGGCAATAGGCCTCGGTGACGGCGGCGAGCTTCGCCAGCCGCTCGGCATCGCAATCGTCGGTGGACTCATCCTGAGTCAGGTGCTGACGCTCTATTCAACGCCCGTGATCTACCTTTATATGGACCGATTCCGGCTCTGGAGCCAACGCCTCAGGGGCGGCGGCTCCGCGCCGCTTGCGCCTGATGCCACCTTGCAACCGGGCGAGTAGATCTTGGTAGCCCAATGACCGGCAAAGTTTCCGAATGGACGCTGCGTAACTTCAAGAGAGTACGCCCGGCTTTATCGGCCTTGCTGGTGGGGCCGGCCTTGTGCGGCTGCATCCTTGGAAGCGAACGGCCTGATCTCAATCTGGAAGTACCGGCCACGTATCGCGAAGGCGGCCACAGGGCGCCAGATGCCCACTTGCCGGCGCTGGACTGGTGGCGTGGCTTCCGTTCCAATGAACTGATCGCGCTGATGGACGGGGCTCAGATCTATAATCTCGACATTGCGGTGGCCATTGCCCAGGTCATCCAGGCCGACGCCCAGGTGGGAGTTGCCGGCGCCGCGCTGCTGCCGACGGCGACGGGGACGGCGACCGCCGAGCAAATACAAACCGCCGCCGGTTCGGCCGTCAGCGGAGGCACGGTCTTTTCGAGGACCTCGCCACTATACAGTCTGGGTCTCAACGCCAGCTATATGCTCGATTTCTGGGGCAAGAACCGCGCCACGCTGTTTGCCGCCGAGGAAAGCGCGACCGCATCGCGCTACAACCGCGAGGTCGTTACGCTCACGGCCATGGTGACGGTCGCCAACACCTATTTCCAGGTTCTTGCCGCGCAGGATGAGCTGCGCGTCGCGCGCCGAAACCTTGCCGCCGCCGAGCGCATTCTTACTCTCATCAAGCAACAGTTTGCCGGCGGTACCGCCTCGCAGCTCGATGTGTCGCAACAGGAAGCTTTGGTCTCGACGGAACGCGCGGCCATTCCTCCTCTTGAAATCACGGTGAGGCAGAATATCGCCGCCCTGGCGGTGCTGGTTGGACGTGCGCCCGCGAATTTTACGGTGCATGGCGGAACGCTGACTCAGATCGCGGTCCCACGGGTCACGCCGGGTATGCCCTCCGAACTGCTCAACCAGCGGCCGGATATCCGCCAGGCCGAGGCGCAGCTTGCCGCTTCCAACTTCAGCGTCGAAGCGGCCCGCGCCGCATTTTTCCCGCAGATCCAGTTGACCGCGCAAACCGGCGTCCAAAGCGCAGCGCTGGCGTCGTTGTTCGGGCCCGGGGCCTGGTTCTACACCTTGTCCGCTGGACTGACACAGCCCCTGTTCGACGGCTTCCTGCTGGAAAGCCAGTTGAAGCAGGCCAAGGGCCTGCAACTGCAAAACCTGCAGGCCTACCGCAAGGCAGTTCTGTCGGCTTTCGCCGATGTCGAGAAAGCCCTGGTCGCGCTGGAGCAATCCACCAGGCAGGAACGCCTTCAGGCCGAAGCAGTCGCCAATTCCCGAAAGGCCTTCGAGGTATCCGAGACCCAGCTGCGCGCCGGGACAGTCAACCTCATCACGGTGCTGCAGACCCAGCAAACATTGCTGATAGCCGAGAACACCTTGGCGCAGGTGCGATTGACCAAACTGTTGGCGGCAAGCAGCCTGTTCCAGGCGCTTGGCGGAGGATGGACACCGACCGGGGAGCTAATCTCCCTTCAACTGCAGGAAGTGCAACCGCGACCGACGAACTGACGGCCGAGTTTCGGATCGTTCGTCAAACGCTTGCAGGAAACGCAGCCGTCTCACGTTCGTCGTTGCCGGGCTTGACCCGGTAACCCATCCTTCTTGATGGATACGCGGGTCAAGCCCGCGTAGGACAAATGGGGAAGTTCGCCACGTCATGGGAGCGCAAGCGACGAAGCAATCCAGCCTTCCTCCTGGCACTGGATCGCTTCCGCTGGAGCCCGCCATCGGGCGCGCAGGCGCGCGACCCGGTGGCTCGCAACGACGGACTTTGGGGCTACTTCATCGCCTCATAGACTGCGAAGCTGTAGGCGCCTTCGGGCTTCTTGGTGATGACTGGGTCCGATCCGCCGGACATCAGCGTTGCGACGGTGCGGTCGTAATCCTTGACGTCGAGCTTGCCGTCCGAGGCGCCGAGCAGCTTGCCGACTTCCGTCATCATCCGCTTCTGGTCCTTTTCGGTTTTTGCGCCGCTCGAGTCGCCGGCCAGAATGATCTTCACCGCCTCGTCCGGGTGGTCCTTGGCGTAGGCCCAGCCCTTCATCGAGGCCTTGACGAACTTTGCCATCCTGGCCACGAACGCAGGGTCCTTGAGGTTCTTTTCCAGCACCCAAAGTCCATCTTCCAGCGTCGCGACGCCCTCATCCTCATATTTGAAGACGACGAGTTGGCTCGGTTTGTAGCCGCCGTCGATCACCTGCCAGTATTCGTTGTAGGTCATTGTGGAGACGCAGTCGGCCTGCTTTTGCAGCAGCGGATCGACATTGAAGCCCTGCTTGATGATCTTGACGCCGCCCGCCGAGCCATCGGTCTTGTAATTGAGCTTCGACATCCACGACAGGAAGGGATATTCGTTGCCGCCGTACCAGACCCCGATGGTCTTGCCCTTCAAATCAACGGGCTGCTTGATGCCGGTCTCGGCGCGGCAGGTCAGCTCCAGCCCGGACCGCTTGAAGGTCTGCGAGATGTTGACCAGCGGCACGCCTTTTTCGCGCGAGGCCAGCGCGGACGGCATCCAGTCCACCACCACGTCGGCGCCGCCGCCGGCAATCACCTGTGGCGGGGCTACGTCGGGACCGCCCGGCTTGATGGTGACGTCGAGGCCCGCGTCCTTGTAGAAACCTTTTTCCTTGGCGACGAAGTAGCCGGCGAACTGGGCCTGCGCCACCCATTTGAGCTGAATGGTGACGCCGTCTGCGGCCTGCGCCGAAACTGCCGACAGGCTCAACGTTGCGCCCGCAGCGAGTGCCAAAATTTTCTTCATGCGATACTCCAGATCTAGAAGGAACCCGCCGAGTCAGGTTCGATAGGATGGATGCCAAAAAGTGGTCACGCGCTCGGCAAGCGCGACAAGTCCGTAAAAAGCCATTCCCGCGATCGCGGCGAGCGCAATCTCCGCCCACACCATGTCGAGTGACATGCGTCCCGCCTCGGTCGAGATACGAAAGCCAATGCCCTGCGTCGGCGTTCCAAAAAATTCGGCAACGATGGCGCCGATCAGCGCCAGGGTGGCATTGATCTTCAGTCCATTGAAGATGAACGGCAGTGCCGCCGGCAGATAGAGCTTTCTGAGTGTCTGCCGATGATCGGCGCCGTAGGATCGCATCAAATCTCGCTCCATGTGGCCGGAGGCGGAAAGTCCGGCAAGCGTATTAACCAGCATCGGGAAGAAGGTCACGAGGGCGACGACGGCCGCCTTCGAGGGCCAGTCGAAACCGAACCACATCACCATGATCGGCGCAACGCCGACAAGCGGCAGAGCGGAAAAGAAATTGCCGAGCGGAAGCAGGCCTCTTTCAAGAAATGTAAAGCGCTGCGCGACGATTGCTACCAAAAGCCCGGCGCCGCAACCGATGACATATCCGATCAACACGCCGCGGATAAAGGTCTGGACGAAATCTCCTCCCAGCGTCGGCAGCGAGGCCGCGAACCTCGCCGCCGCAGCGCTCGGCGCCGGAAGGAGCACCGAGGGGACGCCGAGGCCGCGTACCGTTACTTCCCAGAGATAGAAGACCGCCGAGCCGAACAGCAGTGGAA
>Ga0307474_10003601_pt1 | contig 11159 bp, 14 predicted proteins | sample atmos_gasesECM1C_2_FD_203312 | JGI IMG/M metagenome (GOLD analysis project Ga0307474, IMG submission 203312) | Hardwood forest soil microbial communities from Morgan-Monroe State Forest, Indiana, United States - atmos_gasesECM1C_05 | ecosystem: Environmental > Terrestrial > Soil > Temperate... | reverse complement strand
TGGGCGAGGCGGGGCTCGGGCCGTTTGGTTTCCTCTGCCAACTCAGAGCACCCGGACCTGACCCTCGAGGACCGGCACCGTCTCCGGCAGGTGATAGGTCGCGATGCCGTTTTTGTACATCACCGCGTCCCGCGCCGCCTTGGGAAGATGCTTGACCAACCAGCGCGGGTTGTCGAACGTCCAGTGCGGGTAGTCCGAGGAGTACAGCAAGATCTTGTCGCACTCCATCCACTCCAGGACGCGGGTCAACTCGGTCTTGTCTTCCGGGTAGTCCAGCGGCTGCGTGGTGAATTTGATGTGTTCTTTCACGTACTCCGACGGCTTGCGCTTGATCTCCACCCGCGACTTGCGCGCTTCATAGATCGCGTCCATGCGCCACATCAACGGCAGGATCCAGGTGAACGCGTGCTCGACGAACACGATCCGCAGCGTCGGGAACCGGTCGAAGACACCATCGAAGACCAGGCTCATCACCTGGTTGGCGGCCAGCAGCGAGTAGGTCACCATGAAGTCGTGGTTGTAGCTGGGGAAACCGACCGGCGGTGTCGGCAGCATCTCGTAATTGCTGCGCGACAGGTGGCAACTCACGGTGATGTCGTGCTTGGTGCCAGCCTCCCAGATCGGGTTGTATTTCGGATGGCCCCATGACGGCCGCGGCTCGGCTTTGATCAGAATCTGCGCCATGTACGGATGCCCGGCCCACTTTTCGATCTCTCGGGCCGCGCCCTCGGGGTCCTCAACCGCCGCGCAGATCGAACCGCGCCAGCGCTCATGCCAGTTGTTGTGGCTGTCCAGCCAGTGATTGGCCTGCCAGTCGTTCAATGCGCTCGAGTAAGCCTGGTGAGCTTCGGCCAGGCGCGGCGTGCGGCCGCCGGGCTCCAGGATCGCGATGTCGGATCCCGCTTCCATGATCAGCTGGCGGAATGCCATGTCCGGGTCGCTGCCGGGGAACTCGCCGTCGGGCGGGAAGGTGTCGGTGCGCATCGCGAAGCTGTGCGCGTAGTCGGGAGCGTCGTAGTAGATCAACTCGCCGACCCTGTGGTCAAGGAAAAACTTGCTGCGCCAGGGCTCGGGAATGTATTGGGTGATCTCGCCCCGTTTGGGCACCGGGTGGACATCCGAGTCGACGCAACGGACCGCTATGCGCTCGGCCGCGGGAACGCGTTCCTGCATGTGGGTCAGCGTCATTTCGATCTCCTCAGTTTCCTGCTTTCCATTCTGCGACTAGCCCGCTGCCAGGTCGACAGAAATGTCGATCCCGTACAGGTTGGCCGCGTTACGCCAGCACAACTTTTCGCGCTGTTCGGCGGACAGCGCCTTAGGCAGCTTGCCGATCTCGCCGCACTGCCAGTGCGGGTAGCTGGAGCCGAACATCACCATGTCTTCTTTGCCGGTGAAGCCAAACCACTCACCGGCAAACTCGGCGTCGCCGGGACCGTCGAGGCTGCCCTGGACGAAGTACACGTGCCCGGGGATGTAGTCGCTGGGAATTCGCGGTGCCCACGGCGTCTGTTCCAGGTGCGGCCGGCCAAACGTGTCCATCCGCCAGATAAACGGCGTCAGGAAGTCCGCGGCGCCGTCGGCCCAGACGAACTTCAACGTGGGAAATCGCTCGAACACGCCCTCGGCGATCATGTTCATCAGGTGGTACACGTAATTCAGCGCCATGAAGCTGACGTACTGCTCATAGGTCAGGGTGTGCCCGGACGGTGTCGGGGGGAACCCGATGCCCTCGCCCGTCTCGATGTGCACCGCGACAGGAAGGTTCGCGTCGGCGGCGGCTTCCCACAGCGGCCAGAACTGCGGCTTTCCGTAGACTTCTCGAGACTGCAGCGGAACGCCGATCTGGACCACGCGCGGGTGCGCGCGCCATTTCTCGATCTCCCGCACCGCGCCGGCGATGTCGTCGGGGTTGACGCGGATGGTGCCGCGGAACTTCTCGCCGAACTCGGCGGACTCCAGCCAGCGCGACACCATCATCTCGTTGTGCGCGGCATGCAGCGCACTGCCCAAATGTCGGTCGGGCATGATGCCGCGTCCCATCGGATGCAGGATCGCCACATCGACCCCGCGCTTCGAAAACAGTTCGTTGGCAACGAATTCCGGGTCCGAACCGGGATACTGGCGGTCGGGCCCCTCGGTGTTCGGTGCGTACTCGCCGCCTGGTGCCCCGTACCAGTCCATCTCGTAGTCAGGGAAACCGCGGCTCTTGAACGGCTCGCGCAGGAACGAGCGCAAGTCCTTGTTGGACGAAAAAAAGATATGCACGCTGGCGTCGATCACCGGCGTGCGTGTTCCATCAGCGTGTTCGATCACGAAAGCCGCCCTTCGGCTTCCGATAGCCAAAGTGAGTCGGAATCAGTCATATGATAGATAATCTAACATTCTGATCGGTAGCCAATCAACGGATTTCCGGTAAGCATTTCGGTTAATCATCTGCCCTGGTAGTTAGCGATATTGCCACCGTCAGGGCAAGTATGGTTCTTTAATCTGGATAATACCATTCTCATAATCTCCGGCGGGTGCAGCCGGTGGTGGCGAGATTGCCGACAACGCTGACCGGGGATGCCGAGCCCCGGTGAGTAACACGACCACCGACTGACGGCTTCCAGCGACCGGAACGCCATGCCGTGAGTACGATGCCGGAAGCAATGCCGAAGCTAAGGAGCTTTTTGTCTTACCAACTGCCAATAAGTGCTCGGGGCCGTGGCCCATCCATGGTGCGCTGGACCGGCCTGTTGTTCGTAGTAGGCGCGGCACTCTTCGCGCTCGGTGTCCTATTGTCGCTGCCACCGGCATCGCCACCGCTGCTCTCAGCGGTGACCTACGCGATTGGGGCGGTGTTCTTCACCGCCGCCGCGACCCTTCAGGTCGTCCTCGCTCGCCGCGACCTGCCGGAGGCCCAGCGGCGGTCGCTCCGGCTGCGGGCTCGCACTTCCGACTGGCTGTCCGCCGCCATCCAATTGCTGGGCACAGTGCTGTTCAACATCAACACCATGGACGCGGTGCTCACCATCGGTGCGCGCCCAGCGGTAATAGACACCGAGGTGTGGATGCCCGACATCGCCGGTTCTTCAGCGTTCCTGGTCTCCTCTGCTATCGCGATCGTTCCAGAGGTTCGGGCGCGACGGCATTCCCACGTTGCGGACGCTTCGCAGCGCATCGCTTTCCTCAACTTAACTGGATCCGTCCTGTTCGGCGCCTCGGCCGTGGGCGCACTCGTGCTGCGCTCGGGGACCGACGTCAGTCTGGTGTGGGCCAACATCGGCACGTTGTTCGGTGCGGTGTGTTTCCTTGTCGCTGCATGGCTTTTCGGGTGGCCCCAGCGCAGCCGCACGGCTCGCGCGGACGGCAGTTCAACCTCGGGGCACCTCACCGCCAAGCGTTGATCTGCTCCGTCGTCAGCACGGCGCCGCCACGCACTCGACGAGTCATCCGATGAAAACATCTGACATTGCCCGCCGTAATGGCCGTTATGCGTGAAATGCATTGGACTACGCAATATCTCACATTTCAGCCAATTCCGGCCGAGAACAGCTAGCCCGACGGCGGCCGGCCCACCGGGCCGACGATGACGCCGGCAGCCTTCTCCAACGGTTTGATCACCGTCGTGAAATCGGAGTCTGGGCCTTCGTCGCGCGCGGCCGTCTCCCAGAGCCGGCCGATCGTTTCGGCTACGTCGGCCGGCACGCCCAGCGCTTCGGCTTCGTCGAGATAGAGCCGCACATCTTTGACCATCAGCCCGGTGGCGAACCCGTAATCGAAAGTACGCGGAAGGATCGCACGGGGGAACTTGTCACGGCTTGCGCTCGTCGCCCCCGAGCCCGCGTTGAGCACCTCGATCATCACGCTGGGGTCAAGGCCGGACTTGACGCCCATCACCATGACCTCTGCCGTTGCGACCAAGACGTTGGCCGCCAGGATGTTGTTGGCGAGCTTCATCGTCTGTGCGGAGCCGGGCTTTTCGCCGATGTAGAACGGCCGGCCGATCGCCTCGAGTGCTGTTCGTATGACCTCGAATTCGTTGCGCGGGCCGGACACCATGACGGCGAGGGCTCCCTTTTCGGCTCCGCTGACGCCGCCACTGACTGGGCTGTCGATCGCTACGATGTTCCGTTCGGCCAGACGGTCATGGATTTGCGCGGCTGTTCGGCTGCCGACGGTTGACAGCTCGACGTAACGCTTGACCCGCGAGCCCTCGATCACACCCGTCGCACCGGTTGCCACTTCAAACGACGCGCCTGGCGACGGGAGACTGGCCATAACCGTCTCAGCGCGATCGGCGACTTCTTTTGCCGAGGTCGCGATTCGTGCCCCGAGCGCGACGACGCGCTCGAGCACTGGACGGCGCGTGTCGAAGGCGATGACATCGTGATTTTCGCCGAGGAGGCGACATGCTATGGGAAAGCCCATATTTCCCAAACCGATAAACCCGATTTCCATCACGACCTCTTAGCTGTGGTCCAATTCGGCGAATGCCTCTCGGGCGATGCGAAAGCTGTCGACCGCGGCTGGCACGCCGGCGTAGATGGCAACCTGCAGGAATATCTCCCGGATTTCGTCGCGGGTGACACCGTTGGTGAGGGCCGCCTTGACGTGCGTACGCAATTCGTTCGGCCGGTTGAGGACCGAAATTATGGCCAGGTTGAGCATGCTGCGGGTTTTGAGGGGTAGCCCGTCCCGGCCCCACACCGCGCCCCAGCAGTATTCAGTCACGAGGTCTTGCAGCGGCTCGGTAAAGTCATCGGCCTCAGCCAGCGCTTTGTTGACATAGGCCTCACCGAGCACCGCGGAGCGAATTTCAAGCCCGCGTTGATACGTTTGGCGATCCAACCTGCCTTCTCCTTACTGAGATTTTCAATCGCTTCGAGTGCAGTCTTGCATCTCGGCTGATCCGCGACGGTTACAGTCGACGTTCAAATGGAACTGCCCGATCTAGTCCTCATTCACGGCGGGGCGCACGCCGCTGACTGCTGGGATTCGACCATCGCCGAATTAGCTTGTCGGGAACCAAAATTACGCGTGTTCGCGGTCGACCTGCCTGGTCGCGGCCGCAACCCCGCAGATCTGGCAACGGTTACCATCGCCGACTGGGTTGACTCGGTGGTCGCCGAAGTCAAAGAGGCCTCACTCGGCGATGTTGTCGTCGTGGGGCATTCGCTGGGCGGGCTGACCGTGCCCGGTGTCGTCGCCAGGCTCGGCGCCGCCAGGGTGCGCGAGATGGTGTTGGCGGCGGCGTTCATTCCTCCTGAGGGATTGTCGGTCGTAGACACCCTCCGCGGGCCGCTGGCCCCGTTGGCGCGAATAGGGCCCCGAATCCACAAATTGGCGACAATCCCCAAAACGGCAGCACGGTTGGCGTTTTGCAACGCGATGTCGCGGGAGCAGCGAAGGCATGCGCTGTCGCGCCTGTGTCCGGAGTCCGCTCGTGTAATTAGCGAGCGCGTCGACCGCAGTGATTTGCCCGCCGAGGTACCCCGGACGTGGATCATGACCTTGCGGGACAGGGCCCTGTCACCACGACAGCAGCAGCGATGTATCGAGTCCCTTGGTGGCGTCGACATGCTGGTCTGCCTCGACACGTGTCATGACCTGATGTACAGCGAACCACAGCGGCTCGCCGCAATCCTGCTCGAGCGCTGTCGGTTTCGGGCGCGGCCCTGACCCCCGCGTCGCGTCACGATAGGTTGCATCAGGAGCCCTTGAGGGAGGAGCGGCAATGACGGGAGCGACCGGTGACGTCTGGGAAGTGATGTCGACCGCCAGGACGATCCGACGCTTCACCGACGAGCCGGTCGACGACATCACCCTCGCTCGGTGCCTCGAAGCGGCCAGGTGGGCTCCCTCGGGCGCCAACGCGCAGGGCTGGCGCTTTGTCGTGCTGCGATCGCCCGAGCAGCGGGCCGTCGTGGCAAAGGCTGCGGCACACGCCTTGGAAGTGATCGAGCCGGTATACGGAATGACCCGGCCCGCCGACCGCGACAACAGCCGCCGTGCCCGCACCTACCGCGCAACCTACGAATTACATGACCGGGCGGGCGAATTCACGTCCGTCTTGTTCGCACAACAGCACTATCCGACGGCGTCTGAACTCCTGCTCGGAGGTCGATCTTTCCCGCGATGCAGAACTTTCTGCTGGCCGCCCGCGCCCAAGGTTTGGGGGCATGTCTGACGAGCTGGGCTTCGTACGGGGGCGAGCAGCTGATGCGGGAAGCCGTCGGCGTACCCGAGGGCTGGATGGTTGCCGGCCACATCGTGGTGGGGTGGCCCAAGGGCAGGCATGGGCCGGTTCCCCGTCGCCCGCTCGCCGAGTTCGTGAACCTCGACCGCTGGGGCAAGCCGGCCGGCGACCTGGTCGCGGCCGCGACGTAGCCACAACCGGCAGCGCGCTTGCCGCGCATTTGGTGACCTCATACGCCATTTTCCGAGATTACTACTTTCGCAAGCGAGAATGGTATTCTCGCGATGGCGGTGACAACAGGAGGCGGCCCGGATGCTGTTGGAGTTCGATGCCGATCAGCGGCTGTGGCAGGACACGGTGCGCGATCTCATCACCAAGCAGTGCCCGCCATCGCTGGTGCGTGGCGTGGCCGAGAATGGCGTGGACCCGAGCCCGCTTTGGAAATCGTATGTGGACCAGGGCTGGACGGAGCTGAACGATCCGGTCAGCGCGGTGGAGCTGGCGATCATGCTCGAAGAGTTGGGCCACGCCACCGATCCCACCCCGTTCCTGGCGACGATGAGTCAGTTCGCGCCGTTGGCCGCGGATCGGTTCGACCCGCATGAGTCGGGTACGGCGGTCTATAACGGGATCTCCGCGCACCGCGACGCCGAGGGCTGGGTGTTGGACGGTACGGCATGCCACGTCCTCGACGGCGATCGTGTCGATCGGTTGGCGGTGGTGACCGATGCCGGGGTGTTCATCGTTGCGGGTAATAAGGTGTCAGCCCGGCGCTCTTCGGTTTTCGACCCGGTGCTGCATGTCGCCGACCTGTCCTTCGGCGGGGTCCGGGTGGCCGACAGCGAGCGGCTGACCGTTGATTCCGAGCGTGCCCACCATATTGCGTTGACGGGCATGGCAATTCATATGGTCGGCGCCTGCCAACGCATCCTCGATCTGGTCCTCGAGCATGTCCGCAGCCGGCAGCAATTCGGCGTGCCGATCGGTTCGTTCCAGGCCGTCCAGCACAAGTGCGCTGATATGCACGTCGCGGTGGAACGTGCTCGGGCATTGGCTTACTTCGCCGCATTGACGATCTCCGCCGACGATCCCCGGCGCCGGCTGGCGGCCGCGATGGCCAAAGCGTCGGCAGGGGAGTGCCAATCGCTGGTATTCCGGAACGGGTTACAGCTGCACGGCGCGATGGGCTTCACCTGGGAGAACGATCTTCAGTTCGCGCTCAAGCGGGCCAAAGCGGGTGAGCTCATGCTCGGCGGTGCGGCGGAGCATCGAGCGCGGATCGCAGAGGAGTACCGTGCAGCTGACTTTTGATCCCGACGTCGAGGCATTTCGGGCCGAGTTCGCGGCGTTCCTCGACGAAAACCTGCCTCCCGCAAGCGAAACCCTGGAGCGCCCTCGGTCTGTCTCGCACATGCCGCAATGGGCGCGTCGCTGGCAACGGTTGTTGTTCGACAACGGCTGGCTGCTGCCCGGTCAGCCACCCGAATTCGGTGGGCGCAACGCGACGGTCGTGCAGCAATTCGTCCACCTCGAGGAACTCTGCCGGCGGCGGATCTATCACAGCCTCAACCCGCAGGGAGTGAACATTGTTGCGGCATCGCTGTTGTCGTTCGGCAGCGACGAACAAAAACACCGCTGGGCGGTGCCAATCCTGCGGGCCGAGATCACCGCTTCACTGGGGATGAGTGAGCCCAGCGCCGGCTCCGATCTGGCGTCGCTTCGCACCCGCGCGGTGCTCGAGGACGATCACTTCGTGGTAGACGGGCAGAAGGTGTGGACGTCTGGCGCCCACGACGCCGACGTGTTGCTGACGTTTGTGCGTACCGATCCGGATGTGCCAAAACACAAGGGCATCAGCGCATTACTGATCCCGACCGACACTCCGGGCATTGTGCGCCGGCCGTTCCCCTCGATCTGCTCCGCCGACGACCTGGATTTCAACGAGGTGTTCTTCACCGATGTGCGGGTGCCGGCCGAGAATCTGGTTGGCCCGCTCAACGGGGGATGGCGGGTGGCCAACGGATCCCTCGGGCACGAACGCACAATGATGTGGCTGGGCTTTGCCGATCGGATGGAGAACCTGCTCGCTGATTGGCGTCCCACCACCGAGCTGCAGCGCGATCAGTACGCCACCACGATCATGGACAAACAGGCGCTGCGCCTGTTAGGTTCGGTGGCCCTGGCCCGCGCCGATCGCGGCGACGACGACGTGGCCGCGATATCCGTGCTCAAGTTGCTCGGTTCCGAAGCCGAACTACGCGGGTTTGAACATGCCCTGCACAGTGCCGGCGCCGATGGGCTCATCCACCCGGGGCAGACCGGACCGTACGCGCCGATGAACCTCGACCACTATTTCGCCAGCTGGTTCGAGCGTTATGCCCGAACCTTTTCCGGCACCATCGCCGGAGGTACCTCCGAGATCCAGCGCAACATCATCGCACAGCGCGTGCTCGGGTTGCCGCGCGGCTAGACAAGGCGGTCAGAGCTACCACCGCACGAGGGAGAAGGGGTAAGTGTTGGTGCCGCCTGGTCCGCCGCCGCAACCCGTGTCGAACGTGGAGACCACCTGACCGCTCAGTGACACCGCATCCCACGAATAGACATCATGGGAGGGATAGAACAGGACTACGCAGCGCACACCATCAGGCACGTCGACGGTCATGGTGTAGCGACCGTTGGACAAATAAGCATCACCGAAGAAGGGCGCCGCTTGCCCGTTGGGTTGCGGTATCGCTTGGATCCGTAGGCATCCCGGTTCGCGGGAAGTGCACGGTCGAATCGCCCAAATCCAGCTGTGGCCGGGATCGCGGTTTGTATCCAACCTGTAGTTGCCGACCAGCATGTCCCCGCGGGCGGTCGGGGTAAACGTCAGCGCGGCCATGGTAAGCGCAAGGCTCATTGCGAAAGTCTTCACCGGTGCGTCTCCCATCTCTGCACACACGCTTGCCCTGAATATAGAGCGCGGGCCCGCTGAACAGGCCTACTCGGAAAAATTGCGGCAGTCAACGGCCGGCTTTCAGGTGCTTTGCGTGACACTGCGAAGCGGCTCAGTCGATTACTGCGGCTTCCTTGCGTTCGGTTACCGGTCTCGCGAGCTCTTGCTCGTCGCAGATGCGTTGCAGCTTGTCGAGGGTCTCGTCGAGGCCGGTGCCGACCTTCGGGCCCGGCGTGAAGGTGGCCGGCAGCTTCCGCATGCCCTGTATGACCCCGATGGTCTCGTAGTGCACGGCGCCATCGGGGTCGCAGTGGTAGTCGGGCATGCGGTCCAGGACCGAGGTCAGCATGGATTTGAACACGGTCCGCGCCACGTTGGATCCGATGCAGCGATGCACGCCGATGCCAAAGCTGAAGTGCCGGTTACCTTTGCGGTCGAGGACGATGTCGTCCGGTTCGGCGAACACCGAGGGATCACGGTTGGCCATGGCCCACGAAATCCAGAGTCGCTCACCCTCTTTGAAGTGGTTTCCGACGATCTCGACATCATCGGAGAATGTCCGGCCATCACCGGGCGCCGGGGTGAAGTAGCGCAAGAACTCTTCGGTCGCGGAATCGAGCAAGGTATCGCGGTTGCGCCGCAGCCGTTCTCGCTCCTCGGGATGCTCCGACAGCCATTCCAGCGAATGGGCGGTCAGGGCCGTCGTGGTGTCGAAACCACCGCCGATGACCAATCCGAGGTTCCCCAGAATTTCCAGGTCCGGCGCCGGCTCGCCGTCAATGCGCATCTGGATCAGAGCATTCACGATTCCGGGTCGCGGATTGTCGCGGATCTCAATCATGTTGTTGGCCAAGTCGAGCCCCATCTGACGGTGCATCTCGGTGACACGTTCGATGTCGGGGGAATGCTCCGGCGTGTAGACCGCGGCATGAACCGGCTCGCTATACATATTCCACTTCTTCAGCGGGATGCCCAGGATCGCCAATGTCAGCACGGCCGGCACGATGTTGGCCAGATCGTCGACGAACTCGATGCTGCCCTGCTCGATCTTCTCGTCGAGGCAGGCACGCGTCACGTCGTTGATGAACGGCTCCCAGCGCTTGACCGCGGCCGGCGACAAGTAGGGGTTGAGCACGGTTCGGTAAGTGCGATGCTCGGGGTCATCCATCTCCAGGATGCCGCCCCGGACCGCGCTGACCCGGCTGGCCGTCGGGATCGAAATGCCTTTGTAGCCACGACGTTCGCCTTGGATGTCGTGATCGTTGGACACCGCGGGGCAGCGGGCCAACTCGAACACTTCGCTGCTGCCCGCCGCGACCCAGTGCCCGCCGTAGGTTTCGCTCCATGCCGTCGGACATTTGGCGTGCATCTCCTCGGTGATCGCTTTGAATTGCGATCGGTACTCCGCGGTGTGCCGATCGAAATGATAACTGTTTTTCCTACGATCGCTGTCGCTGACGACGTCGTCGACACTCAAAACACTGTCTCCCTTTATGTTTCATCGGTGATGATGATGGCCTGCTCAGGACAGGATTGCGCGGCCTCGCGAACCCGGTCCTGATGTTCGGCCGGCACCAATTCGTCGATGGCCGACGAGCTTCCGTCGATGTCGCTGAGCTGGAACGAATCCGGAGCAATCATCGAGCACAGGGTGTGGCCCTGGCAGCGTTCGGAATCAACCCAGACCTTCACGGTGTCTCCTTCAGGGGCTCAGTTGTGGTAGTCGTACCACTTGAGGTAGCCGCCGGCGTCGACGCGCAACTGCATTTCGGTTATGCGATCATGGCGCCTTGGCCGGTTTTCTCGATCACCCGGGCGGTCTCGTCGAGATCCTCACGTGCCGCCATCGGGTAACCGATTGTGTCGATGTCACGGCGAAGCTCGACGGCGATGATGTCGGCGCCTTCTTCGGCCAACCGCACCGCGCGGCTGCGGCCCTGGCCGCGCGCCGCGCCGGTGACGAAGGCAACCTTCCCCTTAACGCGCCCGTCCGCGCCGTCTCCCACATCTTATCCTTTTGGTTGGTATCGCCGAGTGCCGCAT
>Ga0307474_10003600_pt1 | contig 11160 bp, 12 predicted proteins | sample atmos_gasesECM1C_2_FD_203312 | JGI IMG/M metagenome (GOLD analysis project Ga0307474, IMG submission 203312) | Hardwood forest soil microbial communities from Morgan-Monroe State Forest, Indiana, United States - atmos_gasesECM1C_05 | ecosystem: Environmental > Terrestrial > Soil > Temperate... | reverse complement strand
CTGCGGGTGTTCAGTGCTCATCGGCTGGCCGGGCCGGCCGCCCGGAACAAGGGCATGGCGCTGTTCCCCCGGAAGGTACACGGACAGTACCTCGCGCTGTGCCGCTCCGACGGTGAGAGTACGAGCCTGGCCAGCTCGGCGGACGGTTACGTGTGGGACCGTCCAGTGCTCCTGGCCGAACCGTCCGCGCCGTGGGAGATGCTGCAGGTCGGCAACTGCGGGCCGCCGATCGAGACCGACCGGGGCTGGCTGGTGCTCACCCATGGCGTCGGTCCGATGCGGGTCTACGTCATCGGCGCGCTCCTGCTCGACCTCGAGGACCCGGCGCGCGTCGTGGGCTATTCGAGGACTCCCCTGCTGTCCCCGGGCCGGGATGAGCAGGACGGCTACGTCCCCAACGTCGTCTACTCGTGCGGAGCCTTCCTGCACGACGGCCTGGTGTGGATTCCCTATGGCATAGATGACTGCCGTATCGGGGTGGCTTACGTGCGGCTCGGCGAGGTGCTGGCCGACTTGAGCAGCGCTTCGTAGGTACGCAGGTAGTCCTCGACCATGCGGTCGACGCCGAACCGCACGACGGCGCGGGCGTGGACGGCCGCCCGGTCCAGCCGCACTGCTTTTGATACGGCGCTGATCGCTGACTCGACGTCCTGGGCCAGGTACCCGGTCACGCCCTCGTCGACCACCTCGGGCATCGAGCCGCGCCGGTAGGCGACGACCGGGGTGCCGCACGCCATGGCCTCCACGACGGACAGGCCGAACGGCTCGTCGAAGTAGATCGGGTGCAACAGCGCGGCCGCGTCGCCGAGGACATCTGCTCGGCGCTGTGGGCCGACCGAGCCGAGGTAGATGACCTGATCCCCGTCGACGTGCGGTTCCACGGCGGCGGCGAAGTACCGCTCGTCCTGCACGATGCCGCAGATCACCAGCCGTCGTCCGACGCGGCGGGCGATCTGGATGGCGTCGGCTGTGCCCTTGTCAGGATGGATCCGCCCGAAACTCACCAGGTAATCGCCCCGGGCGGCGCGGTACGGGAACATGCTGAGGTCAATGCCGTGATGGATGGTCGCGGCATACTCGAGCCCGGGGTAGCGGTCGGAATCTGAGATCGCGACGAACGCTGAGCGCGACCGCGTGTAGGCGGGAAGGATGCCCGTGCCGGAGAAGCCGTGGATGGTCGTTACCATCGGCGCCCGCGCGTGCTCGCCAAATGCGAGCGGCAGCCAGTCGAGATGGTTGTGGACAAGCTCGAACTCGCCCGATCGGGCCAGTGCGTGCGAAACGTGCAGCGCCTCCCAGACCCGCCCGTCAAGCTGGGCGTCCTCTGCGTAGCCGTGCGGGCAGACGCCGTCGAGAACTGCCGCCGTCACCGAGTCGAGCGTGGCGAAAAGTGTGACGTCGACCCCTCGCGCGACAAGCCCCTCGGTGAGCAGGCTGGCGATCGACTCCCACGGCCCGTAGTGCTCGGGCGGCGTACGCCAGGCGATCGGCGCGAGCATGGCGAGCTTCATCGTTCAGCACGACCGGATTTTGGCGGGTCTATCACGTGGATCACACTGCCAGTCGCAGCGAAGTTGCCCATTGGCACCCCGGCAAACCGCGTCGTATCAGGTGAGGGGCGATCGCGCTTCCGCGTTCGCGGTCCGTTTCACTCCCTCCGCTTAGCGATCGCCAGAGCCCGTTTCCCGGCGGCCACCGCGGAAACGGGCATCTACCCACTTCCCTGATCTTCTCGGTGTGAACTAGCCGCACGACGGTCGTTGACGGTCGTTAGCGCAGGTCAAAGCGGCGGGTGGGGGCGTCGGCCCTCGCGCTGCTGGTTGGTCTAAAGACACAGAACTATCTTGGGGTTTCGCGGGCCCGCGCCTGCTCGGGGGTGACGTCGCCCACGGCGGTGCCGGGAACGACCGGCCCGGGGCTGGTTAGGCGCTGAGCCGGGACGCCGCCCTCCAGCGCGTGCGTGGGGTCGGTATCGGCCGGAGCCTGGGTGCCCCACCGCGGGTGGCTGTCGGCGTAAAACACCATGCCCAGCATGAAGGCGAGTGCGATGACCGGGACGATGATGATGACGATAATGTCGCCTGAGGTTCCTGACATGTCGGTATTCCCTTCGAGACGATGGCCTCAGTCTCGCATGGCACCGGACAGATCGCGCCGGTGAGACCCTGGTCTTATACCCCGGGTCTCGCCGTGGAAGCCCCATCCGTAAGCGGCCGTCAGAGCGCACGGTTGACCACTCGATCAGGTACGGGAGGAACCTTGGTTCCTTCCAGCTTGGCCGCGGTTGGCGTGCGCCGCCCTCCCGCCGGACTGACTGCTGGAGACGGGGGCTACGTGGGGAACTGCTGCTGCTGTCAGTAGGACCACAGGGGAAGCCGCTATCTCCTCCCGATGTAAGGTACAAGGCCAGGGCTGATGTACGGGAGCGAGGATGTCATGGCCACACGGTGGAGAGACCTCAGCGAGAGCAGCCGCAGGCTGATCGTGGCCACAGCAATCGGCGAAGCCGTCCTCAAGACGGCGGTGCTCATCGACATCAGGCGCCGTCCGGCAAGCCAGATCCGCGGCTCGAAGCGGATGTGGATCATAGCGGCGGTACTCGTCAACTCCGCCGGGATCGGGCCGCTGTCATACTTCGCATTCGGGCGGCGGCACACCGAAGGCGTCGAGCCGGCAGCTCCGGGTGAGGGCTGAGCGACCAACCGAGTGAGGATCCCGGCAGCCGAGCACCCGGCTGTTGACACGTACCGCAGGTGGGGCGGGGTGGGCCCCGAAGGTCCGGCGCCTCGCGAGATGTCCATGCCAGGGGCCCGAACTAGGAGTCCATTATTCGCCAGAAGTCGAAATATCTGGCGCCTAGCCTGGCAGGGTGAGTGAGGACTCTCGCGCTGTTGGAGCCGCAGCGGTAACCGTGGTGCTGTGGGCTTCGGCCTTCGTAGCGATCCGTAGCGCGGGCGGGCATTTCGCGCCGGGTGCGCTCGCGCTAGGGCGCCTGCTTGTGGCCTCGCTCGCCCTCGGCGTGGTGTGGCTGCTCAGCGGTGGCGGCTGGCCGACCTGGGCAGCGTGGCCCGGAATTCTCGGCTCGGGGCTGCTCTGGTTCGGGCTGTATATGGTCACGCTCAACTGGGGCGAACGTGACGTCGACGCTGGCACCGCCGCCATGCTCGTCAACATCGGCCCGATTCTCCTCGCGCTGCTCGGCGGCTGGCTGCTGCACGAGGGGTTCCCGCGTCGGCTGGCCGCAGGGATGGCCGTGTCGTTCGGCGGTGTCCTCGTGGTCGGCATCTCGGAGTCGGACGGCGGCCGTACCCCGGTCACCGGGGTGGTGCTGTGCCTGGTTGCCGCCGTCTGTTACGCGGCCGGGGTGGTGGGCCAGAAGCTGGCCCTGCGCCATGCCTCGGCCGTCCAGGTCACCGCGTTCGGCTGCTTCACCGGCACGGCGGCATGCCTTCCGTTCGCCGGCCAGTTCCTTTCTCAGCTCGGTTCGGCTCCGGTCAGCGCCACGCTGCAAGTCGTCTACCTGGGGCTGTTCCCGACCACTTTGGGCTTCACCACCTGGGCCTACGCGCTCGCCCGGACCACCTCCGGGAGGATGGGCGCCACCATTTACGCGGTGCCGACGCTCGTCATCATCATGTCGTGGCTCATCCTGGGGCAGGTCCCCCGATCGCTCGCCGTCGCCGGAGGAGTTATCTGCCTCGCGGGGGTCGCCGTATCGCGTTCCCGCTCACGAGTCGACCGGAAGGCTTCAGCCCAGCCAGCTGAAGCCACTACCGTCCTCGGCGCCGATACGGTGCGCCGAAATGCTGCCGACGCCGTAGAGCCGACAGCGGATGTCCGGAGCGCGGCTCGTTGACATGGCGTGCGCGGCGGCGGTGTACTGCCCTGCATGACGGATACGACGAGTAGGGCAGGCACCCCGGAGTCCACGGCTGCTGCTTTTCCTGTCACCACTGCGTTCGAGCTGCCGGGCATGGTAGTGGAACGGAATCTCGGCATCACGTTTGGTCTGGTGGTACGAGCGATGGGCTTCAGCAAGACCGTCGCAGGCGGGATTTCGTCGCTGCGCCAGGGCGAGGTTTCACAGTTCACGGTGGTTCTCGAAGACGCCCGCAGGCATGCAATTGACCGAATGATCGAGAACGCGAAGCTACTCGGCGCCAACGCGGTGATCGCGATGCGCTTCGACTCCTCCGAGATCGGCAAGGCACGCGCCGAAGTCGTCGCCTACGGCAGCGCGGTGGTCGTCACGCCGTCGGCATGAGCGAGCCCGGAAGCGGTGCGCCGACCGGACGGCGCTCGCTACTCGGGGACGCCGACCGCGAGCGCCTGGTAGCGCTGCTGCGCGAGCACTACGCCGCGGGTCGGCTGAACCTGGATGACCTGCGCCACCGGGTCGGTGTCGTGCTGTCCGCCGCCTATGCCGAGGAGGCCGCGGCGGCCCTGGCCGATCTCCCGCCCGCCGGTGTCCCCGATACGCCGGGCGCCGGGCGTGGCGGGGGTTCCCGCGGGCGACACGCCCAGACGCACAAGCCCGAGCCGGGCTGGGTGCCAACGGCTGAGCGGTTCCGCGATCCGTCCAGCGGCGTGATCATGCGGGTGTGGATCGACCCGTCGGACGAGAGCCGTCACTACGTACCGGACGACGCCTCTTCACGTTGGTGAGCTGGTCGGATGTTTGGTGCCCGTGCGCGGCCCGCGTCCACAGCCGCCACGAGCATCGGCTGCTCCTCTATGCCAGGCTTGGGGTTGTCAATGATGAGTGCGACGCCCGTACAGATGCGATCGGCGGCTGCCGATCATTCAGTTAGACGGCCGGAGTGATCAGTTGATCTACCGTGTGGTCGGAGAGTCGACCGAGTGGGTCTGGTCGGAGGAGTCCGGCGCCATGGAGATCTCGCTGAGCCCAGGTCGGCTGATGGGTGCGTTCAACGCCGGATTCGCGGATGGGGCATGGGGCGACTTGCCTATGCCTATGCTGTCCAATCCCCGAGTGCGTTTCTGGTTTACCGAACGCGGATGGCGAGCCTACGGCCTGCGCGTGGCGGCCGAGGCTCGAGCCAGTGGTCGCACCTTCCGTGTCCTCCGGCGCAAGAATCCGTCCAAGTCAGTGGTGGTATACCGGGACGACTGGCAAGTCGCGTTGCTACCTGACCGCGATTCGCCGATCACGGATGCTCCGCGCGTCGGATGGTCCACCAGCCCGGCACCGCCCCAATGCCGGGGTTAAACGTCTTCGTGGTCATCAAAGCGCGGGCCTCGCCGGTCCCGGCGGTACCGTCGGCGGGCCAGGCACCCGATGACGAGCAGCACCACCAAGATCGGCACCAGCGGGTGGGAGTTCGGCCCCGGCGCAGCGAAGGCGGGGTGGTGGAGAAGGCTGTGCTGGCTGTAGGCGAAGACGACGAGGCTGACGAGGACGCCGACCAGGACAGGCGCGGCCATGCCGATCCGCACGGCGGGCGCCGGGCCGGGCGGGGGCAGGCTGGTCACGGCGGTCCTGTCCCGCGGCAAGTCGGCGAACAGAACGGCTAGCTCTTTGCCGGTCCGGGCCTGCAGGGCTCGGCCGGACCGCTCGTCGAACTCGTCGGCGGTGAGCCGGCCAGCCTGGAAGTGCTCGCTTAGCTCCGAGATGGCGCGGTCGCGGTCGGCGTCGGATACGCGCAGATCACCGGCCGGGTAGGCCGGTGTGGCAGTGTCCACGAGGAACGCTCCTTCTGGCGAGGTTCTGGGTACGACTGACGGTACGCCGCAGCGGGCATGGCCGACATCGGCCCAAAGTTGACCTTGATATGAGATTTCCGGACCGCGGATCATCCTGAGGGACTACGCCCTGCGGTGCGAGACCTGGAGCCAGGCCGAATGCGATCCCCGGAAATCACGAACCGTGGGATTTCGGCGCGCTGCTGCCGACGATGGGAACCACCCGTGGGGAGTGACCCAAGACCGCCACCGGCTTGCTGGACTAAGCAGAACCAATCTCGGCAGAAAGGTAAGCCATGTCTGATCTGATCGTCATCGGGTACCCCGATGTAGCAACCGCCGACGCCGCCGCGGCGGAAGCGCGCAGGCTTGCTGAAGATCTCATCATCCAGCCCGACGCGATCGCCGCCATCGTCTGCGACGCCGATGGCACGTATCACGTTCATACCAGCCATCATCAGGGCGCCGGCGGCGCGGTCTGGGGAACGTTCTGGGGGCTGCTGTTCGGTGTCCTGTTCTTCATCCCGGTGCTGGGCATGGCCGTGGGCGCCGGGCTTGGTGCCCTCATGAGCCATGTGCGCAAGACCGGCATCGACCGGGAGTTCGAGGACCAGGTGCGCGGCTTGGTGCGGCCTGGAACATCCGCGCTGTTCCTGATGGTGGAGAAGGTGACACCGGACAAGGCCGCCGAGGCACTCAGCAAGTACGGCGGCACGGTGCTGCGGACCTCACTGTCCAAGCAAGGCGAGCAAGATCTCCAGCAGGCGCTGCACGGCTCGGACGCTGCGGCGTAACGTCCCAAAGCCGTCCAGGCCGGTGCCGATCATCCGCTGGGAGGGGCTGATGCCGGGGCCCGGGTGCCCGGCGAAGAGGGTGCTATGGCGGATTGAGCTGCCCGTCGCCTACAGGGCGCGCTAAGTACCGAGGAGAGCAGCAGGTGTACACCTAACCTCCGCAGATTCCAAATGCTTGGGGACATGAGGCTGGACCGCCGCGGCTGAGAATCACCGCGACGCTGATCATTGCGATAGAGGTGATGAGCCAGGTCAGAATGACGGCTCGCTGGAGACTGCGGTGGCGGTGCGGCGCTTTCCCCCGGCGCGGGCGTGACCGGTGGCGGCGCGGCGGGTGGCCCAGAGGTGACCGTACCTTCTCGTGCGCCGGCATCTCTTCACTCGCTGCCAGGCGGGTGAAGGTGGCCAGCAGCGAGGCGAGCTTGGGGTCGGTATGGCCGAGGGCGCTCTGGATGGAATTCAGGGCCTGGTGCTCCCATCCGACGGGACTCATCACCGGCACCTCCATGGCCTGCGGGGGATCACTGGATCGCTGAGGCGGGGTCGGCCCGGGCCTCGGCCTCGTGTGCCAATACGGCCGTTTCTGTCTGGTCGGCCGTCGGCTTAGCGGGCAGGAACACCACTGCTAGCAGGGCACCGGCCGCGGCCACGCCTCCGGCGACGAGAGCGGCGACGGTAAGGCCGCGCAGGAATGCGTTGGTGGACGCATGCAGTAGAGCCTGTCCGAGGACCGGATGGCCGTGAGCCGCGATCTTGCCAGCGGCCGCGTACGCGGCCCCGACGGACTGGTGGGCGATCGACTCGATCGAGCCCTGGACGTGTACCGGCATGGTGGCGGTGAGCCGTGATCCGTAGACCGATGCGTACACGCTGCCGATCACGGCCACTCCGAGCGTGCCGCCGAGGAGCCTGGTGGAGTCGTTTACGGCCGAGCCGACGCCTGCCTTGGCCGCCGAGATCGCGCCCATGATGGACTCGGTGGCGGGCGCCGAGGTCAGGCCCATGCCAAGTCCGTACACCACCATCTGGGCCGAGATGACACCGTAGCTGAGCGTGGCGCTGGTCGTGGCCGCCACCCAGCCGTAGAACCCGGCCATAGCCACCAGACCCGTGGTGACGATGAGCTTGGTCCCCGCCCGCAGGGCGATCTGTGTCCCGGCGACCGATCCGACGCCCACCGACAGCGCGACCGGGAGCAGGCGCACGCCAGTGGAGAGCGGTCCGTAGCCCCGGACGAACTGGAAGTACTGGGTGATCAGGAAGATGAAGCCGAACAGGGTGAAGAACGAGACCGTGACGGCGGCGCTGGCGGCGCTGAACCGCATGTTCCGGAAGAGCTGCACATCGAGCATCGGGTGCGCGGCGCGCCGCTCGCGCACGATGAACGCGGCGAGCAGGACCGCCGAGCCGGCAAAGCCGGCCAGGGTGCGCGCGGCTGTCCACCCGTGAGTCGGCGCCTCGATGATGGTGAAGACCAGCAGCGCCATGGTTGCTGATGAGAGCGCCAGGCCGGGCAGGTCAGGAGCTGCCGCCTCCGGATCCTTGGACGTCGGGACGGCGAGCGCCGCCAGGATTACGGCGGCCGCTGCTACCGGCGCCATGGCGATGAAGATGCTGGCCCAGCTGAAGCGCTCGAGCAGCCAGCCGCCCACGATCGGTCCCATCGCGATGGCTACGCCGGCGGTTGCGCCCCACAGGCCGATCGCGCGGGCCCGTTCCCTTCGCTCGGTGAAGACGTTCGAGATCAGCGAGAGCGTCGCCGGGAAGGTCATGGCGGCGCCCAGCCCCATCACGGACCTGGCCGCGATGAGCTGCGCCGGGTCGGTCGTGAAACCGCCGATCAAGCTGGCGGTTCCCACGACGGCAAGTCCGGCCATCAGCATGCCCTTCCGGCCGAAGCGGTCGGACAGGCTGCCGAAAGTGAGGAGCAGCGCGGCGAAGACCAGGTTGTAAGAGTCGACGACCCACTGCAGCTGGGTGGTGGTGGCATGGAGCTGGCGGACCATGGCGGGCAGCGCCACGTTCACCAACGTCGTGTCCAGGTTGACCAGGAACGCCGCGAGCAGCAGCGCGACGAGGATCATTGGTTTGGATCTCATGGTTGAGATAATCAAAGCAGAGCTTTAAAAAGTCAATCGATTAAACTTGGATATCAACCAGAGGTCGGCTAGCCTCGAGTTATGCGTAGTTACGGCCAGTACTGCTCGATCGCCAAGGCGCTCGACGTCGTGGGCGACAGGTGGACCCTCCTGATCATCCGGGAGCTCCTGATCCGCGGCGCGTGCCGGTATACCGACCTGAGGAACGGGCTGCCGGGAATCGCGACCAACCTGCTCTCGGACCGGATTCGCGAGCTCGAGTCGGCAGGCCTAATCCGGCGGGAAGACGCTCCGCCTCCCATCGCCACAACGCTGTTCCATTTGACCGAGTCAGGCGCAGAGCTGCTACCGGTCCTGGACGCCATCGGCCGGTGGGGGGTCAGGTACATGATCGAGCCTGCCGATAGTGACGAGTTCCGCGGCCACTGGTTCACGTTCCCGGTCTCGTTCTTCCTGCACGACCGCGATCCCGACGGACCGCCGGTGTCGATCGAGCTCCGCACGGCCAGCGATCCCGTGGTCATCGAGATATCCGGCGGCTCGGCTCACACCCGGCTCGGCACGGCCGCGGCACCCGGCCTCATCCTTCAAGGCGAACCCCAGCTGATCCTCGCCCTGCTCGCCGGCCGGCTCACCGCCGCCGAGGCAGCAGGTCGCGGCCTGCAAATCAGCGGCGACACCGGCGTGCTGCACCGCGTCCTACCCGAACCAGCGGTCGCGCCCTAGCCCGCGCGCAGGCCGCCGATGGCCCTAATTGCAGCGTTTTGCACGGGTGGCTCGGTCCACGAACCGGTCCACGCCCTACCATGGCGATCACCGTTTGCCAGCTACAGAACGTTGCCGCCGCCCCGACTGCCGGTCCTTTATGGCGCCCGCTTTGCGTCACGCCAAGACGATGCGTTCCCGATGTTGCAGACGGTATCGGCCTGGCGGTTTGCGGGCAGAAGGATGCTAACCCGGGATCATTGACGGAGGGCCCGTATGGAGCTGCCGCCGACGGAAGTGGCGGGCGAGACGGACACCGCAGAGGCGTCGCCGACGCGGCCGAAGCGGAAGCTCGCCTGGTGGGCGTGGGTGGCCGCCTATGTGGCGGCTGGGGTCGCGCTGTTCTTCTGCTACCGGTGGCTTTCCGAGACGGAAGCGGTCACGTCCGATGGGGCGGCGAACGCGCTGCAGGCGTGGGCCATGCTGCACGGCGACCCGCTGCTACGCGGCTGGACGGTGGGGGACGTGTCCTTCTACACGACCGAACTCCCCGAGTACATGGGCGTAGAGCTGATCCGGGGGCTTGGACCTGACGTGGTCCACGTGGCGGCGGCGTTCACCTATACGCTGCTGGTGCTGCTCGCGGGCCTGCTGGCCAAGGGGCGGGCGAGAGGCCGGGAGGCGCTGGTCCGCGTCTTGATCGCGTCCGGGATCATGATCGCGCCGCAGCTGCACTTCGGTGCGTCCATCGTGCTCCTGGGGGCCGATCATACCGGCACAGAGGTGCCGCTCCTGGCCACCTGGCTGGTCCTGGACCGGGCGCCACGGCGCTGGTACGTGCCGCTGGTCATCACGGTGATGCTGGCGTGGGTACAGATCTCCGACAGCATCGCCCTGCTCGTTGCGATCGCGCCGCTGATGCTGGTCTGCGTTCTGCGGATCTGCCACGGGCTGGTGCGCCGTAAGCCGCTGACCCCGTTGTGGTACGAGGCGGCGCTAGCGACGGCGGCCGCCGCCTCGGTGTACGCAGCTCAGCTCGCGGTCCACGTGATTCATCACCTCGGCGGTTACATGCCCATCGGGCTGCCTACCCTCCCGGCCATACTGAGCACCGTCCCGGACCATCTCAGGCTCACGGCCGACGGGGTGCTCGTGCTGTACGGTGCTGACTTCTCCGGTCTGCACCCGGGAGTGGCCGCGGTCTTCGCGGCGGTACATCTGGTCGGCCTGGCACTGGCCGTATGGGCGTTCGGGCTCGCGATCTGGCGCTTCTTCCGGATTGACGATCTCGTTGTCCAGGTGCTGACCGTCGCGATCATCATCAACTTGGCCGCCTTCGCGTTCAGCAGGCTGCCGGGAGCCGTGTACACCTTCCGGCAGATCGTCGCGGTGCTGCCTCTGGGTGCCGTCCTGGCCGGCCGACTGCTGTCCGGCCCGGTTATGCGGCTGAGGCTCGTGCCAGCGCTGGGCGTCATGCTGGCCTGCTACGTGGCGGCCCTCGGATACAGTGCCGCGCAGCCGGCGGTTCCCGCCCAAGATCAGGCTCTCGCCGACTGGCTGGTCGCCCATCACCTGACAACCGGTCTTACCGGCTGGAACGCGAACACCCTCACGCTCGATACCGGCGGGCGCGTTCAACTCCTGCCCACGTTTTTCGGGTGGTCCGGAGCGGCTCCGGACGTTTACCAGGCGAGGGCCTCGTGGTATGACCAGCGGTCGAACTACGCCGACTTCGCCGTCTCGACCCCGGCCGGCGCTCCGGACCCGCTCTCGTACCGGATCGCGGTGGCCGATTTCGGACGGCCGGCGCGGGTCTATTACTTCGGTGACCGCACCATCATGATCTGGGACAAAAATCT
>Ga0307474_10003598_pt1 | contig 11164 bp, 10 predicted proteins | sample atmos_gasesECM1C_2_FD_203312 | JGI IMG/M metagenome (GOLD analysis project Ga0307474, IMG submission 203312) | Hardwood forest soil microbial communities from Morgan-Monroe State Forest, Indiana, United States - atmos_gasesECM1C_05 | ecosystem: Environmental > Terrestrial > Soil > Temperate... | reverse complement strand
CGGCGGAGCCGTGTTCGTTGGCCCCAAAGGCTCCATAGGAACGCTCCCCTAAACCTAGCGCCAATGCCCCCCTCAGGGGACGGCCGCCTCAGCTGTCAGGCCCCGGCGGCCTCCGCCATATTTTAGGCAATAATTCCACTTTTCCCGCACCCCTAAGCGATTACTCCACATCCAACCGATAGCCTATGTTCCTGAGTACTGCAGCGACGTTGCCCGGTCCGCACGGCTTTGGAGTACACTCTTAAAAACATTTCGCCAGCATGTTCAGCCCTCACCCCAATCTAGCCGACGACGTCAACCACGCTATCGTTCAATCCGAAATCGAGGGCGGAGTCTTCCTCCACGATCTTCCCCCCTCCACCATCCTCGAAATCCAAACTCTTCACCACTGCTACACCGCCGTTCTCCTTGGAGGCAGCGAAGCTCTTCTCTCCGGCCATCCCGAATTCTGCCCCAGTCCGGTGCACGTCGCTATTGCCGGTTCCACCTGGGGAGGTTCCATGCTTAAACTGCAATACGTTGGACGCGGCATGCACCTCGAATTCCGTCACCCCGAATACGCCACACCAATCGTGACCTCCCCGATTCAGGAAATCCGCGACTATTCCGCGGTCAATCCTGCTCTACCCTGCGTTCCCTGTGTTTAGAATTCGAAGTGTCTAGGATTCGACAAACCACGCCCATTGACTAACGCCGCGCATCCTTCTAGTATCCCGCTACTATCTCGAAAACTAGAAATTGGAATCCAAAGCTGTGACTATCACCACTCGCGAAGTCAGCCACGTCACCGTCGTCGATCTCAACGGGCGCATCACTCTCGGCGACGAAACCGGGCAGCTTCGCGACGCCGTTCGCCAACTCATCGCAGCCGACAAGAAGAAAATAGTGCTAAACCTCGCCCAAGTCGATTACATCGACTCCTCCGGCGTCGGAGAATTGGTCAGCAGCTTCACCGCCGTACGCAACGCTGGCGGCGAGCTCAAACTTCTCAACCTCACCAAGAAAGTTCGCGACGTCCTCAACGTCACCAAGCTCTACACCGTTTTCGATATCAAAGAGAATGAGTTCACGGCTGTAAAATCCTTCGATTACTTCTTCGCCAAGTGATCTTTCCCCACACGTGTCGCTAAATTTTCTTTTCCTCCAGCAACACTTGGTCTCCATTCATCAACTGTGCCCTACCGATCCTAGTTTTTTCAACGTCGATTGAAGACTATGTCCCACTTACGTTTAGGATTCGTTCAATGCGCCCCATGACAATCGCGAATTCGGGTAGCGCATCCCACCAATTACCAACTCGATTCCTGGCAGCGAGAAGCCTAATGTGTCGACAGCCGCCCTCGGCTGACCACGGAGCGCAGCTCGATTAGCGCCCCATTCTGATTTTAGTAAGCGTTCCGGGCGCACCAAGTTAGTCAACCCCACCGCACAGTCCCACTCGGCACCTTCATTGCAGGTGCCAACGTAACTTCCAAACCCACCCCCACCATGGAAACAATCCCTTTCACTCCACTGTTACCACTTTGATTCCCCACGGGCACTCGAACCAGGGGTAGGCCGCCTTCCATACCTTCGATCAGCACCCGAGGAAGCACGGCCCAAATCCTCCTTCTCAATCTGAACTAGACTCCCTACGTCCCCTTCAGCATCTGCACGACCCGCTCGTAGTCATCCACCGTCGCATACTCAATCACAATCTTCCCCTTCCCATTGCGATCTTTAATCCTCACCCGCATGCCCAGAATCCGTTCCATCGCCAATTGCGCCGCGCGCACATTCGGATCCAGCCATCGTGCGCCTCTACTTTTCTTAAGCCCGAACTCGCCCGGCACGGTCTCTCCCGGGAGATTCGGCAAAAACCCATTCAGCCGGGCCACTCTGTCTTCAATCTCGTCCCACTTCAAATGCTTGGTCACCACTTCTTTGGCAACTTCCACTATGTGCTCTTCTTTTTCCAACGCCAGAATTTCTCGGCAATCGCTGAAAGTCAACCGTCCCTCCAGCAGATATCCCATGACCTCCCGCGGCAACCGGAGCAACCGCATGTAATTCGCCACGGTCTCCCTCGATACTCCAACCCGTTCCGCAATCTGCGCCTGCGTCAGTTGAAATTCCTTGCTCAATACCCGAAACGCCTCCGCCTGCTCCAGCGGATTCAAATCTTCTCGCTGGACATTCTCGAGCACCGTCATCTCCGCCGCCTGCTGGGGCGAAAGCCTTCGCACTAACGCCGGGATCGTCTGCTTCCCGGCCATCTTCGACGCGCGCAACCGCCTCTCCCCCAGCACCAGGATGTAGCGTCCATCCTCATCCGCCGGACGTACCACGACCGGCTGCACCACGCCGCTCTCTTTGATCGAATCCGCCAGCTCCCGCAACGGTTCTTCGTCGAACACATACCGCGTCTGATACGGATTCTTGTCGATCAATTCCAACTCGATCAGTGCCACCATATGGTGTGACTGTATCGTCTGCCCCTGAATCGAAATCACATCGGATGAAGGCTCGAACGAGGCCGGGGGCGTTACGTGTGAAGCAGGCGCATGTGGCGCGGGCGCCGCGGCCCGCCTTGCTTCCGCCTCACCAGAAGCCGTCTGTTCCGTGCTCTTTTCATCCCGCGCGCTCTTGTCATCGGGAGCGAAGCGGGGGATCTTGGTTTCGTTCGCATGACGACTCGCCTGAATGTCAGGACTCACACTGCCCGCGCCGCTCGGCGTTCGCGACTCAGTACTGGTAACCACCCGCGGCCCCGGCAACAACGATGCCAAGCCCCGCCCCAAAGCCTTCCTCTTCTCCACCTTTTCGTCCTTCTTCTCCGCCGCCACAGTCGAAGTCATATGCCGTCCCCTTGATAGTCTTGTCATCCTGCAAACAGGCCGTCACAACCGCCCCGTTCATACATCGACACTCATCAATCTATTAGATCAACTAACATCTATATAGATGAATATCGATCTAAGCCTTACGCACTTTTCGCGGTCGTTGAGTCCGCCGCCGCCGCGAGATGCCGTCCAAGCAACTCCTTGGCCAGCCGGATATAACTTTCCGCGCCCTTCGACCGCGGATCGTACACCAGCGCCGGCTTGCCATGGCTTGGCGCCTCCGCCAGCCGAATGTTCCGCGGTACAGTGGTGGTGCATAATTTGTCGCCAAAGAATTTTTTCAGCTCGGCAATCACCTGCTGAGCCAGGTTGGTCCGCTCATCGAGCATGGTGAGAACCACGCCCTCAATTTCAAGCCCCGGATTCAACTCCACCCGAATTCGCTCCAGGGTATCCAGCAACTCGCTGATGCCCTCGAGCGCAAAGTATTCCGCCTGCATGGGAATCAGAACCGAGTCCGCAGCCACGAGCGCATTCAGCGTCAGCAAGTCAAGCGCAGGTGGACAGTCCAGAACGAGATACTGAAACCGATCACGCAGGGGCGCGATGGCATCCTTCAGCCGGTACTCGCGACGTTCGGCCTCCACCAGCTCAATATTTGCCCCGATCAAATTTTTGTGGGCAGGGATGATCCAAAGCTGCTCCAGCTCCGTGGTCGCCAGAGCCTCTTCGCTGGATGCCTCGCCCATGAGTAAGTGATAAGTCGACAGGCGATCCGGGTCCTTCGCCAGGCCAAAGCCGCTCGATGCATTGGATTGCGGATCGCAATCGATGAGCAACGTGTTCACCTCAGCCGCCGCGAACGACGCCGCTAGGTTGATGGCAGTCGTAGTCTTGCCCACGCCGCCCTTCTGATTGGCAACAGCGATGACGCGTCCCATAAGTTGTAGAGAACCCAGAGTGTCTGCAGCATAATGCGATTAGCATTTCGATTGCAATGAGGAACTGCTGTGCATAACCGAGAAGCCGGTGCAAAACTCGTCAATGTTCCGGTGGGAACATTGATCTTGCGTGGGCCCGCAATGAATTTTGTTTCCAAGCGACTTGCAGGATTGTTGTCTTTGCGTTCCCGCGTCCTTCGCGTTCCGGCCGTAACCTTAGCGTCAATAGGCACCAAGCCGGAGACTATTCCTGATTTTCGTGCGGGAGTGGTTTTTTAATGTTCCGGCTGGAACATTGATGTACTTGAGAGTGCGGTCAAAGTGACGAATGCTCCCATTTACCACCTTGGTGCGTTCCTGAAAGCCCGCGCGATAGCGATCATCCAGGTTGAATCCTCAGTTTTGTAATGTTCCGGCTGGAACACTGCGGTATTTGAGTGCGGTCAAAGTTATCGATGCTCTCATTTACCACTTTGGAGCCTCCCTGAAGCCCGCACGATAGCAATCATTCAGTTTGGATGCTCTTTTGATTGACTACAGACCACTTGTTACTTCTTTGGTTCCCTGCCCACCAGAAGGATGCGGGATTTGGATCGGGGTATCGGCAGAGGAGTGTCCCACGATACGTTCTGCAGTATTGATCGAGCAGTCTTGATTTGGGGAGCGGTGATCAGCAAAGCCAAGCGCGCGGCAGGGGCCAGCAGCCTGGCTGCATTCGGTAGAGTCTCTGCGAAGCGCTCGACCGCGCGTAGGGTGACCAGGTCGAACTTTTGCGCAACCTCTTCGGCGCGGACGTTTAGTATATTTACATCCGTCAATATAAGGGACCGGGCGATTTCGCGGAGGAACGCGGCTTTCTTGTGGTTCGATTCGATTAGCGTAAGGGCGATGTTTGGGGCCCAGAGTTTTATGGGAAATCCCGGGAAGCCAGCACCGGAGCCGATGTCGGCCACAGGCGGAGCGGGGCTTTGCTCGGAACGGCCGAGGGTGGCTGTTCCCGCATGAGCCCCGGTGGGAAACAACTGCCGGGCGGCGAAAAGAGATTCTCCAAAGTGGCGGGTGACTATTTCTTCCGGATCGCGGATAGCGGTGAGGTTGATGCGGGAATTCCATCGGAGCAGTATATCGATGTACGTCGATATATGATTAAGTGCAGCTAAAGAAAGCACAGCGTGGTTATCGTCGCTGCTCTCACTCGAACGAGGAGCGTTCGACAGATAGGGGTGAAGCAGCTCGACGATCCGGGTGGGGAGCATGTTCGACCTACGATTGTAGATTGCGACTAGGGAATCTTAAATCGCGGGTCGCGCGTGGGCTTCGCCGAAGGACATCCAAGCGTCGAACTGCGCTCGGCGGACGAGCAAGAAGGCCCGCTCCCACGCGTGCTGTCTCCACATCTGCCCCTTACACATTGCGTTGTTAGTGAGCGCCGGCTTGCTGCTCGGGGATGAAACTGTTCATGACGGCGTCGCGCATGAGGTCGGGAGGGAGGAGGCCTTGGGCGAGGATGAAGTCGTGGAAGTTCTTCTGGTTGAATTTGGGGCCGAGGGCGGCTTCGGCGTCCTTGCGGAGAGCGATTAACTTCGTGTAACCGTAAAAGTAACTATTGGCCTGGCCGGGCATGCGATAGGTGAACCGCTCGACTTCTTCCTGAGCGAAGGCATGGGAAAGGACGACGTCGTGTTCCATGACCCGGTAAGCGTCCTCGGGTTGGATCTTTCCGGCTTGCAGTTCGGGGTCGAGGAAGGCGCGGGCGGCGCGCTGCAGCCTGAGATCGAGCGAGATCAATTGCCCCTCGGCGGGCATGTAGGGCTTGATGAGATATTCCGAGTAAAGTCCCCACCCCTCCACGTTCGTGCTGTTGAAGGCGTAGCGGACACGGGCCAAAGAGGTGCCGTGCTCAAGCATGGAATCGAATTGCAGCTCGTGTCCGGGCCGGGCTTCGTGAGCGGTGAGGGTCCACGCCGCGGCGTCGTAGGTGAAGTCGTCGTATTTTTCAGAAGACGGCTGGCCGGGTCCGGCGGGAATATTTAGCGGCAGAACGAAGACGCCCTTCTGGCCGGTGTTGTGGAGGAAGGGCGGAGGCTGCATGTGGGGGGCAGGTTGTTGCGCGGTTTCGGCGGCGGTAGCGATGCGAATACGAGCGGGTCGGTCAGGGAGGGTAACAATTTGCTTGTCGATGACGATCTGCTCGATTTGCTTCAGCCGATTTTCGTAGAAGGGAAGGATCGCATCGCCGACGAGTTGTTGTTTTTTTAGTTCGTGGATTACATCGCGATAATCGCTGGATGGAAGATGTCTCTGCTGTCCGATCTGCGCGGCGACGGTTTGCATTTCCCCCTGAATCTCTATGAAGGCTTGATGCGCCATGCTGGCGAGTTGGGCGGGAGGAATGTCAATGCCGTAGCCTTCGAGTTCGAGGGCGTACTCTTCGGGCGGAAGACGGAAATCGGCGCGGGCTTTAGGCAGGACATTGGCTTTGGTCCAGGCGTCGTAGTCGGAGAGTTGAGCTTTGAGTTTGCTGAAAGGTTCCTGCCAGTTTTTCAGGCTGTATTTCTGCAGGAGCGCGGCGATGCCATCCAGATAGTTGGAGTTTCGTCCAAGTTCAGTTTCGATCTCGGTTTTCGCCGGATAGATCACGCCGGGTTTTGAAATCTGTTCCGAGACGCGTTGTCTCAGAATGTCGGTGAGCGGTTTGTAGCCGGGTTCAAGGCCGGCATATTCGCGAATGCGCACGACGGCAGCCGGCCGGCGTTCGGTAGGCGTTTGCTCGTCGAGTAAAGTATGCAGGCCGCGAAAGACTAGGCCGCTGGCATTCAGAAAGGGAACTTTGTGGGCGCGCTCGTAATCCTGCTGACGGAAGCGGAGTTCTACCTTCCGAATTACGATCTGTAAATCCTGCGTGACGGGCTTTTCTTTTTGCTGGGCGACCGCGCCTTTCAATTCGGCGAGCACTGCGGCGGTTTCCTGACGCTCCTGATCTTCATCGGCAACAGTGGGCTGTGAGGCGAGGCGGTCGTACTGGCTGAGGCCTTGGTCAGAGCCGGATTCAGGACGGTGCTTCATCTCGACCGCCAGAAGCTTGTTGGTGTAGGCGTTGCTGACAGCAACCCAGCTCGGAGCTGCGGGCGCGGTTTGGCAGGCAAGCGGAAAAATTGAAAAGGCCGCGGCCAGGATAAGAACAAGGTCGCCAATCATGGACTTTTTCACGTTCGATTCTCCCGTCAAATTGCTGGAGCTTACCGCCGGAACCGGCCGATCAGGTACAGCACGAGCGAAATCACTACACTCAAGAGGACCGAAGTGGCCAGCGGAAAGTATACCGTAGTGTTTTTGTCGCGATAGAGCAGGTCACCAGGCAGGCGGCCGAGGGGAAGGTGCGCGCGGCCCAGCAGCATCAGCACCAAGCCCGAAGCGACCAGGACAATGCCAACGAACGCCAGCCATCTGCCAAATTCAGCCATGGATCGAGCTGTCCTCGGGGTTGCCTGACTGTACTATCGAGTGTTTCCCAAAGCGCGCGCCTTTTGCAATAATTACCCCGCATGGTTCTGCCGGAGTGATTCCCGCAAGACAATCAGATTTGTCGCTCCGTCCATACTCGACTCGATTTTGCAACTAAGCCCTGACTTGTATCGATTTCATCGCAGCTTAGTCTTGAGTTCGAGGATTTCAAGGAGGTTTGTTGTGACATCCTTCAACGCTTCAGTGCTTCGCCCTGTCTTAGTCGTCTTTTTCGCAATTTGCGTTCTTGCCGCCGGCACACCCTGCGCATTCTCGCAGAATGTTCTCACTTACCACAACAATAACTCTCGCACCGGCAGCAATCCCTCCGAGGCTACGCTTAACCTCAGCAATGTTAATGCTACTTCATTTGGGAAGCTGTTTACCTTGTCGGTGGATGGCCATGTCGATGGCGAGCCTCTGTACCTGTCTGCGGTACCCATCCTGGGCAGTGGCACTCACAACCTCCTCATCGTGGTGACAGAAAACGATTCAGTTTATGCGTTCGATGCCGATACAGGCAGGGGGATCTGGCACATCCGCACGCTAAAGTCTGGCGAGACTCCATCGGATGACAGGGGTTGCGGTCAGGTCGCTCCGCAGATCGGTATTACTTCCACGCCCGTTATCAGCCGGCCAAAGGGTTCCAACGGAGTGATCTATACCGTGTCCATGTCCAAAGATTCTTCCGGGAACTATCATCAGCGGCTGCACGCCCTCGACGCCACGACAGGGAACGAATTGTACAAAGGACCCGTCGATGTTGTGGCCAAGTACCCCGGGACCGGCGATAACAGCTCTGGTGGGTTTGTCATCTTTGATCCGGCTCAATATAAGGAACGCTCGGGGCTGCTGCAGTATGGCAACACGATTTACCTGGCCTGGGCATCGCATTGCGATATCCGCCCTTACACGGGCTGGGTGATGGGCTACAACGCGACGACACTGGCCCAGACGACGGTGCTGAATGTAAATCCCAACGGCAACGAAGGCGCGATTTGGGGTGCGGGCGCAGGACTTACCGCGGATGGTGCGGGCAACATTTTTTTCCTCGACGCCAACGGCGTCTTCGATACGAGTTTGAATTCTGGCGGCTTCCCGAGCAGCGGCGACTATGGCAACGCGTTCATCCGACTTACGACCAAAGGTGGACTGGCAGTCGCAGACTATTTCGAAATGGATAACGGAGTGCAGGAAAGCGATAGCGACACCGACCTCGGCTCGGGCGGGGCCTTGTTGTTGCCCGCGATGAAGGATTCCTCGGGCACCATCTGGAATTTGGCGGTCGGCGCGGGAAAAGACTCAAACCTCTATGTGGTCAATCGCGCCTCCCTGGGTAAGTTCAATGCGAAGAGCAACAATATTTACCAGGAGTTGCCAGGAGCGCTGCCTGGGGGAATCTGGTCGATGCCGGCTTTTTATAACGCAAGGCTTTATTTTGGGCCGGTGGGGCAGCCTCTTCTCGAGTTTGAATTTAAGAATGCGAAGCTGTTGCCCGCTCCAGTCGCAAAGACCAGCAATGCTTTCGGGTATCCCGGCACCACTCCGAGCATTTCAGGTAGTAAGGGTTCGAATATGATTGTCTGGGCGGCTGAAAATACTAATCCCGCAGTTCTACACGCCTACAATGCGAATACTCTGGTTGAGATTTACAACACCAGTCAGGCTGCCAACGGACGCGATCACTTTGGCGCAGGGAACAAGTTCATCATTCCCCTGATTGTGAACGGCAAGGTCTATGTCGGAACAACCACGGGCGTTGGCGTGTTCGGGCTGCTCCCTGACTCGGCGGATGTGGGACACAAATCTGCCATCACGGCTAGTGCGAATGGAATTGAAGCGGTCACTGCGGCGAAAGAGAGTACCACTTCGCCGGCGCACGACAACCTTGTGATCCCGTGAGCTAAGCATCCATTGTCGACGGGGTGGGACGTGGGGGCGGCGTGAGCCCCTTCGATTGATGAAATCGTTACTCTCGCCCTGCCGGATAAACTGCATGAAGAGAAGGTTGGGAGATCTCCCCGTCTTGAGTCAAAACTCCGTTTGCCTTGTCAATCAGAAAAAGGTATTGCCCCGTCGGGTCTATCACGATGCCGGAAGCGGTCACACCCCGCCAGCATAGCCGTGTTGCAGAGGATCAGCGGGCTGCCCCGAAGGGTCGCGAAAGGTCGGTGATCAGGTTGTTTGTGAGCAGGACCTGATCCGAACTTAACCCGTCATCCCAGGCAAAAAACTAGACATTTCGGCCGGGCGTTCCGGTGGTTGGATCGGCCGTTTGAGCGGAGTAGGCTGAACTGGCCTCACCATCAAAGTCCACCTTCCATGTGTCATACAGTTTGCTGCCCGATGCATTGAAACTGAAAAGCCGGGCGTTGAAATAGTAATTCGGTCCATACGAAGCTTGCACGTGCGGGGACTCGGTCAATTTGCCCGTGCCCGAATCCACGGCGAACAACCGGATGCTCTCAACGTACGCGCCATTCGAATCTGTCCAGTGTCCGAGGGCATAGGCAAATTTTCCATTGGGGTCAGCCTGGAACTGCAGCACCGGACTCACCCCGAGCTTCTGAACCGGCTGCGATTGCGGGAGTCCAGAGGCATCCGTGGCATAAACCACAGATGTTCTCGGTTCATCCCGTCAACCCAAAGTACATTTACATTAAGGAAGTGATCCCTGGGAGCAGGGACGACCGCGATATTACCAGTTGACGTATTCAGCACGAGAAGCTGGCCGCCTCCCTTGCCTCCGCGCTTGCGGATGAACGTCGTAGGTCTCAGGATGTTTGCATTTTGCGGCACAGACAAAACGTCGACGTGGGTGTTGACGATGGATCCATAGCGGCGGTCTGGGCGTATCCACCCAGCGTTGGTGCCGGAAAAGTGAGTGGGAACAGAAGCGGGGCAAGACGGGTCATAGAGACACTCTCAGATAGAAGTGGGCGGAGTGCTCCTAAGAGATCACTTGTCCGCCTGGCGGTTGCTGCAGCCGGACTTATGCTTCTTAGAGTTTCAACCGTGACGACCTTCCAGAGCTGTACCTCATCTTTATCCGTATCCGCGTTTTGAAATGGATGGAGGGAAGGCTAAACTGCACTCGACCATGTCCGTTACAGATCAACTCGGGTTTAAATTCCAACCGCCGGAGCGGCGGGTGTTGACGGTTCGCGGTTTGGTGGCCGCAGTGCGAACGCTCGTGGAGCGGGAGTATTCCGATGCTTGGGTGGAGGGGGAGATTTCAAATTTTCGCGCTCCTGATTCAGGGCACCTTTACTTCACCCTGAAGGATGGAAGCGCTCAGATTCGTGCGGTGATGTTTCGGTCTGCGGCGCGGCTGCTGCGCTTTCGGCCAACCGACGGCATGCAGGTGGTGGTGCGGGGGCGGGTAACGATTTACGAAGATCGCGGTGAGTTGCAGATTGCCGTGGAGCATGTTGAGCCCAAGGGGGCGGGCGGGTTACAGGTTGCCTTCGAGCAACTGAAGGCGAAGCTGGAGGCCGAGGGATTGTTCGCGGCGGAGCGGAAGAAAGCGATTCCTACGTTGCCCGCTCGCATCGGGATTGTAACCTCCCCGCAGGCGGCGGCGCTGCGAGACATTCTAAACATTCTGCTAAGGCGGCACCATACCGCGAATGTAATGATTTATCCCGCGCAGGTGCAGGGGGAAGCGGCAGCCGTGGAAGTGGCGGGCGGAGTGCGGTATTTCAACCGGAGCCGCAGCGTGGAAGTAATTATTGTAGGACGCGGCGGAGGCTCGGCGGAGGACTTGGCGGCGTTCAATGACGAAGGGCTGGCACGGGCAGTCGCGGCGTCGGAGATTCCGGTGATTTCGGCGGTCGGGCACGAGACCGACTTTACGATTGTAGATTTTGTGGCGGACCTGCGAGCGCCAACGCCTTC
>Ga0307474_10003597_pt1 | contig 11170 bp, 10 predicted proteins | sample atmos_gasesECM1C_2_FD_203312 | JGI IMG/M metagenome (GOLD analysis project Ga0307474, IMG submission 203312) | Hardwood forest soil microbial communities from Morgan-Monroe State Forest, Indiana, United States - atmos_gasesECM1C_05 | ecosystem: Environmental > Terrestrial > Soil > Temperate... | reverse complement strand
CTTGGGGAACCAGTAATTGTAGCCGGCCATCAGACCGAACACGACGCCTCCGATGATGACGTTGTGGAAGTGGGCGACAAGAAACAGGCTGTTGTGCAGCTGGAAGTCGGCTGGAGGGACGGCCGTCAGAACGCCAGTCATGCCACCGATGACGAATGTCACCATGAAACCGATCGACCACAGAATCGGAACAGTGAACCGGATGCGGCCGCCATACATGGTGAAGAGCCAGTTGAAAACCTTGACGCCCGTTGGCACGGCGATGACCATAGTCATGAACCCGAAGAAGCCGTTGACGTTCGCGCTGGCGCCCATGGTGAAGAAGTGGTGCAGCCAGACGATGAACGAGAGCACGCAGATCGCCATAGTCGCGGCAACCATCGAGCGATAGCCGAATAATGGCTTGCCGGAGAAGGTCGAGACAACTTCGGAAAAGATGCCGAACGCCGGCAGCACCAAGATATAGACCTCCGGGTGACCCCACACCCAGAACAGGTTGACGTACATCATCGCATTACCCTGGCCATCGGTCGTGAAGAAGTGAAAGCCGAGATAGCGATCGAGCAGCAGCATCGCGAAAGTCGCTGTCAGAACCGGGAACGCAGCGACAATCAGGAGATTCGAGGCGAATGCCGTCCAGCAGAAGACCGGCATGCGCATGTAGCTCATTCCCGGTGCCCGCGTTTTCAGGATCGTTGTGACGAAGTTTATTCCCGTCATCAAGGTGCCGACGCCCGAGATCTGAAGTGCCCAGAGATAATAGTCGACGCCGACCCCGGGTGAGAATTTCAATTCGCTCAGCGGCGGATAAGCGACCCAGCCAGTCTTCGCGAACTCGCCCACCGCAAGCGAGATATTCGTCAAGAGAATCCCCGACGCGGTCAGCCCCAGGGCCACCGAGTTTAGGGTGGGAAATGCCATATCACGGACGCCGAGCTGCAACGGCACGACGAAATTCATCATTCCGATCACGAACGGCATTGCCATGAAGAATATCATGATCGTGCCATGCGCCGAGAAGATCTGGTCAAAATGCTCGGGCGGTAAATATCCCTGGGCACCTCCAACCGCGATCGCCTGCTGCGCCCGCATCATGATCGCGTCAGCAAAACCGCGCAACAGCATGATCAGCGCGAGGATGATGTACATGATGCCGATGCGCTTATGGTCTACAGAGGTGAGCCACTCTTGCCACAGATAGGGCAGGTAGCCCTTGAAGGTGACCCACCCGAGGACCAACGCGATGACAAGGATCATGCCGCCTACGGTGCCCATGACGATGGGCTGATCGAATGGAATCGCACCCCAGTCCAATTTGCCAAGTAGACTCATTTTTCGGCCCTCATCGAGGTCGGATACCTACGGCACATTGCATCGTCGGACTGCATTTCGGCGACCATGATGCTGTTGAACAGACCAGGCGCGACCGCCCGATAGGTGAATGGCGCAACCGCGGCACTCGGCCTCGCCAGATCCGCATAAGTCTTCGCGTCAAGCTCCGGACCGGCGCTGCGCGTTTGGTCAACCCACTGCGCGAACTTGTCGTCGGTCACGGCATCGGAGCCGAAATGCATGTCAGAGAAGCCTTCGCCGCTGAACTGAGCGGAAAATCCGCGGTAGGTTCCGGGTTGGTCGGCCTTCAGGTGAAGACGGGTAATCATTCCGGCCATGGTGTAGATCTGGCTGCCAAGCTGCGGCACAAAAAAGCTGTTCATCACGCCCGAGGAGGTCAGCTCCAGGCTGATCGGCGTGCCGACAGGTATCGTCAGTCGATTGACACTTGCGACGCCCTGATCGGGATAGATGAACAGCCATTTCCAATCGAGCGAGGCGACCTGGATCCGTAGGGGCTTCACTGTGGATGCGATCGGTTTGCGCGGGCTCACCTCATGTGAGCCAACCCACGCCACGCCGCCGACCAGGAAGACCGTCATGGCTGGGATCGACCAGACCAGCATCTCGAGACGACCGGAATAGGTGAAATTCGGCCGATAACGCGCACGCTCATTCGACTCACGAAACCAGAATGCGACGCCAAGCGTGGCGAGGATCACCGGGATCACGATCGCCAGCATGATGCCAAGCGAGTTGAGCAGAATTTGCCGGTCGGCGGCGGCAATGGGTCCTTTCGGATCGAGCACGCCTTCAGTGCAGCCACCAACTGTCGCGGCACCGATCGACACGACGAAAAGCAAAGCATATCGCATGTTAGGCCTCGCCGGGGTTGAGATTGATGAAACTGCCTGCGCCGCGAACAGGGCCAGACAGGAGTTCGGCGTGCGCGGTTCCGCCACTGCGGCCAACATGCGACGAACGCATTGGCCAGAATGAGCCGCCGCCATGATCAACCATAAAGGCCGCAAACAGCACGAACAAATAGAAGACTGAGAACGCGAACAGTCTGTGCGCAGCGCCGCGATCGACACCGATGCTCCTGTTAAGCCTGTCTGCGAGCAGAAGAAAAAGCGCTCCGCAGAGCGTGGCGATTGCGCCATAGACCGTTCCCGCAAACCCAAGCACCCAGGGCAGGCCAGAGGCCAGGACCACAAGGGCGCTGTAGATCAGGATCTGGCGCGTTGTTGCAGCGCGTCCGGCGACAACCGGTAACATCGGGACGCCCGCACGCGCATAGTCGTCGGCGCGATTAAGCGCCAGAGACCAGAAGTGAGGCGGTGTCCAAAGGAAAATAATGAGGAACAGTGAAAGCGGCTCAAGCCCAATTTCTCCGGTCGCCGCTGCCCATCCGATCACAGGCGGGAGTGCGCCGGCGGCGCCGCCGATGACGATATTTTGTCGCGTGGCCCGCTTTAGCCAAGCCGTGTACACGACAACATAAAAGACGATTGCGCCGGCCAGCAGTACGGCAGCAGTGAGATTCGTCGCTAACGCGAGCACCACCACTGCGAAGCCGCCAAGAACTAGTCCAAGGATAAGCGCCTCAAACCGGGACACTTTGCCGCGCGGAATTGGCCGCATCGCGGTGCGGGCCATGACCGCATCGATATCTGCGTCGTACCACATGTTGAGTACGCCGGCGGCTCCGGCTCCGGCGGCGATCGCAACAATACTGGCAAGGGTAGTTAGCGGATCGAGTCGAACCGGAGCGCTGCTCAATCCCACGAGCGCGGTGAAGACGGCCAGCATCATCACGCGTGGCTTTGTGAGAGCGATGAAGTCGGACACACTCCAATGACGAACCAGTCGATGAGCGAAAGCGGACGATAATGCAAGGTGAGCTCGTCTTTCCCCAAGCTGGCCGGCAATGGATTTGACGTTCATCTCGCTGCTCCGGTTTTTTGAAATGAGAGCCGTCGTGTTTGTTTCGAACAGCCTTCAGTGCGTGCCATTCAAGACTGCATTCTCCGCATCGGTCGCGATTGAACGTGGCTGCTCTATTGGGGCCATTCATGCTCAAAACCGTCAGCAGACAACTTGAGATTCTTGAGACATGCGATCTAGTCTTCGTGACGCAAAAAGGGCGCCTGCAACCCGAACTAGTACTTCACCGTCAATATTTCCGACGGCATTGTCACTCGGTCACCGCTCACGCCTCGATAGGGCCGAGCGCACCAACTGGCCTGCTACGAGCATCCTGCCGCGTGCTCTTCGAGCGCCTCCTGCTCTCCTCCGCATGATGAGGCACGGTCGTTCAATGTACCGCAGCGGCGTCCAAGAATAGCCGGAAGCCGCACTGTATCGGATGCTCATGGGGTGGTTGGCCTGGAAAACGTCGGTAGACCCATGACTACAGTTCTGACCAAAGCGTTCCCGCAGGAAGACCCGCAGGTTGCAAAAGCGACCCCGCAACGGAAGCGCGTTTTGATCGTCGGCGGCGGCTTCGCCGGCATTGCCGTAGCGCGCACGCTCAAAAGAGCTGGTGTCGAGGTGCTGCTTGTCGACCGACGCAACCACCATATTTTTCAGCCGCTCCTGTACCAGGTCGCCACCGCTGTTTTATCGCCGGCGGAGATCGCGGCGCCAATCCGACAGCTCGAAGCGGAACAGGAGAACCTCGGCGTGTTGCTGGCCGAGGTCACGGGAATCAATCTGGGAGCTCGGGCCGTCGATGTGTATTGCCCAGGAATAGGGCCTCGAACACTCGAATACGACTTCCTCGTGATCGCCACGGGGGTGCGTCCGAGCTATTTCGGTCATGACGAGTTTGCGCGGTTCGCACCAGGCCTCAAGAGCCTCAGCGACGCCGAGACAATCCGAACGAAGATCCTGAGTGCATTTGAACTAGCGGACTCGACCGACGACGAAAAAGAACGCGCTCGCCAAATGACTTTCGTTTTGGTGGGCGCTGGCCCGACCGGCGTCGAGCTCGCCGCCTCGATCGGTCACCTTGTCTCGGTGACTCTGCGCAACAATTTCCGCAAGATCGACCCCGCCAAGAGCCGGATTGTTTTACTTGACGGCGGCGCTCGTATCCTCCCCACCTTTGCGGAATCGTTGTCGCGAAAGGCGGCCAAGCGACTAACCAAGCTCGGCATTGAGATTTCGACGGGCGTGAAGGTCGAGAAGGTTGACGACCAGGGCGTGATCGCGGCTGGCGTCCGGATCCCCAGCGCCACGGTGCTTTGGACCGCGGGCGTCAGCGCGTCGCCGATCGTGAAAATGCTCGGAACGACGACGGACCGCGCCGGGCGCGCATTCGTTGGCGCTTTCATGGACATCCCCGAGGCGCCCAACGTCTTTGTGGTGGGAGATGCAGCCACGGTGACCCAGGATGGTCAGCCCGTACCTGGAGTCGCGCAGGCAGCTATTCAGCAGGGACGATTCGTCGGGCACCTCATCGTCAACCGTGTCAGAGGTCGCAAGGATGGTCGACCGTTCCGATACCGCAACAAGGGCAATATGGCGGTGGTCGGCAAGAACTTCGCCATCCTCGAGTCCGGCCGTTTGCATAGCAGCGGCTTTGTGACCTGGCTGGTATGGGCCGTGCTACACGTGCTCGCGCTGCCACAGCTTCAGAACCGGTTCCGTGTCCAAACGCAATGGTTCTGGTCTTATGTGTCAGGGCAGCGGAGCTCACGGCTAATTTCCGAAGGACCACGATTGTCCGCGTCATAATCGTAATCACTGATGGACCCTGCAGCTTGGTTGGGGGACCGCTTCTGTGGACGCCGCTATCATTTCCGCGCTCGCCGCCCTCACCGGAGCAGCTGTCGGCGGCCTGACGAGCGGAATTGCGAATTGGCTGAACCACCGAGGTCAGGTCCGCGCGCAATAGCTTCTTCACGAGAAGAACCGCCGGCAGATTCTTTACAGGGACTTCATCGAGCAAGCCGCGCTCCAGCACGATGAAGCCGACATTCCCGGACTGATCGGCCTTTACGCCAAGCTGAGCAGAATGCGGGCGCTGTCATCAAAGCTGGTAGTCCACCGCGCCGAAGACGTTGCGCGAAAAATCCTGGACACCTACCTGGAGCCGGACAAGAACTTCACCGAACTGCGCGAAATGGCTATCGACGGCACGATAGATCTGTTGCACGGCTTCACTGACGCTTGTCACGACGAATTCGAGGGAATGCGGGCTGGACAATTTTGAGTCTCACCCGCATCGCTTCTCGTGCAGCGTCACAATCTCTTTTAGCCGGTTGGCTTGATCGCACCCGCTTGCCGCAAGCCTTCAGATACACCGCCCTGGGATCGGATCGTCTCGACCCAAGCCGCGAACGCCTGCGTGAAGGCCTGCAGGAATTTACACGTGCCGTCGCTCGCGAGCTTGCCGTGTTCATCGAAGAGCTTGTCGACATGGCCGACATAGGCTTCCGGCTGCTGCATGGCCGGCACAAATGATGATTGGCGCCAAAGGCCCCGACCGCACCTCGCGAGCTCCTGACGACTGCACCAGGCTAGCGGTCCCAAACACTGCTGCTTCCATACGGCCTGGATCCGACATCAGGGCATTCTTCAGAGCGGCAGGTATCGAGCGGTTATATTCGGGCGTGACGAACAACACTGCGTCAGCGACCTTGATGCGTTGGCGGAACGCAGCCCATTGCGGGGGCGGAGCGCCGGCCTCGAGATCCTCGTTGTAAAGAGGCAATTGTCCGATCTCGACGGTTTCGAGCTTCGTCGAAAACGGAGCGAGCGACATCATCGCATTCGCCAGCATCCCGTTGTACGAAGCCTTACGCAGACTTCCAACCAACACGCACACATTAACTGGCTTTTCCATGGTCATTCCTCTGCCGTCGCTCGAGATTTGAGGGTTCTTGTGAAGTCAGGCTTTCGCTTTTCCAAGAAAGCCGTAAGCGCCTCTTTTGCGTCTTCAGATCGGACCTGTGCACTGAACTCTTCGTTCTCAGCCTTCATCGCAGCCTTGATCTGCTCGCGATATGATCGCTTCATGAGCCTTTTGCTGGCTTGCAGCGCTGCTGACGGCTCCGCCGCAAGCTTGCCGCCGGTTTCGATCCCTTTCGCCAGGACGTCCTCGTCGGGTATGACCTGGGTCACGAGACCCAATTCCGCAGCGCGCCTAGCATCGAAGGGGGCCCCCAACAAAATCAGCTCCGCCGCACGGAGATGACCGATACGCGCCGGCATAGTGCAGCTCGATCCGAATTCCGGCACGACGGCGAGATTGATAAAGGGCATTTGGAATTTCGTGCTCTCCCCCGCGTAGATAAAATCACAGTGCGTCAGCATGGTGGTGCCGCCCCCGATCGCGGCACCGTGGACAACAGCGACCACCGGCTTGTCGAAATTGACAAACGCCTCCATCAATCGGGCCTGTGGAGATTCTCCCGGCCCCGGGGGGTTCCTGAGAAAATCCTCGATATCATTGCCGGCACAAAACGAGTCCCCCGCGCCATGCCAGAGCACAACAAGCGTGTCCTCGTCATTCGCCGCCTCATTGAAGATATCTGCAAGAGTCAGGTACATAGCTGACGTCATTGCGTTCCGCTTCGCCGGACGGTTCAACTGGACGCGGAGGATGCGTCCGGCGTGTTCGGTAACAATCTCACCCATTATCGAAGTCCTCCCGTGAATTCAGTGCAAGTCGGGGGTTCGGGGCGGCTCCCCGCCGTCCAGACAGTGTCGTCACGCTAGGCCGCGCGTTCCTTCACTTTCGGAATGGCACCGCTCGCCTGTAAACCATCGATTTCGGCCGCGCCAAATCCAAGCTGCCGAAGAACTTCCTCGCTGTGTTCTCCAATCTTCGGGGCGCGCTTCGCGGATACCTTGGTGACGCCGTGCACCTGAAGCGGGCTGCTGATAGTCGACGTCAGCTTCCCGCCAGCGCCGTCGAGTGGAACGATAATGTCGTTCGCTCGGAGCTGGGGATCGTTGATGACCTCCTGCGGTCCACGCACCGCTCCGAATGTCACGCGAACGCCATTGAACACGTTGTACCAACGTGCCATCGGCTCGGCACAGAAAATATCATCGAGGATCGCCGTGAGCTGAGGCATATTAGCCGTCAGCTTCGCCGGATCGGAGAAACGCGGATCGGTCAGGAGATCAGGGCGGCCGATGGCTTTCGCTACGGCTTCCAACTTGTCGGGCGTGACGATGAGGACGAACCAGGTGCCGTCCTTGGCGCGATACACATTCATTGCCGCATTTGCGGGGTGCATGCGATCGTGGAGCCCAAAGAACTTCGCGTCACATAGCGCAGCCTGGATCGATAGGCTCGCCGACCACACGCCTTCGGCCAGCAGCGAGGTCGTGACGTGCGCGCCGTTACCGGTGCGCTCGCGCCGATATAGCGCGGTGACGATCGCCGAATAGAGCCCGACGGCGGTGGCGTTGTCGCCGCTGCCGGCTACCGGCCAGGTCGGCGGCGCGCCGGCATCGCGGGTCATCGACAGCAATCCGCTGCGTGCCCAGTACGATGTGATGTCAAAGCCGGGAAGATCCGCATCGGGGCCTTTGTCGCCGAAACCCGTGATGTCCGCGTAGATCAGGCGCGGATTCCATTGCACAACATCTTTATATTCGAGCTTCAGTCGCGCGCGAGCCGGGTGCGGCGTGTTGACGATGAGAACATCGGCCCATTTGACGAGCTTTTCGAGAACCTGATGGGCGCTTGGCGATTTCAGATCAAGCGCCAAACCGCGCTTGTTGCGATTGGCGAGATGCCAGGGGTAGGCATCTTCGGCGACCGGTTGCGGGGGCATCTTGTTGGCATGTCGCCACAGCTCACCGCTTGGTGGCTCCACCTTGATGACGTCGGCACCGAAGTCCGACAGGATCACCGCGGCGCTGGGACCTGCGATGAAACTCGCCATATCCACCACTTTCAGTCCGGAGAAAATATTGTCGCTTGCCATGGTTGTCCTTTCCAAATCGCCGTTTGCGGGCTGTTTCATCGACCACGAAAGTTCGGCGCACGTTTCTCAAGGAAGGCGGAGGTGCCTTCCTTCTTGTCTTCGGTTGCGGCGCAAATCCCGAAGTAAGAAGCCTCCAAAGCAAGGCCTTCGCTTTGGCTGATCTCGATTCCCTTGTTAGCGGCCTCCAGCGAGAACTTCACGGCGATCGGCGCGTTGGCCAGGATCTGCTTCATAATCGTTTCGGCACGGCCGATCAGGTCGGATGCAGGAACGACTTCGTTGACGAGGCCAATGCGATAGGCCTCCTGCGCGGAAATCGTCTCGCCGGTGAGGATCAGCTGTAACGCCCGCCCTTTTCCCACTAGCCGCGGCAATCGCTGCGTTCCGCCACCGCCAGGCAGCAGGCCCAGCTTCACTTCGGGTTGTCCAAATCTGGCGTGTTCCGCTGCGATCCTCATCGTGCAGGCCATCGCCGTCTCGCAGCCGCCGCCGAGCGCAAAGCCATTGACTGCCGCGATCACCGGCTTGCCGAGGTTCTCGATGAGATCCAGCACACTCTGCCCGAATCGGCTGGACTCCTCCGCATTGTAGGCGTCGACATGTGCGAGTTCACTGATGTCGGCGCCGGCGATGAACGCCTTGTCGCCCGCGCCTGTGAGGATCACTCCGCGCACAGACGGGTCGGTCTTCGCATCCTCGAATGCGGCGTGCAAATCCGTCCAGGTTGGCGTATTCAGGGCGTTGAGCACCTTGGGCCGATTGACGGTTACATAGGCGATTGAACCCTTTTTCTCGCACCAGACGTTCGCAAGCATCAGCGTTACTCTGGGCGAGGAATCCGGCGCACTTGCCGGCGAAGGTGTAAGTGATGCGGCTTCTGAAGCCATCGTCATGTCTCCTGCGTCGGGAATCAGCCGGCGTCGGAACGCCGGCGTGTTGAGACGTCAAATGAAGGCGCCGTGACCGGTAATGGCTTTGCCGACGATCAGATTTTGCATCTGATACGTTCCTTCGTAGGAGTAGAGCGCCTCGGCATCGGCGAAGAAACGCCCGACATTGTAGTCGGCGATGATGCCATTGCCGCCCAGAAGCTCGCGCCCCCACGCGACCGTCTCGCGCGACTTGGCCGTGCAAAACGCCTTGGCGAGTGCTGCGTGGTGATCACCGAGCTTGCCCTCGTCATCGAGTTGCGCGAGCCGGAGCATCAGGCACTGGCATGCAGTGACGTTGGCGAGCATTTTTGCGAGGATATCCTGCACCATCTGGAACGACGCAATCGGCTTGCCGAACTGCAACCGCTCCTGGGTGTATTTGAGCGTTGCTTCGAACGCGCCCATCTGAATGCCGGTGGAGGCCCATCCGACCATGTACCGCGTCATCCGCAGCACCCGCGCCGTGTCGCGGAACGAGTTGCCGCCCTGTAGCCGATTTACCTCCGGTACACGCACATCCTTCATCGTGATCTGGCCGTTCTGGACGACCTTCAGCGCGATCTTGTGCTCCATCTTCTCGACGCTGAAGCCGGGTGTGCTCTTGTTCTCGACGATGAAGCCCTTGACTTGGTTGTCGCCCACATCTCGCGCCCAGATGATCGAAAGGTCGCACCACGGCGAGTTACCGATCCAGCGCTTCTGGCCATTGAGAATCCAGCCATCGCCATCGCGCTTGGCGGTCGTGGTCAGCCCGCCGCTCGTTCCCGAACCGACCAGCGGCTCGGTGAGGCCGAAGCACCCGATCTTTTCGAAGCGCGCCATTTGGGGCAACCATTTCTTCCTCTGCTCCTCGGATCCATCGAGATAGATCGAGCCCATGGCCAGGCCGCTATGCACGCCAAAGAATGTGCAGACCGAAGCGTCCACACGCGCCAGTTCCATCGCGACGAAACCGAACAGCTTCTGGCTGCCCCCGGCGCAGCCATAGCCCTCATAACCGAGTCCGCCGATGCCAAGCTCTTTAAACGACGGCAACAATTCGAACGGAAACGCGTCGTCGGACCAGTACGTGTTGATGACCGGCTGAACCTTTGTCTCCATATATATCCGCACCTTCTTTACGATCGCTTTCTCCTCGGGCGTGAGAAGGTCGACTAGCTGATAGAAGTCGCCATTCGGTACAGGCACCGGCTTCGGCGCGGCGGTCTTGGTTGCTGCGGCTGCGATGGGCATCTCAAACTCCTGTTGCTGGGGCCTCAAGGCCGGAAAGATTGAAGGGCGTATGTTGATCTCGCCGATAACGCTCGATCTCAGGCGACTTGCTCGGCCGATTTCCTTTGGCTCGACTTTGCAACCTTGTTGCGCAGCTCGATCAGACCGAGCAGGACTTCGTCGCGCTCTGCCTCCAGCTCCTCGATGGCGCGCGATCCGACCTCGGCATGGACGCTATCGATGAGCATTTTTTGCACTTCCGGAGTCAGCGCCGGAGAGCCAAGTGTCTTCCACCAAGCCGTCATTGGACCAGTGAATTGCTGGAAGAAGTGTTCGATGCCACCCGGACCACCACCGAGATGGTTCAGCATCATGTTGCCCATGACACCCCAGCGCAGGCCCGGGCCCCAGGAGAGGGCAGTGTCGACGTCGGCGGCGCTCACGATGCCTTCTGCGACGAGGTAGTAGACCTCGCGCGCCAGGGCGGCCTGTAAGCGGTTGGCGACGTGACCTGGCATCTCCTTGTTGACGCGCACCGTCTGCTGCCCGATCGACGTGTAAAAGTCCGCTGCGTGCCGGATTGTCGCTTCCGAGGTCTTTGCTCCGCCGACGATCTCGACCAGTGGGATCAAGTGGGGCGGATTGAACGGATGCGCGATGACGCAGCGGTCGGGATGCGACGCGGCTCCCTTTTGGATTTCGCTCATGGTAAGCCCGGACGAGCTTGACGCGATGATCACGTCG
>Ga0307474_10003596_pt1 | contig 11170 bp, 7 predicted proteins | sample atmos_gasesECM1C_2_FD_203312 | JGI IMG/M metagenome (GOLD analysis project Ga0307474, IMG submission 203312) | Hardwood forest soil microbial communities from Morgan-Monroe State Forest, Indiana, United States - atmos_gasesECM1C_05 | ecosystem: Environmental > Terrestrial > Soil > Temperate... | reverse complement strand
ATCGTCGATGGCCAGCTTCAATCCCATATCCTTCAGATCCTGCATCACGGCGAACATCACGTCGGCATTCGAGGTTAGCAGGCTTTCGGTAAGCTCAAGTTCAAGATACAGAGGAGCGAGGCCGGTCTCGCGCAGCACGTAGTGAATGAACTCGCGAAAACCATCCTGGCGAAACTGCATGGCCGAAACATTCACGGCGATGGTGAGAGGTGGGATTCCATCCTGTTGCCAGCGCCGCGCTTGCAGGCAAGCGGTACGCAGGACCCACTCTCCGATCGGAACAATCAGGCCGCTGTTTTCGGCGACGCGTATGAATTTATCGGGCGGGATGAGTCCCAGTTCCGGATGACGCCAGCGCAGCAGCGCCTCAAGGCCCGTGATCTTGCCGGTGCGAAGGTCGGCTTGCGGCTGGTACATCAGGAAGAGTTCGTTGCGGTCGAGGGCGACGCGCAAGCCTTGCTCCAGCATGGAGCGCTCGACGACCTGAGCGTTCATGGCTTCGGAGAAGAAGCGAAAGCGGTTTCGGCCACTTTCCTTGGCGCCGTACATAGCCGCGTCAGCAGTCTTGATGAGGGTTTCCGCGTCATTCCCATGCTCGGGGAAGATGCTGATGCCAACGCTGCAACTGACCCGAAGCGAACGATCTTGAATCCTGAATTCGGCCGACATGGCGTTCACGATCCGGTCGGCGGCAGCAGCCGCAGCTTCGATGTCGGGAATGGAACTCAACACGACCAGGAATTCGTCTCCTCCGACGCGCGACACCGTATCCTGATCGCGGACCTGCCGCTTCAGCCTTTCGGCAGCTTCCTTTAGGAGAAGATCCCCGACCGAGTGCCCGAGCGAATCGTTGATGATTTTGAAGCGGTCGAGATCGAGGAATAAGACCGCGACCAACTCACTCCGGCGACGAGCGGAGGCAATGGCCTTCACCAGCCGATCCTGGAGCAGGCGGCGGTTGGGTAATCCGGTAAGGCCGTCGTAGTAGGCAAGAAACTGGACCTGCTTTTCAGCGCGTTTGCGATCGGTGATATCCAGGACGATGCCCGACAGGGAAGTGATAACGCCGGCTGGGTTGCGCTGAGGCTCACCGCGAGCCAGGATCCACCCGGTGGCGCCGCCGGGATTGACGGTCTCCAATTCAATCTCGTAAGGAATGCCGGTGGTCAGGGTTTTGCCGAATTCGACGTTGAGCCGCTGCCAGCTCTCGGGCGTAAAGATTTTTTCTTGTTCGGGAAAGCGAGGCGGGGGCAGTGCAGGATCGAAGCCGAGGATCCGGTACAGTTCTTCGGTCCAGGTAACCTGCCCGGTTTGTGGGTCGAAGGTCCAGCCGCCCAGCCGGGCGACGCGTTGCGCCTCGTGCAAACCAGCTTCGCTCCGTCGCAATTGCTGTTCCGCGCGCTTGCCTTCGCTGACCACGGCGCCCAGGCAGAGTCCGGTCGAGCCGAGAGCGAGCATGGCGAGTTGCAGTCGCGGCAACGATCCATGGGACGCTTGGGTGAGCCCGGCCGCCAGGGTAAGGCCGACGTTGATGGCGAACACAGTGAGCACCGCTCCTGGCAAGCCGCGCCGGACCGCGACCCAGATGACCGGAACAAACAGAAGATAGAGCGGCTGATACGCGATGGCCGGCGCGCAACCGAATACCAGCCAGATGGCGAGCACGACCGATGCGCATTGCGCCGCGATCTCGAGGATTTCAGGTCGCGAAAGCCGCGCGGGCAGAGCCGGCAGCAAAGGCGGGGCGGGTTCGGATTTCAGCCAGCTGTCAATTTGCGGCGCCACATAGATGAGGAGAAATGGAGTGAAGGTGAGAATGGCGATGGCGTCGCTGGCCCACCAGTTGATGATGGTTCTGGCCATGTCGGAACGGTGAATCAGCCCGTCGCCCAAAAGAGTCAGCATGCCGGCCACGGCGGTGAAGACTTCGGCCACCAGGAAAACCAGCAGGAACCGTCCGATGTCGCGCAAACTGGCGAGGGTGAGGTCAATGCGCCATCGGTTGCGTAGCAGGACCGCCCCACCGAAATAGGCGATATAGAGCGCGAAGACGCCGGGAATTCCGCACCACGAAAAAAGGGGACGGTGATAGTTCACGAGCGCAGCGACTAAGCCGGAAAAGAAGACCAGGGGCGCGTGGCTGGCGCCGGCGAAAAGGAAAAGGGCGACGCTCAGGCCCACAGGCCAGTAGGTAGGAGGCGAGCCTTCCCATGCCTGGGAGGCGGCAGAGGAGCCGTCGCTGACCATGAACAGCAGGAAGAAGAGGATTGCGAGCAGAACCCTCGTGTTCCACCGAGACCCGTAGCGGATCCGGCGCCACTGCGTCAGGACCGCGAGAAGAATGAATAGCAGACAAAGTCTCACCTTACGGCTATCGGCAGGAGGGAGCGTGGCGTGACAGCTGAGTGACGGTTGGGAGGTTACGGTGGTGCAGGCCTGAGGACAGATCAGTCGGGTCAGTCGCTCAGAAGCTTTTGCGGAGTAGAGGATACCGATCCATGACGCCACCCCAGCCTTTCGCGTGAGGTGCGAGAGACTGAGGGTGGGCCATCGGCCGGACGCTTGAGATGAATTCCGGGTCTAGTCCTCGTCCCCATCCCCGAAACTGATCGTGTCTGCGTCAAACGGCTCGAACCGGGTACGGAAGCTGATCTTGTCGGGATCGAGCGCTTTGCTCCAGGTTGAATTCCCGAAACTCATCGTATCGACATTCAGCGGCGACTTGTTCCAGTGGTTAAAGCTGATCTTGTCGGCATTCACGGGCTCATGCCAGTGGCGGAGCGTCAATCGGTCGACGTTGATGGGTTCGCGATGGCGCCGGAAGCTGACTCGATCGATGTCGATGGGATCGTGGTGGTGCCGACGCCGATGCTGGTGGACCGCGGAATTTCCGAAGTCGGCAGAGCCGAACTGGTTGAAGAGACCCTTCATGGCTGCGGAGGCCAGGGGATCGCCGATGGGATGACGCGGCAGAGTGCTATTGCTGTTGGAGCTGCGTTGGTTGTCGAGATCAGCGGAGGAACCGGCCTGCAGCTTGGGCAGAGAGAGTTCCTGTCCAGCCTTCAGGCTCGTGGTCGCAGAAAGCAGCGGATTAGCCTGGCGGAGGCAGTTGGCATCGACGCCAAGTCTGCGGGCGACATCGTTCAGGGTGGTTTCCCCGAGCCGTACGGTCGCGGTGGAGTTGTTCGCGAACAGGGCGGCTGCGTCGCCAATCGGGTTCAGGCCGTTCATGCCGCTGATGGTCATCATGGCCTTCCCTCCTCAGCCTAGTTATCGAGGGGTGGGGCGGAAGAGTTGCTTCGCGGGTGTGCAATAGGGTAGGGACAGGTCCGATCCGACCCCCGGCAAGCCCAAGATTCACCACAGAGTCAACGAGACACAGAGGGCAATCGGTAATTTCGTAATTTGGTAATTTGGTAATTTTCTAACTGGTAATTTGAAGTTTGCGTGCGGAATCAGGAACACATGTTCCGCACATTGCCCGATCAGAAATTACTAGTTAGGCATTTCTCTGTGCCTCTGTGGTGAGCTAGTACTGAGGAAGGTGACGGACTTGGGTCGGCGCGTGAATAGCGGGGGTTCGCAGGAGACACTTCATCCCGACGGACGCGTCCGATGAACAACGGGGGCAGCCGAGGGCGGCTGCCCCTACATGTTTCGTGGTAATGATCCGTGTCGCCGGCGCTGCTCTTCGGCAAGCCCAGGGGCCGCTGCCCCCGCCAGATCTGTTCCTTCTATGCTCCGACCAGCGCCGGTTCTGCCTCGTAGATCGAGTACCACGGCGTGGCAGCTTTCAGCTTGCTGTTCACGTTCTCGATGTTCTTCACGCCTTCGGTTTCGAGCCACTTGCGGAAAGCGTCGGCGCCTTGTTTGGCGTAGACCGGGATGCCTTCTTTCCAGGTGGCGCGTCCGCAGAGCACGCCGTTGAACTTCACGCCAGATTCGCCGGCGAGTACGAGCGTCTCGCTGAACTCGGCGTTGCTGACGCCGGCCGAAAGATAAATGAACGGCTTGGTGGCGACGCTGGCGGCCTTGTGGAAGAGGTCGATGGCTTCTTTCTTGGTGTAGGCCTTCTGTCCGGCGAAGGACTTGGTGCCTTCGACGAACTTCATATTGACGGGCACTTCGACTTTGAGGACGTCGACACCATAACGGTCTTTGCTGAATTCCCTCATGCTCTCGGTTACGATTTCGGGCTTCTTCTTCGCGTACTCCAGGCCCTTCTCGTCGGCGCCATCTTCATAGCCGACAAATTCGAGGAAGAAGGGGATGTCGTTAGCGCGGCACTCGTCGCCGATGCGCTCGACCCAGGCATGCTTCTGGTCGTTGATGTTCTTCGGGTCGAACGGAGTGTAGTAAAGCAGGATCTTCACGCAGTCGGCGCCAGCTTCTTTCAGGCGGCGCGCGGACCAGAGGTCAAGCAGATCGGGCAGGCGGCCGGGGCCGGTCTTGTCGTATCCGGTCTTTTCATAGGCGAGCAGCAAGCCGGCATTTTTGGCGCGGCGCTTGGAGGCGGGCAGTCCCCACTCGGGATCGAGCAGGATGGCGCTGGCGTGCGGGGTGAGGACTTCGGTGACCAGCGACTTGAATTCTTCCATCATGGCGTCGGTGACTTCGGCGCCCTTTTCCTTGGCAAGCGATTTCTGCAGGGAGCCGCGCTGGTCCATGGCAGCGGCGGCGATAACGCCGCGGTCGTTCGAGACGCGTTTAAGACCGGCAAGTTTTCCGGGGGTGAGCTTCATGTTGGTTCCTCCAAAAATGAGTGCGGTGGGATGGGTACAGTCCGCTCGTGACGCTGTTTTTTGGGCGGCCTTTCATTGTAATACGGGGCGGCTGGGAGGAGTGTGACGGATGAACAGTGCGCCGGGAAAACCTTTAACCACAGAGGACACGGAGGGGCACTGGGGAAATAAAACCTTTACCACGAAAGGCACGAAGGTTACACGACAGAAAGTTTTCGACTGCTATTTGCAGCTTGTCTCTCAAGAGTTTTCAGTGGGCGCAGCCTTTCGGAGGGCTTCGATTTTCGGTTGGTCTGCTTGGTACTGAATCCATGCGGAAGGAAGGATTTGGCCGATTGAATAGCACCCTCCCAGAGTTGTGACGCAGTCGAGGTTCATACGAGGCCTCGCCGGTGCGTCTTGAGGCTTGCGTCCGCTGGTCCAGTAGGTAAACTCGGGCGCGCCGTAGCGTTCTTGGTAACTGCTTATGAACCCTGGATGAAGCTGATAGGAAAGATTCCTGCAATTCCGCTCTGCAGGGTTGCTGGTCATCGTTGCGACGTACACATCTGCTCCGACCGCCTTTGGTACCAAGAATATCTCTTCCACCGCAGTCAGTTTTCCGTCTTCGACCCACACGGTCACAGTGAACTCGAAGACCTGCACTCCAATGTGCTTAACCAGCGGTATCAGCTATGTGTGTCGTTCGTAAAACGAAGGGGAGACATTGGTCTCGGCCATACAGTCGGATGGTTGGCAGCTTCCAGTCGGCTTGCTCGACCTCTCTTCTCCCCGATACTTGCTGACAAATTGCAGGACGTCCTTCAAAGTGGATTCGTTGACCTTGAGATGGTCGGCGTCGCTCATCATGGCGTACGCGCGTTCTAGTGCAACGTGGTTCTCGTGTCTGGCAAAACCAATGCTCACTGTCGCGGCGGCCAGGACTGCGACCATTGCGGTCGACACCGGGATCAATACGGAACGCATCATGTAGGAAAGACACCGCGTGGCACTATCTCGTTCCCTACTGCCGCAACGTCAGCGTGCTGAGCACGGCTTGCTGCTTGGCGATCAGGACGTCGACGCCTTTGCGGGCGAGCGTGAGCATCTGCGTGAATTGATGGTCGTCGAAGACGCGGCGTTCGGCGGTGGCCTGCACTTCGACCATCTTGCGGCCGGCGGTCATGACGAAGTTCATGTCCACGTCGGCGCGGGAGTCTTCTTCGTAGGCGAGGTCGAGGAGAACTTCGCCATCGACGATGCCGACACTGATGGCGGCGACGAAGTCGCGCAACGGGACGGCGGTCAAGGTACCGGCCTCGACTAATTTCTCGAGCGCGAGGCCGAGGGCCACGAAGGCGCCCGTGATGGACGCCGTGCGCGTGCCGCCGTCGGCCTGAATCACGTCGCAATCGATCCAGACGGTGCGTTCGCCGAGTTTCGCGAGGTCGGTGACGGCGCGCAGCGAGCGTCCGATGAGGCGCTGGATTTCGTGGGTGCGCCCCGAGGCGCGGCCCTTGTTGACTTCGCGCGGAGTGCGGGTGAGGGTGGCGCGCGGGAGCATGCCGTATTCGCTCGAGACCCATCCTTTGCCGGTATTGCGCAGGAAGACGGGGACGGCTTCTTCGACCGAGGCGGTACAGATGACGCGGGTGTTGCCCACTTCGATGAGGGCAGAGCCTTCCGCGGTGTGGATGAAATCCGGGAGAATGGAGACGGGACGGAGCTGATCGGGGAGGCGGTTGTCGGAACGGTAGACCATGGTGGGGATTGTAAAGCAGTTCTCGGAACCCGTACCCAGTACACGGTACTCGGTACTCAGTTTTCAGTTTTCAGTTTTCAGTTTTCGATTCGATAAGCAGTTCTCAGTTCGAAGTGCACCCATAAAAAAGTTGTATCAGTGAACCCCGGTGGCAACTCATTTCATAAATGGCTCCGCGGAGACGGCGGCTGACCTCAGGGGCTAAAGCCCAGTGTTCATGCGGGCCGTTGGCGGCACTGAAGGCGTGCCCTGAATACAGTGCGGGAGGGCAAGATGCCCTCACGACAGCCGGCGGGACGCCGGCGCTACAGTCGTTTTTACGCAACCTGGGAAGGCGTGCCCTTTCCAAAACCATTTAGGAGATGAGTGCTGAGAACTGCGTGCTCAGATCTGAGAATCTATCTCATCATGGGCTAAACGTGTAGGCTTCGGTTTCCTCAGGGGCTAAAGCCCCAACTTTTATGCGACTCTGGACGGCGCGGCTGAGGCCACTGCCTTTCAAACCGATTCATCAGATAGCTTGAGTACTGAGTCACTGAGTACTGAGTACTGAGTACCGGGTACCGAGTACCGAGTTACTAAAACTACTGCCCTGCCTGCAGCTGTCCTGCCAGCTGTCCCACGGCAATGGCGTCGTAGAAATCGGACAGATCCGCGTGGCCGGCCAGGGTTTCGCGTTCGTGGCCGTCCACCAGAATTTTTACGCGCAGGATGCCGGGGATGTTGGCAGTCAGCGTCTGTATCAGAGAAGTGACCGTCAACTCTTCTTCCAGGACGCCGGAGCGGTGGCCATTGGCGAAGGCGGCGTTGAGATCGATGACGGCGAGGCCGGGGTCGACGAGATAAACGGAGCGCACGTCGGAGCCGGGGGCGAGCGGGTGCGCCGAATCTTTCGACAGGTACGTGCTCAGCAGGACGCGCAGAAGCTCTTCGGCGCGCTGCTGGCGGGCGGAGGGCAAGGGGATGTCGGCTCCCTGCGCGCGCAGAACTCCGGGATCGTCGTAGGCGACGTAGAGGGTGACACGCTCGCTCGGGCCCGAGGCAGGAGGTGCGACGGGACGCGCATCCTGCGCGACGCTAGGAGGTACGTTGACGCGGCCGCGCATGCGCCCCGCGTAAAAGCCCAGGATGAGGACCGAGAGCAGCATCACGCCAATGGCGATTAGAAAGTGGCGGGGGATCATGGTACCCCTCGCGAGTTGGCGGATCGGAGTTGCGGCTCAGAAAGAGGGATCATCGCGGGGCTCCGAGTTTGTCGCGGTTGTTGGCGATGGCGGTCGCGATGGCGCTGGCCACGTTTTGCTGATAGGCCGGGAGGGTGAGGTCCATGACGTCGGTGCCGGGCGGAGCGACTTCGACCGCGATGGCGGCGGCGGTCACGTTGTTCAGCGGACGCAGAGGCGCGGACAGAGTGCGAGACTGAATCTGATGTTTGCTGAGTTCGAAGCCGATAGCCTGGGCGGCGGCCTGGCTGTTTGCAAGAGAGCCGGCTTGCGCGGTGTCCCAGGCAATGAACGGTCCGTTGTTTTCTCCGCCCGCGGGGAGCAGCGCGGTGTAGAGGCGCACGCCTTTGCCGCTCGATGCGGCGTGCACGGCGATATAGATCGCCGGGTGCGCGGTGTTGGTGAGGATGGCGCGCTGGTCGAAGCTGAGATTGCCGTCGAAGTCGCGAATGACCTGCGCGGGAATATTGCGGGCTTCGAGCTCCTGGCGGATGCGGTGGGCGATGGCGAGGGTCACGTCCTTTTCGGCAAGCTTGTCGTTGAAAGTGACGCCGTGATCGTCGCCGCCGTGGGAGGCGTCGATGACCGCGTAAATGCGCGAAGGCGCAATGACGGTGATCGAGGGATTGACAGCGGCGGGCGGAGTTGACGGCGTGGAAGCGGGCGGAACTCCGGGGGCGGCCGGCGGCGTGGGAGGCGCCGCGACTTGCTGCGGAGTTGGAGCGATGGTGATGGTGCGGCGGTCGTTGGAGAAGCTGGCCATCAGCGGGACGGTACCGTTGATGCTGATCTCTGAGACGCCGTTGAGTTCGGAATAAGTGGCTGAGGGAATCAATGGATCGTTAAAGGTCAAGGTAGCGCTTCCGGGAGGGACGAGCGGCTCGCGGTTGAAAGTCATGCGCAGGCGGCCGGGCTCGGTGCCGATGGTCGGGTTCACGGGCGCGGTGAAGGTCATGACCAGACGCGGCGGGGTGGTCCGGCTGAGCTGCGCGGTGAAGTGGGTGGCGATGTTTCCGACGAAGAGACGGCGCGAGGCTGGATTGAAGGCGACGGCGCTACCGAGAACGCGAGGCAGGATGTAGTTGAGGGAGGCGACGGGAATGAGGCCGCGTCCTTGTTCGAGGAGGAAGTTGGCGCCAAGGTCGAAGTCGTGGCCGCGGATTTTGGCGCGAGGCGAGAGGTTCACGAATTCGGCGTCGACGTCGTTGTAGCGAAGCTTCCAGTGCAGGCCGTCGCTGCGCGACGTGACAGTGCCAAGCGGCTCGAGAACTTCGAGCAGCCCGATGTACTCGCGGTTCTCGCGATCGACAACTGGAAGGGAGTAAGTGATGTTGGGGCCGTAGACGGCGATTTGTTTCTCGTCGGCGGAGCCGGCGGGGAGGGTCAGTACGAGGATAAGCGTCGCGAGGACGGGAGCGAACAGGAACAATAGCCTCGCGCGAGCTTGGATTATCCACTCGCGCGGCACATGGGGTTCGGCGGAGAAGGCCAATCGTGCAACCTCTTCTGAGATGGATCAGGGTACCAGACGTAAGGCGATGGCTGGGCGTGCGGGGCCATGCTCGCAGGGTGCGTGAGAAGTCGCCGGATAGAAGCTCTTCACCGCAAAGTTCACAAAGAACTGCCGCAAAGGACACAAAGCAAACCTGAAAACGCAGAGTTCGCGGAGAACGGCGGGGAGGGCGCAGAGAAGGACCGCTCACCGCGAAAGACTGAGAGAAAGTCCTGAGGGGGCAGCGCAATCTTGCATTGCATTTCTTTGCGGCCTTTGCGATGCCTTCGCGAGCTTTGCGGTTAAGGGCTTTCTGCGATGCGGCGCTCCTAAGCACAAGTTTGCCCCGGGGACGCCTGCGCGATAGACTTTTGGGTTTCGAGGTGGGGTCATGCTGGTCGTGATGCAGGCGCATGCCACGGAAGAGCAGGTACGCGCCGTATGTCAGAGGATCGAGTCGCTGGGATATCGCGCACATCCCATGCCCGGAGCCACGCGGACGGCGATCGGGATCACCGGGAACCAGGGGGAAGTCGAACAGGGCACGCTCGACGATATGGCGGGTGTGCAGGAAGTCATCCGCGTCAGCAAGCCCTACAAGCTGGTCAGCCGCGACGTAAAAGAAGAGAACACGGTGATCCGCTTTGCCGGAACACCGGCGACGATTGGCGGGAAGAACCTGGCAATCGTCGCGGGGCCGTGCGCGATCGAGAGCCGCGAGCAGGCGTTCGCGGTGGCCGAGGCGGTCCACAAAGCGGGGGCGCAATTCTTTCGCGGCGGAGCTTACAAGCCACGGACCTCGCCGTACACCTTCCAGGGGATGGGCGAGGCGGGGCTGCAAATCCTGGCTGAAATCCGCGAGCGCTTTGGGATGAAGATCATCACCGAGGCAATTGATAACGAGTCGCTCGACCTGGTGGAAAAGTACGCGGACGTGATTCAGATCGGGGCGCGCAACATGCAGAATTTTTCGCTGCTGAAGCGCGCCGGGCGGGCCAAGAAGCCGGTGATGCTGAAGCGCGGGATGTCGGCGACGCTGGAAGAATTTTTCATGGCCGCCGAATACATCATGAGCGAGGGCAACTACAACGTGGTGCTGTGCGAGCGCGGGGTGCGCACGTTTGCCGATCACACGCGCAATACGCTCGATCTGAGCATCGTGCCGGCGGTGCAGCGACTGAGTCATCTGCCCATCCTGGTCGATCCAAGCCACGGAACGGGTAAGAGGAATAAGGTGACGCCGCTGTCGCGGGCCTCGGTGGCGGTTGGGGCGGATGGATTGATCGTCGAGGTCCACAATCAGCCGGATAAGGCGCTCTCGGATGGGATGCAGTCGCTGTATCCGGAACAGTTCGAGGAGTTGATGACGCAGGTCCGGCAAATCGCCGCGGTGGTGGGGCGGGAGATTGTGGGGATCCGGGAGACGGTGACGGTGGGGAAATGAAGTTCCTGGCCCGGGCGCCGGTGAGGTGTGACGTGAAAAGCTACTTCCGCTGGAGTGGTTTGGTTCTGCTGCTGGCAGGGTTGCCGTTGTGGGCGCAGGACGCGGCGCAAACGGGGGATGCATCGGGGACGGAAGGCTCGTCGCGACGAATCACCGAGCGGGTACCGAATTTCAGCGGCTTTGAAGTTTTGAGCAAGAGCACGCCGCAGGAATTGAGAAACTATCCTTTTCGCGTGCTCGCCGGTGTGCGCAACCGCTGGCTTCCGCAACTGACGCAACTGGAGAAAACCGGCGGATGGAAGCGGGGCACAACGGTAGTTGAATTCGAGATCAACCGCGACGGCTCGTTGGGAAATTTGAAGACGGTTGAGTCGGCCGGAGAGGCGATTCTGGACGAGGCCACGTCGCAGGCAATTTCGTCGGGCGCTCCGTTTCCGCCTCTGCCTGACAGCTACCCCGACAAGAAAATCCGGCTTCGCCTTCATTTCGGATACGATCCGCCGGCCAGTACTGATGCGCCGTTGTGTC
>Ga0307474_10003594_pt1 | contig 11172 bp, 10 predicted proteins | sample atmos_gasesECM1C_2_FD_203312 | JGI IMG/M metagenome (GOLD analysis project Ga0307474, IMG submission 203312) | Hardwood forest soil microbial communities from Morgan-Monroe State Forest, Indiana, United States - atmos_gasesECM1C_05 | ecosystem: Environmental > Terrestrial > Soil > Temperate... | reverse complement strand
TCATACGCCGTAACCGCCATCGATCAGGATGGTCTCGAGAGCGCTCGTTCCGCCGAAGCCTCCGACACCGTGCCCGGTTCATAGCTGAAATCTTGCAAGGAGTCACGTCCAATGAAATATTGCCGCTTCTCAATCAACAGCCAGACTCGCTACGGATCAGTAGAAGAACGCAATGGCGAACTGTGGATCACAGCGCTTGCGCCCGCGCCTGCCGAGGATCTGGCCTACCGCCTGGCGCTTGAAGAAACCGGCGCCGGCAACTCCGACTTCGCCCCCATGCCCCTCAGCGCCGCCGAATTGTTGCCGCCCGTCACTCCATCCAAAATCGTCTGCGTCGGCCGCAACTATCGCGCCCACGTCCGCGAGCTGGGTAATGAAATGCCGACGGAGCCGCTGATTTTTTTAAAGCCCCCATCGTCGCTGCTTGAGCCCGGCGGCGTCGTTCGTATGCCCGCTGTCTCTCAGCGCGTCGATTTTGAAGGCGAGCTCGCCGTCGTCATCGGCCGTCGCGCGCGCAACCTCAAGCCCGGCGCAGGCTGGCGCGACGTCGTGCGCGGATTCACACTCGCCAACGACGTCACCGCTCGTGACTTGCAAAATAAAGACGATCAGTGGACGCGCGCCAAAGGCTTCGACACCTTCTGCCCTATCGGCCCCATCGTCAGCGATGAGCTTGATCTCGACGCCGGCCTCAACATCGAATCGCGCCTCAACGGTGAAGTCCGCCAGCACGCCTCCACGCTCGATTTCATCTTTTCGCTCTCCGAGCTTCTCGTTTTCATCACGTCAATCTTCACGCTCGAGCCCGGCGACCTGCTGCTCACCGGCACGCCCTCCGGCGTAGCTCCACTCAAAGCCGGCGACCGCGTCGAAGTCTCCATCCCCGGCCTCGGCATTCTCGCCAATACAGTTCAGGCCGATTAGCGCCTGCGGAATCTCGAGCGCGCCCGCTTGCGAGTTGGTGTCTAAGAATTGCGTTGAAGTCTCAAGCCTCGGCAATGGCCGCGATAGACACTCTAAAGCCAGGAATTCGAACCGGTAACTTCGCGCCTTGCCGCGCTGGCGGGTTCGTCGGAAACCATTTAATCCACTCTTCATTCATTCCCGCAAAGTCTGTTTCCTCCAGAATGATGACCGTGGCGCTCACGACCCGTTCGATGGAGCTGCCTGCTGCTTCAAGAATGGCCGACACATTCTCCAGGCACTGTCGGGTCTGCTCCTGAATCGTGTCCCCAACAATCTTCCCGGTTATAGGATCGTGCGGCCCCGTGCCTGAAACGAACACCAGACCCGCCGCCCGTACCGCTTGGCTGTACGTCGGCGGCGGAGACGGGGCGTTCTTCGTTCGAATGATGTCTCTTGCCATAAAGTTCCTCCAGAGTTGAAATCTTCTTGAAAAATCGCCTTTGCCGTTCACCAGATTGTGCCGTTTCCTGGATTGAAATTGATCGCACTCGCCAATTGCAAGGGAAACTCAAAGCAGGCCGCCTTGGCATCAATGCAAACTTACGACCTTGTCCGCATTCAGCGCATCTTAAACAAGAAGAGGTACACTGTTGCCGTAGGACGCCCCTCAAGAAGCGATCCCAAGCCCCGCGTTCCCCGTAGGAGGAATCATGCCAAATCTTCTAGAACAACTGCGCAAGTTTACCGTCGTCGTCGCCGACACCGGCGACATGGAAGCCATGGAAAAGTTCCATCCCCAGGACGCGACCACAAACCCCTCATTGATCACTGCCGCCGCGCAGATGCCCCAGTACCAGCCCATCGTCGACAGCGTTCTAAAGGACGCGCGCAACGAGCTGGGCGAAGGCGCAACCGATCAAGCCGTCGCCAACCTCGCCTTCCAGCGCCTGGCCATAGCCTTCGGCAAAAAAATTCTCGCCATAGTCCCGGGCCGTGTCTCAACCGAAGTCGACGCGCGCCTCTCCTACGACACCGACGCCACCATCAAGCAGGCGCGCAGCATCATCGCGCAGTATGACGCCGCTGGCGTCGGCCGCGATCACGTGCTCATCAAGATCGCCTCCACATGGGAAGGTATCCAAGCCGCCGAGGTCCTCGAGAAAGATGGCATCCACTGTAACCTCACGCTGCTCTTCGGCATTCATCAGGCCATCGCTGCCGCTGACGCAGGTGTCACGCTCATCTCGCCTTTCGTCGGCCGCATCCTCGATTGGTACAAAAAGGACACCGGCAAGGACTACCAGGGTGCCGACGATCCCGGCGTGCAATCCGTCACCCGCATCTACAACTACTTCAAGAAATTCGGCTACAAAACCGTCGTCATGGGCGCCAGCTTTCGCAACCTCGGCGAAATCACCGAGCTGGCCGGCTGCGATCTGCTCACCATCTCGCCGCAATTTCTCGCCGAGCTTGAATCCACCCAGGCCGACTTGCCGCGCAAGCTCGATCCTGCGAATGCCAAGAACTTGCAAATCGAAAAAATCGCCATGGACAAAGCCACCTTTGACCGCATGCACGCGGCCGACCCCATGGCCACCGACAAGCTCAAGGAAGGCATCGAGGGCTTCTCCGCCGCTCTGGTCAAGCTCGAAGCGCTGCTCGCCAAGCGCCTCGCCGAGCTTGAGCAGCGCACCCCGGCCACGGTCTAACCGCCGCTTAGGCGCCGTCTTTCATCCACCAGAAAAAACGTTGCCCCATCCTTCGCCTTCTTTCTGGCGAAGGGTGGGAAACCACGAACCCGACCCGACCGCCTCTCTCACTTCGCACAAATAAATGGGTGCCCCATCCTTGCCGCGGCTCTGCTTTGGCGGCAAGGGTGGGTCAGCACAACCCCAGTTTCCGTCCGACCAGGTTCTTAAAGCTCTTCGCACTCGCCCCTCGCCTCTGCCAACAAACTTGATTCCCCACTCTTGCTAAACGCAACTGTTCGGCTAATCTCAGTGTTAAGAATTTGTAAATTGAGCCGTCGCTGGCGCCTTCCCGCGCAGCATCAAGGGGAACAGTTGCGGCCTCATGCACTGAACCGGGCTGTTCGCGCGCAGCCGCTTTGGTTTACGGAGTCGATTGCAATCGAGCTCCGCTTGGGAGGTGTGTATGCAGGCCCAGCCTCATCCGCTCGAACCCTTCTTCCAGCAGATCGTGCGTAATAGTTATGAAGGCAAACTTGGTCTGCACGATCCCGATGTCACCGCATACGTCGCGCGCATCCTCTGCGATTTCTCCCAGTCCGACAAGCTCTACAGCATCCGCGACGCCGACGGCCGCCCCGTTGAACACCTTGAAGAGATGGAGCGTGCTGCCGACCCCGTCCACGGTTCCGCGTCTTCATTTGATGCCGAGCGTGCGCTGCGCAAATACATCGGCGACTATTCTCTCTTCGTCGCTGGCATGTACCCTGAGGCCACCGGCGCCAGCCGCCGTCACCGCCGCCGCCAACCGAGTCCGCGTCACAGTATCGACGAGCTCATTCGTGTCGGCAAGCAGAGCTACTTCATCGTCAGCCAGTTCAATCTCTTTGAGTACGAGCAGGAAGCACCGCTCTTCGCGCGTCTTTCCTCGAGCTTTGAACGCTTGCTTCTCGGCCTCACATTAGTGCGCGACGATCTCGGCCCACGCAAGCCCCTCCAGCTACCGCCGCGCGTCAATTAGCGTGTGTCTCAGAGTTTGCGCAGTGTCTGTCTCAGAATTTCGCGGAAAGAATGCCTGTTGCCCCATCCTTTCGCTTTCTTCGCGAAAGGGTGGGATCGCACTCGCCCAGCCATTCAATGGTGGACTGCCTTGAAGGGTACGGTTTTAGTTGACGGTCGCGGGCTTTGGTTGAAGGGTACGGGCTTCAGCCCGTACATAAATCGAGCAAAACGGAAGAGGGCTTTAGCCCCCGAGGCAATGCGTTCCCAAACTTACCCAACACTCAGCCCCATCCTCGCTTGATCCAACTCACGACGACCATGGATACTGGGATCTCTTTGGGAGATTTCATCCATGAGTGAATCAGTAACTCTACGCGCAGCCGACGGCCACTCGTTCAGCACCTATGTCGCCCATCCTGCGACCGAGCCGATCGCCGGCCTCGTCGTTCTTCAGGAAATCTTCGGCGTCAACGCCCACATCCGCTCCGTCACCGATGGCTGGGCGCGCGACGGATTCCTCTCCGTCGCTCCCGCGCTCTTTGACCGCATTCAGCCCGGCATCGAGCTTGGCTACGATCCCGCCGGTATGCAAACCGCAATGAGCATCTTCCCAAAATTCGACATCGATAAAGCGGTCCTCGATATTGCTGCTGCTATCGACTATGCCGCAGCCGCGACGCACAAGAAGGTCGGTGTCATCGGCTATTGCCTCGGAGGCACCTTGGCCTGGCTCTCCGCCACGCGCCTTCATCCCGCCGCGGCCGTGGGCTATTACGCCGGTCGCATCGGCAACTACGCCGGCGAAAATCCCGCCTGCCCGGTCATGTTTCACTTCGGCAGCCAGGACACGCACATTCCCGCCGCCGATGTCGAGAAGGTCCACTCCGCGCACCCTGAAGTAGAAATCTTCTGGTACGACGCCGGCCACGCCTTCAACTGCGATCCGCGCCCCAGCTACAACGCCGCCGCCGCAAAGGAAGCCCGCCAGCGCTCCCTCGATTTCCTCAAGAAGCAACTGGCCTGACCAGCCAAATCCGGCCACGATGTCCTTCTACCTGTTCCCTGTTCCCTGTTCCCTGTTCCCTGTTCCCTGTTCCCTGTTCCCTGTTCCCTGTTCCCTAATCCCTGCTCCTTCACCGTCCCACCTGCACCGCCACTCCACCCATAATCGTCCTCGGCGGCATATTTATTCCGGTGATCTCCTGGTAGCCGGTATTGCTCACATTCATCAGCCGCAAATATGGCCGCACCTTCCACGTATCGCGCGTCAGCGTCGCATTCCACACCGGATACACCGTCTGCTGGTAGCGCTCGGCGAGCTGCACCGAATTCGTCAGCACAATATCGTGCCCCATCGCCCAACTCCACGACGCGTGAATATTCTCAACCGGATAATTAAAAACATACTCCGACTCCAGCCCGTGCAGCGCCGTCTGCGCGCCATGCAAGGCCGTCCACTCGATCCGCACCGTCTGCGACTTCTTCGGAATCCATGTGAAACTCGTCTCAACTCCGGTAAAGCTCAGCCCATTCAGATTGTCCGCGCACCAGATATTCGCCGGGCATCCAGCGGGAAGGTTCGGATTCGGCGTCGCGCTCCTCACGTAGTCGATCGTGTCGTGCTGCTGCGAATAGAAGCCCGTCGCCGACAGCATCATTTTGCTCGAAGGCGCCCAATCCACGCCTCCATCCCCGGTCCACGCAGACTCGGCCTTCAAATTCGCATTGCCAACCGTGGACGGATCCGAGTAATAGAGGTCCGTATAAGTCGGAATCCTGAATCCATACCCGCCCGTCGCGCGCAACTTCAGATTGCTCGCCACGCGAAGACTTCCCGCCAGCTCCGGCGAAAACACCGCCTGTGCTCCGCCCGAAAAAATCTCTTCCCGCGCACCAACTGACAAACTCCAGCGCTTCTTAGCCGGCCGCAGGTCCAGGTCCACGTAGCCCGCGCCCCGATTCCGCGCGTGAAGCCCGAGATTATTACTGCGAATGCTGTCCTCGTCCGCCTCAAGACCCATCAGCAGCAGCGCGCCCCCCGGCAAATTCTCCGTGCGCCGCAGCGATCCCTGCCACGAGCCATCAATATGGTTGTTCTCGTAAAACGCCGGATCGTTGCGCAAGAGCACGAATTCGTCGGTATGACGCCGATAGCCAAACGCCGCTTCGGTCTGGCTCCCCAGCTCCTGCCGCGCAGCAGCGAACCACCCCTTCGTCCGCTCCCACGAATTATAAGAACCGTAAAACTGGTTCGCCCCAAACGACCGATCGCTTCCAGCAAAAAGCAAATCCGTCACGCCGAGCCGCGTCCCCAGCCAGCTCTCGGCGGATGCGTCCTCGTTCCGGTAATCGCGGTCATTCAAGCAATCGCGATCCATTTGCTGTGGAGTGCAGCCGGGGGCATATGTTGGAGCCGTGTATGCCGGCGTCGCCACAAACCCCGTTGAAAAATTCCGCTCCGCCGTCGCGCGTCCGCTCCACAGCCCATGCGTCGCTCCTGCCAGCACCGTCTCCTCGTTCGATTCAAGACTGCCCTCGCCGCCGCGCAGAAAAATCGAATCGTGATCCGGCGCCGCCGTTAAGAAATCCACCACCCCGCTCAGCGCATCCACTCCATGCAAAGTCGATCCCGCGCCTTCCAGCACCTGAATCGACTCCATCGCCGCCAGCGGAATCGGCAGGTCCAGATTATGGTGCGAAGTCTGCGCGTCGTTGATTCGGAATCCGTTCACCAGCACCAGCGTCTGCTCAAAGCTGCCGCCGCGCAGCACCAGGTCAGCCTGCCCTCCGCCGGCGCCGCGCTCCTCAAGAAATACCGACGAATCCTGGCGTAAAAAATCCTGCGGCGACTCAGCCGCCAGAGACTCTGCCTTCACCGGCAAAATCTCCACCGACCGTTGCGATTCCGCCAGCGGCACTGGCGTCGCCGTGCCCAACACAACCATAATCTCTGAATTGTCTCTTACAGGCGCAGTCGGCCCTGCCGCCGCATTTTGCGCGGCCGCATTCTGCGAAGCAGGCTGAACACCGGCATTCTTTGTCTCCGCCGCGTTCTTTGCAGTCGCCGCCACGCTCTGCGCAATGGGAGCTCGAGCAGCCCCAGCAAGCAGCAGAAGCAACAAAAATCGGCGAAGATGATTCAGTTGCTCTCGGCGCATAAGTTAAAGAATCGCCGCCGAACACCGCACCGCGCAACAACAATTTTGTATCGTTTCGAATAGTTGAGGTGCTAAACTAACTCCGCTAACACCGCAAGCTCCGCGAACGCCGCTTTATGATGCGCATCGACGCCTTTCTCCGTGAAAGCCCCATGTTCGCCGTCAACCGCGCGGCCCGCCGCTTCGAGGCACTCGCCGCGCACGTTCTTGCGGCCGACAATCTCGGCTTCCTTGAAGCTCTTGTCCTTGCTGCTCTCTTCTTTGAGGCGCCGCGACAGGTCAAGCCTTCTCAGCTCGCTGAAACCTTTTCGACTACGCGCGGCAATCTCAGCCATTGCATCTCATCGCTTGAAACCAAAGGCCTTCTGCAGCGCAAAATCGACCCTGCGGACGCGCGCGCTTACTTGCTCACGCTTAAGCCGCAAGGCAAGCGCTGCGCCATGCGTGTCATTGCCGCCCTCGACCGAATGCAAAGCGAATTCGAGCGCGAAATCGGCAAATCCAATCTCGCGGAAATGCTCAAATCCATCCGCAGGCTCGAGGCACGCGCAACAATCCGGTAAAACAATCTCCCGATCGCATGCGCCATTACACCGCCTCCCAATTCACCGGCTCAACGCGCCGCACCAGCAATGCCCACGATGTCGCGCCAATAATCGCCACACCTCCGGCCACCACAAACGCCAGTCGCGCACTCCCTCGCGTCTGCACAATCAGCCCCGCCAGCCACGGCGCCACTATACCCGCAAAATTCGCGACCCCATTCTGCAGGCTCGACCATCGCCCCGCCATCGCCGGGCCCGCCAGCGTCTGCGCAATCGCCCAATGATTCGAGGCATAGCCGCCATGCCCGATGCACGCAATCGCCAAAAGCCCCAGCGAAATCATTGGATGTCCGTGGACCAGTGCGATAGCCAGCAGGCTCGACGCGATCAACTGTCCGCCCACTACAAGCTTCAGCCGCACCGACGTCGCCGAAGCGCCACGCGCAATCAGCCGGTCGGATATCCATCCCGACACAAGCGTGCTGCAGGCAATCAACAGAAAAATCGCCGCTGTCAGTCTCGACATGTTTCGAATCGAAAGCTTCTCCTCCTGCACCAGGTACGTCGGCAGCCACGCCAGCAGAAAATAGTAAAAGTAATTTCCGCTAAAGTGCCCAATCGTCGTTCCCCAGGCGCACCGCAAGCGCACCATCTTCCCAATCGAACCCGTCGCTCCTGACGCCGCCTCCTCGCGCTCTGCCTTCGCACTCAGTCCATCGCGCGGCATCGCAAAATACCAGGGGATCATCCAGATCAGCGCGCCCACACCGAAAACTCCGAACAGCATGCGCCAGCCCCAGTGCACCAGCACCAATCCGCCCACAAACGCGCCGCCCGCCGGCCCCAGCTTCGTCCCCGCGTCAATAAATGCATTCGCCCGCCCGCGATGCTCCTGCGGCATGGCGGCAAAGATGCGCGAATAGCATGGATACGCGACAGACTCGCCCAGCCCCAGCACAAGCTGCAGCGCGAACAGCGCCGCATAGCTCGTTGTCATTCCGGTAAACGCCGTGGCCGTCGACCATAGCAGGTACCCAAGCATCAGCACCCAGCCCACGGGGAATCGGTCAGTCAGCTCACCTGCAATCCCAAACAGCTGCACCAGCGCGTACGTCCAGAAGAATGCTGACAACAACTCGCCGGCCCGATAAGCCGAAAACGAAAACTGCCGCTCCAGCAGCGGCATCGCCAACCCCAGGTTGCTGCGGTCAACATAGTTGATCACCACCGAGAGAACCAGCAGCAGAATGACAATCCATTCGCGGCGCGTAATCCGGACCGCATTCGTATTTGGGATATTGCCCGGAGCCGCCGCAGCCATCAACTCCTCGCAGTCTCCGCAAATCCTACCACGCGCCCAAATCACCAACGCATTCGCCGGCTCCATCGGCCAAGCGCGTCACATTCCGCATCACTGCATCCCCCCGCAATCGGCCCTCGTTACGGCGCTGGCGGTTTCACCGTCGAGCTGCTCACATTCGTAATTCCGGTAATCAATCTTTCGCGCGCCACATTAAGAGCATCCGTTAGCGACTGCGCTGTAAACGGTTGATTTAGAAACTCCGGCTGTCCCGCCACATCCAGTGCATAATTCAGCACTTCCTTCGGCACCGAAGTCGGCCCCAAATCCTTGATCTCGTCCACCGTCATCACCATGTCGGGGTCGTGAATGATTGCCTTCATCGCATTACCCAGATTCTGCAGCGAAAAGTTCCCGGGATTCACGTCAAGCAACACGTAGCCGCGCTTGGCGATTTGGTTTGCCGCGTTGCTCACTGCGTTCAATACCTGGCTTTGTTCGGCTGCATTCAGCGTGTGGTACTCCGCGTTCGAAAGCTGAAAAGCGCCAGGATATTTCTGCGGCACATTATCCGCAACCAATGTCGTGGGCTGGCTTGTCCCGCCTGGCTCCAGATTCGAAACACTCGGAGTCTCAACCCCCGCCCCGCTCACTCGTCCCGCGCCCGTTGCCTGCCCTTCGAGTGACTTCGGACCATACCCCATCGTCTCTGGATTATTTCTGCTGAGTTTCATCACGCTCGCTTTGCCATATTTGAAAACGCTGGCGAAGCTGCCCTGCCCGGCATAAGCGCCCAGTTGCACCGGCCCCTTCGGCGTTTGCACCCATTTATTTGCAATCGTCTTCGGTGCGCTGTTGATCGCGTCTTGCAGCGCTCCTCCTTTGATCGGATTCGTAAACGTCGATCCCGGAGAAAGCGCGCCGCCCGCAACCGTACCGATCGCTTTCACCGTGCCCGGAATTGCCGCGTAAGCGCATAGTCGCCGGCCCGCCGTTACTCCCTGCTGATAGGGCGAAATATTCTGCCCCACCACGGGAGTGTTCATCTCGGCGTACATGCCCTTCAGCACAATGGACTGACCCGGCGAAAGTCCCCAGGCCTTCGCGGCATTCACAAAATCGCCCTGCGCAAAAAATCCCGCGCCAGCCATCAGGCTGCCGATACCGTTCCCTAATCCCTGAATGCATCCACCAAATCCATCCACCACGCCCCGCAGATAATTGCCCGCGTCGGCAATTGGATTAGTCTGCGGTTTTTTCGCCGGCGGCGTCTGTTTCGGCGCTGGATTCTTGCTGCACTGGCATCCAGCCGGCAGGTGCGCTCCCGGTCCGTTTGCGCAGTAGTCATATCCACCCGGCCCAAACGGCAGGCATGGATTCGCTCCCGGCACATAACCAATCCCGCCCGCTGGCCCCGGCTGCGGCGCGTAATTCGGCGGCGGACCACCCTCCTTCGGCGCCGGCGTCGGCGGCAATCCCGGACCTCCGCCTTGTACCACTGTCCCCGGCGGCGGGCTGTAAGTATTTCCGCCGCTGCAGATTGCCATGCATGCATCGGCTTGATCTTCTCCGCATCGGAATCCCTGGTTATCCGCCGCGGCAACCTGGTCCATCGGAACAATAATCGTGTTGGGTGCCGAAGTAATCGGCGAGCAGTAGTAGCACGTGTTGCCCTCGTGCTTCCACACCTTCATGCCGCCCAGGCTGCACTGTCCCTGCGAATCTGTCGGCGCCATCACGCCGTAACAGGTCAACGGGTCCATGCCCGTGTACGGATTGTTTTCGTTCTGCTTCTCGCAGCTCTCCGAGGATTGGTCCTCGTAGGTAATTCCCGTCTTCAGCGTCGTCGTCTTCTGCGGCCCTTGCGTCGGTGTCGTTGGCGTCTCTTGCGCACACACTCCCGCCGCCACAAACCCCAGCAGCGCCAACACTCCCAGAAAAGTCGGGATAGGACTATCCCAAACGCGGCTCCGTCTTTGCTTTGTCATGGCAATGCTCGCCTGATACTTATTTGGTTCAGGATTTTCAGGGGGAAACCTGCTGCCCCGGATTCTACCGCAATTTTCCTGAATGTCATTCAGCGTTTTTCCGCGGTCCTGCGCCGCGGCCCTATGCCGCGGCCTACCCATCGCGTCACCCACGCAAAACAAAAAGGCCAGGAGATTTTCTCCTGGCCTTCAATTTCCCCAAATTGCCTTAATCGCAGCTCAACTGAACTGCACTCGCTCTTACGAGCACCCTGACGTCGACCCGCAACTCATGCAGCGGTAGCAACTCCCGTTGCGCACCATGATCGCTCCGCACGTCCCGCAACTCGGCGCATCGCCCATGTCATACATATCGCGCATAGCATCGGCCGCATGATACAGTCCGCGATCCTGCATGCTCGGCACCTGCGGCGACCCCGCCACCGGCCCCGCGGTCGATTGTGAATATGCCTGAGCCTCGGTCGCCCTCCGCGCTCCGCCCGGTCCAGCCTGCGGCTCGGGTGCGATGCCGCCGCCAGAGTGCGCGGTTCCGGTCGTCGTTACCTGATTCAGCCGCTTGGCCACTTCCTCTACCAGCCGCGCCAA
>Ga0307474_10003593_pt1 | contig 11173 bp, 5 predicted proteins | sample atmos_gasesECM1C_2_FD_203312 | JGI IMG/M metagenome (GOLD analysis project Ga0307474, IMG submission 203312) | Hardwood forest soil microbial communities from Morgan-Monroe State Forest, Indiana, United States - atmos_gasesECM1C_05 | ecosystem: Environmental > Terrestrial > Soil > Temperate... | reverse complement strand
GCCGGATTTTGCTACGGCGCGATGTACCTGCTGACCCACTCGAAACAGGCCACGCAGTACCGCGCGCCCGCCAAGTTTCGCGTCTCCAAATCCGGCATCGACGTGAATGGCAACGCGATTCCGAAAGACGCGATTCACAGGATCATCGTGCGCAATCATGTGCTCAGCGCGGCAGGCGATGTGATCATCGTGGCCAACCCCAACGTGAATAGCGGCCAGCAAAATACCGTGGCCGGAATGAACTGGGCGGTCAGCAAGCTCGGCCCGATTTCCTATCGCGTCGACGCCGAGGCCCGTGGCGTTCCCACGACTCTCGCTGGCGGCTTAACCGAGCCCACCGCCTTCGCCATCGTGGCCGACCTGAACAAAACGCTGCAGCTCGCCTGAGATCCGGGAAGGTTTCCGCCCCGGCGTCTGGCGGCTTTAGCCTCAAGTGCGGCTGGAATCGAAGCGTAATTCGGTAGATGATAATCGTTGCTGCTGGAGCAACGAGGCGAGATGCCGTTCATTTCCGTAACGCGCTTGCGGGTCCGTTCCCTGCTCTATTTGCCCGCGTTTGTTTGGCAGGCGATGAACTCGCTGCGCCAGTCCCAACGTTCCCGCGGCTTTCTGGCTGGCCGCGTCCTACGCGAAGCGCGAAACACGTTTTGGACCGTGACTGCCTGGGATGATGACGCCGCGATGAACGCCTTTCGCACCACTGGCGCGCACCGCGAAGCCATGCCCAAGTTGCTCGACTGGTGCGACGAAGCTTCGGTGGCGCACTGGATTCAACCCAGCGCCGAACTACCCAGCTGGCTCGAAGCGCATCGGCGGATGGTCGCCGAAGGCCGGCTCAGCAAGGTCAACTACCCTTCGCCGGCGCAAGTGGCCAAGGAAATTCCCCCGCCGCGCCCCAGCCGCATCGAAAAAACTCTGATTCCTCTTTCATAGCGCCGGGAACTCCGACGCGTTCCAGATTCTCAACCGGTTACGGCAGCACCGTCAGCGTCAGACTCACGCTCGAGGTCGAGCCGTTCGGAGCCGTCGCGGTGACGACCAGCGGATAATTTCCCGGCGGCGTGGCCGTTCCTCCCGGCGATTTCGGCAAGCTGGCGCAGGCGGACATTCCCACCGTTGCTATCACCACGAGTGACGCTGACGCGAAAGCGAGAGCCCAACTGCGCCGCGATTTGACCTGCCACATCGCGCCGAACAAAACCAAAGACAACGCCGCCAGCAAGACGCCGAGACCGCCGGGCGTGCCGCGCGGAAATTCTCCAGACACTGGAACCGGCGCCGCTGCGGTGCAGAAGGTATCCACCACGATCGCCACGTTCGTGCCCTTCCCGGTGAGCGTGATTGAATTCGGGACAATCTGGCAGGTGATGTCCGGCGAAGGACTGGCGCATCCCAGCGTCACATTTCCGGTCGTGCCGGGAGTTGCAGTGAGCAGCAAGCCAAAGACGGCTTTGCCACCAGGAGGGGTGCTGGCCGTTCCGGGAGTTCCCGGCGCGACCGAGATGGTCACCGGAGAATTGTTGCTGTTGAATGTTGCCGTCACCGCTTCGGTGGCGCTCATGGTCACCGAGCAGCCGCCGGTTCCACTGCACCCTGCGCCGCTCCAACCCGCGAAAGTGGAACCATCGGAGGGCGACGCGGTGAGTGCCACCACTTGCCCGCTGGCAAAACTAGCCGAGCAGGTCGGCTGGCAGGAAATTCCCGCGGGGCTGCTGCTCACCGTGCCGGTGCCGCTTCCCGCTTCGGTTACCGTCAACGTGAAATTCGTCGTGCCCTTGTTGAACGTAGCGGTGACCATTTGCGCGGCGGTCATGGTCACCGAGCATCCGGCGGTCCCGCTGCATCCTGCGCCGCTCCAGCCCGCGAAGGTTGCACCTTGGGCTGGAGTCGCGGTCAGCGCGACCACTTGCCCGCTGGCAAAATTTGCGGTGCAGGTCGGCTGACACGCAATCCCCGCGGGATTGCTGGTCACCGTTCCGGTTCCGGTCCCTGCTTCGGTCACGGTTAGCGCGAAATTCGTGGTGCTCTGCGTGAATGTCGCAGTCACTGTGGTCGCGGCTGTGATGGTGACCACGCAGGTGCCGGTGCCCTCGCATGGCGCGCCCCAGCCTGTAAACGTGGAGCCCGCCGCAGGCGCCGCCGTCAGCGTCACTTGCGTGCCGCTGGCAAAACTTCCCGCGCATGTCGCGCCGCAATTGATCCCAGCCGGCGCGCTGGTCACCGTCCCGGTGCCATTCCCCGCCTTCGTTACCGTTAAAGTAAAATTATTCGCACTCGGCGCGAACGTCGCGGTGACTGTCGTCGCCGCGGTCAGCGTGACCACGCACGTGCCGGTGCCCGAACACGGCGCGCCCCAACCTGTAAACGTCGAGCCCGCCGCCGGCGCCGCCGTCAGCGTCACTTGCGTGCCGCTGGCAAAACTCGCCGAACAGGTCGCCCCGCAATTAATCCCTGCCGGCGCGCTGGTCACCGTTCCAGTTCCAGTCCCCGCCTTCGTTACCGTCAAAGTGAAATTCGTTGCGGTCGGAGTGAACGTCGCAGTGACAGTAGTCGCCGCCGTCAGCGTGACCACGCACGTGCCGGTGCCCGAACACGGCGCGCCCCAGCCTGTAAACGTTGAGCCCGCCGCTGGCGCTGCCGTCAAAGTAATCGCCGTGCCGCTGGCAAAACTCGCCGAACACGTCGCACCGCAATTGATTCCGGCCGGCGCGCTGGTCACCGTTCCAGTTCCAGTCCCCGCCTTCGTTACCGTCAAAGTGAAATTCGTCCCGCCAGCAAAAGTAGCGGTCACGGTTTCCGCCGCGCTCATGGTCACCGTGCAGGTGGGCGGGTTAGTTTGCGGATTGGCCGGCACGCAGTTATCGCTGAACGAAGTAAAAGTGGCGCCCGGTCCGGGCGTAGCGGTCAACAGCACCTGGGTGCCGGTGGCGTAGGGCGCAGAACAAGCCGTCGGACAATCAATGCCGGCGGGCAAGCTGGTGACATGCCCATTTCCCGCGACGGTCACAGTAAGCGTCTGGTTCGCGGGCGTCGACACTCCCTGACATTCCGTGGTGCCTAGGGTGGCGCCGGCCGCGGCGCTGAGCAGCACTTCGAGCTTGCACGCCGAAGCCACGTACCCGACCACGCCTCCGCTCGCGGGAACGGTAAACTGCCCGTTGGCCGCCACGGTGTAATCGTTGGGCGCCGGCAGCAGATCGGCGGCCAGCAATCCCGGGGCCGAGCCATCCGTCATGGCTGTATAGGTGGTGGCGCCGAAATTGATCACCGTAACCTCATTCGTGTTTTGCGGGGTGGTGGGATTGAACGAACCACCGAAGTAGTTTGCGTTGCTGGACAGCGTGGCATTGTTGAAGTTATTGCCGCCGGGATCCAGCGGGCCAGTGGAAGCGGCCGTGTCGGTTTCGGCGGCGAATCCCTGATTCGGACCGGAGAGGTAAAGAATGATCGGCGAAAATTGTTCCTGAGGGAAAGTCAGCACGGCGCGGCCATTCGCCGCGACGGCGACGGTTCCATTGGCGATGCCGGTCGTCTGCGGAGTGTCGCCGGTGGTATTTTGCTGCACGTAATCGAACGAAAAATTTCCGTCTCCGGTGGTGGAAAGCGATCCGATCGTGGCTGTGGGTATTCCATTCGGCTCTTTGCCCTGGATGGCCATCACGCTAAAGCCGTTGAGCGACGCGAGACTAAAGTTCCCCGGTGCCGTCTGTAGTTCGGCGAGGCCGCCGTAAATCACATCGCCGGTCTCGTCGATGCTGAGGAAGATAAATTGGGTGTCGTCGATGATGTAGACCACGTCGGAGACCGTGCCATTGTTGCCCGCGATGACCGGGCTGAGGGTCAGCCGCCCGTTGGAAGCGGTTTGGTTGCTCAGCGCGTAGGTTCCGGAAATCGCCGCGCCTCCGTTCACGCGTCCGGCATTGTTGATATCCACCGTGCTGCCGTTCACGAAATTTCCCTTGCCGTCGAAAATCGCCAGGCCTGTCGCGGACTGCGGCTCGCCGTTCGCCGGGCTCCCGGGGAGCAGCACCGATCCAACTTCTCCGAAGGCGTAAGTTCCGTTCAGGCCGCTGAGCGCAAATTTGGAGGGATCCTGCTTGAACATCACGCCCGATCCGGTGTGCCCGGTGGCGCCATCCACGTCGTCGAAGCGAATCAGCCGCGCCTTGGTCACCAGTCCGTTCACAATATTTCCAGCGGAGAACGCGATCAGCGTGGTTCCGCTTAGGGTAGTCAGCTCCATGGTTCCGCGATTGTCCGCGCCGAGCCAGTATCTTCCGCTGACTTCCTGGGTGGGCTGCACCCCGCCGGATCCCAGGGCGTCTTCAAATCCGACCATGATGTTGCCCTGCCCGTCGGTGGTGAAACTCGCCGCCACCTGCTCCATGGTGCTGTCGGCGTCGTTGAATCCCTGGAACAGAAACGCGTAAGTTCCGTTCAACTCGGCGTCGTTGCTGGTATCGGCGGCGCCGATGGTGAGCGTGTAAGTGACCGAAGTGATCTGCGGCGGCACCGAAGAATCGGTGACCTGAACGGTAAATGTGGATGGCCCCGGCGTGCCGGTGGGCACTCCGCCGAGCGTGGCGAAAATACTGTTAGGCGTGGCACCCAGCTTCAATCCCACGGGCAGCGTCCCGGATGAAACCTTGAAGCTAATCGGCGCCGTTCCGCCCCCCGCGGCAATGACTTGGCCGTAGGTCGCGCCGACCGCGCCATTCGGCAGCGTGGTGGGGTTGATCACAATCTGGGCGTGCGCCAGCGGCGCGGAGGCCAGCAGGACCAACGCGCAAAGTATGCAGAAAAAGTACAGTATGAATTTTTTAGTAGGATTTAACACGGCAATCTCCTCGACACCACCCGCCATTACGCTGGTCATTCGACGCCTGATTTGGTACCGAAGGATGTATCGGTGTACGACGGATCGGCCCAGCCCCGGGGTGAACTACACGGCGAGATTGTACCAGTTCACTTGCAGAATTGAAGCTACTGCTGCGGTGGCCGTGGCGGTTGCCGTTGTTTTCCTGTTGCCGTTGCGTCGTCATTCTGAGCGCAGCGAAGAATCTCACCCACGCCAATGATTCGTAGCTCAGCACCGGTGCATCGCAAAATCCGCCCGCACCACCTGTAGAGCCACCTGTGGAATTCGCCTGGCCTTCACCGCCGGCTTCACCGCTTGGGATGCGCGACGAAGAAATCCCACATCAAATCCGTCGCGGGTACCCGGTTGCCGCTCAGCGCCCGGCCGGGCCACATGTGGTGCCCGCCTTGAATCGCGTACAGTTCGACGGCGGTTCCCTGCTGGCAATTGGAAAATTTGTCGATGTGAATCTCGGGCGTGATTTCCTGGGTCGCGGGCACCGCGCAGCCGTCGCGTTTCACCCAGAAATTCACCGCGCCGGCCACCGAATTGTTGCGGCGGTTGTCGTCGGCCTGAAACGGTGTGCTGCCGCCTTCAAACGGCACCAGCCGGTCCGCGGTGCCGTGGAAAATCAGCACCGACACCGGCGCGGTCGGATGGCATTCCACATTCAGCGCGCCTTCCACCGGAGCAATAGCCGCCACCTGCTCCGCCATCTCGCAGGCCACCCGGTAGGACATCATCGCGCCATTCGAAATGCCGGTGAAGTACACCCGTTGCGGATCGATGGCATAGTCGTGTTGGATTTTTTCCAGCAGCGCACGCAAAAATCCAATGTCGTCCACATTTTCTTGCATCGCGCTGCCGCAGCAATTCCCCGCGTTCCAGGTCACCACGCGCCCGGTGCCGGCCGGATATACCGCGATAAAATGCTCGGCGTCGGCCTTGACGCTCATCCTCGAAAGTTCTTCCACGCCGTCGTTGCTTTCGGTCGCTCCGTGCAACACGAAGACCACGGGCAGCGGTGCTCCCGGATGGTAGCCGCGCGGCGGGTGCACCAGGTAACCTCGCGTCCGCCCGTCAAATTCCAGCGATCCAAAAATCGTGCCGGACTGCGCCGCCGGCGGAAGCCCAAGCTCTGAGCGCACGCGCCCGCGGCGCACAGCCGCGAGGCCCAGCAGCGTCAGAATGACGACGAGAATCACGATGCTTCGTTGAGTTTTCATCGGCACATTTTTATCGACCCATTTTCATAGGGCACATCCGCGGCCATGTTATTCCATCTTCGTTCGCCGTGCGACAGCATCGCCGATTTTGCCGCGTGCAACCGAATCCCGCACCGGCCGCATCTCCATCTGCACTTGCGGTCGCGGTTCGGTGTACATCACTTTCAAGGACGCTACTTTTAAGGACGCTTCCATGACTCTCGTTCGCGCTGGACTGCTCGCCCTGCTCGGTGCCTGTGCTGTTTCGTTGCTGGCCTTGGGTTCCTTCGCCCAGCACGATAAGGACGCGGGCGACGGCATGGATCGTTCGATCCGGCCGGGCGACGATTTCTACCGCTACGCGAACGGCGGCTGGCTGAAGACCGCGGCGGCGACGGCCGGCCAAGGCAGTTATGACAATCGCGCCATACTGACCGAAAAAACCAGCCGCCGCGTGCGTGACTTGGTTCAAGAAGCAGCCGCAACACCGCTGCCCAAGGGCAGCGTGATCCAGAAAGTCGGCGACTATTACGCCAGTTTTATGGACGTCGACGGAATCGAGGCCAAAGGCCTCGCGCCGGTCGCGGACGAAATGGCCGCGATTTCGGCCATCTCCGACAAGACGGCCTTGTCCGCATATCTCGGCGGCACGCTCAATACGGAAGTCGATGGCCTGACCGCGAATGCGGACCACGTGTTCGGTTTGTGGGTCAACCAGAGCTTCGACGACGCGAAGCGCAATTATCCGCACCTGTGGCAGGGCGGACTGGGCATGCCATCACGCGACAACTACATCGACCCGGCGCCCAAGATGGCCGAATTGCGCGCCCAGTATCAGAAACACATTGCGGCAATTCTGAAACTCGCCCGCGTTGCCGACCCCGACCTAAGCGCGTCGCGCATCCTGGCGCTGGAAACCGCGATGGCGCGGGCCTGGGCACCCGACGCCGACGCGGCCGACGTCTTCAAGCAGAACAATCCTTGGAAGCGCGCGGATTTCCCGGTGAAGGCCCCCGGTATGGATTGGGACGCTTATTTCAAGGGCGCGGGCATGGGCGACCAGGCGGATTTCATCGTCTGGCAGCCGACCGCGGTGACCGGCACGTCCGCGCTGATCGCGAGCGAGAGCCTCGACACCTGGAAGGAATATTTACAATTTCATCTGATCGAACATTATTCCAGCGTGCTGCCCAAAGCGATCGGCGCCGAAGATTTCGCTTTTTACGGGACGATTTTATCCGGCGCGAAGCAGCCCCCGGAGCGCGAGAAAACCGCGATCGCAGCGACCAATGGTGCGCTGGGCCAGGCCGTCGGGCAAATGTATACGAAACTTTATTTTCTGCCGGAAGCGAAAGCCAAGGCGCAGGAGATGGGACGCGACCTGCTCACCGCCTATCGCGCGCGCATTGCGAATTGGGCCTGGATGTCCCCGGCCACGCGCGAAAAAGCGCAGGCCAAGCTGGCCGCGTTCACGCTGGGCATAGGCTATCCGGATAACTGGATCGATTACTCGACGCTGGACGTGGTGCGCGGCGACGCGCATGGCAATATGCGCCGCGCCGAAGCCTTCAACCGCTTGCGCAATATTGCCCAGCTGAAAGAACCGGCCGATCCCGCGGCGTGGCACGTCATCGATGCCCAAACCGTCGGCGCGGTGATCCTCTTCACGCCCAATTCCGAATTCTTCGCGGCCGGAATTTTGCAGCCGCCGTATTTCGATCCACAGGGCGACGCCGCTTCCAACTATGGCTCGGCCGGCGCGGGCATGGCTCATGAAATTGCCCATAGTTTTGACGAACTCGGAAATATTTACGACGACCAGGGCCGCATCGGCATGTGGTGGACGCCCCAGGATCTGACCAACTATCGCGCCGCCACCGCCAAACTCGCCGCGCAGTTTGACGAGTACTGCCCGTTCATCGCGGTGTGCGTCAACGGCCAGCAGGTTTCGAATGAAAACAGCGCGGACCTGGCCGGATTGCTGGTGGCCCATGACGCCTACGTCCTTTCACTGAAAGGAAAGCCGGACGTGACCATCGGCGGCCTCACCGGCGAGCAGCGTTTTTTTCTAGCCTTCGCCCAGCGCTGGCGAAAAGTACAGAGCACCGACGCCCTGCTGCACCAGATCAAAACCGATACGCACGCACCCGGAGAATATCGCAGCGACACGGTGCGCAATCTGGAGCCCTGGTACGCGGCCTATGGCGTCACGCCCGGCGACAAGCTTTATCTGGAGCCTGACGCTCGAGCCAGGATCTGGTGAAGCCGGTGCGCGTCGCATTCGTGGAATGGCCGGAGGGACTGGCAGCCGTCGGCGCCCAGTGGGACCAGGTGAAGAACTCCGTCGCCGCCGCGCGCCCCGATATTCTGCTCACCAACGAGCTTCCTTTCGGCCCGTGGCTCGCGGATGCCGCAACGTTTTCGCGCGACGCCGCCCAGCGCAGTATCGAGGCGCATGAACAAGGACTCGCGGCTTTGGGTGAGTTCGCGATCCCCGCCGTGATTTCCTCGCGTCCGGTATGGAACGGGGCGCGCCTAGCGAACGAAGCGTTCGTGATCGAGCACGGGTCCGTCCGCGCTTTGCATCGCAAACAATATTTTCCCAACGAGCCGGGATGGTTTGAAAGCAATTGGTACGCCGGCGATGATTCTGGTTTTCATTCGGCGGAAATCGCCGGGATTCATGTCGGAGCGCTGATCTGCACTGAAGCTATGTTCAACGAACGCGCGCGGGCCTACAAAAAGCAAAACGTCGCGCTGATCGTCGTCCCGCGCGCCTCCGGGACGAACATCGAATCCTGGAAAATTGCGGGCGCGATGGCGTCGCTGGTTTCCGGCGCGTATGTGGCCAGTTCCAATCGTGTGGGCCGCTCCGCGGGCGGCACGCATTTCGGTGGCGGCGGTTACGCCTACGCCCCCGAAGGCCGGTTGCTGGCGGTCACCAGCGCGGCCGCACCGCTGCAGACTTTCGACCTTGATCCACAAATCGCGGCGTCAGCCCAACGCGAGTATCCGTGTTACGTCCCCGAACTCGAATGAAGCCACTCATTCCTGGCGAAGTGTTCGAGCCGGGTCGATGCGCAGCACGCGCGCACCCGGTATCGCGCTGGCAATCGCGGCGACGGCCATCAAAAAAACGGCGGCCGCCACGAACGTGGCCGGATCCACTGCGGAAATGCCAAACAAAATCCTGCTGGTTAGTTTTTGCGTCGCCCAGGCGCCGCACAGACCCACCGCCGCACCGATCGCGGACATGCCCAGCCCCTGCTGCACCACCAGCCAAAAAACATTGGGCCCGCTGGCGCCCAGCGCAACCCGCACCGCCAATTCCTGGTGGCGCTGCGCCACCAGAAAAGAAACCACGCCGTAGATTCCGATCACCGCCAGCGCCAGCCCGGCCAGCGCAAAAGACGAAAGCAAAATCGTGGTGAATCGTTCGCTGCCGGTTTCCCGCGCCACCAGCTCGTCGATGGTTTGCACCTCCGCGAACGGTATCTCGGCATCTAGTTCGTGCAATTGGCGGCCAATCGCCGGCGCCAATTGTCCCGGCGGCGCCGCGGTGCGAATCACAATTTCCTTGAAGCCGTAATTCACCAGCGGGTGCTGGGCGTAGAGCACGACGATCTGCGGCTCGGGTTCGCGGGCCAGCCCCACATTCCTGAAATCACCGATAACCCCAACGATGGTCACGTCCGACGCATCGCTCACGTTCGTTCCCGGAGTCATCTGCAAAAACGCCGGCGGCCCGATATGAATCTGCTGGCCCACCGGATCCTGCGCCGCGAAAAACCGGCGCTCGAATTCCCGGCTGACCAGCGCTACCGGCGCGCTGGTGGCAATGTCCGAATCCGAAAAATCTCGTCCGCGCTCGAGCGGAATCCCCAGAGTCTCCCGGAAATGCGCGTCGACCACGCCGAACTGCGCCATGGGAATATCCTGAATGCGCGTGACCGCGCGTCCTGGAATTCCCATCATCTGCACCCATCCATTATTCGGCGGGTAAATCGTGGTCACCGTGGCGTTCACCACTCCGGGCAAAGCGCGCACCCGGCCGGCGAACTGATCGCAAAAACGCGTGATCGCTCCGGGATTCGGGTAACGAACATTCGGGATGTAGATATGGCCCTTCAGCAAATGATCCTGGCGAATTCCCAGATTTTGATGTTCTAGCCGCAGCATGCTTTGCACCAGCAGGCCGGCGGCCACCAGCAGCATCAAGGACATGGCCATTTGCGCCGCCACCAGAATATTGCGCATCCGCGTCGCCGTTTTTCCCGCGGTCGCCGAGCGCCCGCCCTGCTTCAACGCCTCCACCAGATTTACGCGCGTGCCGGTCACGGCAGGCGCCAATCCAAACAGCAAAGCCGTGGCCAGCGAAACCAGCAGCGTAAACGCGAGCACCCTCCAGTCGACTGCAACCGAGGCGAGTTGCGGCATCGCGTCGACCCGCATTTTGGCCACGCTCAGCAGCGCTGCTTTGGCCAACAGCAATCCCGCCGCGCAACCGAGCAGCGACAGCAGCAAAGTTTCGACCAGTAACTGGCGTATCAGCCCGCCGCGCGCTGAACCCAACGCCGTGCGCAACGCGAGCTCGCGCTGCCGAGCCGAATTCCGCACCAGCAGCAAATTCGCCAGGTTCACGCAGGCGATCAGCAAAATCGAACCGACCGCGCCCATCAGCAGAAGAAGCATCGGCCGGAGCGAACCCGCGCGCGTATCGCCCAATTTTTTCAGCACCACGCTGACGCCCTGGTCCATCGGATGCTCCGCGGCCAGCGCGTCCGCCACCAGCGAAAGATCGGCCTGGGCCTGGGCCAGCGTCACGCCGGGTTTCAACCGCCCCAGCGCCAGGTACCCGCGATCGTTCCGCGCGCTTTCCGCCCACACTTCGGGAAACGCGAGCGGCGTCCAGATCTCCATCGAATCCAAGCGCCCCGCCTCCACCCATTCCGGCTCGAGGTCAGGCATCACCGCCACAATTGCGTAAGGCTCGCCGTTGATGCGCAATTGCCGCCCGAGAATCGCAGGATCCGCGCCGAAGCGGTTCCTCCACAACTGCGCGCTGATCGCTGCCACAAAATTCTTGCCTTCCTGATTTTCTTCGGCGGTG
>Ga0307474_10003591_pt1 | contig 11173 bp, 11 predicted proteins | sample atmos_gasesECM1C_2_FD_203312 | JGI IMG/M metagenome (GOLD analysis project Ga0307474, IMG submission 203312) | Hardwood forest soil microbial communities from Morgan-Monroe State Forest, Indiana, United States - atmos_gasesECM1C_05 | ecosystem: Environmental > Terrestrial > Soil > Temperate... | reverse complement strand
TAATTTCGGTCCCATCACCGCAACATCGCACTGGTCGGCCCCGGCGCCGTCGGCACGACGGTCGCCGCGCTGCTGTACAAGGCGGGGCATTCCGTCCTGGTCTGCGGCCACACTCCCCGCGACAGCATCGAGCTGCGGCCCGACGGCGAAGATCCCATCGTGGTGCCCGGCCCGGTGCACACCGATCCAAGCGAGGTGAGCGGCCCGATCGACGTTCTGATGCTGGCGGTCAAAGCCACCCAGAACGAGGAGGCGGCAGGCTGGCTGGCCCGCCTGTGCGACGAACACACCATCGTCGTCGTGCTGCAAAACGGTGTTGAGCAAGTCGAGCAGGTCCAGCCGCATTGCCCGTCGTCGCCGGTGGTCCCAGGGATCGTCTGGTACGCCGCCGAGACCCAGCCCGAGGGCTGGGTGCGGTTGCGCACCGAAGCCCGGCTGGTGCTGCCCTCCGGGGCCTCGGCGGAGAGCATCGCCGAGCTGCTGCGCGGCGCCGGCTGCCAAGTGGACTGCGACCCGGACTTCATCACCGCGGCCTGGCGCAAGCTGCTGGCCAATGCGCTGGCCGGATTCATGGCGCTGACCGGGCGGCGGTCCGGCATGTTCTGCCGCGACGACGTCGCCGCGCTGTCACGCCGTTATGTCGCCGAATGCCTGGCGGTTGCGCAGGCCGAGGGGGCCCGGATGGCTGACGAGGCGGTCGACGAGTTGGTCGGCCTTTTCCACAGCGCGCCACAAGACATGGGCACCTCGATGCTGGCCGACCGGGAAAAGCACCGCCGCCTGGAATGGGACATCCGCAACGGGGTGATCATCCGCAAGGCCCGTGCCCATAACCTGGCGACGCCGATCAGCGACATCGTGGTGCCGCTGCTGGCCGCGGCCAGCGACGGCCCGGGCTAGGTTGACCGCCATGTTCCATCGCGGGTGACTGCACCGGTTTCTGCGTAATCTGCGCGGCTAAACCGACACCCGTTCGCCGCCGGCCAACAGCGCTAGGCTTATTTCCGCCCGGGCAGCCGATCGCTGGGTCTGATTTCAGGAGCGTGCGATGACCTTCAACGAGGGTATGCAGATCGACACCAGCACCGCGTCTTCGTCTGGCGGGGGCGGCATGGGGATGGCCATCGGGGGCGGCGGCGTCGGGCTGCTGATCCTTATCGCGGCGTTGTTTTTAGGCATCGATCCGGGCCGCGTGCTGAACCAGCAGCAGACGAACACCAGCGACTACTCGGCGCCCGGGTTCGACCTGAACCAGTGCAAGACCGGCGCCGACGCCAACAAGTACGTACAGTGCCGCGTGATAGCCACCGGCAATTCCGTGGACGCGGTCTGGCATCAGCTGATGCCGGGCTACACCCGCCCGCATGTGCGGCTGTTCACCGGCCAGGTGGACACCGGCTGCGGACCGGCCACCACCGCGGTGGGGCCGTTCTACTGTCCGGTGGACCAGACCGCGTACTTCGACACCGGCTTCTTCCAGGAGCTGGTCGATAAATTCGGTTCCAGCGGTGGGCCATTCGCACAGGAATACGTGGTCGCGCACGAATACGGCCATCACGTGCAACAACTGCAGGGGCTCCTGGGCCGCTCCCAGCAAGGAGCGCAGGGCGCCGGCGGCAACGGCGTGCGCACGGAGTTACAGGCGGACTGCTACGCCGGCATTTGGGCGCACTACGCGTCGACGGTCAAGCAGGAGAGCACCGGCGTGCCGTACCTCGAGCCGTTGAGCGACAAGGACATCGCCGACGCGCTCTCGGCGGCGGCATCGGTGGGCGACGATCGCATCCAGAGGGAGACGACCGGGCGCGTCAATCCCGAATCGTGGACGCATGGTTCTGCCGCGCAACGGCAGAAGTGGTTCACCGTCGGCTATCAGACCGGTGACCCGCACCAGTGCGACACCTTCGCCGCCACCAACCTCGGCTAGCCGGTCAGGTCGGGGATCGCCGATCGGGAAACCGACGCTGAGCTGGCCGCCGCCAACGAGTACGAGGTCGACGACTATCGCCGCATCGCGGTGCCGCGGCGATCGGGCACGACCGGATGGGTTTACGTATTCGCCGGTCAGGTCACCAGGGCCGCGTCGAGCAGGTGACCCCGGTAGTGGCGTTCTGGGTCACCACCACCTGGCCGTCCACGGCGATCTGGCATTGAAGTTGGGGAGTGTTCGACGAGTCGCAGTCCGGCCAGTGACACCCGCCGCTCGCGTTGACGAACGCCCACTGGTTCGGGTTGGCCAGCGTGGTGGTGTACACCAGCGGCTGCCCGGCGGTGAACGCCGTCTGCACGGTGTTCAGGAACTGCGACGAGTTCGCGTCGAAGGCCGCCTGGCTGGGCGGATCGCTGTTCATGTACCGGACGTTGCCGGTCAGATTCCCGGTGGCGGTGATCGTGTAGGTCACCTGATGGCCGGCCGGATCCGCATAGGAGGTCGCGGGTGTCACAGCCACCGCTGCGGCCGCAAACGTCGCCGCGCACCCTAGCACCGAGATCCCAGTGGTCACTCTTCGCACGTTCGTCATATCGAAAACGCTACCCAATTCGTTACCGCGGCATTTGCGGAAATAGTCTTTACTATGCATCTGTGCCCACGGCATTCGTGTTGTCCGGCGGCGCCAGCCTCGGCGCGATCCATGTCGGGATGCTGCTCGCCCTGGCCGACGAAGGGGAACGCCCCGACCTGATCGTCGGTACGTCCGTCGGCGCGCTCAACGGCGGGTGGATCGCCTCACGGCCCGATCTTGCCGGGATTCGCGGGCTGGCCGACCTATGGGTGTCGTTGTCGCGAAAGGACATCTTCCCCACTCACCCGATCGCCGGGGCGATGGGCATGCTCGGCCGGCGGTCGCACCTGGTCTCTAACATCGGGTTGCGACGCCTGCTGGCCGACAAATTGCAGTTCGCCCGGCTCGAGGATGCGCCGATCCCCCTCCATGTGGTGGCCACCGACGTGATCTCTGGCACCGATGTTCTGCTGTCTTCGGGAAACGCCGTCGACGCGATCGCCGCCAGCGCCGCCATCCCGGGCGTATTTCCGCCGGTGCGGGTCAACGGGCGCGATCTGATGGACGGCGGCGTCGTGAACAACACGCCGGTGTCTCACGCCGTCGCGTTGGGCGCCGACCGCGTCTGGGTGTTGCCGACCGGCTACTCCTGCGACCTGCCCGCATCACCCAAGACAGCGGTGAATATGGCGCTGCACGCCATGACCCTCGCCGTGAATCATCGCCTGGCCGTCGACGTCGAGCGCTTCGAGCAAGCGGTCGAGCTGCGTGTCATCCAGCCGCTCTGCCCGATCGCCACCTCAGGGGCTGACTTCTCGCACGCCGCAACACTTATCGAGCGATCGCACGCAGCCACCCGCGAGTGGCTGGCGGCGCGCCCGCCGTCCACCGGCCAGGCTGCATTGCTTGAGCCGCACCGCCACTAGGGGTGCCCGTTCCGCGGACGTTCACCGCGCTCGGGTATGAAGCATGAGTGGTCGACGATCCCGAACACCCCCGCGGCACTGATCCGCTCCCGACCGGCGTCAGCCGCCGCAGATTGTTGACGACCAGCGCGGTCTCGGCGGCCCTGGGAGCCGGCATTGGGGGCGGGGCCGTGATGCTGTGGTCGCATCCGCGCGGCCCGGCCGTCTGGTCTCGGCCGGATGGCAACGGCGCGCCGCCGGTGGTCGGTCTGCACCTGCAATTCGGCAGGAATGCCGGCACCGAGGTGGTGGTGTCATGGCACACCACCGAAGCCGTACGCAATCCGCGAGTCATGCTGGGGACGCCGACATCGGGCTTCGGGCGCACCGTGGCGGCCGAGACCCGCACGTACCGGGACGCCAAGTCCAACACCGAAGTTCGCGTCAACCACGCCCGCCTGACGAATCTGGCCCCGGATACCGACTACGTCTATGCCGCCGTGCATGACGGCGCCGACCCGGAGCCGGGAACCGTGCGAACCGCGCCAGTGGGACGAAAACCGCTGCGCTTCACCAGCTTCGGTGATCAGTCCACTCCGACGCTGGACAGGTTGCCCGACGGCGGGTACGGCACCGACAACATCGGTTCGCCCGCGGCCGCCGATACCACACTGGCGATCGAACGCCTCGGCCCGCTGTTCAACCTGGTCAACGGTGACCTGTGCTACGCCAACCTGGCACAAGACCGGATCCGCACCTGGTCGGACTGGTTCGAGAACAACACCCGCTCGGCCCGGTACCGGCCGTGGATGCCGGCGGCGGGCAATCACGAGAACGAATTAGGCAACGGGCCAATCGGTTACGGCGCCTATCAAACGTATTTCCAGTTACCCGATTCGGGATCCAGTCCGGAGGTACGCGGGCTGTGGTACTCGTTCACCGCCGGCTCGGTGCGGGTGATCAGCCTCAACAACGACGATGTCGCCTTCCAGGATGGCGGCAACTTCTACGTGCACGGTTACTCGGGAAGAGAGCAAAAGCGCTGGCTTGCAGGCGAACTCGCCGAAGCACGACACGACCCGGACGTCGATTGGGTGGTCGTCTGTATGCATCAGACGGCGATCTCCACCGCCGACCGCACCAACGGCGCCGACCTCGGCATCCGCGAGGAATGGCTGCCTTTGTTCGACCAGTACCGGGTCGATCTGGTGGTGTGCGGACACGAACACCACTACGAACGGTCACATCCGCTGCGCGGCACACTGGGTACCGATACCAGAACACCGATACCCGTCGACACCCGCGACGATCTCATCGACGCGACCCGGGGAACGGTGCACGTCGTCATCGGCGGGGGAGGCACCTCCGCGCCGTCCAACACCATGTTCTTCCCCCAAGCTCGGTGCCGGGTATTGACCGGGGTCGGCGCGTTTGATCCGGCGCTCGGGCGCAAGGCACCGATATATGTTGTGGAGGATGCGCCGTGGTCGGCGGTTCGCGACCGCGACAACCCTTACGGCTTTGTGGCTTTCGACGTCGATCCGGGGCAACCGGGCGGCAAGACCTCGATCAAGGCAACGCACTACGCGTTGAGCGGGCCGTTCGGCGCGGTTGCGGTGGTCGACCAGTTCACCCTGACCAAGCCGCGTGGCGATAAGCCCGCCTAGTTCAAAACAGCGTCTGCTGTAGGGGCTCCGGCGGTAGTGCGGCTGCAGTGGTCTGCGAGAACCGGCGGGCATCACCGGCCAGCCGATGCTTCGCGATCAGCGGCGCGGCCCGTTCGCGCAGCATGTCGCGGTAGCTCGGCGGCAGGTATGCACCGCGCCGGTACAGGTCGCGGTAGCGGCCGACCAGTTCGGGATGCGAGCGGGCCAGCCACGACATGAACCAGCCGCGGGTCGAGCCACGCAGGTGCAGACCGAACACCGTCACGCCGGTGGCGCCGGCGGCCGCGATCTGGCCAAGCAGCCCGTCGAGGTGCTCGACGGAGTCGGTGAGGTGCGGTAGCACCGGCGCGACCATCACATGACAATCCAGGCCGGCGTCGCGGATTGCGGTGATGAGACCCAGACGCGCCTGCGGTGTCGGGGTGCCCGGCTCGACGTCCCTGTGCAGCGCCGCATCGGCCACGGCGAGCGACACCGCGACCGACACCGGGACCTGTTGGGCCGCCCCGGCGATCAGCGGCAGGTCGCGCCGCAGCAGCGTGCCCTTGGTCAGGATCGACAGCGGCGTACCGGATGCGGCGAGGGCGCCGATGATGCCCGGCATCAGCGCGTAGCGGCCCTCGGCGCGCTGGTAGGGATCGGTGTTGGTGCCCAGCGCGACAGTCTCGCGCCGCCACGACGGGCGGTGCAGCTCGTGGCGCAGCACGTCGGCGACGTTGGTCTTGACCACCACCTGGGTGTCGAAGTCAGTGCCGCAGTTGAAGTCCAGGTATTCGTGGGTGGGACGCGCGAAACAGTAGCGACAGCCATGCGAGCAGCCGCGGTAGCCGTTGACGGTGTACCGAAACGGCAGTGCGGCCGCATCCGGCAACTTGTTCAGCGCGGACTTACAAAGCACCTCATGGAAGGTGATCCCGTCGAACTGCGGTGCGCGCACGCTTCGGACGAAGCCGATCCGCTGCAGCCCTGGTAGTGCTCCGTCGTCGACGGGTTGCCCGTTGACCGCGACGGCCTGGTTAGCCCACCGCATAGCGTAATTCGAACACTAGTTCGATATGGAGTCAAGTCCCGTGGCGCGGGTCAATACAGTCCGTCCCAGAGCCTCGGTTCACCGGCCACTCGGAAGCCTCTGGCAATCGCGGGTGTTCGACTGTGTGTCGACACACGCGACCAGATTGAGAGGACGTTCCGATGACACCACCCGGAGCCGCGCCCTACGGGCAGCTGCGATACCAGGAGATCGCCGGCAAGCAAATGGCCTACGTCGACGAGGGTCATGGTGACGCGATCGTCTTTCAGCACGGTAACCCGACGTCGTCCTATCTGTGGCGCAACGTCATGCCCCACCTGGAAGGCCTGGGCCGTCTGGTGGCATGCGACCTGATCGGGATGGGCGCTTCGGACAAACTCAGCCCATCGGGTCCCGACCGCTATCACTATGCCGAACAACGCGAGTTCTTGTTCGCGCTCTGGGATGCACTCGACCTGGGCGAACGGGTGGTACTGGTGCTGCATGACTGGGGCTCGGCGCTGGGCTTCGACTGGGCCAACCAGCATCGCGACCGCGTGCAGGGCATCGCATTCATGGAGGCGATCGTAACCCCGATGACGTGGGCGGACTTTCATCCCAGCGTGCGAGGCGAATTCCAGGGGTTCCGGTCGTCGGAAGGTGAGCGGATGGTGTTAGAGCAAAACATCTTTGTCGAAAAGGTGCTGCCGGGCGCGATCCGGCGACGGCTTGCCGACGAGGAGATGGACCAATACCGGCAGCCGTTCATAAGCACCGGCGAGGACCGGCGACCGACCCTGTCGTGGCCACGCAACATCCCCATCGACGGGGAGCCGGCCGATGTTGTCGCCGTGGTCGACGAGTACCGCAACTGGCTGGAAAAGGGCCTCGAAAAAGGCGGGGTGCCCAAGCTGTTCGTCAACGCCGAGCCCGGCGCCATCCTCACCGGGCGCATCCGCGACTACGTCCGCACCTGGGCTAATCTCACCGAAATCACCGTCCCCGGCGTGCATTTCATCCAAGAAGACAGTCCAGACGAGATCGGCTCGGCCGTAGCACAGTTCGTCCGGCAGCTGCGGTCGACCGCTGGTTGAACAGATCGTTTCGATCGTCACGGATCGTCCTCATCGTCCCTGTCGTCGCAAAGCAACTTCTCCGGGTGGTGATAGGTGTTGGTTCTCGGTTGACCGCGAACCGTTGAAGTACCTTCTAAATTCTGACGGGAACCAGATCGCCCTGGTCCGCGTCTGACTAGTTGATCGGGCCCCCTGCTCTCCTCGGGGGCGGCCCGCACCGGCGCGGCCCTCTGAAACTTGGACCCTACTTACGCCACCAGTAGTCCGTCTGAATCGTCTGCTCAGGCATCATGTGGGGACGTTGCAACACCCCCTGGGCTGCTTTACCGAACCAACCTAACCATCGATCAATAAAGTCAGAGAGGTCCGACCGATCGAGTTCCTCGAAATTCCACGCCGGTTGCTCACGAACCAGCCCAGGGCGAAGGACTGGTCCTGCATCAATGCTGTTGTCCGTGGCCATGTTGAAGTCCCCGCTGGTGGCCAGGAAAAGTCCCCACTCCCTTGCTCGGGTTGAGGTTAGTTCACGGGCGGTCACCTCGCTTGTGGTGGGCGTGGCGCATGCGAAACGACTGGCCGTCTGTGATGACGACGCTGGCGTGATGGAGTAGTCGGTCGAGGATGCTGGCGGCGGTGGTGTGCTCGGGTAGGAAGCGTCCCCATTGTTCGAAGGGCCAGTGGGAGGCGATCGCTAGTGAGCGGCGTTCGTAGGCGGCAGCGACGAGCCGAAACAGCAGTTGGGTGCCGGTGTCGTCGAGCGGGGCGAACCCGATCTCATCGATGATGATCAGCTCGGCGCGGAGCAGCGTGTCGATGATCTTGCCGACGGTATTGTCGGCCAGTCCGCGGTAGAGGGTGTCGACGAGGTCGGCGGCGGTGAAGTAGCGCACCTTGTGACCGGCGTGAACGGCGGCGTGGCCAAGCCCTATCAGGATGTGACTCTTGCCGGTACCCGGCGGGCCGATGATCGCCAGATTGTGTTGTGCGCGAATCCATTCCAGGCTGGCCAGGTAGTCGACGGTGGCCTGTGGGATGGACGAGGCGGACACGTCGAAACCATCGAGGGTCTTGACGACTGGAAACGCCGCGGCCTTGCGACGGTTGGCAGCGTTGGAGGCGTCGCGGGCGGTGATCTCGGTCTCGATCAGCGTGCGCAGTACCTCCTCGGGTGTCCAACGCTGGGTCCTGGCGGTTAGCAGCACCTCGGGGGCAGTGCGACGTACTGCGGCCAGCTTCAGCCGCCGCAACCCCGCGTCCAGATCCGCAGCAAGCGGCGGAATCGTTTTGGGTGCAACAGCTTTCGTTCCAGTTGTCGTGGTCATGAAGCGCTCCCGTCGCTGTTGCGGGTGATCTTGTAGGCGTCCAGGGATCGGGTCGGCGCGGTCGGCAGATCCAGCACCAGTGCGTCGCCCGCCGGGCGGGGCTGCGGGGCGGCGGTACCGGCGGCCAGGATGGAGCGCACGTCGGCCGCACGGAACCGCCCGAACGCCACCGCCCGGTGCAATGCCGCCACCAGCGCGGCCTCACCGTGCGCGATGCCGAGCGCGAGCAGGATCTCCAGCTCGGCGCCGAGGCGGGTGTTGCCGATCGCGGCAGCGCCGACCAGGAACGCCTCTGCGTCCTCGCCGAGCGCGCAGAACCGTTGCTCGGTGGTGGTTTTCGGGCGCGGCCCACGACTAGGGGCCGGTCGGGGCCCGTCATAGTGCTCGTCGAGGATCGACGTCTCCCCGGGTGCGACCAGTTCATGCTCGGCCACGATCGCTCCGGTGCCCGGCTCGACCACCAGCAGCGCGCCATGATCGATAACGATGTTGGCGGTGGCCCCGATCAGCCGGGTGGGCACCGAGTAGCGGGCAGAACCGTAGCGCACACACGCGAGCCGGTCCACCTTACGGGTGACCGAGGGTGCGCCGATCTCGGGCCGCAGCGACGGCAGCGGCGCCAACAGCCCCCGCTCGGCGGCCAGGCGCTCATCGGGCACCGCAACGATCTCCGAGTGCACCGCGGCGTTGACCTCCGCACACCATGCCGCGGCGGCCGTGTTGGCCGCCCGCAGGCCCACCGGCTGGCCGGTGACCTTTGCCTCGGTCAAAAGCGGCACCACCAGGTCGGATTGGGCGTAGCCGCAGAGGTGCTCCACGATGCCCTTGGAGGCCGGATCGCCGGCCTCGCACCAATCTGGGCGGAAACCGTAATGGGTGGCGAACCGGACATAGTCGGGAGTGGGCACCAGCACGTTGGCCACCACCCCCGCCTTCAAACAACCCATCCGGTCGGCCAGCACCCGTGCCGGGACCCCGCCGATCGCAGCGAGCGCTTCGGCGATCATCGCCATCGTGGTGGTGGCTTTCTGATCGGCGGCAAAGCGCACGAATCGCCACCTGGAGAACGCCAGCACCGCGCAAAACACGAACAACCCCGGTGCGGCCTCGGCCCAGTCAATCACCAGATACTCACCGGCTGCCCACACCGCCGGGCGGCGGCCTCGATGATTGTCTTTGCGCCACAACACTTTCTGCTCAGCCACCAGGCGACGGAAGTTACGCGCCGACCCCTCATAGCCGGCCGCTTGGGCGATCGGCAGCAGCCGTTTGGCCGAGATCCGTCCTCCCGATTTGGCCACCCGCTCGGCGACCAGGTCGCGCACTTGGTCGAAGTTGCGAGGCCGCGGTCGCGGCTCCGGTGCCCCGCCGGCTTCGGCGCGATCCACGACGCGCTTGACGGTCTTGTGGGTGATGCCGCACAGCTCGGCGGCGGCCCGATAGGTTCCGACTTCCCGATAGGTCGAGATGATGTTCATTCGCTCCCTCGCAGACTTCAATGGAACTCCCTGGGCGGTGCAGGTGACGGTTGGCGCTATCACCGTCACCGCCCAGGCCACAAACTCCTCGGATCGACACGACAAGCAAGGGAATGGGGACTTTTACCTGGCCATCAGTGGGGACCTACAGCTGGCCACAAATGGGGACTTTCACCTGGCCACGGACAGTAGCAATCCCTATGACCCTCCACGCGGCACCTTGGGGCGGCCTCCGGGATTTATCGCCAAGAGAATTGAAAGTAACAGTGTTACAAGCTTTTGGCATATTACATATACGCGAATTGCATTGAAAAACAACAGCTTTGGAGGTTAGATGGCAACGAAGCATGGGACGCGGCACCGCTATAACGATGGTTGTCGATGCGAGGATTGCACGGCCGCTAATGCCACCTACCAGCAGCGATGGCGCAAGAGCCGCATCGGCGCTGAGCCGACAACTCCGGGTGTGGTCGTGACCGTGTCATCGCCGGTAACACCCGGCCCCGTCGAGTCAGCCGTCAAGGACGAGATCGGCGGCTTGGCCGCGCAGGCGCGTCCCGGCTTGGCGCAGGCCGCGCTTTGCATGGCCCGGCTACTCGATAACCCCAAAGCAGTGAATCAGCAGCCGGCGGCCGCGAAGGTGCTGGCCTCATTGCTCGACAAGCTGCGTTCGGCCGCGACGCAGGATCGCCGGGGCCGGTTGGCAGCAGTGCGGGCGTTGACCGAAAAGGCATGAGGCCTGCGTCAATCTAGCAGAGGGCGTGCGGCTGGCGGCTGAGGAGTACGTCGGCTGCGGCGCGGTGATAGAAATCGCTGTAGGCTGCCTCGGTGATTGCTGGCACCTTGCGCTCCAATGTCCAGCGGTAGTCATTATGCATGTCGTAGATGTGGAAACCCCGCTCTTGGAACGGCCTCAGCGTGGCTTCGATTGGCGGTATCACCTCAAGGGCCACGACCAGCCTGGGATGAGAGAATCCAGCGGCGATTTGTGGCGTGATCGCCGTTTCCGCGCCCTCGATGTCAACCTTAATGAATGAGACCCGCTGAGCGTCTGCACCTACTAGTGAGGCGAGCGTGTCAGCGGCCACGATCACGGGAATCCAGGTCTTCCCCATCATGGGCATCCAGTTCCTCCTCATGAGGCGGTAGCGACCCGTGGGGGGTGGGCTGAGCCGGGACCACCCGTCATTGTGGGGATGCAGGTAAAACGGG
>Ga0307474_10003590_pt1 | contig 11175 bp, 5 predicted proteins | sample atmos_gasesECM1C_2_FD_203312 | JGI IMG/M metagenome (GOLD analysis project Ga0307474, IMG submission 203312) | Hardwood forest soil microbial communities from Morgan-Monroe State Forest, Indiana, United States - atmos_gasesECM1C_05 | ecosystem: Environmental > Terrestrial > Soil > Temperate... | reverse complement strand
GGATGCCATCCAGACACGGAGTTCTCGCCGCAGGCCTGGGGGCACGTATAGATTGACACCGTGTTCCCCTGGATGTATTTCCCTGGTCTGCCCCCTGGAGACGACTTCATCAATCCTGATGAATTCATCGTGGACGTCATTACGCCGAAGCGCGAACAGCTCCTCCGGAAGCACGCCCAGCTGAATGAACAAGCGGACGATGAGGTGGTCCCGGCCGGATAGTTGAGACAAAAGTGCTCGACATTCATCGAGGCTTAGATAGCGCTCCGATTTCGGTTTTCGGGACTTGTACTCCAACTTGAAGGTGTAGCCGCGCATAGGGTTGCGCGTAATGAGGTTCAATTCCTGTGCCAGGTCCAGAATCGCGCGCAAGTGCTCAACGGCCTTGTTCAGAAGAGAGATGCTCGCGTTGTTCATCACCATGGCGTTTACGAATAGCCGGACCTCCACGGCGGTCAGTTCGTCCACGCGGCGATGACCGAGATTCCCAATCAGGTGTTTTCCAATAATACTTTTTGCCGTGGCTTCCGCGTGAACTCCCCATCCCGGTTCCTTGACGGCAATATAGCGGTGCGCGACCTCTTCAAATGTCGCAGCCGAATCGGGTGGAACGCACCTTCCGGTATCCTCTGGATTGTGAATCGTTACGACCTGCTCCTCAGCTATCTGCAACATTTGTCGTGACATTTTCAGAACCTCCAATAGCACCCTCTCTGCGTCTAACTCCCCATTGCACTTTCACGAACCCATCGTGCTCTCACATTCCGAGTACCGGCACATTTCAAACGGACTCGTCGCAGTCAACTGCCCTAATTCTTCTGGAGAAAGATTCGTTTCGACGCTGCCATGTGTTTTGTGGCCCAACGGCTCCGACAACTGACCAGCCCGCGGGCCAGGCGAGGCACCGCCGTTCTCGTACACATCTCACGAAAATTGCATTCCAGCTTGGATAAACGCCGTGCCACGATAGAGTTCGTATTGCGTTCAAGATCAGGGAGAAGTTCCAAAGCCGCGTTGAAGATCGCAGAATTCCATACCAATACATTGCACTTCTGAAGTGCATATGCAGCCGAAGAGTGGGTCTTCTCCCACCACAATGCAAGCTGGCCAACTAAGTCTGCGGGGCCGCGTAGCCGGAGAATGACTTCTCTTTCGTCTTCTGACCACTGCGCTATTTTCACCCAGCCATCTACCAACGGGATCACTCTGTCTATTGCGTCGGTCATGAGGAACGTCGCTTGTCCGCGAGCGTAGAACTTTGTAAACGCGCTAGCTTCCATATGTCTGAGTTGGGCTGCCGAAAGACCAGCAAATAATTCAGAGTTCTCGAGCGAGGAATGCCTTTGCAGGAGTTCGGGCATCGTGGCGACCTCCCTCATCGTTCAATGGAACTCTGGGAGTTGTCCGATGTGGCCTCCTTGCAGTTAAACAATTAAATCCCTTCGGGGATAGGCTTTTTACAATCTTCTTACATGTAAATTTCACCAGATTGCCATGCTTTACAACGTTCTTACATGTTTTGCTCAACAGAAATCAATGTAGACTCCGTAGACGAAGAAACGCTGGGAACTCCGAACAAAAAGTGAATACGGAAGAGAAGTTGGCTCTCGTGCTTGATCGCAACTGCTTGATTCTCTTCGAAAAAAAATGTGATTAAGTGGAATAGATATCTTCTTGCATTGGCGCGGCACCTTTCAAGGTCCGCCGCGCCGCGCGAATCAGACCAACTCCGAGGCTTAGAGCAGCACCAGCTGATAAATTCAATTCGAAAAGAGATGCTCGTCGATCTATTGCTGCCAGCCTCCGCCGAGGGCGCGGTAAAGTTGCACGAGACTCTCGAACTCGGCGCCGCGCGCCTCCGCGAGTGTGACCTCGGCGGAAAAGAGGGACCTCTGACCGTCCAGGACTTCGAGATAGGTGGTAGTGCCTCCTGCGTAGCGCATTTGGGAAAGGCGGACAGATTCCTGCAGGTCCTTGACGCTATCCTCCTGTCGAAGCCGTACTTGATGAAATTTCTCGTATCCGACCAACGCATCGGATACATCGCCGAAAGCGCGCTGAATCGTTTGCCGGTAAGCAATCAGCGCTTGCTGATGCTGGGACTCGGCCAGGCGCAGATTTCCGCGAAGAGCTCCTGCCGTGAAAATGGGCTGGCTCACTTGGGCGCCGTAAGACCAGATGCCAAGTTGGGTGCTCATCAGGCTGGAGAATGCGCTGCTCCGCCCCAAGGCGCCGCCGCCGGAGCCGGTCAATGAGATTTGCGGAAAGAACTCGGCCTTGGCGACGCCGATCTCGGCATTCGCCGCTACCAGGATTTGCTCTGCTTCGCGAATATCGGGCCGGCGCTCGAGTAGCGAGGAAGGCATACCTGGTGGCACCTCAGGAGGAAGCAGCTGCTGCACAAGCGGGCGGCCACGCGGCACGGCCTGCGGGTAATTGCCAAGCAGAATGCTGATGGCATTTTCTTCCTGCGCGATCTGCCGCTCCAGGTCGGGAATCTGCGCATTAGCGGTATCGAGAACCTGCTGAGCCTGGAGGACATCGAGTTTCGTGGCCACGCCGCGTTCGAGGCGCAGCCTAGTCAGCTTGACCGAATCTATTTGCGTATTGACCGTGTCATGGGTGATCTGAAGCTGCAGGTCGAGTTGCAGGAGAGCGAAATAGTCGCTCGCCACGTCGCTGACGAGCGTTAAAATGACCGTCTGCCGGGCGTCCTCTGTTGCAAGGAGCTCGGCGCGTGCGGCCTCGGTGGCGCGGCGCAGCTTACCAAAGAAATCCAACTGGAACGCGGCATCGGCGGTCAAGGTCAGAAAGTTGAATTTAGTTTGAAAGTTATGTTCTTTACCGCCACTGAAATCGCCATTGCCCTGGACCTGCGGGAATTGGCTGGAACGCGTTACGGCAACTTGCGCGCGCGCGGCGTTAATGCGCTCCGTCGCCAGCTGCAAGTCGTAGTTTTGCTTTAGCGCCGTGCGGATTAGCTCCTGCAATTGAGGGTCCTGGAAAACTTGCCACCACGGAAGATCGGCATAGGACGCCGCCTGAGCCTGGATCTGGGGGTTTTCGCTAAGTTCACGGTAGGCAGTAGGAGTTTGAACCGTGGGTCGATGGTAGTTCGGGCCAACCATGCAGCCGGCGCCGGCGAGTAAAGTCGAGGCCAATACGGCGGCTATCCATCCCGCGCTGGCTTTCCTCCATGGCATTCTTGCTCTTGCCTGTTGCCTGTCTGCTTGGAGGGCCATGTCAGTCCGCCTCCGCTGGAGCGGGCCCGGGCCCCGCAGGCAACGCTCCGGCAGCGTGCTCCGTGCCTGCGCCTGACCATTTTTCTACGAGGAAGAAGATCGCTGGCACGAAGAAGATACCGATCGCACTCGCTGCCAGCATTCCCCCGATCACGGTAGTCCCCATGATTTGCCGTGCGACCGAGCCCGCGCCTGTTGCCGTCCACAGTGGCACGCAGCCGAGAATAAACGCGAAAGACGTCATCAAAATCGGCCGGAGACGTAGTCTGGCTCCTTCGAGGGCGGCATCCGCCAGAGGCTTGCCCTTTTCGAATTGCTCCTTAGCGAACTCGACGATCAAAATGGCGTTCTTGGCGGCTAAGCCGATGAGCATGACGAGCCCAATTTGCGAGTACACGTCGTTCTCGATCTGGACCATGTAGGGCGGCAGGAAAACGCCGAGCAATATGCGACGCAACCAAAGGATTGCAAAGGCTCCAAAGATCGCCACGGGCGTGCTTAACAGCACGCTGAACGGCAACGACCAGCTTTCATACAAGGCCGCCAAAATAAGGAAGACGAACAATAGCGAGAGCCCAAAAATCACCGAAGCGGGCACTCCCTCCCGCGCTTTCTGTTCCTGAAAGGACATGCCCAAGTAGTCGAAGCCCATCTCGCGCGGCATGGTCTGCTTGAAGACGTCTTCGAGCGCGGCGGTGGCCTGATCCGCGCTGTAGCCCGGCGCCGCGCTCCCATTGATTTGCGCCGAACGGTACTCGTTGAAACGCATAGTAAACTCCGGCCCGAGCCGCGGTTTTACGCTAGTTAGCGTGGAAAGCGGGACGTTCTCCCCTTTGCTGTTGCGAACGTAGAACTGCCCGACGTTTTCCGCCTCGGCCCGGTCTTCGCCTTCCGCTTCGATATAGACCTGCCATTGACGACCGAAGCGGTTGAAATAGTTGATGAAATACCCGCCCATGAAGGCTTGAATGGTGCGGTAGACATCGTTGAGGGGCACACCCTGCTTTAGGACTTTGTCGCGGTCCACTTCGACGAACTTCTGTGGCACGCTGGGCAGGAAGGTAGTGCTCAAGCCAGCGAGTTCGGGGCGTTTGCGGGCCGCTTCAAAGAAGGTAGCCAGATTCTTGGCCAGGAACTGCACATCATTCCCGGCGCGATCCTCCAGGACGAAAGTGAATCCACCTGAGGTGCCGACTCCGGGAATGGCGGGCGGGGAGAAACTGAAAGCAATGGCCGCAGGCAACCGGCTTAATTCCCGATTGAGGTGCGCCTTAATGGCTTGAAATTGTTCGGCGCGTGTCGTGCGCTCATCCCAAGGCTTGAGCGTGACAAAAAAGAACGCGTTGTAACTGGTGCGCACAAAGCTTAGCAAACTAAATCCGACGACGCTGGTCGAGTATCGAACTCCCGGTGTATTTGCCAGGATCTTTTCTACGTCAGCCGCGACGGCCGTCGTGCGTTCCAACGAAGCTCCGTTCGGGAGCTGGAGATTGATGTAGGCATAGCCCTGGTCTTCGTCCGGAAGGAAGCTCGACGGCACGCGGTTGGCAAAAAAGCCACCCGCCAAGCCAAAGGCCACGAGTAACACGACCACCACGACGGTCTTTCGGAGCAGTGCCGCGCTCCAACGAACGTAGCCCTCGGTTGCAAGCTCGAACGAGCGGTTAAACCAATCGAAAAATCGTCTTAGCAATCCCCGGCTTGGTGTCCGTGGCTTGAGCAGCAATGCGGCAAGCGCGGGACTGAGCGTGAGCGCGTTGAAAGCCGACAGTAGTACCGAAATCGCGATGGTGACCGCAAATTGCTGATAAAGCCGGCCGGTGATGCCGGGAATAAAGGCTGTCGGCACAAATACCGCGGAGAGAACCAGAGCGATGCCAACAACGGGGCCGGAGAGCTCTTCCATTGCTTTCAACGCCGCGTTCTTCGGCGCCATGCCTTCCTCGATGTGCCGTTCCACACCTTCGACCACGACGATGGCGTCGTCCACCACGAGGCCGATCGCCAACACCAGACCAAAGAGAGAAAGCGTATTGATGGAGAAACCGAACAAGGGGAATAACACGAACGTGCCGACCAGCGAGACCGGTACCGCCAACAGCGGGATCAGCGTAGCGCGCCAACCCTGCAAGAAAAGGTAGACCACCAGGATGACCAGTGCGATGGCGATCAAAAGAGTCACGACGATTTCCTTGATACCTTCCGTGACCGCGCGCGTCGTGTCAAGTGCGATGGCGTAATCCATGTCTTCTGGAAAGCGTTGTTTCATCTCGGCCATCAGCTTCTTGATCCCTGCGGCTGCGTCAACCGCGTTCGAACCCGGCAGTTGGTAGGCAGCAATGATGGCGCTCGGTTTCCCATTCAGGCGGCCTGCGACGCTGTAGTCCTGGGAACCCAGTTCGATCCGGGCGACATCCCGGACCCGCACAGTCCCCCCGTCGGGGGTTTCACGCACCACGATCTGTCCGAATTCTTCCGGGGACACAAGGCGGCCCTGCGCGAGAACCGAGTAGGTGAATTCCTGGCCCTTGGGGGCCGGTTCGCCGCCCGCCTTGCCAGCCGGGTTCACGGTGTTCTGGGCCTGAATAGCGCTGACGATTTCGGGAACGGTGATGCCCAGCTTTGCCAATTGGTCAGGCTTGACCCACAGCCGCATGGCGTATTGGCCCGCACCGAATATTTGAACATTGCCGATACCCCGCGAGCGCGTGAACGGATCGTTGATATTGATGTACGCGTAGTTGGCCAGAAACTTGGCGTCATACGTTCCATGCGGCGAGTACAAGGCAACTAACATGAGAGGGGCGGTTACCGACTTTCGGACGGTAATTCCGTAGTTGTTGACGTCCACCGGAAGCTGGGAAGCGGCCTGCGTTTCGCGCGACTGCGTAAGAATAAAATCCGTGTTCGGATCGGTTTTTATGTCGAAGTCCACGATCAGGGTCGTGTTCGAGTTGCCGGTGGCATTCAGCGAATACATATAATTCATGTTGTCCACGCCGCTCATCTGCTGTTCGATGGGCGTGGCAACCGCCTGTTCGAGGGTTTGCGCGTCCGCGCCGACGTAGGTGGCCAAGACCTGAACCTCCGGCGGAGCGATGTTGGGAAACTGCGCGATAGGCAGACTAAGGATCGTGATGGCGCCTACAATCACCATGACGATGGAAATCACCATAGCGACGATGGGACGGTTGATAAAGAACTTTGACATCGCGTTACCTTCCCTTGCTATCCGTGGTAAACGGCTTGGGGTTCACTTGCGTGCCCGGACGCGCCTTCTGCACGCCCTCGGCAACCACACGTTCGCCATGCTTGAGCCCTTCCGCAACAATCCACTCCGTACCGACACGGTCGCCAACCGTGACCGCTCGAATGCTCACTTTATCGTCGCCACCTACAACGGCGACCTGGTACCCGCCTTGGAGTTCCGACACCGCCCGTTGAGGAACAAGCAGCGCACCCTGTTGGAGGCGGATGACAGCGCGAACTTTCCCGTAACCGCCGGGCCGCAGAATATTGTATGGATTGCGAAACAATCCGGCGATCCGAATTGCGCCTGTGCCCTCGTTGACTTGGCGGTCGGCGAAGTAAAACGAGCCCTCGTACGGATAGGTTGAGCCGTCCGCCAAGATCAGTTGGAGGCGCAGATTCTTGTCCGCCGCCAGTCGGCTGGACTCTGTCGGGAAGCGTTTTCGCCATGCGAGATACTGAGGTTCGCCTACAGTGAAATAAACCTTGATGGGATCGACGGTGGAGACGGAGGTCACAGGCCCGCTGCTTAGATTGACCAGGGCGCCCACCTGAAGTTGCGCTTGCCCCGCGATGCCGTCAATGGGTGCGCTGAGGCGGGTAAAATCGAGATTGATCCTGGCGGTTTCCACGGCCGCTTCGTCGGTTTTGATTTGCGCTTCGGCTGTCGCCACGGTGGCCTTGGCGGCCAAGTTATTCTGGACAGCATTGTCGAGATCCTGCTGGCTCGCTGCCTGTTCTTTGGCTAGCGGGGCATAACGCTCTACATCAAGTTGAGTTCTGCCTTGCACTGCCTGGGCGTTGGCAAGAGCGGCCTTAGCCTGCGCCAACTGGCCCTGTGCCTGGTCTAGCGCTGCCTGAAAGGGTCGCGGGTCGATCTCGAAGAGCAACTGGCCTTTCTTGACGAACGCGCCCTCCTGGTAGCCCTGCCGCATTATGTAGCCGGTGACCTGTGCTCTGACGTCTGCATTTGTGAATCCATCGAGCGTGCCGATCCACTCGCCATAAATCGGAACGTCCTTCTGCTCAACCTGCACGACCTCAACGTCCGGGGGAGAGCCCGACGGAGCTCCCGATACATGCCTTGGACGCAACGCCCCAACTATCAAGCTGAGAACCACCAAGGACAATGCTCCGACTATCCAGAATTTGCGTTTCGAAATCCCGCTCATGGCACCCTCCGACAGTGAGACCCTTCCGAAATGGAGATTCCCTGTTTCCGCCTCGCGCGGAATTAGATAAGTTGATGCTCGGCCCGACGAGGAAGATACAACCAAATCCCTCAATGCTGATGTGGGCGCTCAAGCCGCATGGACGGCTCACGCGGGAAAGCGCTTGGCCGCCAGAACCCCAAGGACAATGAAAATCAACATGACCACGACCTGCGTCCCGAGAAACGGCGGCTCCGATTGCTTGGGCACCAGGGCCTTGAGCGCGGGAGTCTTTTACGCTCGCGCCTGATGGCTGCGTCGTAGGAACGCAGCAAGTCGGCGTTGATTTGGTCCGCGTTGGTCGTGGGCATGCCATGCGAGAACGCTGTCGACCACGCTCCAGATCACGGTCGTTGCGCCAAAGTCCAAAGCAAGTGTCAAGATGGCGATCACGGCAAAGCCGGGGTTGTTCCCCAGCATCCGCAGGCCATAACGGAGGTCCTGCCAAAGGCTCGTCATCCCCACATGCCCCCGCTAAACTCCGGTTGATTTCTATATCTCCTTGAAGCATTTGGGGCAAGCACTTTGTCAAGCCCAGACCCGAAGCAGCAGTTAGGTCTACCAGGTTCGAATCCCCTGACTGTTCGCCTGCCGCCATGAATTCTCAGGTCTTTTCCTCATGAAAGTTTGGGGGTCTTCTCCTCTTGACAACCAGTAGAAGAGGTGTATGTTCCTCTTGGTAGCCAAGGGGAAGAAGGTTTATGCCAGACAAGCCGAGTGATCTGGTCCAGGGCACACTCGATATGCTCATCCTAAAAACGTTGGCACTGGAGCCGATGCATGGATATGGGGTTTCCGTGCGCATCGAACAGATAAGTAAAGGCGTTTTCCGCCTGAATGCGGGCTCGTTATTTCTCGCCATTCAACGACTAGAAAGGGACGGGCTAATCGATGGCGAATGGAAACCCACTGAAAACAGCAGGCGGGCAAGGTACTACACCCTGACGGCGAAGGGACGAAAGAGGTTCGACAGCGAAACGCGAGAATGGGGCAGGCAAGTGGCGGCGATCACCAGAATTTTAGAGGCATCCTGAGGGGTGTGCTATGTCCTGGCTTCGAAATGTTGCACGTGGGCTCCGGTCCCTTTTCCGAAGGGACCGGGTGGACAGGGAATTGGACGAGGAACTGGGGGCCTACTTGGAGATGGCAGCCGCTGAAAAAATGAAGGACGGTTTGAGCCGCAAGGAAGCGCTTCGCGCTGTCCGGCTTGAACAGGGCACTCTCGAAGGTACAAAGGAAATCGTCCACTCTGGAGGCTGGGAATTCGAAGTGGACACGCTGTGGCGAGATTTGCTCTTCGCTTTCCGCTTGCTGCGGAAGAACCCGGGTTCCACTGCTGCAGTGGTGATCGCGCTGGCCCTGGGCATTGGCTTGAACACGACTGTGTTCACTTTTGTCAATGCGTTGCTGCTCCGCCCACCCGCCGGTGTGAAAGCGCCCGAGCAATTGATGGAGGTCTGGATACACAATCCACGTTCTTCCGGCGCAGAGGGTTATTTGCCGCTCACCTACCCCGACTATCTTTACTACCGTGATCACAATCGGTCTTTTGGGGGGATGCTGGCGTTTGACGGCGACCCGGAATCGGCTATCTGGAACAAATCGGGCGAGGGTCAGGTTGTGATGGGGCAACTCGTTTCGGGGAGTTTCTTCTCGCTGCTTGGCGTAAATGCTGTTCAGGGACGAACCATCTCGGCAGAGGATGATCAGGCCGCAAATCCTCAACCGGTGGTGGTGCTCGGTCATGCCTTTTGGCAGCAAAGCTTTGGTTCTGATCCCATGATTGTCGGGAAGGCGCTGATGCTAAATGGCGTGAACTACAGCATTATCGGAGTGGCGCCGGCCGGTTTTGCTGGACTGCTTGTGGGTATCGAGCCGGACTTTTGGGCGCCCACAACGATGGTTGAGCAGATCACGCGGGACACCGGCCGGCTCAACAATTGGCACGCGCACTGGCTCATCGCCATTGGACGCCTGAAACCGGAGACTAGCGTAAGCGGAGCGCAAGCCGAGGTCAGCGTACTCGAGCACCAAATAGAACTAGCTCATCCCGACCTGAAGAGGAATCTAGACGCAACCGTTTTTCCTGAGACTCTCATTCCTGGCCCTTACCGCATCTACGTCAGCGCCTTTACGACGTTGCTCATGGCAGTGTTTGGGCTGGTCCTTCTTATTGCGTGTGCAAATGTGGCCAGCTTCCTACTGGCGCGCGCGACCGGACGAACGCGAGAGATGGCCGTTCGTTCCGCCTTGGGCGCAGTGCGGGGACGATTGGTCCAGCAGATGCTGGTCGAAAGCACGCTGCTCTCGGGCCTCGCAGGTTTGGCGGGGTTGCTTCTTGCGTATTGGACGGCCCCGCTCCTATTGGCGTTGAAACCAGCAAGTTTGCCGATTTCGCTGAGAATCCCTGTGGACTGGCGAGTGCTGGCTTTCACGATGGTGATCTCGCTGATTTGCGGTGTGGCCTTTGGGCTGACTCCAGCACTTCGCTGCGCAAAAGTGCAGGTGGCATCGAATCTCAAGGACGAAACGCGCCCGTCCGGTTACAGGAAGTCCAGATTGCGAAGCCTGCTTATGACCAGCCAAATCGCCGCGTGCGCCGTACTGCTCGTTGGCGCTAGCTTGTGTGTGAGAAGCCTGCGGAACGCCAGTTCGATCGATCCCGGCTTCAATACCCAACACGTGATCGCCGCTACCTTGGATCCCGCACGCCTGGGTTATTCCGAGGCACAAGTGCGCGGCTTTTATGAACAGCTATCGCAGCACGTCCTAGCACTGCCTGGCGTAACAGCGGCCAGCTTCGTGAACCATCTCCCTCTGGGGCCCGCACGCGAGCAAACCGCAGTCACCGATGTGATGAGCCCAGCGCCAAACACGAATGATGCCGTACCCATCGACTTGATGCGCGTTGCGCCAGGCTATTTTCGGACGATGGGTATTCCGCTACTGCGCGGCCACGACTTTGCTTTCGGGGGTGAAGAAAGGAGCGGCGTGACAATCATTAACGAGGCCTTGGCAAAACGGCTCTGGAAGAACCAAGATCCGCTGGGCCGGCGAATTAGCTTTCACGAAGAAAAAGACGGGACCGAAATTATTGGAGTCGTAGAGACGGGCAAATATCGAACGCTGGGTGAGAATCCGATAGCTGTTGCCTACCTGCCTCAACTGCCGCCTGGACGCACACTGGTCGTACGCACGTCCGGTGATTCAGCGGCGCTGTTAGACATGGTGCGGCGTGAAATTCACTCGGTGGACCCCCATATCGCTGCAACCGATCTGGAGACAATGCAGCAATATATGAGCCTCCCTCTCTTCCCGGCGCGAACGACGGGGCTCCTGCTCGGAGTGTCCGGATTTCTGGCGCTGGCCCTAACTTCCATCGGACTATTCGGCGTCATTTCGTATATTGTTTCGCAACGTACCCACGAAATCGGTGTACGCATAGCTCTAGGCGCTCAATGCAGCGATGTCTT
>Ga0307474_10003589_pt1 | contig 11180 bp, 5 predicted proteins | sample atmos_gasesECM1C_2_FD_203312 | JGI IMG/M metagenome (GOLD analysis project Ga0307474, IMG submission 203312) | Hardwood forest soil microbial communities from Morgan-Monroe State Forest, Indiana, United States - atmos_gasesECM1C_05 | ecosystem: Environmental > Terrestrial > Soil > Temperate... | reverse complement strand
GGAAGCTCACCGTCTCGTCGCGATACGCCTGCCGCAGGACCTCGACGTCGTCCGGCGCGATGGCCGTCCCGTCGCCGTAGTAGGTGTTCGCCGGCAGGTCCTCCGGCGAGAATTCCGACTCGAGCGCCTCGCGCACCGCCGGTTCCAGGGTCGAGACGTGGAAGAACGCCGCATGGTTGAACCACAGCATCTCCCCCGTCGACGGGTGGCTGGTCATCGCCTCACGCACCGCCCGCGTGCGCAGCCGGCCGCCCTCTTTCCACTCCGTCTCGATGCCCCCCTTGCGGCAATGCTCCTCGACCGCCGACCGGTCGGAAGTCTGGAAGACGGTCTGCCAATCGAGCCCGAAGCCATCGCCGAAGTTGCGGACGTACATCCATTTCTTCTCCACGAAGCGGTCGCGGAGCGGCCGCGGTATGCGATCACGCACCCGCCGGCAATCGGCAATCGGCGTCGCCCCCCCTGCCACCGCCGGCGTCTGGCAGAAGAAGAAGATCTTCCGCGGCCATACGGACTGGTACGAGTTCTCGTTGTGCAGGAAGATGGGATAGCGTGGCGGGTAGTCGGTGGAGGTATAGATGTTGCCGCCGACCGAGCTGCGCGGCGAGGAGCGCTCGCGGTATTCGAGGGCCGCGCCGGAGGCCGCGCGGATGAAGTCCTCGAGGTCCTGCGCCCCGGCGCAGTCGAAGCCGCGAAACAGGATGCCGCCGTGCCGCAGCAACAGCTGGTCGAGGAGGGGGCGGTTGGCGCCCGCCCACTCGCCGAGGTGGAGCCCGCCGTCGCGGGGCTCGACGAGGACCGGCAACTCCGAGGCCGGCAGCAGCGGCTTGACCGCGACCAGGTCTTGCTGTGAGAGATTCACCGGCCGCCGGTGCGGCGCGCCGCTGAGCCGTGGCGAGGAGTCGGGATTGTGAAGCATCGGATGGTTTCCTTTCATGCGCCCGCGGCGACCGGCTGCTGCCGTCCGGCCGTCGCTCGGGCGCCGCCGCGCGCCAGGTGGGGCTGCTCGACGCGGCCAAAGTGGGCGCCTACCCAGGCGTCGTCGTAAATGGTTTCCAGGTACCTTTCGCCGCGGTCGGGCAGGATCGCCACGCAGTTGGCGCCTGCCGCCAGCCGGTCCGCGGTCTTCTCGATCGCCGCCATGACGGAGCCCGACGAGCCGCCGGCCAGGATGGCCTCGCGCGCCACCAGGCGCCGGCAGCCGGCAATCGATTCGGCATCGGTGACGTGAATGCATTCGTCGACCAGCCCCGCATGCCAGAGCGGCGGCTGCAAACCGGCGCCGAGGCCCGGGATCAGGCGCTCGGACCTGCAACCGCCAAAGACGACGCTGCCGACGGCGTCGACGGCAAAGACGCGGGTCGCGAGCTTACGGTCGCGCACGTGCTCGCAGCAGCCGCGGAGCGTGCCGCAGGTGCTCACCGCGATGAACAGGTAGTCGACCCGATCGTCGAGCGCGGCCGCCACCTCGCGCATCGTCGAGCGGTAGTGCTCTCGCGGATTCAGCAGGTTGGCGTACTGGTTGGGCCAGAAGGCATCCCCGATCTCGCGCACCAGCGCGGCGACGCGCTCGAGCCTGGCCGGGAGCAGCTCTCCCGTCTCGGGATCGGGCTGCAGCACCACCTCGATGTCGGCGCCATACGCACGGAGGATCGCGATGTTCTGTGCCGTCGTCTTGGCGTCGACCACGCAAATGAACTGCAGGCCGTGATAGCGGCAGGCCTGCGCCAGCCCGATGCCCATGTTGCCCGAGCTCGATTCCACGATGACCGTGTCCGGACCGATGGCGCCGGAAGCGAGCCCATCCTCGAGGATCGCGACCGCCGGCCGGTCCTTGATGCTGCCTCCCGGATTGAGCGCCTCGAGCTTGGCGAAGAGGTGAAAGCCGGCCGCGGGGAGATACTGCCGCAGACGGACGAGTGGAGTGCGGCCGATCGTGGCGAGGATGCCGTCCGCGATCCTGGTGGAGCGCGGCGCGAGCTCGAGATCGCCCAGCCGCCCCTCCAACCCGGAGACCGGCATCAGAGGAGGTCTTCCGGGATCTCGAAAGCGAGGGTGGCCGTGCAGAACTCCCGCCAATCGGGCGTCACCGCGTCGAAGATCGATTCCTCGCCGTGCCACATCGAACGAGTCACCGTGAGGTCCTGGTGGAGGTAGACGATGTCGTCGGCGACCAGCGGCGCGGCAACGAGCGGGGCCTCGGGTTGACGGCCGCCGTTGGCCGAGCTGCTCTCCTGCTTGGCGTCGCCGCCGGCCTCGGACCAGCCGGGGAAGCCGCGGAGGTCCCTCAAATAGAAGGCTTTGCAGTAGGACCGGGTGAGCCGCGGATCCAGCCAGATGCCGGCGGTCTGCTCGGCCGCGGTCAAGGCCGCGGCCACCTCTTTACGGCCGGCCGCCTTGGCGATCATCAGCGGCGTGCGGTTGTCGCGCCCCGTCAGGGTGATGTCGGCGCCGCGGTCGAGCAGCAATCGCAGCATGGGGACGTCGCCCCGGCCGGCCGCCCAGTTGAGCGGCGTCCAGCCCTGGTCGTCCCGCTGGTTGACGGCACCGCCCGCGGCGAGGAGCCGAGTCAGCGCTTCGACGTCGCCGCTCTTGGCAGCGTCGATCACATCGTTCACGTTTTCGTCGCTCATTCGTCTGCACTCCCAGCCAGCCGCCCGGCTCCGTGCCGGCCGTGTGGTGTAGCGAACCCGCGACGATTTTCCGGCTAGCTTCGTAGCAACGGGTGCTACTTCTGCGGTGTCACTGCGCCCACGATCTCGAGGTGAACCCTACCGCGCTCACTCACCCAACTCACCTCGCGTGTGCGTTCTTGGAGGTTTTGAATCTTCCAAGAACTGCATGTTACCGCAGATTCGTAGTCATCGTCAAGTGAAAATATTGCTACCGCGAATAATTTACCACCCCTGGTGAAGCTAAGATCGACGCAACGGCTTTAGACTAAGGCATATACCCTGCCTCACGCGAGGATTTTTTACATACCCTTCCCCTCGAGGTCAGTTTGTTAACATTTTTCACAAAAAAAAGAGCGTATGCTTCGAGTGCAGCAGCAAGGCTCCTCACCTTGTCGATCGGGCGCCGCCGGTCCGTAGCCGGCGATCGCCGCGGGAGAAATTATGCGCAGTTCCTGGTGCTCGGTGCTCCTGACGCTGGCGCTGGCCGGGACGCTTGGCGGCGGCGCGGCCGTCGCCGGACCGGAGCGGAATCCCTGGCGGCTGCCGATTGCGACCAGGACGCTCGCCAACGGCCTGACGGTGATCGTCTCCGAGGACCACTCGGTCACCACCTTCGGGCTCTGCACCGCCTATCGCATCGGTTTCCGCTCCGAGCCCAAGGGCCACGCCGGCTTCGCCCACCTCTTCGAGCACATGATGTTCCAGGGTACGCCCAGGGCGCCGAAGGGGGTTCTCAACCGCGTCGTCGAGGCCGGCGGCGGCAAGCTGGCCGGCGCGACCAACTGGGACCACACGATCTACACCGCGGCCGCACCCGTTTCGGCTCTCGACGCCGTGTTGTGGCTCGAGTCCGACCGGATGAGGACGCTCGATTTTTCCGCGAAGGGCTTCGAGAACCAGAAGGACGTCGTCAAGGAGGAGATCCGTGCCAACGTGATCAATCAACCTTACGGCCTCTTCTACTGGACCGACCTGGGCAGCCGCGCCTTCGGCAAGTGGGAGAACAACCACGACGGCTACGGATCGTTCGCCGACCTCGACGCCGCCACCTTGGCGGACGTCGAGTCCTTCTTCGAGGCTTACTACGGTCCGAACAGCGCGGTCATCGCCGTGGTCGGCGACGTGACGCCCGACGAGGTCTTTGCCAAGGTCGAGAAGTACTTCGGGGACATCCCGCCGCGCCCCAGGCCGTTGCCGCCCGACACCAGCGAGGGACCGAACACCGCCGAACGGACGCTGGTCGAGACCGATCCCTTGGCGCGCATACCGGCCTTGGCCGTCGGCTGGAAGCTGCCGGCGAGCAGCCTGCTCGATCACGTCCCGGCAGCGCTCCTTGCCAACCTCCTGCTCAGCGGCGAGGCGGCGCGCCTGCCCCAGCGCCTGGTGAAGGACAGGAAGCTCATGCTCAACGTCCAGGGCGGGCTGAACTGGCCGCTGGGGGATCCCTGGACCTACACCGGTCCGGCGTTGCTGACCGTCAATGGCATGTACAAGCCTCCCGCCAGCGCCGAGAGTGTCATCGCCGCGATCGACGAGATCGTCGAGGACATCTCCCGGCACGGCGTGCCGGACGCGGAGCTCACCCGCACTAAAACGAAGATGGAGTCGGATCTGTACTCCACTCTGGAGCTCCCCGTCGACCGCGCCGCCATGCTCGCGTCGCTGCAGCTGCTCACCGGCAACGCGGGGGTCCTCACGGATCTGCTGGCGGCGATCGCCGCGGTCACCTCGGCGGACCTCCAGAGAGTCGCCGCCACCTATCTGACCGCCGCCAATCGCACCGTCGTTGACCGCCGGCCGGTCTCCTCTGGCCAGCCGGCGGCGAAAGGCAAGGGCAACGCGCCATGAAGAAACGGAGTCTCGTCCTCGTCGCTCTGTTCGGGGTGCTGTTCGCAACCGGCCTCCGGGCCGCGGATGAACCGCCGTTCCCCAAGGAGCTGCCTGCGTTTGGGCTCGACCGGCCCCTGCCGGTCCCCCCGGTAGTTCAGCTGAAGACGGCGGAAGGGCTGACCGTCTGGATCGTGGCACGCGCGGGCTTCCCCAAGGTCACCGCCATGCTCACCGTTCGCGGCGGCAGCGCCGCCGACCCGAAGGACTTCCCCGACCTCTCGGACCTGCTGGTCGCGACGGTGAAGGACGGCACGCCGATGCGTTCGGCCACGCAGATCGCCGAGGAGATCCAGGCGGTCGGCGGCGAGATCTCGACGGCCACGCACGTCGATGCGCTCTTCGTCACCGTCGGCGGTCTGGCCTGGGGCTCAGACCGGCTGTTGACGGTCCTCGCGGACATCGCGCGCCACGCCTCCTTCCCCGCCGGCGAGGTCAAGCTCGCCAAGTCGAACGCGCTCGAGGACTTGCAGTCACAACTCTCGAAGCCGGAATTCCTGGCCGCCAGGGCCTTTGCGGCGGCCCTCTATGGCGATCATCCGTATCGCGCGGTGATGCCCACTCCCGAGTCGATCACCGCCGCCACCCCCGAGCTCTTGCGGCAGGAATTCCAGCGGCGCTTCCGTCCCGAGCGCGCCCTGCTGATCGTGATCGGCGACTTGGACCCCGCCGCTACGGTCAAGACCGTGACCGCCGCGTTCGGCGGCTGGACGGTGACGGGAGAGGCCGCGCCCGATGCGCCGCCAGGGCCCGCCTCCACCGCGCATTCGATCTATCTCGTCGATCGCCCCGATTCCGTGCAGTCGCTGGTGGTCGTGGGCGGGCTGGGCCCGAAGGTGGGCGACCCGGACTACTACTCGCTGCTGGTCGCGAACATGATCTTCGGCGGCTCGCCCGGCAGCCGGCTCACCAGGAACATCCGCGAGGACAAAGGCTACACCTACTCGCCCGAGTCGATGGTCACCCCGCGCCAGGCCAGCGGGCGCTGGCGGGTCCGCGCCTTCGTCCGCAACGAGGTCACGGCGGCCACCCTCAACGAGATCCGCTACGAGCTGGACCGTCTGGGCACGACGCGAGCCACCGACCTTGAACTCAGCACCGCCAAGCGCTACCTCTCCGGCTCGTACCTGTTGGACAACCAGCAGCAGTCCGCGCTGGGCACCGCCCTGGCCATGGGCTGGATCAATGGGCGCACGCCCGAAGCGCTCGCCGAGTTCGTTTCCAAGGTGAGCGCCGTCACCCTTACCGACGTGGAGCGCGCCGCCAGGACGTTCTTCGCCTTCCGCGAGCAGCTCGTCCTCGTCGTCGGCGACGGCGCGCAGGTGAGGCCGGTGCTCGAGCAGTTCGGACCGGTCACCGACCTGAAGCCGTAGACCTCATCGACGCTCGCCACACTGCAGAGAGCTTGCTTGACCGCCAGGTCTCCGCCGGGCGAGGGTGGTCTCCCTCCGCCAGGAGCCTCGCAGGTGCTCGATCAGCACCAGGGCCCCCGCCCGCCGCCCCACCACCGCGAGCACCCGCAGGCGCGTCTCCGGGTCGAGCGCCGCCAGGCTCTCGTCGAGCACCACGAGATCGGCCTTCTGGAGCAGGGCCCGCGCCAGGCACACCCGGCTCGCCTCGCCGTCCGAGAGCTGCCAGCCAGCCTCGCCGATGCGCTCCCCGAGACCACCAGGGAGCCTGTCGAGCAGCTCACCGAGGCCGAGCTCACGGCACAGCGCCTCGGCCTCGACAACGTCACCGTTCGTGGGCGGCCAGCCGCGGCCGGCCAGTAGGTTGAAGGCCAGGGTGTCGGCGAAGAGATGGTTGTCGTGGAGCTGCGGCACCGCTACCACCCGGCGGCGCCAGCCCTCTCTCCCCACGGTCGCGAGGTCCAAGCCCCACAGTAGTAGCAGACCCGAGTCAGCACGGCGCTGCCCCGCGAGGGCCGCGGCGAAGGTGCTCTTGCCCGCGCCCGACGGGCCGTCGAGGACCAGCCGCTCCCCGGACCGGACTTCGACGCTCACCCCGACAAGCACCGATCGCTGGCCGCCCGCAAGCCGGCATTCGAGGCCCCGCGCCTCGAGCAGCCGCGGCGCGGCGGCCAGCGATCTCTCCACACCCGACCCACCGCTCCCAAAGCTGCTCGCACACCTCCAGGCACCACCCGAACAGCCGCCCAGGATCGGCCACACCTGAGCAGTCGCCGCGAGGCCACCCGAGACGTCGCGGACCGCAAATGCCAGCCGCCGCAGCCCAGCCTGGGCAAGCAGCAATCCCCCCAGCGAGGCCGCGAGGCGGCCAGGCGTCGCCGCCGTCCCTCCGCCAGCCGGCGCCAGGGCACCAAGCCCCGCCAGGAGCCAGGCGCGCGGCAGTCCGGTACGCAGCCAGGTCTCCCGCCTGCCGAGTCGCGCGGCGAGCGCGTGATGCCCGGCAAGCGCGGCGTCCTCGTCGCCATCCCCTTCCGCGGTACCTTGCACGACGCGCGTGCGATGCCCGGCCACTGCCTCGACCATCCGGTCCGTCAGCGCCAGCCGCGCAGCCGCGCAGTCCCGGCATCCCCGCAGGTGAGTCGCGGCCAGGACCGCCACCCCTGCCACCGCCAACGCCAGCAGCGCACAATGCGCCACCGCGGCGGCACCGTGCGCGAGCACGCCCGTCGCGGCCGCCAGCTCCGCCGCCGCCACCAGCGCCGCCGGCCCGGCGCGCAGCGACAGCCGCTCGACGGCTTCGGTGGCCAGCACTCGTCCCAGCAGACGACCGGTGCCCTCGCCGCGCAGCCGGTCGGGCGCCAGCTCGACGAATGCCGCGAAGAGCCGTCTCCTCAAGGACAGCGCCACCCGCTGCCCCAGCGCCGCCACCGCCGCCAGCTCGGCGCCCTGCGCCGCCCCCTGGGTCGCGAGCAGCAGCGCCCACGCCCACAGCCAGCCCCGTGCGAGGCCGCCGTCGAGCACCCCGCGCCCGAGCAGGTACCAGCTCGCGAGCGCCACGATCTGCCACGCCGCGACGGCCAGCAGCCAGGCCGCGGCCAGCGGCACCGCACGCGCCTCGCGCAGCTGCCTCGCGATCGGCTGGTCGCCGGCAACGGTCAGGACGTGAGCTTCCAGCCCTGGCCCTCCGGCCAGCTGCGCCGCGAGCAAAGCCTCGCGCGCCCGCCGCTGGCGGCCCGGTCTCAGCTCAAGCGTTCCCAGCAGATCGTCGACCCTGGCCGCCTGGCGCTCTCCGGCGGCCCACACCAGCGCTGCCGCCAGCCGGGAGGTGCCGACGCGCCTGCGTTGTCCATTCGGAGTCAGCGCCACCATCCGGCGACCGCGGCGCCGCAGCAAGACCAGGTACCCGGCATCGGGCTCGCCGAGCCGCAGCACCGCCGGACCGAGGCTCGGCAGCGCCCGTTCCAGCTGCGGCCACGGCACCTCGACGTCGTCCATCTCCAGCCCCACAACGTCACCAGCACCTTCATATGCAGCCGGGCGACCGAGCTCGCCTCCCCGACCACCGCCCTCGCTACCTGCCATCCTGACCGCCGCCGCCGCCGCTGCCGCAGCAATCGCCGCATCGAGACCATCCACGGGCCAGAGCAGCCCTGCGAGTTCCCGCAAGCCGCTCATCCACTCCGCTCCCTCTCGCCAGTCGCCGTTTCCGCCAAGCCTCCATCTTCCTTCCCGCCCACCCCACCCTCCCCACCCTCGCCCGGCCTCGCCCGCGGCCGCCGCTCCGTGCCCATCGGTGGTTCCCCGGCCGGCGCCCACTCTCGCAGGCGGCCACCCTCGAGATGGAGGTGCCGCCAGCCGCCACCCGCCAGCGCCGCCGCGACCCGCACCTCCGCCTCGAGCATGGCCCGGTAACGCGAGCCCAGCCGCGCGGCCAGCGCTCCCGGCGGCCCGTCCTCCACGAGGCGCCCGTGCTCGAGGACGATCACGCGGTCGAAGCCTGCCGCTTCTTCCGGCGAGTGGGTGACGCACAGCAGCGTCGCGCACCGCCACCGCGTGCGCGCCTCCCCGAGCAACTCACGGCGCAGGTCGGCGGCCAGGCCGCGAAACGGTTCGTCGAGCAAGGCCAGGCGCACGCCCGGGCGCGACAGGGCGCGAGCGAAGCGCAGGCGCTGGGCTTCGCCGCCCGAGAGCCGCCCGCCGTTCTCGCCCAGCGGCTCCTGCAGGCCGTGCTCGAGCCTGCCCACCAGCTCGAGCAGCCGCGCCGCCCGCAGCGCCTCCGCGGGAGCGATGCCCGCCGCATCGCAAGCGGTCACGCCTCTCTGGCCGAGGTCCGCCCCGTCCCGAACGCCCGCGCCGAGGTTGGCGAGCAAGGAGCCGCGCCACAGCGCCACCTCGGGAGCGGCCCACGCCACGGCGCGCCGCACCTCGCGGAGAACTGCCGCATCGAGCTCCCGCCCGTCGGCCCGCAGGCAGCCGGCCATCGGCCGATGCCAGCCAAGCACCGTACCCAGGAGCGTCGACTTGCCCGCTCCCGAAGCTCCCAGGACCGCCACGTGCTGGCCGCCCGGGATCGCGAGATCGACCGCCCGCAGCAGCGGGCGTCCGTCGCTCTCGACGCTGCAGCGCTCCCAGCCGATCGCCATCCCGCCGGACGCCAAACGCACAATACCCGAGGCCGGCCGCACCGTTTCCCGCGTTCCCGACCCACCCTCCGCCAGGGCCTCCCCGCACGCGATCTCCTCTTCCGCGGCGAGAGGCTCCTCGATGCGGCGCCGCAGGCTGCGGTCGAGTGGCAGGCTCCTGCCCGCCAGCAACGCCAAGCGCTGGCCGGCGCCGGCCAGCTGGAAGGCCCACAGCGCCAGCACCATCGTCTGCGGATCGAAACCGTGACGGCGGACGTGGCCGAGCACCAGGCCGGCCGCGGCGAGCGACAGCAGCCCTTGCGCTCCGGTCTCGAGCCAAGCGCCGGCCGCCTCGGCCTCGCGCCGGGCGCGCAGCCAGCCCGCGAGCAGCTCCTCGTGCCGCCGCCTGAGAGCGGTCGCCGCACCGTGTGCCCGCACTGCCGCCAAGCCGCGCAGCACGTCGAGGTACAGCGCCCCCAGCGCCGCGCCGTGGGCGCTCGCGCGCCGGCTCCGCTCCTCGCAGCGCGGCAGCAGCGCGAGCGGCACGAGGAGAGCGCCGGCTCCCGCGGCGGCGCCGCCCGCCGCCAGCCCGGGGTCGAGCCAGGCGATGCCCGCCGCAGCCAGCACGACGTCCAGACCGGCGCCCAGCGCTGCGGCGGCGAGCTCCGGGCCGCGCCGCAGCTCGCCGATGCGGTGCGCCCGCTCGGCGAGATCTCCCAGCAGCCGGGTCCGCAGGTAGCGGTCGGGCAGCCGCGGTAGCTTCGCCGCCAAGCGCAGGCGCAACCCCGTCTCGCGCCGGCGCCCCAGCGATTGCGCGGCGCTGGCGGCGGTCACCTCGCAGAGCAGCACCGCCGTCCCCAGCGCCAGCAGCGCCGCGAGCACGCCCGCTCGCATCGTCCGCGACGCCGCGGCCGGCAGGATCTCCAGCGCGGCCACCAGCAGCGCCGCCTCGGCGAACCGGCCCACCGCCGCACCCGCGCCGGCGAGCACCAGGGTCGCCCCTGTCCGCACCGCGGCCCGCACCCCCGGCAACCTCTCAGCGGGGCCGATCGGCGCCGCTTCCGACGCGCGCAGCTCGCTGGACCGCTCCCCCGGCTCCCTGTCGGCACGCCCGAACGGTGGTGCTTCCGACCCGCGCAGCCCCTTGGACCGCTTCCCCCGCTCCTCGTCCGCCCGGCCGACCGGAGCCGCCCCCCGCGCCCCGGCCCGCGGCGACCCGCCTTTGCCCGCCGGCGGCCCGGCTCCTCCCGCACCGGCAAGCCGCCCGCGGACGCGCACCAGCACCGCGCCTTCGCACACCACGCGCTCGCCGCCGCCGGCGTCCGCCGGTGCCTGTCGCACCGTCCAGCAGTCCGCCGGCACCACCGCCCCACCCACCCCCGCCGCCGGCGGTGCCAGCGCGTCGTCGAGCACCGCCCGCAGCAGCCGGCCCGCCCCGGCGCCCCGCCGCACCGCCCCGGCGGCCACCAACTGCCGGGTGAAGCGCACCGCCGCGTCCATCGCCGCGAGCCGCCTCCAGCCGCCGGCGCCAGCCGCCGACTCGATCAGCACCCGCCCTTCCACGCCGTCGATCCCCATAGCCGCCAACCTCGCCGCCAGCACCCGCAACGCCCCGTCGCTCGCCGCCCACGCCCGCCAGGCCGCGGCCGGCACCAGCGCCCGATGGCGGAAGGTCTCGCGCTCGACCGTCACCACCGTCGGCCAGCGCCGGCCCGCCGCGGGATCCATCACCTGCACGCGCCCGCCATGGCGGCGCCAGACGGCGACGAAGTGCGCCGCGCCACCCGGCCGCGCGACCACCAGGACGCAGGGCAGGCACGCCGCCGCCGCCAGCGTCGGATACTCCACCGGCACCAGGACCTGCTCTGCCTCCAATCCCTCCTCGAGCGCCACCTCCTCCAACGCGTCGATGGAGGTGCCGTCGCGGCCCGTACGGCAGGCCTCGCGCAGCCGCTCGAAAGGCACGTCCAAGCCGAAGCCGCCGAGCAGTGAGGCCAGGGCTGCCGGCCCGCAGTCCAGGGCCGAAGCCTGCAGCACCTCCGGCGCCAGCAGCCGCCGCCGCGGTCCGCGGTGCCGCTCGCTCAGGA
>Ga0307474_10003586_pt1 | contig 11184 bp, 12 predicted proteins | sample atmos_gasesECM1C_2_FD_203312 | JGI IMG/M metagenome (GOLD analysis project Ga0307474, IMG submission 203312) | Hardwood forest soil microbial communities from Morgan-Monroe State Forest, Indiana, United States - atmos_gasesECM1C_05 | ecosystem: Environmental > Terrestrial > Soil > Temperate... | reverse complement strand
CCATCGCCGAAGGCATCGCAGCCTCGAGGGCGCCGATGGCCATAACCCACACAGGCTGCCGCGCGCTGGTCGATTTGCCGCGCAATACTCGCGATTCCGAATTGAGGGCCCTGGCGGAGCGCGGCGGCGTCGCCGGCATATATTTCATGCCCTTTCTGCGGGAATCCGGGCAGCCGCATGCCGAAGACCTGATCCGCCACATCGAGCACGCCGTGAATGTGTGCGGAGAGGATCACGTCGGTTTGGGCACTGACGGATCGATTTCCGGGGTCCCGCTGACGGACGCCTATCGCGCCGCTTTTCGAAAAAACGTGGAGGCACGCCAGAGGGCCGGTTATGGCGCCCCGGGAGAGAGCGCAGATGTGTTGACCATCGTGCCGGAATACAACGATCCGCTCCGCTTTGATCGATTGGCGAATGACCTGGCGCATCGCGGCTGGGCCGAGGGCCGCATCGACAAATTGCTGGGCGCGAACTTCGCGCGCCTGTTTGCCGAAGTTTGGGATGCGCCTTAGAATCCCGAACCCTTCTTTGCAAAGGATTCAAGCGATGCACGATGCCAAAGTTGCCTATATTGCGGCAGCGCTGCTGTTTGCATCTCTCCACTCGTCCGCTGCCGACAAAAAGCCGGCGCCGGCACCGACCAAACCGGTGGTCGAGACGCTGTTTGGCAGAAAGATCACCGACAACTATCGGTATATGGAGGCGCTCGATCCGTCCACGATTGCCTGGATGAAATCGGAGGGTGCCTATACCCGCTCACTGCTCGACGGCATCAAACCGCTCGCACAGCTGAAAGCCGACGTTGCAAAATTCTCCGCGACCTTTGGACTGATCCAGGGCTATGTGCATTTCGGCACGAGGGGATTCTACGAGGAGCGTGCGCCCGGTTCGGACAACTTCGACTTGATGGTGTCCGACGGCGCGGGCGTCCGCAAGATCGTTGACGTCGCCGCATTGCGCGCCGCCAACGGTGGCAAGCCCATCGCAATCAATTTTTTTCTGGCGTCGCCCGACGGCGACAAGATAGCGGTCGGAATTTCCGAGGGAGGCTCGGAAGACGCGTCGATCACCGTGTATGACGCGGCAAGCGGCGCCAAGATCGGCGGACCGATCGACCGCGCGCAATTTGGCGCGACCTCATGGAGCGATGATTCCAAGCTGTTGTACTTCATTCGCCTGCAGAAGACTGGCGCGAACGCGCCCGCGACCGACAAGTACCTGAATGCCACGGCCGATGCCTGGGACTTGAAGTCCGAACCCGTGGCGATTCTGGGTGCGTCGCTCGGTCGGGGCCCCCCGCTCACGCCGGTCGAGGCGCCCGCAATCGCCATCAGTGTCGGTGCGCCCATGGCAGCGGCGCTCTCGATCAACGGCGTCCAGAATGAACTCGCCATGTGGCTGGCTCCCGCCGCGCGGGTGAGGGACCCAAAGGTCACATGGACCAAATTCATTGCGCGCGAAGACGCGGTCACGAGCTTCGACATGCGCGGGCCGGAAATTTTTCTGTTGTCGCACAAGGATGCGCCGACGTTCAAAGTCCTGGCGCTGCGTGCGGGCCAGCCTCTGGCCTCGGCATCGATTCTGCTGCCGGCGCAAGCCGATCGCGTGATCGAATCAATCCATGCGGCAGCCGATGCTCTCTACGTGCTTGCGCGCCATGGCGCCTATTCTCAATTGCTGCGCATTCCTTCCGGGTCGAAGTCCATCGAGGAGGTGGCGTTGCCTTACCGCGGCCACATCGACGAAGCTTTCACGGATCCGCGCACGCCGGGTGTCGCGCTCGATCTGTCGGGCTACATCACACCTTCCACCGAGTTCGTTTACAACCCCGCGAATAAAGCTTTCGGTGAATTGAAGGTCGGTACACAAGGCGCGTGGGTGGCATCCGACTATGTGCTGAGCGATTTGCAGGCAAAGGCCGCGGACGGCACCTTGGTGCCGCTGTCGCTGGTTCAACCGAAGAGCGCCAAGGGTGCGCAAATCACCATCATCGAGGCGTACGGCTCTTATGGCATTTCTGAACTCGCCGATTTCAGCGTGCGCCGCGCGGCCGCGATGCGCAAGGGCATCTCATATGGAGTGTGTCATGTGCGCGGTGGCGGCGAGCTGGGCGAGCAGTGGCGCCTTGGCGGCAAGGATGCGAGTAAACACAACACCTGGGGTGACCTGATTGCGTGCAGTGAATACCTAATCGCGCGCGGTGTCACGACTCCGGCGAAACTGTTCATACTCGGAGGCTCGGCGGGCGGCATCACCATGGGGCGCTCCATGACGGAGCGGCCGGATCTGTTCGCGGGCGTGCTCGATCTCGTCCCCGCGGCAAACACCTTGCGTGCGGAATTCACCGCCGGTGGACCCGCCAATATTCCAGAATTCGGCTCAATCACCACCGCAGAAGGTGTTTCCAATCTTTACGAGATGGATACCATTCAGCACGTCAAGACGGGGACGCAGTATCCAGCGGTGATGATCACCACGGGACTCAACGATCCGCGCGTAGCACCCTGGGAGCCCGCCAAGTTGGCCGCCGCGCTTCAGGCATCCAGCACGACGAAACCGGTGTTGTTGCGCATCGATGAAGAGGCGGGGCACGGGATCGGCTCGACCAAGACGCAGGGCGATGAATTGCAGGCGGACATCATCGCGTTCGTGTTCTGGCGCGCAGGTCTGCCCGAATGGCAACCGGCACAATGAATGCGAGTTGGGTGCAAAAGCCTCAGCTGATTGCGTACACGTTACCGTCGGTGCTGCCAAAATAAATCATGTCTCGCTCGATAACGGGCGAAGACAAGACGGCGCCGACGCTCAGCATTTTGTATACGCCGATGACCATGTCGTCGTAGAAGTTGTCGCCGAACGCCGCGGCGTAGTTGGGATCGCCGCCTTTTTGCGTCAGCGCTGCCGCGTTCTGGTTTGCCCCATCAGTGCTGAAGGTCCACGCCATGGCATGCTTGTCCAGATCGATCGCCATCAACGTTCCGGAGTTTGAACCGATATAGAGATTCCGGCCGGCGATCGCCGGCGAGGAGAACATCGGCCAGTGATGAAAACTCAGTGAATACTTGAGAGCACCGGTCTGCGCATCGACTGCGTGGAACAAGCCGGAATCCGAGGTCGCAAAGTAGAGCGTCCCGTCCTGTGCAATGGGCGTCGAAATGACCCAGGAGCCCTTGTTGGAAAAGGCCCATTTTTTGACGCCGCTGACCGCATCCAAAGCATACAAATTGGAGTCGCGGCAACCGAAGTACACCATGCCGCCGGCGATGGTCGCCGAAGATTGGATGCCGACCTGGTTGGCGATTTTCTGATCCTCGCCGGTCTTGAAGCGCCAGCGCTCCTGTCCCGACTTGGCGTCTATCGCATAGAAATAGGAATCCCAACTGCCGATGTAAACGACACCGCTCGCGACCGCGGGTGATGCATGCACGACGTTGCCGGTGCGAAATTTCCAGCGCAAGGCACCGGTGGAAGCATCGAGCGCATAAATATTGCCATCGCCGCTGCCGACGTACACGGTATTCTCGACAATAGTGGGCGACGATAAATAGAAGTCGAACGGATCGGGCATCGATTCACCGGCGGGCTCCGAGGCGTGAAGATGCCGGCCCATAAAGCGCCGCTCGCCCTCGGAGGCAAATTTCCAGAGCTGCTCGCCGGATTTTGCATCAACCGCATATATGTTGCCATCGTAGCTAGCAACATATACGTGGCCGTTGTAGACCGCGGGAGATGAAGTGACACGGCTGCCAGTCTTGAATTTCCAGCGCTGCACACCGTCGGCAAGATTCACCGCGTACAAGTAGTGATCATTGCTGCCGAAGTAGGCGCTACCGTCGCTCACCGCCGGCGTGGAAATGACGGCGCCGCCGGTTTTGAATTTCCACTTGATCCCGTGCAGCAGCGGCACTCCAGACTGTGGGTAGATGCCGCTGTGCTGCGCGTCGCCTCGAAACGATGCGATGGGTTGCGAGAAAGCCGGGCCCGACAAGCAGGCGCAAAGCAGCGCGACGACATACTTCATGGGATCCCCGTGCACAAGATGAATCACGCCCCTCATCATACTCTGTGCCGATTTCTGGGCAATCTCGGCACTTAATGGAATTCTAGTTTGACGTGGCCCCCGGGAAACTATTGCCACGCGACGGATACACCGGGCAGCGCAACACACACACACATAAGGAGTCAACATGAATAGCTTCACCCTCACCGCTGTGGGCAACCTCGCCAAAGACCCGGAATACGCCGTCAAAGGCGATACGAGCTACGCGAGGTTCTGTCTTATCGGCAACGACTACGCAGGCAAAGACGAGCACGGCAATGTGCGCGAGATGGTTACCAGTCTTTGGTTCACGGCATTTGAGAGCCTGGGAGAAGCGATCGCGAAAAACGTCCGCAAAGGCGATCAACTCATTATCCAGGCGCAGGTTCGTGCCAACAACTGGACCGACCGGGACGGTGAGAAGCAGTACGACCATTCCTTCATCGTGCAGAATTTCCGCTTTGGTGCTCCCGGCCGGACGAAGCGCGAAGAGCTGGCCGCGCGCCGCGGCGAGAGCGAAATCGGCGCACTGGAGACGGAGATCTGACATGCAACTACTCCGGAGTGGCGGACCGGCTCACTTGGCGCTGGCTGCTTTGGTGGCGGTGATGATCTGCGCACCTGATCTCGCGCTGGCACAAGCTTCGCCTTTTCTGACTGGCGCGAGTTCCTTGCAGACGAACATTCTTGCGTGGCTGACGCCGGTGGCAATCATTCTCGTTATGGTGCTGGGCGGCATGGCCATGGCAAACCGACTTTCGTGGGGATGGTGTCTTGGCGCGATCTTGGGAATCGCCATCGGCTTCGGTGCACCGCAAATCGTTACCTGGGTACGCGGAATGTTCGGCGTCTAGGGAGAAAAATTTGAGCGAACGCAATCCAGGGCTCACCGCCGATCCGCTCTTCGTGGGGGCAACCCGTCCGCCGATGCGATGGGGCGTAACGTACTCGGCGCTGCTTTTCAACATGGTGTTTACGCTTGAAGCATTTCTGCTTACGAAGAATTTGCTGATATTGCTGCTCTGCACGCCCATTCACGGCGTATGCATGCTGTTGTGCGCCCGCGATGCACGTTTCTTCGATCTGGTGCTGTTGTGGGGGCGGACCCGGCTGCCCGCCTGGTTTGCGAATGTGCGGGTCTGGAAGGCGAGCAGCTACTGTCCGTTGGTGATCGACCTGCCGAATCGCCGTCGACGGCGCGGCAGGCAGAGCTAGACATGCCTGCTTCCGCCGCCCGCCCGCCCTACAGCACCCGCGATCGCTCTAACTCTTGGCTAGATTTCTTGTCAACGCAGCGGTACTGCTGACGTTGCACTCACAGGTTATTGTATATACAATAACTCATGGCAATCACCTTCGATCCGGCGAAGCGGGATGAAACTCTCGCCAAGCGTGGTCTGAATTTTAGGGACGCTGAGATTGTGTTTGCCGGAGTCACTTTGGATGTCGAGGATACTCGCAAGGACTACGGCGAGTCTCGAATGATCTGCTTTGGATTCTTGGGCGATCGAATGGTAGTGGTGGGATACGTAGTGCGCGGGTCCGATCGACACATTTTTAGTATGAGGAAGGCTAATGATCGTGAAAAAGCGCGCGTCGCGCCGCTCCTTGGGATCAAATCTCGCTCGAGTTGATGCGCATGTCATTAAGCGCAGCGAGTACGATGAGTTGCCGGAACTTACCGATGAGATGTTGAAGCGTGCAACTATCAACAAAGGTGGGCGGCCGCTTTCGGCAAACCCGCGCAAGTTGATCTCTTTACGTCTTCCCGCCGATGTCATCGCGCGGTGGAAGGCTACGGGTCCTGGTTGGCAGACGCGCATGGCCGAGCGGCTTAGCAAGGTACGCTAAGGAAATCTAACAATCGGTTCGAGCGATCGCTGCCGCCGCATCTTCGGTAAACCAAGGAGGGAGTCGATGATTGAAATAAAACAGCTTCGTTTTACGCCAGCGCAACCGCGCGTCGCTCAACCTCATCGTTATGTCCCACCCTTCGAGATCAGTGGAAACGCCTTGGGATTTCGAATCGACGCAGCGGGGACGAACCCGAGCGCAGCTACCCTAAGGAGCCCGGCGAGGACGCGATCGGATACGAGGCTGTGGGACGGCTGGAGCGCGAAGTGCGAGACCGGTTGGCAACTCGTTTTGAAGGCAGCCGTTGCGAACAGCGGGGCGCGAATTGAGACCGAGAGCTGGCTTGAACCGGCACAGTACTCGCCGATTGGTGGTCGCGGCGAGAGTCTGGCTCACATCGACGCGGACGGGAGCGCGCGTACGCGAATGCGGCCCGGCTCAACCACTGAAAAATGCCCCGGCCAATCGTCACGTCCGGTCAGAACGTCGGCGATGACCTTACCGACAACTGTCGGACCGAGTGCCGGCAGACGGAATAGTACGATACCGCAGCTCGCCGGCAAACTAGAGCTCCACGCGAGTTCGCCGAAATCCTTATCGAAAGTGAGCAGCACACGGGCAGCACACGGGCATCCCTTAAGCTGCGCGAAAGTACATCTTGATCGGCGATGCCCGGCGCATCCGTTCGAATCCACAGAACGTCGTGCCCCGCGGCACGAAGTGCAGTAACCGCGTCGCCAGGAGAGTTCTCATCCGCGAGGAATCGCATTGTCAGGTGATCGCGACGGGATATACCTTTTCAGACTGCAAAATCTCACTCGCGTATTGCAAGCAGGCGGAAATATCGTCGTGCATGATGCCGGGGTAATTCCGCAAGATGTCTGCTTCGGTCCATCCCTGACCTAATAACCCCACTATGAAATCCACCGACAGCCGGCTACCGCGGATAACCGGCTTTCCAGCCAGGACCGCTGCATCGAGAGTTATATGTTCTCTCCAGTTCATCGGATAAGCCTATCAGGGATTTAGCGTCAAAAGATTGGCAAGTTTGAATCCTGCGGACGAAGGGTAACTTGATGATTAGTCGTGCGGCGTTTCACGGGCTGTTCTATATTCGTTAATAGAATAAAAACAATATTAGGGCTGCTCGGCAATGGATCCAGACTCGGTCCGGCAAACGCGCTGATTGCCAAATCAGGAGCGCCTTTCCTTTTTGCGCGAATTCGCCATTTAATTGGATTCAATTTCGATGTGGCGTCTTCCAGACTGCCTGCCATGCGACAGACGAAAATTCGCGCACCGCGCAGCACAGCAGTCAAGAAGTAGTCATGAACACATTCAAAGTCTTAGCCGTCGGCCATCTCGCCATTCCAAACGAGGCCAGATCGTGCTGACACTCAAGCGCACATCCGCTCTGCAGCGCGAGATCACCGCGGCAGAGAGGATTCCTTATGTTGCTCATGTGGCGCCCTCGATTGTGCGGACCGCTGTCGGCGATTATGTGCAGGCATTTCGGCTCGGCGGCGCGAGCTTCGAGAGCAGCGATGACGATGAGCTCAACAACTGGCACGAGCGCCTGAACGTGCTGTGGCGGAATGTCGCTAGTCCGAACGTGGCTCTGTGGACCCACACCATCCGCCATCGCGCGGGAATCGAGGCCGTCGCGACGACGCTCGCGCAACCCCCTAACGCCTTTGCCGATGGCCTGCACCGCAAATATCACCATCGTCTTGCCAACGAAACGTTGATGCTCAATGAAGTGTATCTGGCGGTCGTGCATCGGCCAACATCCGGCATGGCGACGAATGTCGTCTCGAAAGCGCTGACGAGGTCGCAACGCGCCGGCTCGAAAATGGCGTTGATGGATGCGCTCGATGCGTGCGAAAAGTTATCGCAGACGCTGCTCGCGTCCCTGGCGCGGTACGACCCCGAGCCGCTCGGCGTCTATCGCTCGGGCGGCGTCCCGTGTTCCTCGCTGCTCGAGTACCTGGGATTGCTGGTCAATGGCGAGTGGCAACGCATGCCGCTGCCCGGAGGCCCGCTCAACGGAGCGCTGGCTACGTCGCGCCTGCTGTTCGGCACTGAGGCCATTGAGTATCGGCTGCCCTGTGGCACGCGCGTAGGCGGGATGCTCGGCATCAAGGAATATCCCACGCCCAGCGCGGTGGGCATGTACAACCGCCTGTTGTCCGTGCCATTTGCCTTCGTTGCGACGCAGTCCTTTGCATTTCTGGCCAAATCATCTGGCCAATCATTGCTGCAGCGTCAATTCAACCGCATGTCGAATGCTGGCGATTTCGCCGTCACGCAAGCAGCGCAGCTCAAAGACGCGCTGGACGCGCTCACCAGCAACGAATTTGTGATGGGCGAGCATCATTTCTCGTTGCAGGTGATCGCCGACGTCTCGGACAAGGACATGGATGTCGGCAGCGCTCGGCTCAAGGCCCTGAACGACGCCATCGCGCTGGCGCGAAGTTGTCTTGCCGATACGGGAATGCTGGTCGCGCGAGAAGACCTGGCATTGGAAGCCGCTTTTTGGGCTCAGCTGCCGGGAAATTTCCCCTTCAGGCCACGCAAGGCGCCGATCACGTCGCGAAATTTCGCCGCCATGGCGCCGTTTCACAACTATCCGATCGGCCGCGCACACGGCAATCACTGGGGAGATGCGCTCAGCATGTTTGTCACAAGTGCCCGCTCGCCCTATTACTTCTCGCTGCACGCCAGCGATCCGGTCGATCCTGCTGGCGGGAGTCGCAAAGACACTGGGCATACGTTGGTTTGCGGACCCACCGGTTCAGGAAAAACGGTATTCATCGGGTTCCTCGTTGCCATGCTCAGCCGGCAGGGCGTCACGCAGGTCGTCTTTGACAAAGATTGCGGTCTCGAGATTCTGGTGCGCGCGCTGGGAGGCGACTACCTGCCCCTTAAGAATGGAGTTCCCACCGGGTTTAATCCGCTGCAGCTGCCGATCACGCCCGCAAACATAGAATTTCTGAAAGCTTGGTTACGGGAGTTGGCGCGCGGAGAATCAAGCAGCGCGCACCCGGACGGCAACACGGTTCGACAGGTAGCCGATTTGGATCAGGCGTTGCGCGGCACGTTATCGCTCGAGCCGGCTGCACGGCGCCTGTCGCGGCTGGTGGAATTCCTCGATCCGACCGATCCCGAAGGACTGCATGCGAGGCTTGCGCGTTGGTGCGAATCGCATCGCGGCGACTACGCCTGGGTGTTCGATAACCCGTGCGATACCGTCGTGTCGCGGCTGTCGGGCGCGGCATTGATCGGCTTCGACGTGACGGAATTTCTCGATCACAGCCTAACCCGCGCACCCATCACCTTGTACTTGTTCAATTTGGTGCGTCAGCTTCTGGATGGGCGCAGATTCGCTTGTTGGATGGATGAGTTTTGGCGCCTGCTCGCCGACCCAGCCTTCGAGCACTTTGCCAAGGATGGTCCCAAGACTTGGCGGAAATTGAACGCGGTGATGTGCTTGGCGACACAAAGCCCCAGCGACGTGCTCGGCAGCCGGATCAGCCGCACATTGGTGGAGCAAACGCCGACCAAAGTCTTCTTTCCAAACGCTGACGCCGACGCGTCGGAGTACACACAGGGCTTCGGGCTCACGGAGCGTGAGTTCAAGTTGATCAAGGAGCAGCTCGAGCCCGGGTCACGTACGTTCTTGGTCAAGCAAGCGCATCACAGCGTCGTGTGCGAGCTGGACTTGAAGGGCTTCGATGCCGAACTGGCCGTGATTTCCGGACGCGCCCATCAAGTTCAGCGCATGCAGCGGATCATCTCCGCGAGGGGAGCCGATCCGAAGGCTTGGCTGCCGCAATTTCTGGCAGAACACACTCAATGAAAGGAGAAGGCTATGCGAGGTCTTAAGGTTCGAATGCTTGCCGCGTGCTTGATAGCTTCGCTCGCTGCCGCGCCTGCCGCCTGGTCGCAATGGGCGGTAGTCGACGCGCCGGCGATCGTCCAGCTCATCCAAGAAGTACAGACGACGGCGCAGCAGCTGCAGACCGCAAAAGATCAGCTGCTCCAGGCAAGACAGGCCTTGCAAACCATGACGGGCGATCGCGGCATGGAGCAACTGCTGAGCGGAACGGTGCGCAACTACCTCCCGTCTGAGTGGTCGCAAGTTACGAGTGCATTGCGGGGCTCTGGAAGCTACGGTGCGCTGTCGGCCGACGTGCAGAGCCTCATCGCCACCAACGCCGTGCTGTCGCCTCAGCGCCTGGCGACCCTGTCGCCCGGAGCGCAGCAACTCATCCAAAGTTCACGCCAATGGAGCGCCATGCAGCAGGCGCTGTCCCATCAGGCACTCTCCCATGCCAGCGACCGTTTTGCCTCGCTCCAGAATCTGATAGCCGCAATTTCGTCCGCCGCGGATCAGAAGGGTATCCTTGATTTGCAGGCGAGAATTAGCGCCGAGCTCGGCATGCTGCAAAATGAGCAAACCAAGCTGCAGATTCTCTATCAGTCGACTCAGGCGCAAGAGTCATCCCTGCGCCAGCAGGCCTGGGAACAGGTTATCGACGGGCATGGCCGCTTCGCCGGCCGCTTTCAGCCCGTTCCTTGAACGGCGATGGGATTTTTCGCAACATTCTGGTCGTGGCTGAATGGCCAACTTGCCTCTTACATCGGCGATAACACCGCACGTCTTGCGAGCGCGTTGGAACCCGCGGTGCTCACCTTGGCGACGATCTACGTGATGGCCTGGGGTTATCTGCATCTGACGGGCAAGATTACCGAGCCATTCGAAGCCGGCCTCAAGCGCATCGCCTTGATCGCGCTGATTCTGGGCGTGGGTCTGCGCCTTTGGCTCTACAACACAGTAATTGTCGATACGTTCTACAACGCGCCGGCCCAACTCGCCGCGGCGGTGGTGGGCGCCAGCGACCCGGTCGCAACCATCGATGCGATTTGGGACAGTGGCGGCACGGTCGCGGGAAGCCTTTGGGACAAAGCCGGGGGAGCTGCCAGCATGTTTTCGGGCGGTTTTGGCTTCTACCTGGCCGGCGCCGTCGTCTGGTGCTTGATCGGCGTGCTGTGCGTCTACGCGATGTTTCTCATCGCGCTGTCGAGCATCGCACTCGCGGTGCTGCTCGCCCTGGGACCGCTCTTCATCGCGCTGTTATTTTTCGATGCAACTCGCCGGTTCTTTATCGCGTGGATCGCGCACCTGGCCAATTACGGACTGATTACCGTGCTCACCGTGATGGTGGCAGCGCTGCTGCTGCGAATCGTCCAGTCTTATGCTGCGCAGACCGCCGCGCGAGGCGCGG
>Ga0307474_10003585_pt1 | contig 11186 bp, 16 predicted proteins | sample atmos_gasesECM1C_2_FD_203312 | JGI IMG/M metagenome (GOLD analysis project Ga0307474, IMG submission 203312) | Hardwood forest soil microbial communities from Morgan-Monroe State Forest, Indiana, United States - atmos_gasesECM1C_05 | ecosystem: Environmental > Terrestrial > Soil > Temperate... | reverse complement strand
GGGATAGTGCGCCATGCTATAGTGATGTGTATCGATGTGCACGCAGCGCGTTGTTTACCAGAAGGAGAAGGGCATGGCCTCTGGATTGCTCGCGGTTCTCGGTCTCTTCGTGTTATTTGCAGTAGGTATCTTGCTGATACCGAAGCCGAAGCCGCCGAAGAAACCGGACTACATCCACGAAGTGTACGACTTGCACCGCAGAGACTAGGGAAGCAGAGAGCCAGGTGTGTGCCTGGCTCTCTGCTTGGGGAAGAAGCACACAAAGAAGCCCAACGCTGCTACGTTGGGCTTCTTTGTGTGTGTAACACGATAACTCTGCACTTACTATAGCACCACCGTCAAGGCCAACGCAAAAAAACAGATCGGACGATGCCAGTCGCGCGCGTCAAGTGGGAAGCAGAAAGCCAGGTGAGTGGTTCACCTGGCTTTCTGCTTTGGAAATTCTTGCCAGAAAACAAGAAAGAATGACACGTGGGTTCCCGGCGCTCTGGCACCACCACACGCTCAGTCGCGATTTTATCGGATGGGCCTGCGCCAGGTTGGACATATCCAGGGACTATTCTAGCAGGCGTGTCGATGACTCGCACCTCAGCAAATCGGGGTGTCCATCGCGCTTGCTTGTGGTAAAACGCTCTCGTGCCAGCCCGTTCGCCTGCTATACTCTCCACAGAAGGGGCACGCAAGCACCTCCCTTGCACACGAACGGGCTGGCACGATGCACAGCAAGAAGGTGGTCCGAGGTGGCTCATGTGAGCGCGAGCGGTGTTGATGTACTGCTCTCATGGGTTTTCAGGATGACGACACACTTTTTGTGGTCTGAACACTTTTCCTTTTATCCTTACCTGAAAAACCCATTCCATGGATCTCTCCTTGCTTGCATCTGCTTGACGCCTCTTCTACCTGGCCCGGTTTGGCCTCGACGGGAGAATAATGGCCCTCCGTGATCGAGACCGCACCCGGTCAGTCTTTTTTACCTTTGCGGAGCAAGTTCTAGACCTTTTCGATACTTTCTCCGCGCTTCTTCTACTTTGTCTGCATCGCCGTTTGCCAGATACCAAATCATGCCGAAACACTCTTCTATTGCTTCGTACATATCGCCCCAATTTTCCAGGGAGTCAATGCCACGAAGCGCGCCGTTTTCCTCAACGATATGGTTATATGACCCTGCCACTGTTGGTATCCTTTCGTATTGGAAATTACCACGCAATATATTCCTGCGACGGATCACCGTCCGGTCGCCTGCGACCTGTTTGCGGGTTGCGGAACCATCCAACTGGTTCGCCTGTCCCGTCCCAGCGCTCAAACTCGCACACGGCGAGTTCTGGCGTCGCGTATCAGTAGGTATCATCGAAACTTGCTGGGAAGTATTTATTCCCGATGCACAGGCGCGCACGCCCGTAGGTCAAAGGGACCACAAAGAGTGTGCGCCCATCGGGAAGGACACGCTTGGCAATGTTGCCCTCCTCGTCTAAAGGGAAGCGGCTAAAGGGGGTGTATTTCTCCATCAGGCGTCCTCCTTTCCCATTCTCTGCGGCGCTCTCGCGCGGCCCTCCTCTGTTTTTCGATGATGACTGCGCGCATGCGCCTGACGTCCTCGCACGCGAACCAGAAGAGGATGGTCTCGGAGACCAGGACTGCCGCGCACGAGCAAACTGCCCAGAAGGGCGCGAAGAAGAAGACAAGAAGCGCGTTCATCGTCCCGGTGAGCGCCATGGCGTACACGAAGAGAGAGCGCTTGCGCTCGGCTTCCTTGAGCAGAAGCTGGTCTTCCTGTGAAATCATCGCTCCAAATCCTTAATCCGGTCGTTCGAGACGGCCAGCCGCTGACGGTACGCGAGCGCCATAGCGGGCGTCTTCCAGCCCGCCGCCTCCATCCCATCCGCTAACGAGTTCTCCGGGTCTCCGAATACCTCGTTGGCGAAGAAGTGCCTGCCGTCGTGCATCGACACGTGTTCGATGCCCAGGTGCTCCTCCACGATTTTCGCGATACGCGCTGAGATCACGCGCGGCGCGATCGCCCGCTCCTGTGGGTCTTCACCGTGACGGCGCGGCTTGAAGCTGGCGAAGAGCGGGATTTGCTCGGTCAAGGTCGTCTCGGCGACGCGGTCTGCGATAACCTGCGCCACGCAGACCATCGTCTTCTCGTTCAACCTGATCCGCTGGTTGTAGAGGTGCGTTTTGGGCCGGTCGAACAGGAGCAAGTTTTTGCCCATGTCGAAGCTCTCGATGGTCAGCGCGCAGACCTCTGAAATGCGCAGTGCGTGGAACCACGCCAGGCGGATGAGCAAACTATCGCGGCACGCCTGCGCCGTCTCTCCCCCGATCTTTTCGAGCAGGAGCGTGACCTGCGCGCGAGTCAGGTAAACCGGCTCGGCCTTCTTCGCATCGGGCCTGCGCGTGGCGACGCCGCGCTCTTTCCTGTTCTTGTCGATCGTGCGGAACTTATCCCGCCGCAGACTCTTGATGGTCAGCGTCTGCGCGTAGGTCTCCGGGTCGAGGATCTCCGCCTCCAGCAGCAAGCGACAGTACGCTTTAATCGTACTGAAGCGCGTATTGACCGACCCGAGCGAGTACCCTTCCTCTTGCTGCCAGATGAGGTACTCGCGGAGCAGCATGCCGTCGGGCGCGACCATGCGCCACGCTTCCAGGTTTCGCGCCAGAATAAGCGCGTCTATTTTAATGCGGCGTGAGACCCACAAGAAGTGGCAGAAAACAGCAATGTCCGAGAGGTGGCGGCGGCGCGTTTCCGCTGTCAGATCCCGCTCGTACGCGCGAAAAACGGTATCGGCAAGCGAGGGCAACACGCGCACTTCTGCGTCGAGTGTTGCGTCTTCTAAGCTCTGCGGTGTCGCAACCACCAGGCTCTTCTCTTTGTCCATGACAGTCATCCTTTCTTCACCAGGAGCGTTCACAACGTTCCTGGCTTGCTTCGTAGTCTTGCGTGGCTTCGAGCACCTGATTGCGCATGGCCTGACCCAGCTCGCGCAGCAGGCTCTCGATCTGCGCCTGGGGGTAGTCCTCGCGCGGCTTCTCGAATACCTCCAGGATAAACGCGCGGGCGGTTTCCGTCACGTCGCCCCTCGCCAGGAAGTTGAGGCCCGTGAAGCAGTCGAGCAGGTGCTCCAGCTCAGTTGCCGCTGTCGTGATGACAAATGGTTCGTACTTGATAGCAGAGAGCGTCATGGAGAGTAACTCGTGGAAGAGGCCGCGCACCTGGGCACCGACCAGGACCAGGAAGGCATCGATCGCTTTCTTCTGTTCCTCGAAGTATTCCTCAGCCCGCGCATTTTGCGCCAGGTCTGGCGTATTCGTGACCGCCATCGGATAGCTCGCCGTGCCTGTGGTGTAGGTGTAAGAAATGTTTGGGACCAGGTAGTTTGGGATGAGACCGGCTTCAGCGAACTTCACAGCGAGTTCGTTGACGGCCTCGCTCTTCTTTGACTTCTCCATGGGTGCTCTCTTCTTTCTCTGGTTCCTCACTGTCGCTGCTGTTCGCGCTCCAGGCGCGCTCGACGTCTGTTTCTGAATTTGCGGTGTTTTTCAGCCGTCTCAACGACCTTGCGTCGTGTCCTGGCCCAGCGGTCCTCTTTCACAAAAGAGTAAGGCCACTCGCCGTAGTTGCTTTCCTCTAGTCTCTCTGGCAGCTTCACCATCTTCTCAATCCTTCTGACGTCCGGGTCATCCCAGTAGCGGTCCTCGATATGTGCGGCCTCGTAGGCGCGCAGGGTGTTGAAGTGTCCGCTGATGGCGCGCTCTGGTTTTAGATGGCCTTCTGTCTCAGTCCACCATCCGTACTTTGTCCACCTATCCTGGTTCCGGGTGCTCGGGTGTTCCCAGTGCAAGTGCATGTGACATTCCTCCGTTCAAGCGCGTATCCGGCGCTCTACGGGGGATGTCCGTCAGGCTGTTCTCTTACGATGGCAGCGTCCTCCTCCAATTCGGGCGTGCTCCCTGGCTCCGCAGTTCTTTGAGGATGCAGTTCAAAAGCCAGGCGCAGTCGATCAGCAAGCCAACGATCACACCCAGAAGCGTGAACAACAGGACGGTATCAGGCATTAGACGATCCTCGCTTTGTTCAAGCTACGCAACCAGGCATCGACCGAGTCTCCGGTTGTTGGCCCCTCTGGCTCGCTCGGTTCGGGGCCATCATCGCCGCCGCCTTTGTGATAGTCATCCATCGAGGCGATAGCTAGTAAAGTAAACCCGAAGAAGAAGGAGAGGACCCCATCGTCCAAGAACCCGACTTCATATCGCGCAATGCCCCACACAACGAGTGCCGCTCCCGCCGAACCGAGCGCGACACAGAGCGCGAAAAACCAGCGGTACGCCTTGCCGTGAAGTCTGATTAGGTACGGCGTTAAGAAAAAGAGACCGAGAAGCCAGGGGAAGAGCGCAAACACAACGCGGTAAATGTTATGCCACAGCAAGACTTGCCTGACCTTCGCGCTCCCAAACAAACGCTGCACGAGCGGGAACGCGATCGATGCCAGCATGTAGAAGGCGGCGATATCGATCAGCAGTCCTCCTGTCAATCTGTCCCATAGGGTCATCGCGGTCATCCTTCCTTCGTGTGCTCTCTTCTCTGTTCGAGCAGCGCGTCGCATGCTCTTGCTCGCTCTTCGGGATCTGTGATCGAAGCGGCAATCCGAAGAGCCTGGGCGAGGCGCACTTCCCGGTCCCAGTTGTCGATCTTGGGCTTCATTTTCTGTAGTTGACGGCTGAGTCGCCGCAAGTACACGATCCCGCTCCCCAGTATCACGAGCGCGACGCCCTCAAGCAACAAGGGAATGAACGTATCTAAGGACATAGTCGTCATCCTTTCCGTGCCAGTTTCTCCGAAAGCATGTCTTTCGTGCCCCTAGTATACACCTTTATGCCTGTTTTGTCTATCCGATTTGGAAAAGAAATCGGATAGACACGCGCGGTCTACCCCTGCGCGCTCGCGTAGTAATCCATGATCTCGTTGATGGACTGGATCAGATCCACGTCCGGGGCGGTGAGCGCGAAGAAATCGCCGCTGAAGACCACGGTCAGGCTGCCACCCCCGCGCAACCCGACCGTCTTGCGCATGATCCTGCTGCGCTTGCGGATGCCAGATCTTTCGGCTCTGCCCCGCGACTGCTGGGCCAGCAGGTTGTAGATCGCCTGGCGCGAGACCCCGTACGCTGCGGCCACGCTCACGACGCTCTCCTGGTTTTGCAGGCGCAGGAGGATCTCCTGCACCTGCTCGTCGCTCAGTTTCGCTTGCTTCATGTTCATAGCGGGTCTCTGCCCCACGGGTCGGTCACGCCCATCTCGATGACGGCACGCGCCGCCGCTTCCAGGACCTGCGCAACATTCAGTTCCAGGTGCTCCAGGTGCAGGATCGGGCACGCGCAGTTCGCGCACGTGCCGACGTACTCCTTGGCTGGATCGGGCACGAGCTGCTTGAGGATGCTATGCGCCGCATCTCGCTCCGCACAGATCCGACCGAGTCTCCCCGCATCGATTGCCATCATGCTCATCGTCGTGCCTTTCTGCTGGAGGGAAACTCGCGCCGCTCTCGACGGCGCGGTGCGTGCGGTAGTGGTCCTGTACCCAACCGCGCAGCAGTTCCAACGTCACGCCCTCGTGCTGTCGCACAAGTTCTTGCATGAGGAGCGTGCGGGGGGAGAGGAGCACGAGCAGGGCCTCGATGGGCGTGATACCCCCACCGATGAAAGAGCGCTTCGGCGGCGACGTGGTGATGCGATCGGCCAGCTTCGCCGCGTCATACGGTCGTCCCCCGCACAGGATGCCGTAGAAGCACTTCTGGTAATCGCGCCCGTCGATCTCCTCGGTGGGGGCCATGAGGAAGGTTGGGATGCGGTCGTAGGACTCCGGCTCCTTGACGCGCAGCTCGTCTAGCTCGGCCAGGACCGCCTCGTGCCACCCCGCGCGGTTCTGCTCGGCGTCCCGCGCATCGCAGAGCGAAAAGCGCGGGAAGGGGATCTCGACGTCAGTGACGAGAGCACGCGACGCCAGCGCGCGTTCGTCTCCTGAGAAAAAGTGAGCACAATTGGTCAGGGCTGTGGTGAATTCGGCGATCACCGCGCTTCCACATTCGAGCACGGTGTCGATAAAGGTTTCTGTCTCCATACGGATCTCTTTTCTGCGCGCCACAAAACGCGCGCGAAGAGCTTGCGCCGCGCGGACAAGAGAGCAGGGCGCAAGCGACACACTATCATGGGGGGGGGAAGGAGAACGAACGGGCTATTTGACCGCCCGCGCGAGGACAGCTCCAACCTGGAAGCCGACGCGCTTGCCTGGAGGCAAAATCGTCATGTTCTCCGCGTCGTTGATCGGTCTGAACTTGCGGGCGCGCACGTGACGCGCCTCCCAGGTTCCAAATCCCATCAGGCGCACAGAGAGACCCTGGGCCACGTCTTCTTGCACGACTTGGGTGAAGGCGTCGATGATTTGCTCGACGCTCTTGAGGGACGCCCCGGCTTTCGAGGCGACTTGATGCACGAGTTCGCTTTTCGTCACCACACTGGGCGTGTGGACAATGGACGCGTGTTTTCGCATAGGTTTCGACCCTTGTAATACGCTTATCATCAGCTTCACGACGCTGACGATCATCTCACCCACGGGCAGCGCAACGAATGCCTGCTACGCCGTAGTCTCACCCTTTAGTATACGAAAGATCACACGAAAAGCAAAGGGCACAGACGTCGATATAGCGGCGCAACGAACAAAAAACCCGCTAGTCGGATTTATAAAAAGACACAAGAGGTCCCGGATCACGAGTAGATCCGGGACCTCTTTATGAGAACTGGTTCGTTCTCCAGCGATCTGCGTTTTTGGCAGGCAGATGGTTCTCATTATAGCACGATTGACGCTGGTGCAGACGCTATGCTACACTTGCACACAGAAGACAACGTTTGCCATCAGCGCACTTGTGTAGGGCCACGATCCTTGGGGTCGCGGCCTATTTTTATGCGCCTTGCGGTCCCTAGCGAAAACGCAGAGGCGCGCTCATGGCTGACTACCCGATCTACCCCGAGGCTGGAGAGGCATTGTGCCAGGAACTCGGGATCTCGCGCTCGCTCTCCCAGAAGGAGCGCGATAAAATCGCCGACGAGGATTTCGCCGGTCCCCACCACAGTTTTCCCATCGACTCGCAAGAACACCTGGAGAGCGCAGCCCGCCTCATCGGCCACGCTGATGATCCCGCTGCGGTCAAATCCAAAGCCATCGCCATCGCCAAGCGCAAGGGCTTTACCCTCCCCGACTCCTGGAAAGAGGATAGCGACCGCACGGAGGCCCCGGAAGAGGTCCGTGTCGACATTGACAGCTCCGGCAACCACGCCGAGATGAGCGGGACGCACGCCCACCACCACCAGGCATACGGCGATCAAGGCGGCGACGAAGGCCACAACCACTCTCACTCCCACGACGGTGACAATAACCACCACCACTCCCACGCGGCAGTTGGCGCGGAAAAGGACACCGAGAAAGCGGCAGTCCCCGATCTGGTGCGCGGTATGCCCAGCGAGCCGCTGCTGTTCGGCCCGATCCTGCGCATTGACCGGGGCAAACGCGAAGTGGTCGTACGGGCCACGGTCGAGGACCTGGATACCTACGGCACGGTCATCGGTTTCGACGGCAGTAAAGAAGCCTTCACCCAGTGGCGCGGCAACATTCGCGAAATGCACGACTCCAGTAAAGCGGTCGGCAAAGCCCTCAAATGGGAGCCGATCGACGAGGAGCGCGCCATTGACCTGACGCTGCGCGTCAGTCCGGGTGCTGAGGACACCTGGCAGAAAGTCCTGGACGGGACGCTTTCCGGGGCTTCGATCGGCGCACGCAACGCGAAGTGGGGCAAGAAGCAGTGGAAGGGCAAAGAGGTGCCGTTCCTGGAGCGCTACGATCTCGTTGAGGTCAGCCTGGTTGACAATCCCTCGTGCCCTGGCTGCGACATCAAGGTCGTGCGCATGGACGGGGCAGATAGCACCAACTTCCTGGCGACCGATGTCCTCGACTTCAGCGAAGACGCGGAGACTCCCCCACCACCGGCACCTGACGCGGAGATCGAGCGCCGTGGGGCACGCGTCGCGACCAATACCATGGGATCGATGCACAAGAGCCGCGACCACGCCCTCCAGGGTGTGCGCGAGATGCTCTCCAATTGCAGTTGTGACGAGTGCCAGTGCGCGCTGCACACCCTTGACCCGGACGGCGACGGCGACGTTGATATCGTGTCTTCCCTCGACACCGACCGGGATCACGCAGGCGGCGCGGGCAACGCCATGGGCGCGGCAGCCGGAGACGGCTCGGGCATCATGAAGTCCGTGGAGGCCGAAATCACCCGGCACCTGGCCCCGATCGTGCAGCGCATGCAGGCGATCGCCGCCCGCCTTTCCCTCACCAGTACCCCCCCTCCTCCAGAGGAACACGAGACCGAGGTCGTGCAGCGCCTCAACGCGCTTGCCAACTTCACCACCAACGCACAACCCGACATGACCAGGAGACTGGATCAGTTGGAGCAGAAACTTAGCGAACTGGACGAAGTACGCTCTGTATTGGCAGAGGTAAAAGGTCTCGTCGCGAGAATTGCCGCTCAACCGACCTCCGGTGGCCCGATTGTGAACTCCGCTGCCATGCGCATGGCAGAGAACGAGGTCCCCTACGGCCAACCCGACATCGTCGCGGTCGAAGCTGAAATCATTGCCCGACTCGCAAAGAGCGGCATTTTGAGCAAAGACCAGCAGGTCAATGCGGCCCTCCACCTGCAAAAGCAGGCGGCGGCGAGGAGATAACTACCAATGCCCACCGTTGTTTCTGAGTTCAAAGAAGACAATCCACCTGACGCGATCACCAGTCCCCGCGCCTTCCGCCCTGATATCCGGGCGGCAGCCGAGAGCCTGAACCTGGTTCGCACCCTCGACGCGTACAAGCCCGGCGAGATGTTGCAGTCGCCCGATGAGATCCGCTCCATCGTGCCACTGCGCCGCGACCAGATCGGCGCGTTCAGTAGCAAACTGATCGCAGACACCGTCGCCCAGGTGCAGGGCGACACGACCCGCGCCATCAACACGAGCACCGGCTTTACCCCGTATGTGCTCGAAACCCCGGCGAAAGTGATTTTTCCGGTACAAGCTCCAATGGTGCAGTTGACGCCCAGAATGGTCGGCAAAGGCACAGACATCGAACACTGGAAAAGCGTCATTTCGATCTTCAATCAGCAAGGTCCATTCAGCCAAACCCACTGGGGCGGCACGACCGACGGCAGCACCACGCTGGACAGCCCGGTCTACGTCCTCAACAATTACCAATCGACGTACCAGACCATCGCCGAGTACAACTCGGTGACGTTCCAGTCACAATGGCGCTCGCGTGCGTTGGAAGGCGACATGCTCGCCCGGCGCAAAGTCGAGCTGGTCTACGCCCTCAAATTGCAGGAGGAGAACTGGCTCATCAACGGGGCGAGTAAACTCTGGGCACCGGCCCCGCCACTGCTGACGACCGCGACCACGGGTGGCACGTTCGCCGCCGCGACCTACTGGCTCCTGGTGACGGCGATCAACGGCGCGGGCGAGACCCTGGCGTACTCGTCGACGGCCAAGTCGATCACCACGACCGGCTCGACCAGCACCATCACCCTGACCTTCTCGGGCGTGATCGGCGCGACCGGCTATCAGGTCTACATCGGGACCGGGTCCACTCAGCCTGCTAACAGCGCGATGTGGCGCACGGCTGCGGCGAACTTCGTGGGGGCCGCACTGCCAACCAACGGGGCCGACTACATTGGCTCGATGGGCATCACCGCGACAGTCACGGTCAACAACACGTCGGGCACCGCGTACAGCTCGGTGGTGACGGCGGGCAATACCGCAGCAGTGAGCACAAACGTGTTTGACGGCGCACAGTCCCTCTGCTACCTCAATCCGAACTCCGGCACCGGCCTGAGCGTTGGTGAGCAAGGCATGACCAGTGTGATCGTCCAGCCCGCCGCGACCACTGGCCTGATGGCACTCCAGGACATCCAGCTCCTGTTCCGACGCATGTTCTCGCAAGCCATGGCCGATCCGTCGCACCTGTTCGTGTCCCCGGTCGAGGCCGTCACTATCGACAACCTCATCGGCACGGCATCGAACTTCCGCATCCTGGCCGAGCCGCAATCGGCTGGTGGCATCCGAGACCTGGTCGCCGGGCAGAAAGTCACGCACATCCTCAACCAGGTAACGGGCACCACGGTGCAGGTCGTGACGCTCCCGTATCTCCCGCAAGGGACGATTATGGCCGGTTCCTTCTCCATCCCCTATCCCGCGCCCGATGTACAGGACCCGCCCTTCAGGCTGATGATTAACCAGGACTACACTTCTGTCGATTATCCACCTACGCAGTCTGCGCCGCAAACATGGGGCTTTGGCATCTTTGTTGATGAAACGCTCGTCAATCAGTGGCAAGGTGGCTGGGGACTTTTGTCTGGTATTCAGCCTGCTGCTGGTGTGTAGTGCATCTAATGCATGGATAAGAACGGAGGGGGAGAGCACTCTTCCCCTCCAGGAGGAATACAGCGATGTCCGACGGCACAGTCATTGACGGCGAGCCGAATGTGGCGGCGAAGTGCCTGGCGCTCAAGCGCGCTCTGATCCAGAACGTTGCCGATGCGGCGCAGGGCAGTATTGATGGAGCTACGATGGATTTGCTGCAACTGCCGGTTGACCTCTTGCACATGTATCACTTCGGCGGGGGCACGACGGCGCACGCAACGACGAGGCAAACGGTGGCGTCATCGCGCGTAGCAAATTTCAATGTGGCGCAGGTCGAGAGCTACTTAGCAGCGATCGACGCGAAAATCACGAAGCTCGGGGGGACCTAAGCCATGGGAAATGCCCTCGCCAGTCCAGCAGGCAAGGCGAAAGGTGAGTCGATCACCTCGCTCAGATCCCTGTTACAGCGTTCCATGGCCACAGGTGGTGATGGCGAGCCGCAGATCAACGTGCGCCTGTTAATCGACGGCAGCGATGCCGACGGTATCCGGCAGTACGATGAGCTGCTGCCGCTTGCGATCGTGCGCGCCATTCTCGACCCGGAGATCCTGGACTTTTTCATCCCGATCGCCGGGAACGGTCGTACCAAGCCGCCGCGCACGAAAAGTCACTGGCTCCACACCGGGTATATCCGCGAAGTGCTGGTGCTCGACGAGTTGCCGCAGGAGA
>Ga0307474_10003584_pt1 | contig 11187 bp, 12 predicted proteins | sample atmos_gasesECM1C_2_FD_203312 | JGI IMG/M metagenome (GOLD analysis project Ga0307474, IMG submission 203312) | Hardwood forest soil microbial communities from Morgan-Monroe State Forest, Indiana, United States - atmos_gasesECM1C_05 | ecosystem: Environmental > Terrestrial > Soil > Temperate... | reverse complement strand
CCGCGACTATCGGCGTGGGCCCTGGTCCGGCCGGCGTGGCAGTGAATCCGGTGACCAACAAGATTTACGTGGCGAACACCGGCGGCCCGACCGTGACAGTGATCGACGGGGTCACCAATGCGACCACCAGCGTTTCAGTCGATTCTATCCCTGGTTCCATAGCGGTGAATCCAGCGACCAACAAGATTTACGTGGCGAACACCGGCGGCCCGACCGTGGCGGTGATCGATGGGGCGACCAATGCGACCACCAGCGTCGAAGTCGGCTCTTCCGTTTTTGACGTGGCGGTGAATCCGGCGACCAACAAGATTTACGTGGCGAACGGAAGCAAAATGACGGTGATCGATGGAGCCACGAATGCGACCGCGACGGTCGTCGTCGCTGCTTTCGCCGCGTCCCTGGCAGTAAATCCTGTGACCGACGAGATTTACGCGGCGAGCGGAGGTATCCCGGGCACCGTGACCGTGATAACCGAGGCCCGGGTACAGCCCAATCCGCTGAGCACTGCGATTACCGCTCTCTCTGGGAATACTGCCAGCAGTGCGACGCAGGCGTTTCAGTTCACCGCCACCAACAGCACAACGCATGCTCCGCCGGTCACGAATCTGTACTTTCGATTCGACACGTTCGATGGGCCGTGGAGCGACGGTACGGCTTCCAGTGCGCCGGGCAGCTTCACGGGCTCGGCTTCGGGGCTTGCGGTCGGCACCCATATTCTGTATGCCTTTGCAACGGATGGAGAAGAAGCAACCTCGGTCATGCGGGCAAGCAGCCCGGTCATTGGAGGAGTTGCCGCCTACCTCTTCGCCGAACAGGGAACCTCGACGGGCACGATCGTTGCTGCGAACGTGAATCCAGTAAACATCGGCAATGTGGTGAGGTTCGCAGCTGCCGTGACGACGAACCCGTCCAGCTCGACGATTCCGGCGGGCTCCGTGTCTTTCTTCGATGGCAGCACCTTTCTCGGAAATGTCGTCCTGGACAACACGGCTCACGCTGTATTTCCAACCGGTTCGCTGGCGGCGGGAGTGCATTCGATCACCGGTGCTTATCTTCCCTCTGCTTCGAGTGGGTTTGCCGCCAGCACGTCATCGGCGCTGACGGAAACGGTAAATGCGGCACTCGACTTCACGATCGGAGCGGCAATGGGAAGTTCGACCTCCGCGACGGTAAAGGCTGGGCAGACGGCCATGTACTCTCTCCAACTTTCGCTGGTTGGCGGTGCGGCCACGGACCAGCTCATGGTGACCTTGACCTGCACGGGAGCCCCGGCCAAGGCGACGTGTACTGGTCCACCCTCGACCGTCCCTGTGACACAAGCAGGGCCCACCGTGGTGGCGATTAGCGTGAGCACCATGGCCAACGGGATGCTGATTCCTCCCGCGCCTTCTTCCTGGCCGAGGGCTCCCTCGAACCGCTTGCCTATTTTCGGGGTCCTGCAAATGCTGCTTATCTTGCTGTGGCTGCGGCGGTGCAGACAGACAGAAGCACGCGCCTGGGCGGCGAGGCCAGCATTTGCGGTGCCGGTGTTGTTGCTCGCCATGGTGGGCGCGGCGGCGGGCGGGTGCGGCAGCGGCTCGACCACGCCTCCCCCGGTGAACAACGGGACTCCTACGGGCACCTACATCCTGACGGTAACGGTGGCAACGTCAAGCAATCTCACTCACTCGCAACAGTTGACGCTCGTTGTGCAGTAGAGAGTCATAGCTCCGATTTACCGCCACGCTTACGGATGGCGAATTGCTGGAGCGGTTGCTCAAGCTGAACAGCGAACGTGCTGCTGCTTCCCAGGAAGAAGTGATCCGTCAATAGGTTGCGTTGCGTTACTGGACCACGCGGGGCCGACGCGCTTAGCGCAATCATCGCAGACTAGAATGGCGAGCATTCCCCGGCTAAGCGTTGTCGATTGGTGCCCACACGTGGGCTCTTGTAGTTTTTTCCTCTGGTCTCCCATCATCGCGCCGGCAGATGTAAAATCTCAGCGGGACGGTGGGAATAGCTCGTACTCGCGGCGTCGGAGGGTCAGACGGCCTTAGAGGTTGGCGATGGCAAAACGCAACAGGATCAAGGGAAGCAAGCAGTTGAAAGCCCGACAGTTTGCGTCACGTCCCTGGGAGCTGGCCACCTGCCGGCTGCGCCCCAACTCTTCCTTCAGGCCGCGTTCAAAACGTTCCTGAGATCTTTCAATATTTTCGAGGCGTGATGTCACCGGCGAAAAATTAGTCTCGTTCGCACGCAGGAGAACAAACACAAGCATGATGATGACAACTAGTAGCAGAACGATGGCACCGATGATGAGTCCTTCAGTCATGGCCTATCACGCTGTTTCCTCCTGACGTAGCTTCCGACGAGGGGAACGGTTCGCCAACTGGAAGCATGATCCAGGGATTCTTGGTGGTTATTCAGCAATCCAGTAAAGGGGTTTACCGAGTCGCAAGACTGCCGTAAATTTTAGTCTGGGAGTAAGTTCCTCGACTCGCTCCTGCAGCTTACGCTTTTCCTGCAAAAGCTCCGCCACTTCTTCTTGCAACTTCATAAGACGCAGATTCAAATCGTCCATATATTTGCCTTCAACTTAGCAGAACCGATATTACTACATTTCGATATATGAAATGGTTGGATATACAATCGTCTGCCACTTCTCGCGGTCCTGGCATTCTTTTCTGATCTACCAGCAGGCGGAAAAGGCGGACTCGAAGTGACGGTCGCTCTCACCTAGTACGCGCCGATTGGCAGTGTCGTGCGTGCGCGAAGTTGCGCTACTCTTCCGAAGGTGGTTATCTACGCCCTACAAGATCATTTCGTGCTTTCGGAAACCTGCCGCGGCCGGAGTCGTGGCTTCCTTACGTCTTTACGTCCATCGATGATGCAGCGGATTTTATCGCGACGGGCCGGTGAATCATTCCGGTATGGTAGAAAATGGGAGGCAAAATCGGTACCCTGCCTGATTCCTCGCTCCTCGCAAGGCGTAGTGTGAGGACGCGAAAAACACGGGGATTTAAATGCGCGATACACAGGGAAAGGTTGAATGCCACGCGTCTCATTCCTGATCTCGATGGGCCTCCGGCTTCGATGCGTAGGGGTGGAAGCCTCCGAGGGCCGTCGCACGATCACGCGGCACCGCCCGGAGCAGCATTTGCTTCCCCATCGGCTTAACTGGCATAGCCAGGTACAACCGGATAAGCGCCGCCGAAACCGGCATCCTCGACTTAATCGTCAACGGGAGAAACCGTGCGTGACACTCCTTGACCTCGAACCCGTTTACCGATAGAAAGTCCGCCAAGCTGCGGTCGGAATACACCGCAACGTGCGTGTAGTCATCAAAGTACTCCCTGTAGGCAAATCGGTAGTTGGGTTGCAGGATGTTCAGCGTCCCTCCCCTCTTCAGTTTCGCCCTTAAACCTTCCAACGTCTGAGCGAACTCCGCCTGCGTCAGGTGTTCGAACAGGTTGCTCGCGAACGCGAAGTCCACGCTTTCGTCTTCGATCATCCCCAACTCCGTGACTGAACAGACGTGCGCCTCGACCCCGGGTTGAAGGTGCTCCGCCATTCCGCACCAGGCATCGACCGCAATGCGCCTCTCGCAACGAATGTGATTGATGAAATGCCCGTAGCCGGCGCCCAGTTCCAGCACGCAATCCGCCGGCCCGACGAGGCGCTGGAAATAACTTTCGCATAGTGTCTTCCAGAGAAGGTTCCGTCGCTCGTCATAAGCCAGCCGGGTTTCGTGGTAGTTCTTCATCTCGATCCCGGGCCTTTCCCTCTCCAAAAGGCTTCTCCGTATTTTTCGTGGCTTAACTGAGCCGGATCAAGGCTGCCGCAGTGAAAGTAGATCGCGTTCTGAGAGTTCCGTTTGTTGTGGAACCCACGGGTGGTGTACTTCACCCATTGGATCTTGGAGTTGATCGATTCGCTGGCATTGTTCGTGATGCGTTGGCGCAGACGGGTGAGGATGTTTTTCAGCCGCCCTTTCAGCATGCGCCCTGCTTCAATCATTGGCTGTAGCCGACTTCGACCGCCCAGCCGTGCCATCAGCAGAAACACCAGCGGGTAATCCCCCGCTGCCCTCAAGGTCTTGTTCTCCCGACGTTGGACCCGATCCACCGCCTCGCCCAGATGATCCTCGCTTTGTCAAATACTTCCAGCCGAAGCAAAGCCCCAGGATCATCCGACAGCCAACTTTGAGCGCTCTCAAGTTGTTGGCGTTTCCTCCCTTGGAGACCCCGACACGCTGATGAAAGGTAACGGGACACTCGAGAACGGCGAACTCGTGAGCGAGCGCCACATCAAGGAAATGGCAGTTAAACTCCAAATTAACATTAGGATCAAGCAGAGCCATGATTCGCTGCAGCGATTCTCGGCGAATGACTTTGTATGTCGCTCCGACATCGGTGAACGTGCCTTGTCCGAGATGCTTGCATTCGAGGAACTTGCCAGCAAAGAAGTTTCCGTAATACATAAAGGTGGATAGCTGAGTGTTGTAGGCACGCAGTTGCTCGACAATGCGGGTGCCGTTGATGATTTCGGCGTGAGGCAGATAAGCGGAAAACTTATCGAGGTCGAATGCACGGAAAGTGCGATCGCCTTCACACAGGGCAACGTGTGTGGTGTCGTCATATCGAAGTGCCTCTTCGAAGCAGCGGTAAACGCAGTGTCCATATCCGGGCATGGTTTCGTTGACCACAGTGGCTCCGGCTTCACGGGCGTGCTCCTCGGTGTGGTCGCGCGAATTGTTGCTGACGACAATTACGCGTCTGACCAGGGGATGGGACTGGAAATCCTTCACCGCTTCGAAAATCGATTCCTCGTCATTATACGCGGTGAGCAGCACGGTAAAGCGGTTGAAATGGAGATCCTTCCTCTCGGGGCAGCGTGAGGACCGGCGTTTGAACGGAAACAGTAGAAAGAGGTCAAAAGCGATAAGAAGCACTCCGAAGGTGGAAGGGATACCGCTGTACCAGAGGAGGAATTCGATGGGTCCAACCATCAGTTCCCGATGCCAGATCAGGAATGGCAGACGCGCGATGGCGAGTAGAACTGCCAGGAAATAGGTGGAGAGACCCATCAAGACGAGTAGAAGTCCCCAAAGGAAGAAGGGTTTGTGCATGCCAGTCACCATGTCCCAGTGTTGGTCTGCGGGGCGGGGCAAGTTGGAAAATGGGCGCGTCGTTTGCACGGAGAGCCTCACCAAACGCGGCATTCCGTCGCGCCAGGACAGGAAACAGGCCGGCATCCAATTGCGGCGAACCTCAGGCTAAGCGACGAATCCAGATTCTCTTGTCGCCGGGAAAACAGGAGAATGTGAGGGCAGGCACAGAACGGCTGGTAGGATTCTTCGATGGCAGCCCGGATCTTAGGCGTAATATGAGGGATGCCACGCCAGGAATCTGCTTGGTCCCGAGTGACGATCAGATCGAACTCCCGTCGCTGGATTCTGGCGGCCCAAGGAGCCGAGTCCCGCTTGCCCGTGCGCTCGAGGTAGGACAGGAGGAAAGGCTCCGCGATAAACACTTTGGGCGCGAAATGGGAAACCCCTGGCACAGTTGAGAAAACATTCAGGCCGACGAACGCCCCGCGGAGGTTTTGAAGGTAGCGGTTCTGGACCGCAGCGTCTCTGGCCTTGCCTATGGTGGCGACTGTGGACGCCACAGCGGGATTGACACCGAAGCCCCATATCAGGAGGCCGAGAAACACTCCGCCGATATTGGTAGTTCGCTCCCGCAGCCAGAAAACGCCCAGTGTCGCGAAGGGCGTAATGGCAAATAGACATTCGAAGAAGTAATTGATGTTACTGCCGGCCTGGATGCCAGTAACGACGGCGACGGAAAAAGAAATGAGGAAGTATAGAGCGAGCAGAAACCAGTGGGGCCAACGGCGAAGCAGAAGGACGGGGACCATTGTGAGCCCCAATAACAGGCCGGGCTCCTTGGCCAAGTGGTAGAGGAACTCCGCGACTCCCCGGTATTCCAGGACGGGAGAACGCAACGCGAAGATGTGCGCCAGCATGTGCGGTTCGCGCAGCAGCACGAGCGAATAGACGCCCACGGAGGTCAACGCGGCGGTAAGCGAGAAAGCGATTAGATGTTTCCATTTCCTATGGTAGGTGAGCCAAAGAAAGCCTGCTGCGGCCGCAGCCACATAGGTGAACTTGAACTGTAGGGCGAATCCGGCTGCTGCGCCCGCAAGGGCTGGTGCCCAAGGGCGACCGCTCAGGAGCAAACGAATCGCGAGCAGTGCAAAGAGGATACTGGGAAAGTCTCCACGGAGTTGGATGGGCCATCCATAGAGAACGCCAAAGGAGGCAGCTAGCAACAGGCTGACAGGTACCGCCCGCCGGTGATGGATTAGTTTACGGCTGATCGATGCAACCAGATAAAGGCAAACCAGGAAGCTGGCGAGGATCAATAGCCGCAGCCCGAGATAGCCGCTCTCCCAAGAAATGACTCGCAGAGGGAGCGAGAGCAGAACATAGGTGAGAGGGCCGTAAAGCGAAGGCAATTCGAATGGGTTGCTAAGGTCTGGGTAAATCTGGCCTGTTTGCAAATAGCTCTCCACAGTATGGTAAACGTAACTGTCGCCGTAGCCCCCATCGTACAGAGAGAATAGTCCGACTCCTTCTTGGATCGTGAGACGCAGAGTGGAGACAGCACAGAATAGGAGGATGACGAGGTAGGCGAAATGCTGTAAGCGCCGATTGACTAGTAGATTGAGAGTAGGCAAAGCGCTAATCCCAAATTTAAGCTTTGACTCCGTACCCGTGATTTTCATTCCGGCTTCCACGCTTGTGGCCATTTATGGGCGCTTTACGGCTGGAGGGTGGGCACGGGTATTATGTCGTGAGGCGCGCCGATTGGCAAACGCGTGCGCGAAACTGCGCTACTCTTCCGAAGGTGGCTATCTGTGTCCGGGCATCATGTTTCGCAGTCGGCGTGATATATGTAGCTCACGCATGCCTGCAAAACTCAAGCTGAAATCCCTTCCGAAGAAACCTGCTGCCTTCGTCGAGCCCATGGATTGCTTGGCCGTATCCAAGTTGCCCGAGTCTGCTGATTGGGCCTGGGAAATAAAAATCGACGGCTACAGAGCGATTGCGGTCAAGACTGACGATCGGGTCAATCTTTACTCCCGAACAGAAAATTCCTTCAACAACAAATTCAATTACATCGTGGCAGCGCTCAGCGACATGCCGGTCGGCACCGTGCTCGATGGCGAGCTGGTCGCTATCGACGATGACGGCAGGCCAAACTTCAACTTGCTCCAGAATTTCCGGACGGGCGCGCGGCACATCCAGTATTACGTCTTCGACCTGCTATGCCTTGATAATCGCGATGCGACGAACCTGAAGCTCGTTGAAAGAAGGGAGCTGCTCAAGTCGCTGTCATTCAAGGATAAACGCATCAAGATCATCGACTACTTCCAGGCCGAACCAGTCGAACTGCTTCGAGCCGTCCGTGAGCAACGCCTTGAGGGCGTCGTTGGCAAGAGGAAAGATAGCCTGTATGAACCTGGAGCGCGGAGCGGGTCGTGGATCAAGCATCGCGTGAATCTGGGGCAGGAGTTCGTTATCGGCGGTTTTACACCGGGCCTGCACGGTCTGGACGCGATAGTTGTCGGCTACTATCGGGGCAAGGAATTGGTTTGTGTCGCGCGCACGCGAAACGGATTCGTGCCAGCTTCTCGGCGTCACTTGTTCGAGAAGTTGAAGCCGCTTGTGATTCCAAACTGCCCATTTGCCAATCGTTAAAGAACAGGCCGGAGAACCCTAATTTTTAGAAGACACGAAAGACATGGCTTACCGGCCCACACTTCGCGGACTGCTGATTGTTTTGCTCTTCACCCAATGTGCCCTTGCTCAGGAGACCGGGAATGTCCTGTATGGGACCTGGACAGCAACCGCCGGTCCATCTCAGATATTCCGCGGGACATGGTCAGCTGAGATTTCCCGGCGCAACCCCAACGAAGCGCAGGGTTCCTGGACGCTTGTAAATGACTCCGGCGAGGTCACGTTGGAGGGAAGCTGGTCGGCAAGAAAAATGGGCCGCCAATGGCAGGGAACTTGGAGAGCTCGGACAACCCGGGGCCAATCGTTTTCTGGAAACTGGGAAGCGGACCTACCGGAATCGGCGGATCAGATATTCGCGGCTTTGTTAAAACGTACGATTGAAAAACAGGTCGCTGGGTTCTGGCAGAGTGGCAACTATCGAGGTAATTGGTGGTTGACCGGTCTAAACGCTAAGAAGGGTCACTAAGGGCGCGCGCGCGGCGTCAACGTGCTTTCACGAAGGAGACGGCTAGACGTTATTTCTCGCTTCTTCGATTAGGATCAAGACCAGCCCCGGCGATGGCATTGTTCAAGTCCGTCGAGATGAAGCCGGAACAGCTCGCGTCGTCGGATAGGTTGTGCCCTTGGGAAGTGACCGTCCCAGTAGCGGCTGTCACCAAATGGTGGTCCCACCTGAGGATCGCATCTATGGCGGGACTCGGTGGCACTAGGGCAATCGTCCTGGATAGCGCCTGTTCTGTTGGCACCGACCAGCGCGGCTTCTTGCGGCCTGCGCCTGCTGGCGGGGCTTTTGACATCGGGGCTTTCGAACTCGGGGCGAATCCGCCGCCGCCGTATGCTGCCCAAGTCCAGCAACCCATCAATCCCGATGGATCGAGCGTATTTAAAGCTAAGCGCGGCGTCGTGCCTGTTAAAGTTCACAATCACCCAGGGTGGCATCGCAACTTGCCAGTTGCCCCCGGCAACCATTTCACTCAATAGCACCGGGGGCATGGGCTCTACGCTAATCGACGAGAGCACGTACCTCCTGGCATCTGACAATGGCATCGTTTCTTGCGCGTTGGTTCGGAAATGAAATAAACAACGGTTTGTTGTCATCGGAACGAATTGTTTGCCCCCACTCGCTGCTGTGCCTGAATCCCCACAGTCATCGTGCGGCCCTGCGTTAGCCGAAGATTTGTCAGAGAGGGATTCTTTTTTCGATTCGCCGCGCAGACGCGACTACCCTCACGATACCCGAACCAACAACTTGCAGCTTTGGCTTGCGGCCCACTATCGCTCGGCGTAACATTCGTGCATTCCTTTGTACCCCGCCAGATGAATAAGAGCAGCGTTTATCGGGTGACACACGCACGAGGAGGTAGTATGCGTCGCAATCTCATGTTGGGTTTGCTGCTGTTAATCGCACCATGTGCGTTCGCTGATTCCGTGGATGTGTTGACTGGAACGAACCACGCGCACGGCTACACCTACCAATATGATTTTACGGTCGATACCACAACGTTCAGCTTCATCAATGTGATCACTGGATTGCCGGACATCGGTATCGCAGCGATTCTGAACGGCACGCTGCTCACGATCAACAAGCATGTGGGCTGCACGCCGTGTACGACAACTTTCATCGACGATGTGTATGAGCACACGCCCTATGAAACACAGATCATGTGGGAATGGGGACCAGTCGTTAACCCAGTCACCGGTGCACAGAAGTGGGAACTGATTAGCTCGGCGTCCGGTGCGTACATCCTCGATCCAGGCGCCTCGGCCGCCGTGCCTGAGCCATCTTCGCTTCTCCTGCTCGCGTGCGGAGTGACGTTCCTGCTCGGTCGGTTCGTTCTCCGTCAATTCCCTGCCTCTAGGTCGATCTCCGTTCGGAGCAGCCACGCTGGCTTGCGCTGTGAAACTCCAAACCCTTCCAGCGGCGCTCTCGGACCAAATTAGCGAACCGCTCCGAAGCAAGCGTGAGACGAAAAGCCGAACCGCCGCTGCCGAACCACTCGGAAGTCCGAAACAGATCCGGCGCAGCCGTGAGGCGATCCGGGATCAGCGCGAGTGAGGTGGGTGGGTGATACTTCACGCGACCGCAATAAGGAATAGCCGCGATTTTCTCGCTCTGCTTCCGAAAATGTTCTTGCAACTCCGGTGAAAAGACATGTTTCTGCGACAACGGTTCTTGTTTAGCAAATGTCGCCCGAAGTGCAACCACCTCTTCATTGCCCGGGCGACAGGTTACCGTTGGTAGGCGCGAGGTCTCCACACAAGCGACGACGGTGGGAATCAGCAGCTGTACTCTGTCTGCGCACTCCTCGCCGGTGTGATGGTAAACCGCAGGCCCGGGCGAGAACCCCGTGATCCCTGCTTTGGTAATTTCTTCAAGAATGGCGGGAGGAACAAAGAAGGTATCATAGACCCAATTGAGCTGCGTAAATCCCGAGGGGGCACCGACCGATTTTTTGAAACGAAAAGGTGCAATTTGTCGCTCAAAAGTCCCGCAGTGAAAACAAGGCTCTCCGTACACAATACTCAGATATTCGAACTCACTTTCGGGTTGTGGATAGCCACGACTGCTGCGGGCCGACATCTGATACCAGCCCGCTCGTGTAGATCCCCCGTCCGCCTGCTTTCCGCAATCCCTTACGAATGAAACGTGGATGCCATCGCGGGATTTTTTATAGAAGCCGTCGACTTCACCTTCTACAATCCCAGTCGCCAGTCCAGGATTAGCAAAGAAACGCAGGGGAAAAATCGCGTCGGGTCCCTTTTCCAGAGCGGCATACAACTCCTGCTGTGCTCGTTCGGTTATACCGACCATGCCTCCCCAGAAGCCGAACCGACGGTCATCCACAAATATCTGAGGTTGCTGAGCGCCCAGGCCCGAACCTGGGGTTATGAACCCCGGATAGCGGCTTCCGTCCTTGAGTTCAATCACTACTCGGACAAGCAGCATTCCCTCATTTTGGTCGACGGGTAAGGCCCCAGTAAATGGTCGAAACGTCTCTTCGTCGGTGTCTTCGTACCAAGGTTTGCCGTAATCGGCCGTGCGGCAGCCGATCCACACCGGGTGACGTTGGAAGTCTTCCGCGTTCAACTCGCCGAATTGTTTTAGCTCGCGGCGCATTCCAAGTTAGTACTTTCCTGCCGGTGATTGTCCATCGCCGTGTGTAGCAAATAGATTCTGGTCGGTCAAGTTCGCGACGAACGGCCTGATTTGCGTCTCGGAGTGTCTTCCAAAAACAGATGAATATCGAACACCGATGTTCTACGGATCTGCCTTCGTGATTTCAATAAGTTAGGCAGCCCTAGATTATGGGGATTCTTGAACACTGCGGAAAAGGACTATTTCCCAGAACGCCGTATCTGGATAGCTTCCGGTTGGCCGGCGATCCGCCCGAAATTTCGGCTAT
>Ga0307474_10003583_pt1 | contig 11187 bp, 11 predicted proteins | sample atmos_gasesECM1C_2_FD_203312 | JGI IMG/M metagenome (GOLD analysis project Ga0307474, IMG submission 203312) | Hardwood forest soil microbial communities from Morgan-Monroe State Forest, Indiana, United States - atmos_gasesECM1C_05 | ecosystem: Environmental > Terrestrial > Soil > Temperate... | reverse complement strand
TGCCTGGTCCCCTCGACGTCGCGCAGATGCTGGCAAAGATAGGCACCGAACACCAGCGCAAAGGCCAGCGTGTAGGGGTGGCGCATATCCTCCGCATTGGAAATCGCCCGGGCGCAGTGCTGCCGTGCCGTGTCAGCTCGGCCGACGAACCACTGGATGTAGCCGAGATACGACAAGGAGAGGACGTCGGGACTGATGAGCCGTTCCGCGAGATCGCGACGCTGCGCCGGATCGTGGAGGCGGACTGCGTGCTGAAGATGGTGCCGGGCCGCCAGAAACCTGCCGCGGTAGAGCATCGTCATTCCGATCGATCTGTGCGCCTCCACAAAATAGGTGGCCTGCTCTGCAGGAGCGACGCCGTCTCTCGCGCGCTGCCTCCTTGCAAACCTCAGGAGCTCAACGCTCAGATCATGGGCCTTGCTCAGGTCGGCCCGAATGAAATGGCGAATCCAAAGCCCCCTTATGGCCCCAAGCACCTTCTCTTCATCCTTGAGCTGGAGTCCGAGCTCGAGGCCGCGGGCAAAATTGTCTTCGATCTCCTGCGCGCCATATCCCTTGGCGGCAATCAGGCCATACCCAAGCATGAGGCGGAGCTCGAGCTCTATGCTATCGCGGCTTGGCATGTCGCGACTGCCCTGAACAACCGCGAGCCCCCGCCGCAGGTGGCCGTTCGCTTCCAAGTGCACGCCAAGTCTTGCGGCCCGTTTGCCGGCCTCGAGCCAGGCGCGCGCGGCCTCTTCGCTCTGCCCCGATTCCGTCAGGTGATAGGCCAGAAGCTCCGGCTCGCGTTCGGTCGTTTCGGGATACATCTCGGCCAGCGCCGAAGCGATCCTGGCATGCAGCCGCCTTCGCTCGCTGTGCAACAGGCTCGAGCGCGCGGCATCCTGGATCAGCACGTGCTTGAACGTGTAGACAGCATCAGAGAGCTGGCCGCGGCGGCCGATCAAACCCGCCTGGTCGAGATGATCCAGTGCGGCGTCGATCTGCGCGGTCGGGGTGTCGGCGATGGCGCACAACAGCTCGTAGGAAAATTCCCGGCCGATAGTGCCGCCGATCTGCGCGATCCGCTTGAATGGCCCCATACGGTCGAGGCGCGCCATCAGGGAGTCCGTCAGCGTCGCCGGGATCGCCAGTTGATGCCAGGGACCGGTCAGCACGTAACGGCCGTCCTTCTCGGTGAGAAAGTCGGATTCGATGACCGTCTTGGTCAGTTCCTCGATGAACAGCGGCACCCCATCGGTCTTGAGGAGGACCTCCTCGACGATCTCCCTGGGCAGCTCCCGCGCACCGGCGACGCGCTCGACGAACGTCTGCTGCAGCGGCCGGTTGAGCCGCTTCAAGGTCGAGGTCGTGATGTGGTGCTGAAGTTTCCAGCTCGCCTGAAACTCCGAACGACCGGTCACGATCAAGAGGATCGGGGCGTTCTGGACCTTCTCGACCAGGAGGTCGAGCACCTCGTGCGAGGTTGGATCGATCCAGTGGGCGTCCTCGAACGCGACGACCAATGGCAGGTCATGGGCAAGGCCTGCGAAATGATCGGCCAGCGCCGCAACGGTCGCATCTTTCTGCAGCCGCGGCGACAGATCCAACGGTGCGTAGCGATCGCCCGTCGGGATCGCCAGCAACGCGCCAAACAGCGGCGCCACCCGTTCGACATCGCCCTTTGCTGCCGTAATCGCCGCCTCGAGGTTCGAGAACGGCGGCATCACGATGCCGTCGCGCTCGAGCCCCAGCGCGAATTTGAGCTGCTGCACGAAGGGATGAAACGCGGTGCTGGTGTGGTTCGGCGTTTCCCCGACCGCTGAGGCACGTTCCTCCGTGCGCTGCCCGATCAGATCGCCGACGACCGCAAGCCCCGTCGCAATCCCGATCCGCACCTCTGGGACATGGCCGCGAACCAGAGGCTGCCCGGACGTCCGCGCGGTCGACAACGCCTGCACGATGTCAAGCGCGGCCCGCACAGCGCGCTCGGCATCGTCCTCATGGGCATTCGGATAGCCGAAATAAACCAGGATGCCGTCGCCGATGTAGCGGGCAGCAAAACCGTCATAAAGCTTCACTACGCGGACACAGGTCTCCCTGAAACCTGCGATGATGTCGCGGACATCTTCGGGATCGAACTTCGCCGACAGCGACGTCGAGCCGACCATATCGCAGAACATGACAGTGAGCTGGCGACGTTCGGCAACCGTTCCCGCGCTGGCCGCCGCAGTTGTAGTGCCGGCCGCTCCGGGAGGCGACGCCATCGCGCGCCGGAGCCGCTTGCGATCGCCGAGCGGCACGCCGAGTTTAGCCAGGTCCGGCTCAGTCAGGTTCGGCAGGGCATCGAGGTCGATACGGTGTCTGACAAAGAGGGCCGCGTATTCGCTGAGGCCGACGCTCTCGAGCCAACGTCTCAGACTGTGCTCGCCGCTCGCGCTCGCCTCATGATCCAGCATGGTGGCCCGTTGACTGCCTGCGATCGAAAGGGTCGATCTCCAAGCGATGCACGGCATCGCCTTCAGGAACTAGCGCGATTCACCTCGCCAAGGCCATCCACCGCTCGGTGGCCGCGATGGCGGTCGGCCAAAGGGTAGACGTAGGCTGGCCACGATGCAGGGCCTTGCCGACCTCGCAGATCGACAGGAATGCGCTCGAGCGTGCCTCGTCGACCTCAAGCCGCTGGTCACCGCTGTCGCTCTGCACCAGGCCCATCAGGCCGTTCAGGATGGGTAACGCAGCTCCCGGCGCGGAACGTTCGGCCGCCTTCAACGCCTGATAGACTTCCTCAGCTTTCTGAGATTCGGTCATGCCGCGTCCTTTACCAACGTCATCCAGCGCAGATGTGGGTAAGCGCCCGTGCTTCCTACTATACCCGCGCGTGATCACCTATGGCCGGGATCACACATGATCCGCGCGAGACGTGACACGGCGCCGACCACCCCCGGGGGGTCGTGTCGATCCCCTGCGGTCCGTCGGACATTGGATGGGAGCCGGCGGCGCGCATCGGCGTGACGGACCGCAATCGCTAACAACGATGCCCCCCGGAACGATCGGCTCAAGGGAGCAGTGTTCGTGGCAGCGCGCTGCCGGCCCGCGCCCGCTCGGCGTCGCTACCGGCCTCACCCTGCACGAGCGCGCTGCGACCAGCCTCGTCGCGCATCCATGCGGCGAGCAGTTCCCAACCCACCGCAAGCACGATGGGGCCGATAAAGAGACCGATAAGGCCGTGGGCCAGCGTGCCGCCGAGCACGCCGACAAAGATCACGACCATCGGAGTCTGCGACCCGTGTCCCATTGCGAACGGTTTCAGCACACTGTCGACGAAGCCGACGGGCACGATGTAGAGGGTGAACAAGAGCGCGGCAGACGGCTCCCGCGTCAGCCAGTACCAGGCGATCATCGGGATCAGCAGGATGGCGCAGCCGACCTGGGCAATGCCGAGCAGCAGCACGAGGAAGGTGAACAGACCGGCGCCGGGAATATCCGCCGCAATGAATCCAACTCCGGCAAGCAGAGCCTGCAGCATGGCGACGCCGATGATGCCGCGAGAGACCGATCGGATGGTGGCTCCCGCGAGCGCGACAAATTCCTCGCTGCGCTCAGGGATAATGTGCGTAAAGAAGGTGCGCAGGCCCGAAACCAGCCGCGGCCCCGGAATGAACAGGAAACCGGTCACGATGACTGCGACCAGAAATTTCAGGATTTCTATCCCGACACTGCCGACGGTCGCGAGAACGGTGGTCGCGACCGGCTGAGCGTAAGGCGAGAATTTTGCAAGCGCTGCCGCCAGATTGGTCGAAGCGAGCTGCCAAAGATCGTACACCCAGTCGCCGATCACAGGCCACTGCTTGACCGACGCATGCGGCGCCGGCACCGCAACGGCTCCCTTCGCGAGCTCTTCGGAAAACAGCCGCACTCCCTCCACCATCCCGAACACCAGCCAGCTCGCCGGTCCGACGACAATCGTCAGACACAGGATGGTGATCAGTGTCGCCGACAGCACGCCACGTCCCCCCAGGAGCCGCGTCAGAACATCGAACATGGGATAGAGTGCGACGGCGAAAATCGTGCTCCACACCAGGATCGGTATGAAAGGAAGAATGAGGATGTAGGACCAGTAGATCACGCCGGCCAGCAGCGCGAGCCGGATCGCGATCCGCGCGGGCTCTCTTGCCGGCACCGGCACAGGCTCCGCAGCAGATGGTCCGACCGGCTGGTCCATGGAATTTGCCTTAAGCGTTGGAACTGCCTCTACTGCGAACGCCCGATTTATGTCAACGTCCGCCGGTCAAACCGCCCGCGAACTCAGGCGGCGGGCCGCGTCGGGATGCGTTACGGATCGATCAAAGCGCGGTCGTCACCGTGAGGGACTGATGCAACGTCCTGTATCGATCTAGCAACTCGATCTCGCGGTCGAGTTCGCCGCCCACGGGTCGCGTCGGCACCGTTCGCTCCATATCTGCGATCTTCGCCTTCAGCTCCGCGACATCGAACTTGTCGATCGGGCTTGCACTGTCGGCCAGGACGTTCAGGCTCGAGGCCGAGAATTCGGCAACGCCGCCCAGGACGACGAATCTATCGTCGCGGCCATGCGCGATCACCCTGATGATGCCCGGCCGAAGCGCCGTCACGATCGGGGCATGTCCTGCCAGCACGCCGAGGTCCCCTTCAGCCCCGGGAAGGTCGACCTGGTCGGCCTCGCCGGCAAACACCAGCGCCTCTGGACAGACCAGCGATACTGCGAATGTCGGCATGCCGTTGTCCTCTTGGTCGAAAACGTCGCTCTGATCGGCCGGGCAGTCTCAGCTCGAAGGAGCCAATCCTTGCACAACATCTTGTCCGTTGATCCCGGTGACTTGCAACAAGGCGCCCGGTCCGGAGCGTAGCAACCGAGGGTCACCGACTCATGTCGGACCGTTTCCGCCGAGAGGCGACGCCAAATCCGGCATGAGGCGCGACAGCCTCAAACGCGGTCAGCGAGGACGCGTCCCAAAATTAAAGAAAGCCGGCGCGCGGTGCGCTCCGGCTCTCGCAACAATCCACATCGCTTTGGTTCAATAGCACCAGCGCGGATCGGCCTGGACATACTGGCCGGATGGATAGCGATAATAGCAGTTGCCCTCGGCCAGATAGTAGCCGGGGCGCGATGCGGCGGTGGCGCCCGCGATCGCACCGGTAGCCCCTCCGATCACGGCGCCAGCAGCGGCGCCGGAGGCGCGCCCGGTGAGAAGCCCGCCGAGCAGACCACCCACCACGGCACCGCCCACCGCGCTTGCGGCAGGATCGGGCGGAGGCGGCGGCGGGGGTGGTGGCGGCGGCGCATAGGCGGCGACCGGAGGCGGATAGGCTCCTGGTGGCGGCGCATCCGCATAGGTCACATCGTCCGCAAAGTCCTCAGAGATGTAGGTGGGCGGACCGTCGATCCGCTCCGGGTAGAAATACCAGACGCCGCCGACGTCCCACCACCAGCCCATGCGGCCGTTATGCATTTCATGGCGCCACCGTCCACCCTCCCAGGCGAGGCGGCCGCGATAGGCATGGCCACCGAAATCATGGGCCGCGATCGGACCGTGGGCGAAACGTGCATCGGCCGCCACCCTGCCCGGCGGCGGTCCCCCCGGGCGCCCGGGATGGCCCTGCGGGCCCGGCTGGTGACCAGGCGGCTGACCGCCTGCTACCGGCCGCTCCTGGGCCGAAACGCCTGTGATCGCCAGCAGCGAAACCAGCGAAAGAGCAAATGTTGTCCGGCTGGACGCGTTCATTCTCGCATACCCCCATTTTGCTTGGCGAAATTGGTTGCGTGCCGTAGCTCGCGAGAGCGTGAGGCACGGCGCCTTCGCCATTGCAGCCAGCTTTTGGTGCTTTGTCTCGTTACAAATAAGCAAGATCGCGACAATTTTGCGTCGGCGAAGCGTCAGATTTCACTTGCGAATCCGCGTTTGCCGCTGTCAGCGCGCAGGCTCGATCACATTACAATTGGTGCGGCCGGACATCACGCAGTCCTGCAGCTTGCTGGCTGCGGTCAGATCGCGCGCCAGCCAGATCCCAACCGTGAGCAGCACGATGGCGATCAACAGCCCTGCGATTGCGCCGCGCCGGCTGTCGCCGCCTTTCGGACCAGGTGTGGGGCCCGGTTTAGGTTCAGCCATGGTAGATTCGCCGCCTCCGTCACATCATTGGCCCAAGATAGGCATGCGCGGGTGCGGATGGCTAGCAGTCCTCTAGCGTTCCTGGAGCAATCGTGACCGGCGTTGGGGCCAGCTCGGTGCAGCTCGGATCACACCTGGCGGAACAGAACAGAGCTGGTTCCCAAGCTCTGCTGCGCGGGCGCGATGCGGGTACAGCTGGTCCGGAAGGCCGTCTGGCTACATCGCCACTCGGCGCCCAGAATCGGATCGGACACCTCTTTCGGGTAACCGAATGCGATCGAGACCAGGACCGCCGTCAAAACGAGCGCCGCGGCCCAGACGAGAACCTTGAGATTGCGGGATAGAGCGGTCATTCCCGGCACTCCTCTGCAGGTGCCGCGGAGGTTAACGTCGTTTTGCACTAGCGCGTGTGAATCAAATCACAATTCCGGCCGATTTTCTTATGCCCGACCTGCAATCAAGGGAGTGGAATCCGCAGCCCCGACGCTGTACACCGACGCCCAATTGCCCGAGCGTCGCCTAGGAGGCGATGCGCGAGACAATGATTTGCAAACTTCAAGAGCGAAAGTGAGACAAGGTCCGATCGATGAGCGGATTTAAAGAACCCGGCTTTACAGACCGGCAGAAGGCCGCCCAGCAGGCGCGGCAGAATCTTCTCAAGAAATTCCGCGAGCAGCCCGGCCCGGACGACCCCGACGTCGCGCGTCGCCGTGCCGAGCGCGAGGCGATTGTCGCCAACCGCGAGCGCCTCAGGCAGGAGCGCGAGGTGGCCAAGGCCGAGCAGACGCGCCGCGAGGACGAAGCGGCCGCGGCGGAAGCCGCCCGCATTGCGCGCGAGAAGGAGGAGGAAGAGACCCGCCAGGCTGAGCTGCTTGCCGAACAGAAGGCCAAGCGCGACGCCCGCTACGCCGCACGCAAGGCCCGCGGCAAGAAGAAATAGCGCGCCGCCGCCTAGCTGGTTGGCGCGAATAGCGGCAAGCAAGGCGGACAACGATCTGAATCGATTTCGGGCATGGTGCCGACAGCACCATGCCCGATCGACGTCGGGCGTCAGTTCTTCTTCATCATCCCGTCGTCTTTCTTCATGCCGTCCTTCGACATCGCGTCGTCCTTTTTCATGCTGTCCTTGGCCATGGAGTCTTTGGACATCGTGTCCTTCTTCATGCTGTCCTTGGCCATCGAGTCCTTGGACATGGTGTCCTTCTTCATGTCGTCGGCGAAGGCAGAAGGTGCCAGGGCCAGGCTGAGCGAAACGGCGGCAGCCGAAACGGCGAGCGCGAAGCGGGTCCGAATGGTCATGATGTTCATCCCTTCAAAAGCTGGTGGAGCTAAGCGACTGACGCCGCCTTCCTGCTCGACGCAACTTGGGATGGGTTTGTTACGGGATGATCGGAAAAATTCTCCACGCCGCTCCTTTGGCGTTTTACGACCGCTGCTTTTTTATTGAATCGACACAATTTCGCCCGCCAAGATCGTGTTAGTGCGCGTCCGGCACCTCCGCTAAGGATTGGACGGAGTGTGCACCGCAACAGACCTCGCCGCCTGCTGCGGCGACATTCGAACCGTCTGTCGACCTTCGGGCTCCGGTCTAAGATCAGACCAGGGCACGGGAGTGGATTTCCGGCTCAAATGGCGCGCAAGGCCGGCTTTCAAGACCCAACCAAGGGTGAACTTGCAGGGAACATTTGTCATGGTTACTCGCCGTCATCTCATCACCTCGGCGCTCGCCGCGCCCGTCATTCTCCGCCTCGGAACCGGCACCGCCAAGGCCGCAACGACGCTGAAAATCTCGCACCAATTCCCCGGCGGCACCATCGACAAGGGCGATTTCCGCGACCGGCTTTGCCGCATGTTTGCTGCGGAAGTTGCAAAGAGAAGCGACGGCGACATTTCCTCCGAAATCTATCCCAACTCCTCGCTGATCAAGACCAATGCGCAGTTCTCGGCGATGCGCAAAGGCGCGCTCGATATCAGCCTCTATCCGATGCCCTATGCCGGCGGCGAATTGCCGGAGACCAATATCGGCCTGATGCCGGGCCTCGTCGCCACCTACGACCAGGGATTGCGTTGGAAGAAGGAGCCAGTCGGCAAGGCGCTCAGTGACTTCCTTGCGGACAAGGGCATCATCCTGCTCTCCTGGATCTGGCAGGCCGGCGGCGTCGCCAGCCGCTCCCGCGCCATCGTCGCGCCCGAGGATGCCAAGGGCATGAAGGTGCGTGGCGGCTCGCGCGAGATGGACATGGTGCTGCAGACTGCCGGCGCCTCTGTACTCTCTGTGCCTTCCAACGAAATCTACCAGGCGATGCAGACCGGCGCCTGCGATGCCGGCATCACCTCCTCTACCAGCCTGATCTCCTTCCGGCTCGAGGAAGTGTCCAAAGCACTGACCTCCGGCGCTGGCGCCTCCTACTGGTTCATGCTCGAACCGCTGATGATGTCGAAGACAGTGTTCGACGGCCTGCCGAAAAAGCACCAGGACATCATCCTGGCCGTCGGCAGCGAGCTTGAGGCGTTCGGCCGCAAAGGGGCGCAGGACGACGACGTCGAGGTGGGCAAGGTCTATGAGAAGGCCGGCGCCAAGGTCGCGCCGCTCGATCTCGCAACCGTCAGCAAATGGCGCGACATCGCCCGCGACACCGCCTGGAAGGACTACGGCGCCAAGAGCGCGACCGCTGCCAATTTGTTGAAGCTCGCTTCCAACGTCAGCGCATGATGCACGGTCCGCTTCCGGATCGTGACGATACCGCGAAGACGGCCACCGGCAATCCGCTGGCGGCTGCGCTTGCACGCGCGCTCTCCCTTCTCAACAGCATCATTCTGGTGCTGGCGGCGCTGGCGCTGATCGCAGCGTGCGGCATCCTGAGCTACAGCGTGATCGGCCGGGCATTGTTCCAGGCCGCCAATTACTGGCAGGATGAGGCTGCGGTGTTCCTCCTGGTCGGCGCCACCTTCATGACGGCGGCCTATGTGCAGTCGCAGCGCGGCCACGTCTCGATCGAGGCCTTTGTCGGCCTGCTCCCGCCACTCGCCAACCGCATACGGCTTTGGCTGGTCGATGTCGCAAGCCTTTTGTTTTGCGCCTTTTTCGCATGGAAATCCTGGACGCTGACACAGGAGGCCTATGTCGATGGCCAGGTAACCAACTCGATGTGGTCGCCGCCGCTCGCAATTCCTTATGGCCTGATGGCCTGCGGCATGACGCTTTTGTGCCTGCAGCTTCTGCTGCAGGTCATCATGCCGCTTGCGGGGGCCTCGCGCCGATGAGCGTGCTTGGAATTGGCGTGAGCTACGGGCTTGCAACGCTGGCCGCGATGTTCTCGGGCATGCCGATCGCCTTTGCGCTCGGCGCGGTCGCGGTCGTATTCATGGGCATCTACATGCCGACCGCGTCGCTCGATACGGTGACGCAGAATGTCTACGAGGAGATGGCCTCGATCACGCTCTTGTCGATCCCGCTCTTCATCTTGAAGGGCGCAGCGATCGGCCGCTCGCGTGCCGGACAGGATCTCTATTCCGCGCTCCATGCCTGGCTGCATCGGGTGCCGGGCGGGCTTGGCGTCGCCAACGTCTTCGCCTGCGCGTTGTTTGCGGCGATGGCAGGCTCCTCGCCTGCCACCTGCTCGGCGATCGGCTCGGCGGGGATTCCCGAGATGCGCAAGCGCGGCTATTCCGGGGGCTTTGCAGCCGGCATCATCGCCGCCGGCGGCACGCTCGGCATCCTGCTGCCGCCCTCCATCACCATGATCCTGTTTGCGGTCGCCGCGGAAAAATCGCTGGGCCGGCTGTTCCTCGCCGGCATCGGCCCGGGGCTATTGCTGGTTTCGCTGTTCGGCGCCTATGCCGTGCTCCGCTTTCGGCGCGAATATGCCATCGCGCAAGCCGCCTACGAAAATGGCGGCGTGGTCTCAGCCATCCTCGACAGGGACGAATTCACGCTCGCCGAACGCTTCAGCGTGCTGCCGCGCGTCATCCCCTTCGTGCTGCTTCTGACCGGCGTGATGATCGCGCTCTATGGCGGCTATGCCACGCCGTCAGAGACGGCCGGCCTCGGCGGACTGCTGGCGCTGGCGCTGATTGCCATGATCTACGGCGTTTGGCGGCCGACCGATCTCGCGCCGATCCTGACCTCGACCATCCGCGAATCCACCATGCTCATGCTGATCATCGGCATGTCGCTGCTCTATTCTTATGTGATGAGCTATCTGCACATTTCGCAGTCGGCGGCGGAGGCAATCGTCGCAATGCAGTTGCCGCGCTGGGAATTGCTGCTGGCGATCCTTCTCCTGGTGGTGGTGCTCGGCTTCTTCCTGCCGCCGGTCTCGATCATCCTGATGACCGCGCCGATCATCCTGCCGCCGTTGCGCGCGGCGAATTTCGACATCATCTGGTTCGGCATCATCATGACCATCGTCATGGAGATGGGTCTGATTCACCCACCGGTGGGGCTGAACATCTTCGTCATCCGCAACGTCGCACCCGACATTCCCTTGCGCGAAGTGATCTGGGGCACGGTGCCCTTCGTGCTCCTGATGATGGGCGCGGTGCTGGTCTTGTGCTTCGTACCGGAGATCTCGACGTGGTTGCCGGATATGGTGATGGGGCCGGAGGGGGCGAGATAGATGTTGCAAGGTGGGCAAAGCGGAGCGTGCCCACCAAATTCGCGACTCGGCGTAGATGGTGGGCACGGCGAAGCGCGCCTTTGCCCACCCTACGAAATCCGCGAGACCACCCTCTTCTTCGCATTTAGCGCCGATGCCACACGGCTGACCGGCGGATGGCCCAGCAGCCGGCAGATCTCGTTCGTTGCCGTGAGCAGCTTTTCCATGTCGATGCCGGCTTTGATCCCGAGCCCATCGAGCATGTAGACAACGTCTTCGGTGGCGACATTACCGGTGGCGCCGGGCGCGTAGGGGCAGCCGCCGAGACCGCCGGCTGCGGAATCGATCACATGCACACCCTCTTCCATGCCGGCATAAAGATTGGCGAGCGCCTGGCCATAGGTGTCGTGGAAGTGCATCGCGAGCTTGGTCATTGGCACGTGCTCGGCCACAGCGCG
>Ga0307474_10003582_pt1 | contig 11187 bp, 9 predicted proteins | sample atmos_gasesECM1C_2_FD_203312 | JGI IMG/M metagenome (GOLD analysis project Ga0307474, IMG submission 203312) | Hardwood forest soil microbial communities from Morgan-Monroe State Forest, Indiana, United States - atmos_gasesECM1C_05 | ecosystem: Environmental > Terrestrial > Soil > Temperate... | reverse complement strand
GGAACTGGCGATGCCAACCGCCTCGCGGACGCTCTTTCGCGCGCGCGGATCGGCGCTATCTATTCCTATGCAGGCCGCACCAAAATTCCACTGCCGCATGCATTGCCGACGCGCATCGGCGGCTTTGGTGGCGCGGCCGGACTCGCAGACTTCATCCGCACTGAAGCCATCACGCATGTGATCGACGCGACCCACCCCTTCGCCGCCGAGATGAGCCGCCACGCGGTCGAAGCCTGCGCCGTGACCACCACGCCGCTGCTCGCGCTGGAACGCGCGCCGTGGACGCGCACGGCCGGCGATCGCTGGATCGAGGTCGCCGATATCGCGGCGGCCGTTGCCGCGCTGCCCGACACGGCCACCCGCGTGTTTCTCGCGATCGGCCGGCAGCATCTGGCGCCTTTCGCCGCCAAGCCGCAACATGCCTATACGCTGCGCTTTGTCGATGCGCTTGATGACGCATTGCCGTTGCCCGATGCCGAGGTCGTCGTTTCGCGTGGCCCGTTCACGCTTGAAGGCGACCGCGAACTGATGCGCGAACGCGGCATCGCGTGGCTCGTCGCCCGCAACGCCGGCGGCGATGGCGCACGCGCCAAGATCGACGCTGCGCGCGAGTTGGGGCTTCCCGTCATCATGATCGCGCGGCCCGGCCTTCCCGAGCGGCCGCGGGTCGAACGTGTCGAGGATGTGCTGGCGTGGCTCTCTCATGACGCCCGCCTCGGAGCATAGACCCAGCGGCCGACGCGGCGCGTCGCCGAATTCCCAATGATGACGAGCGTTGCCATATCGGCCATCTCGGGCTTGGCGTCCTTCAGCAATACAGTCTCGATCCGCTCTTTTGGCGTCGTCACGGCATGGGCAAAGACGACAAGCCGCTCGCTGCAGCCTGCATCGCGCAGCACATCGAGCGCGCGCACAAACCCCTCGGGCCTGCTCGCCGAACGCGGGTTATAGAGCGCGATGGAAAAATCGGCTTCCGCCGCGAGCCGCAGGCGCTTTTCGATCAACTCCCACGGCTTGAGATTGTCCGACAGATTGACGGCGCAGAAATCATGGCCGAGCGGCGCGCCGGCGCGCGCGGCTGCCGCCAGCATGGCGGTGACGCCGGGCAGCACGCGGATCGCGACGTCCCGACATTCGGGCGCAGCTTCCAGCGCCTCGAACACTGCTGACGCCATGGCAAACACGCCGGGATCGCCGGACGACACCAGCACGACGTTGCGCCCTTGCGCCGCGAGCCTCAAAGCTTCCCCGGCGCGATTGAGCTCCATGCGGTTGTCGGAGGGATGCAGCCTCAAGCCCTCACGCGCGGCCACACGCGCGACATACGGTGCATAGCCCAGCACATCGGTCGCCTCAGAGAGCGCGGCCGAGACTTCCGGCGTAATCAGCGCCGCGTCGCCTGGTCCGAGCCCCGCGATAGCCAGCCGACCCGTCATTCGCAAAACTCCCGCCGCCGGCCGCGGCCATGCACCAGCACGATCGCGAAATAGGGACAATCGGTCGGCTCGATTTCCGTCAGCCGTGCGACGCGCTCGCCCGGCATGGTGCCGCGCTCGATCAGCCAGGCCTGGTCGAGACGCCCCGCCGCTTCCAGAGCGCGGCGAATTTTTGCGAGGTTGCGCCCGGTCTTCATGATCACCAGCGCGTCCTCATTATTCACGCGGCGGCCAAGCTCCTCCTCCGGCAAGGTGCCCATCAAGACCGTCATCACGTCGTCGCCAAGCGCGATCGGCTGCCCGACCACGTTCCAGCAGCCGGCCATGCCGGGAATGCCGGCTATGATATCGACCTCGGCGCGGCCCTGCAGCCGCGAATAGAGATGCATGAAAGAGCCGTAGAAAAAGGGATCGCCTTCGCAGAGCACGACGATATCGCTGCCGCGCGCGAGCCGCTCAAGACGGTCGGCCCATTCGTCGTAGAAACCGGCGAGCAGGCGAACATATTCGTCGCTGTCGAAGGCAAGCTCGGTGGTGACGGGATATTCCATCGGATATTCGCTGACGTCGCGTGGAAGAATCCCCTCGACAATGCGGCGCGCCTGGCCGGGGCGGCCTTTCTTGCGGAAATAGGCGATTTGCCTGGCTGCGCGAATCTCACGATCGGCGCGCACGCTCATCAGATCGGGATCGCCCGGTCCCAGTCCGCAGCAGATGATCCGCCCCATGGCTATTCGCTCCTGCTTGCAAGCGCATTCACGGCAGCGACCGTGATCGCCGATCCGCCCAGCCTGCCCTCGACGGTTAGCGCCGGCGCAGGCGGCGCGGCCATCAACGCAGCCTTGGATTCCGCGGCGCCGACAAAGCCGACCGGACATCCGATGATCGCCGCCGGCCGCGGGCAGTCGTCCTGCTCCAGCATGTTCAACAAATGAAACAGCGCGGTTGGCGCGTTGCCGATTGCAACCACCGCGCCCGAAAGGTGCGGCCGCCACAGCTCGATCGCAGCAGCCGAACGGGTGTTGCGCATGGATTGCGCGAGCGCGGCGACCTTCGGATCGTCGAGCGTGCAGATCACGGCGTTGTCCTTCGGCAATCGTGCGCGTGTAATGCCTTCCGAGACCATACGCGCATCGCACAGGATCGGCGCGCCGGCGGCGAGCGCCTCGCGCGCGGCGCGTGCCATGCCCGGCGTGAAACGGATAGAGCGCTCCAGGCCGACCATGCCGGCGGCATGGATCATGCGCACTACCACCGGCTCTTCGTCAGCCGCAAAGCGCGCCAGATCAGCCTCGGCGCGGATGGTCGCGAAGGATTTCTTGTAGATGATCGCGCCATCGGTTTCGTAAACATGCGGCATCAGGGCGCCTCCAGCATGGCGCCCGGCTCGGCGAGGATACCGGCGGGCTTGAGCCCGCGCAGCGCAGGCAAATCGCGCGTCGTGCCATTGCGGACGAGATCAAAGCCGTCGGCGGTCGCGACCAGCGTGACGTCAGCCACGCCAGGATACGCGCAGCCCTTGGCGCAGCCGGAGACGTGAAGCCGCGATTGCGCCGGCAGATGCGGCGCGAGCGCGCCTGCAAGCGCGCGCGTCTCGGCATGAGCGGCTTCGCAGGCTGGCGCGCCGGTGCAGGCGGCAATGCGGAGCAGCGGATCGTTAGCGTGAGCTACGATGCCGTCATGCAGGGGCATCTCACGCAGACCTTCGAGCAGGATCATGCGCCAGGGCGTCACACGCAGGCTTGCTGCGCATTCGCTCAAATATTTCAACGTCGCGCTCTGCAGCTGCCCCAAGGCGATGCCGACCAGCGCGCCGTTCGCGGATACGCCGGGAGAGGGCATCGGCAAGGCAGGCGCCGGCACCACGCTGCCTGCAAGCGCATCCGGCAATGTCGCACCGCGCGCAACATGCGCCGCCATGCGCCCTCGCCCGCCGCTGGCGCCGCCGGACACGACGAACCATCTGGCGAGCGACAGCGCGAGATCGATGGCGTCCGCCCTTGCGGCTGCGCGACCAAGCGCTGCGCCATCGGCGCGCACCATCAGCCCGCCGCCTGCGCTACGCTCGATGCGGATATCGGCGGGAGAGTGCGCCAGCCAACGTGCCTCGCCGCAATCGACTGCAAAGCCAAATTTCTCCGGAAGTCCGAGAGACCGTTCGCCCAGCGCATGTTCCAGTGCCGCCGAGAGCCGTTGCGTGTCGTCGCCCTCGCGCCAGAACGGTGCGACCAGGATGTTGCGCTGGGTTTCGACATCGGCATCCGCATCGACGAGCGATAGCTCGGCCAATGCCGCAAGCAGCGTCTCGTGGCCGTCGGCCCGCAGGCCGCGCACCTGCAGATTGGCGCGACCCGTCAGATCGATCAGCCCGTTGCCATAGCGCTCCGCGAGCTCGGCGATGGCACCAGCCTGCGCGGCCGACAACCGCCCCTGCCGCGGGCGGATGCGGGCGACGAGTCCATCGCCCGATTGCATCGGACGGTGAGCGCTGGGGCACCAGCCTTTGATCGCGACCGCGCTCATGATGCCTTCCGCAGCGACATGGCGATGGAATTCCGCCGCGTCACCCAGAGCGCGGCGTCGTGCAGGCGGTTGAAGCAGCCTTCGATCGCCGCCAGCGCAAGTGGATTCTCCCGCGCCAGAAAGTCGCGGACCTCGTCATTGCCGAGCGTCGCGTCGTAATAGAGATCGAACAGATGCGCGGGCACGGCGTCGGCAAGATGCGCGAACGCCGCCATGTGCTCCAGAGTCGCTGCGATCTCGGCGCCTCCACGAAAGCCGTGCCGCATCATGCCGGACATCCATTCAGGATTGGCGGCGCGCGCCCGCACCACGCGGGCAATTTCCTCCGGCAACGAGCGTGCCTGCGGCGCATCGGGTCGCGTCGCGTCGAGATGATAGAGCGATGGCAGCGGCCTGCCGAGGTGTGCGGCCGCGGCGGCAGGGCCCGCTTCATGCGCGGCGTAATCGGCCGCGAGCAGGAGGTCCGTCTCCGGCAGATCCTGTATATGCACAAATGCATCGGCTCCCTTGAGCCGCGCTTCGAGACGAGCGCGATCGGACTTCATCTCGCCATCTGCGGAAAACGACCAGGACGAGGCCGCAAGCCACGCCTCGCCCGCGGCATTGCGTGCCTCCTGCGTCAACGCATCGCGCGCAGCAAATCCGCCGACGCCGTATTGCCCTGGGCGCGGACCGAACACGCGCGCACCGCGCTGTGCATATGGGTTCTCCTCGTCCTCGAAATCGCGCGCGGCCAGAGCATCGGAAGCCGCCTCGAACAGCTGCGCCAGATTGCCGAAGACGTCGCGGAACAGGCCGGAGATGCGCAAGCTCACATCGATGCGCGGGCGGCCGAGCTGGGCGAGCGGAATGATCTCGTAACCGGTGACGCGGCCGCTTCGCTCGTCCCAGCGCGGCGCGAGGCCGGCCAGCTGCAGGGCCATGGCAAATTCCTCGCCAGCGGTGCGCATGGTCGCCGAGCCCCAGAGATCGATCAAGAGGCTCTTCGGCCAGTCGCCGTGATCCTGAAGATGCCGGCGCAACAGCTCCTCGGCCAGCTTGATGCCTTGCGCATGCGCAGCGCGGGTCGGCACCGCGCGTGGATCGACTGCGAAGAGATTGCGCCCGGTCGGCAGCACGTCGCACCGCCCGCGGAACGGAGAGCCTGCCGGCCCTGGCACGACGCGCCGGCCCGACAGCGCATCGAGCAGCGAGCGACGTTCTTCCTCGCCGCATTGGCCACGGCCGAATACATGCAGGCCGTCGCCGAACTGGCTTTCCTTGAGATCGCAGACAAAGCGGTCGATCCGCGGGATCGCCTCGGCGGCAGAGGCAGATGTATCGAGCCCGAGATCCTGCTCGACACCGGCCGCGCGCGCCTCGTCGCGGATCGCAGCGACGAGCCGCCCGCGGCGCGCGGGATCGAGCCCGTCGGCGGTCGAATATTCGTCGAGCAATTGCTCCAGTCGCATGAGGTTCGCCGGCAAGGCGCCGGTCGAAAGCGGCGGCGGGAGATGGCCGATGGTGACGGCTGAAAGCCGCCGTTTGGCCTGCGCCGCCTCGCCGGGATCGTTGACGATAAAGGGATAAATGACGGGACAATCGCCGATCAGCGCCTCGGGCCAGCAGGCATCCGACAGCGCCACCGACTTGCCGGGCAGCCATTCCAGCGTGCCGTGCGCGCCCATATGGATCATCGCATGAATTCCCTGGCTGCGGAGCCAGAGGTAGAACGCGACATAGGCGTGGCGGGGAATGCGAGCGAGATCGTGATAATCGGCGTCGCGGCTTGCGGCCTCGCCGCGCTCCGGCTGCACGGCGATGATGGAGCTGCCGCGCTTGATTGCCGCGAAATGAAAGCATCCGTCGAAGGCTTGCGGATCGTCCTCCGGCGCGCCCCAGGCGCTGGCGAGATTGTCCTGCAACTGACGCGGTAGCACCGCCATTGCCGCGCGATAATCGGCGACGCCCCAGGTCAGTTTCTCTTCCTGCAGCGCTTGCGCCAGCAGCTCGCCTGCTTCGACATTGAAGCCGCCTGCTTTTAGATCTGACAACACCGCTTCGGTCGATGCTAGCGCGTCGAGCCCCACCGCATGCGCGATCTGGTGCGCCCGGCCGGGATAGCTGGAGAGGACGACGGCAAGTCGCTTGTCGCGGTTTGGCAGGCTCGCAAGACGCCACCACGCCACGACGCGATCAATCACCGAATTGACGCGCGCCTGATCCGGCTGATGCGCGGCCAGCGCGATCTGCAGGTCAGAATCGCGCGCGCCAATCGACTTGAAGCTGACGACACCCGCAAACAGGCGACCATCGACCTCCGGCAGGACCACATGCATCGCAAGGTCGGCAGCCGAGAGCCCACGCAGCGAGGCCGCCCAATCCTCGCGCTGCGCCGTCGAGAGCGCGACCTGGAACACCGGGCAGGATGCGGCGTCGAACGGCGTCGTGCCGTCATCGCCGATCGCGGAGAAGGCGGTGGCATTGATGATGGCCGCAGGCGGCCGTTCGGCAAAGTGGCGCCTCAACCAACCCGAGACGCCTTGGCCTTTCAGCGACGGCGCAAAGGCACCATAGGCATCAAAACCCTTCTGCCTGAGTGCCGCGATCAGCGCATCGACGGGCGCTGTATCGGCGGCCGTAGCATAGGCGCGATAAAGGGTGACCAGCGCCTGTGGCCGTCCATCGGCTTCCGGCAGAGACAACAGCGCGCCGCGCGCGGGATCGTAAAAGCCCATCTCGGGAACGATCAACTCGCCCAGCACCGGCCCTGCATAAAGCCCGGACGCCAGCGCCAACTGCGCAATTGCCGCCTGTGCCGCCACCGCGCCGCCGGTGTCGCAGAGCGCCCTCAATTGCCGCAGTGTCGAGCGCGGCAGCGTCGAAAGCTCGTCGAGCCGCGAATCGTCGCGGCCGTCCGCCGGCAGCACGGCGAGCGCAATGCCGCGTCGTTTTGCAAGCTCACGCAAGGTGCCCAGGCCGTAAGCCCAATAAGACTCGCCGCCGATCAGCCGCACCAGCACGCCGCGCGCGCGGGCAAGCGTGCGCTCGATGTAAGTATCGACCGAGAGCGGATGCTTCAGGCTGGCGAGATTGGCGAGCCGCAGGCTTGGCAGGCTGCTACGCCCGCGCCGCCAGCCGGCGGCGAAGGCCGCTAGGTCGCTGTCGGAGAACGAGAGCATGACGAGATCGGCCGCATCCTGTGCAAGATCGACAGGTACGGCAGTCTCCTCGAGCCCATGACTCTCGCGAAAGACGACGTGCATCAGACACTCAATCCGGAAAGACCTAGTCCCGCCCTGATCGCGGCTTCATCGATATCGCCCTGCTCGCCGATGAGAACCAGCTTCGAGCGGCGCGGGCTCGTGCCCCAGGGCCGATCGAATTGGTGACGCACGCGCTCGCCGACGGCCTGGAGCAAGAGCCGCATCGGCTTGCCAGCAACCGCGAGATAGCCTTTCGCACGCAGCACGTTCTGCTCGCGCGCAAGCCGGCCGACGGCGCCGGCGAGCGCCTCGATGTCGGTGATTTCGGGAAGCTCCACCACGACGGAGGCGAAATCGTCGTGCTCGTGGTCCTCCTCGCCGTCATGATGCGAGGGCCGCGCGGCAAGATCGTCTTCTGCCGCAGCGTTGAGTCCCAATATCACCTGCGGATCGATGGCACCGTCGGTCACCGCCAGCATCGGCAGCGGCCGAGGCGCCTCCGCTGCGATCACCTGTTTCGCCGCAGCGACACCGGCTTCGCCTGCAAGATCCGCCTTGGTCAGCAGCACGATGTCGGCGCAGGCGATCTGGTCCTCGAACACTTCCGATAGCGGCGTCTCGTGATCTAGGCTTTCATCCGCCGCCCGCTGTGCGTCGACGGCAGACGGATCGGGCGCGAAGCGGCCGTCCGCGACGGCTTCCGCATCCGCAAGCGCAATGACGCCATCGACGGTGATGCGCGACTTGATCTCCGGCCAGTCGAACGCCTTCAGAAGCGGCTTTGGCAGCGCGAGGCCTGAGGTCTCGATCAGAATGTGATCGGGCTGCACATTCCGCGCGAGCAGGCTCTGCATGGTCGGGATGAACTCGTCCGCGACCGTGCAGCAGATGCAGCCATTGGCGAGCTCGACGATGTTCTCCTCCGGGCAATTGGCATCGGCACAGGATTTCAGGATATCGCCGTCGACGCCCTCGCTGCCGAATTCGTTGACCAGCACGGCAAGCCTCTTGCCGTTGGCGTTGGTCATGAGATGACGGATCAGCGTGGTCTTGCCCGAGCCGAGAAAGCCGGTGATGACGGTGACGGGGATCTTGGCAAGCGACGTCATTCGGCGGCCTCCGGCAGGGCGATAACAGGGGGAATGCGAGCAAGCGACTGCTTGCGGAAGATTTCGGGCCGCGAACGCCAGGGCACGAGCCCGTCGGGCGCGGCCGCATAGGCCGCAGCGCCCACGACCACGTCGCGCGCGTTGACCTCGGACAGCCGGCCATAGACATAGGCCCAGCGACCCGGCGCGCTCAGCGCGACCGAGCAACCCTGGCTGCAGGCGGAGAGGCATTCGACCGGGACCAGGTTGACGCCATCGGGCACGCCTGCCTCGATGATGGCGTCGCGCAGCCGCGCGCCGGGCGTCGGCTCGCCATCCGGAATGGTTTGACCTGCGCGGCAGGTGATGCAGACATGAAGCGTGACCGCCATTTCGCCTTCCCTTTAATGTCGGCGGAGGCGATGAGGCAGACGAACCAGCGCAGATGGTTCGTTCCCCGTCGCGGAACACCCCGTCCGCCGGTCTTCCAAAAACAAGTGCTGGCAGGTCTCCCGGCTTGCGGAGCAGGACCTTTCGTCCTCCAATCCCCGCCTTCCCGATTCCTTAAGGGAATCAGTGGCGCGTAGGGATCTCTCCGGTCACGGTCGCGGGGGCGGCTGCTTTTGGGGCCTGGCCTGTTAGGTAGACCTTGGGCCCTATCGCATTCCCTCTTCGCCTGTCATAGGACAGGAACCAGCGGACCGACCATTTGCCCAAGCGTGCCGCTTGTCAAGCCGAAGGAGTGAACCATGGCTCCCGATCATGATCTGGCCGAGGACGCGGACGATGCTGCCGATTCCTCCCTTGACGCCCGCCATGCCGCCAAAATGGCCAAGAAGAAAGCCGCGCGCGACCGCATCATGGCGGAGAAAAGCAACGAGAAGGGCCTGATCATCGTCCACACCGGCGCTGGAAAAGGAAAATCGTCCTCGGCCTTCGGCATGATCCTGCGCTGTGTCGCCCATGGCTTCCCCTGCGCGGTGGTGCAGTTCATCAAGGGCGCCTGGGATACCGGCGAGCGACGGCTGCTCACCGGGCATTTTGGCGAGCTCTGCCAGTTCCACGCCATGGGCGAAGGGTTTACCTGGGAGACGCAGGACCGCGCCCGCGACATCGCTGCGGCCAAAGCCGGCTGGGAAAAGGCAAAAGAGCTGATCAGCGACGCTCGCCTGCGCATGGTCGTGCTGGACGAGATCAACATCGCGCTGCGCTACGATTATCTCGACATCAACGAGGTCGTGGAATTCTTGCGCGACTCGAAGCCGCCGCTGACCCATGTCGTGCTGACGGGGCGGAACGCAATACAGGAGCTGATCGATCTCGCCGATCTCGTGACAGAGATGACGCTGGTGAAGCATCCGTTCCGTTCCGGCATCAAGGCGCAGCCGGGCGTCGAGTTCTGATTTTGGCGGCGGAATTCCAATGGCGCGCGCATTGATGATCCAGGGAGCGGGCTCCGACGTCGGCAAATCGCTTGTTGTCGCCGGACTTGCGCGCGTTGCAACGCGACTCGGCTATCGCGTGCGGCCGTTCAAGCCGCAGAACATGTCGAACAATGCGGCTGTTACCACCGATGGTGGCGAGATCGGCCGTGCGCAAGCGCTGCAGGCGCTCGCCGCGGGGATCGAACCGCATACCGACATGAACCCGGTGCTGTTGAAGCCGGAGACCGATGTCGGCGCGCAAGTGGTGGTACACGGCCGCCGCGTCGCGACCTTGCGCGCGCGCGACTATGCCAAGATGAAGCCGTCGCTGATGCCGGCGGTGCTGGAAAGCTTTGAACGGCTGAAGGCGAAGGGAGATCTCGTGCTGGTCGAGGGCGCCGGCAGTCCTGCCGAGGTCAACCTGCGCGCCAATGACATTGCCAATATGGGCTTTGCGCGCCGCGCCGACGTTCCGGTGGTGATCGTCGGCGACATCGACCGCGGCGGGGTGATCGCGCAGCTCGTCGGCATCAAAAGCGTCATCGATCCTGAGGATGCCGCGATGATCGAAGGCTTCATCATCAACAAGTTCCGCGGCGATCCCACGCTGTTCGACGACGGCTACAAGCTGATCGAGGCACGCACCGGCTGGCGCGGCTTCGGCGTGCTGCCTTATTTTCCACGTGCCAGCGAGCTGCCGGCGGAGGACGCACTCGGACTTGCCGACGCGCGCAAGCCGGGCCGCTGCAAGATCGCGTTTCTCGCGCTGTCGCGCATCGCGAATTTCGACGACCTCGATCCTCTAAAACTCGAGCCCGATGTCGACCTTGTCATGGTCCGCCCGGGCGAGGCGATTCCCGGCGACACGAAGCTCGTGATCCTGCCCGGCGCCAAATCGACGCGAGGCGATCTCGATTTCCTGCGCGCGCAGGGCTGGGACATTGATCTGGCCGCGCATCATCGCCGCGGCGGCCATGTGCTCGGTATCTGCGGCGGCTACCAGATGCTGGGAAAAAGTGTCGCCGACCCCGAGGGCATCGAGGGCCCGGCCGGCACAACGCCGGGGCTCGGGCTGCTCGACGTCACTACAGTGATGACGCCGGAAAAGGCACTCACCCGCGTCGATGCCGTTCATGCGGTAACGGGAACGGCGCTCGAGGCCTACGAGATCCACATCGGCCGCACCGAGGGCAAGGATCTCGCGCGGCCGTTTGCCTTTGTCGGTTCGCAGCCTGAAGGCGCAGTGTCGGCCGACGGCCTCGTGCAAGGCACCTATCTGCACGGCCTCTTCACATCGGACGCTTTCCGCCGCGCATATCTGGCACAGCTTGGTGTGGAGACCACGGACGCGCACTATCGCGCAAGGGTTGAAAGCGCACTCGATTCACTGGCCGATCACATCGAAAAGCATCTCGATGTCGATGGATTGTTTGCGCTTGCGCGGTAGAGCACATGACTATTGGTTGAATCGATCTGGCCGCGAACTCTCACCTCTCCCCAGCGGGGAGAGGTCGGATTGCTCCCGGCGATG
>Ga0307474_10003580_pt1 | contig 11190 bp, 9 predicted proteins | sample atmos_gasesECM1C_2_FD_203312 | JGI IMG/M metagenome (GOLD analysis project Ga0307474, IMG submission 203312) | Hardwood forest soil microbial communities from Morgan-Monroe State Forest, Indiana, United States - atmos_gasesECM1C_05 | ecosystem: Environmental > Terrestrial > Soil > Temperate... | reverse complement strand
AATCGTCACGGGATGCTCGCGCTTTTTGTTATCTTCCTCAAGCAGCTTTTCTTTCGCCAGGCGACACTGCTGCCACAGCGCGTGCAACTGCATTGCATCCAGCTTGGCTCCTTGCGCCGCCAGTTGCTGCTCCAGATGGCGCGCCAAAGCGAGATCGACGTTATCGCCTCCTAGCAGGATGTGTTCGCCCACCGCGACGCGCTCCAGTTGCAGTTCGCCGGCCTGCTCAGTCACCGCTATCAACGTGAAATCGGTAGTGCCGCCGCCGATGTCTACAACCAGAATCAGGTCGCCCACCTGAACGCGTTCGCGCCAATCGGGATGCCGCTCGATCCAGGCGTAGAATGCAGCCTGCGGCTCTTCCAGCAATAACGGATTCTGATAGCCGGCCTCTTGCGCGGCTTGCAAAGTAAGCTCGCGCGCCACGGCATCGAACGAGGCCGGTACGGTAACCAGCACCTGCTGCTTCGCGAACGGAGCATCTGGCATTTTCTGGTCCCACGCGGCACGCAGATGCTCCAGATACCGCCGCGATGCTTCAACTGGCGAAACTTTTTCCAAACCTTGCGTCGCGTTCAGAGGGAGAATGGGCGCGGTGCGATCCACGCCCGCATGCGACAGCCAGGATTTTGCGGACGCAACCAGGCGGCTCGCAACCTCCGAACCGCGTTTCTGCGCCAGCGCCCCAACAACGTAGCAAGGAGTTTCGTCCCACGGCAGCGCGATCGATCCAGCGGGAAAATCGGCCGAGCCAGGAATAAAAAGAAACGAAGGCAGCAGCGGCTGATCGCGCACTTCACCCGGATTCACTAATTGAGGAAGCTCGATGACCGTTACCGGCGGCGAGTCCCGGGGGTCCCCTCCGTCCGGCGCGCACGCCAGCGCGCAGTTAGTAGTTCCAAGATCAATTCCAATTGTAAATAGCTGTGACAAGCTCCAGTTTAGCTTGCCCGCCAAAGCCTCACCTGGTGCGGGACAGGTTGGCGTCCTGCGCGCCGGGTATCATTATTCGTCATAATGTGAACCGGAGAGGTACGATGGCGATCCGTGTCCTCAGCGCTGCGATCCTGGCCGCGAGCGTGCTTTCCGCGCAGGACACCTCGTCCGATCTGCTGGACCAGGCACGCGACAAGATCCTGACGTCGATCCGGCATCTACCCAATTACACTTGTCTCGAAACTATCGATCGTACCTATTACGCCCGTCCCGCAACCAAACTGAGCCGGCATGTCATGACCGAGCCGCCATCGCCAGTCGCGGTGTGTGGCGGGAATGGTACGGCGAAACCACTCAGGGAGGCGTCGGATCGCTTGCGAATGGAAGTCGCAGTCGCGGGCAAGTACGAAATTCATTCATGGCCAGGCGCGAGCCGCTTCGATACGCGCTCCATCGAACAGATAGTTCCTTTTGGGCCGATGAGTACCGGATCGTTAGGCGGCTATCTGTCGGGCATTTTCTTTAATCCGAGGGCGGAGATTAAATTCATCGGCAAGAAGAGCCACGGAGATCGAGAGGTGTTCGAATACTCCTTCCGCGTGCCCTTGGAGGCCAGCCATTATGGTGTCAAGGGGGAAAGCGGCTGGAAGGACACCGGATACAGTGGTTCGTTTGAGATCAACCTGGCCACTGCGGAGTTGGCGCGGTTGGTCATCGAAACCGACCAACTGCCGCTGGACACGGGCATATGCCGTGTTAACCACACCCTGGACTACCATTTTATTTTGATCGGGCACGACGAATTTCTGATCCCGCGCCGGAGCGAGTTCGAGACTTTCGACGTCGACGGCGGCGCGACGAACAGCGTGACGGCGTTTTCGGCTTGTCATGAATATACGGCTGAATCGAGCATTCGATTCGACGATCCGGCCGGGTCCGGGAACCCGATTACGACAGCGCCCAAAGTCGCGGCTGCCCTGCTGTCCGGCATTCCCATGACGCTGGCCTTGATTGGCGGCATCGATGCTCAAAGCGCCGCAGGCGACCCGGTGTACGCCAGAGTCAAAAAGACCATCCGAGCGCTGGGTTCGAAGAAAGTCCTGGTGCCGGCGGGCGCAATTGCTCACGGCCGGATTTTGCAAATGCGGTACGAGTACAAAACCTCGGAATATGTGATTGGGATCCGGTTCGATACGCTCGAGATAAACGGCGCCGTATTGCCGCTTTCGCTCAAGCCGGGCCGGGAGGTAAAACCCGACAGTCGGGAATCCCAGGGGTTTGTAAGACGGGGAGCCGAGTTTTCGCTTCCCTCCACCGTTTCGGTCGAAACCGGCGCTTTAATCCGGGTTCCGGCCCCGCTGAGAGGACCCGTAATTCCAGCAGGTTGCGAATGGGCCTGGGTAACAGTCGCGCGATGACCAGACTGGTTCTCGGCATAGCGGCGGTGACGCTCTCCTACGCGCAGTCCTCCGAAGATCCAGTGGACGTGCTGGAACAGATGCGCGACAAGCTGATCGCCAGGTTACCGCGCGGGCCGAGATACAGCTGTGTCGCGACTATTGATCGCAGCTATTTCAGCCGTAAGAGTCCTCCGCTAAATCCGCTTTCCTGCGAGCGGATCTACCTGGACAGAAAGGCCGGACGAAACAAACTGCAGCTCGACAAGACGGATCGGCTGCGACTCCGGGTGGTAGTGACCGGGGGGCAGGAACTTTATTCGTGGACCGGACCCAGCAATTTCTCGCGCGACGTCGATGAGGTCCTGGAGCCAGGGCCTGCCGGCACGGGAGAGTTCGGCACGCATCTTGCGGACATTTTCACCAACCCGGCCGTTCAGCTCCGGCTGCTCAGTCAAAATGAGAACAAGCTCGAATACGGATTTCGCGTGCCCATTGAGGCAAGCAGCTATGTGGTCTGGGGCGGCACAGAGTGGCGCAAGACGGGCTATGCCGGATCCATGATCATCAACCCGGCCTCGCTCGAACTCAAGCGGCTGACGCTGGAAACTGGCCAGTTGGGGCCTGAGACCTCAATGTGTGAAGCGACCGGGGCTCTGGATTTCCCCTCCGTTGGCGCAGGTATGCTTCTGCCTAGCCGGTCCGAGTCATATTTCGTGTTGAGTGATACAACCGAGGCGGAACGGGTCACCACTTTTTCCGATTGCCAAGAGTCGCCCGAGAAAGCCTCCGAGAGTCCGCCGGAGCTGCCCGCTCCCGTACGTAAAGATGTCCGGATCGAGCTAGCGTTCACCACAGGCATCGACACGCGAACCGCCGCCGCGGGAGACGTGGTTACGGCGAAACTCGCAGGACTTACACCAGGGATTCCCTCAGGTGCTACGTTCACCGGCCGCATCATGCGCATGGAACATCACCTGGACAAGCAGGGCATCCCCCGGTCCGGCGGCGGTGTCGATCTCAGCGGTCAGCGTTTTTTCTTGATTTGGATCGTATTCGACAGGATGGAAGTGAAGGGTGTCGTTTCTTCGTTCCAAGCCGAATACTCTTGCTCAACATGCATTTCTATCAAGGGTAAGAAATGGGAGCATGCCTTTGTTTTCCCCACTGAAGCGCCCAATTTCGTGGTTCCAGCGGGATTCACGTCGAAGTGGGTCACCAGGGATGGGCCGTCTTCGAAATAGCCAGGAGCGCTGTTGCACCTCAGACCTTCCCGGTACCGGCGAATCGGCAAGTGGAACTCAGATTTAGGTCTTCACTTGACGCGTTTCAAATCTTTCTTGGCTTGCTCGAAATCGGGCTTCAGCCGCACCGCGGTTTCTAGCTCCGATCGGGCGTCCGGCTTGCGGCCTTCTTTTTCATACACCAATCCGAGCGACCAGTGCGCTCCGGCGATCGGGGTCGAATCGGGCTCCGGCTCCTTCGTCTCGTTGATATATTTCTTCAGGTAAATCTCGGCTTTCCCCAACTCCACTCCCTCGCGCAGCATCGCGCGGGCTGCGTGAACATAGGGAGCCAGATCGTCCGGCACGGCAATTTCTGCCCGCGCCAGCAGCTTGTCTGCATCGTCGTAGCGTTTCTGAAGCACCAGCGCGTAGGCCAGCCAGCGATAAGCGTCAATGCGATCGGGATTCAGATCTAATGCAGCCCGGGATTGCTGTTCGCACGCAGCCGCGTTGGTGTGCTGCGGATCCAGGTAGAACTGCGCCAGCGATATACGTGACTCGTAATATTTCGGATCGGCTTCCACAGCTTTTTTGTACAAATCTTCCAGCTTGCCGTCTTCTTTCTGCGTGCTGGCAATATGCGCCAGCGCCAGATAGCCCCGCGCCGGATTGATCTTCGCCATGTCATTGGCAATATCAAGAGCCTTCTTTTTATCGCCGCCCACTACGCCGGGCGCCTGCAGGAAGTACAGCATCTGGTCGTAAAGATTGTCCGGATCTTTCGGAGCAATCGCGAGGGCGGCTTCGAACTCTGCGCGGCATTTGCGCGCCAAGCCCAGCTGCTTGAAGATGGAAACGGTGTCGGCTTGATCGGCGTAAATTTCGCCCAACTCCCGATGATACGGGCTGGACTTGGGATCCAGCCGGACGGCCGTCTCGCCCAACTTCGCGGCGTCATCAAACTTTGCGAACACGTGCCTCGCCATCGCAAGCAGATAAGTAGCGCGCGCGTCATTTGGATGCGTTCGGTAATTTGTTTCCGCTAAATCGCGGGCGCGCTTGTAGTGGCCATTGTCGAAGAGCCTTTGCGCATCCGGCTCACCGGCAGGCAGCGCTATCGCGAACAAGACCAGAAGCAGTGAGGTTCGCATAATATTTTATTCCGAACGAAGCGCCCGAGTGGGCTGGATACTGGATGCGCGCCGCGCCGGAACGTAGCAAGCCAGCCCCGCTACAAGCAGCAGTACCAGGCTGAAGAGCGCGAATGTAGCCGCATCTGTCGGGCTCACCTGATACAAGATGCTGGACATCAGGTAGGTAACGCCAAAAGCAGCTGCCAGCCCGATGGCCAGGCCGATAACGGTGAGTTTGAGACCCTGTCTCATAACCAGCGAGACCAAATCTCTCCGCGCCGCCCCCAATGCCAGCCTAATCCCGAACTCCTGTTTCCGGGCCGCTACCGAATAGGTCATGATTCCATAAATTCCGAGAGCCGCTAGAAATAACGCGAGCGCCGCGAAGAATGAACTGATCTGACCCACGATGATGTAGGGCGCGCGCCGCTCCGCCATCAATCCCAACATCGTTTCCACTCGCAGTACTGACTGAGTGCTATCCACCGCGCGAACGGCGCGCCGGACACTGGAAGCCGTATCCTGCAATGCGGAATCTGTTCTCAGCACGAAAGTCATGCCCTGAATGGCATGCTGTTGATTCGGAAAATAGATTTGGGGATAAGCGCGATCGGTGTCATCTTGTCCCGCGGCGTCCTTAACGACGCCGACGATCATCACCACATGGTCCAGATTGGCACTCCACCGGATGCGCTGTCCCAACGGATCTTGTCCCTGAAACTGACGGCGCACCAAGGCTTGGTTGACGATGCCCACCGCGAGTGAGTCAGCGCGGTCCACTTCGGAAAATACGCGCCCGCGCAACAATGGGATTCCCATCACCTTGAAATAATCCGGCGAAACGGTGTCGAACAGCGTGAATGGACGGTCGGCGGGAGCGGGAACCGGGCGGCCTTCAATCGAATACACCGTGGAACCATCGTTTCCGCCGTAGGGAATGAAATTCCCGATGGCCGCCGCGCGGATGCCGGGTAGCATTCGGACCTGCTCCAAAACGGCTTTCTTGAAAGCCTCAATTCGCTTCGGATCGGTGTAGTGGGCCTCAGAAAGCTCCACGCGTGCCGTCACCAAACCATTCGGATTGAAACCCACGTCCTTTTCGTGCATTCTGACCAAGCCCTTCACCAACAGGCCAGCCGCCACTAGAACCACCAAAGCCAGCGATGTTTCAAACACAATCAGACACTTCTTGAAAAGTGCGCTGCCGCCGCCCGCCGATAGCCGCGCCGTATTCTCTTTCAGAGCGTGGTTCACGTCGATGCGTCCGGCTTGGATCGCCGGAGCGATCCCGAACAGCAGCCCCGTAGCCAGTGCGATCCCGAGCGTGTAAAGCAGCGTGGACGCATCCACGCGCAGAACGGCCGAGTTCGGCAGATAGCCTCGCACCTCCGTCGGAATGGCTTGCGCAATCCAGCGCACGCCCCAGTTGGCGAACAGCACGCTCAAAGCCGCAGCCAGCAGAAAGAGCATCACATTTTCGGTGAGAAGCTGCCGCACCAGCCGGCCTCGTCCCGCTCCGATGGCCAACCGGACCGCCATTTCCTTTTGCCGGCCGACCGCGCGGCCCACCGCCAGGTTCGCGACATTGCTGCACGCCAGCAGCAGCACGCAGCCCACCAGCCAAAACACGATCAGCGCCTCCTGGCTGCCGCCTTGCTGGCCAATTTCTTCGCGCAACGTGCGTAGCTGAACAGTACGTCCGGAATTCGTCGCCGGGTAGGACTCGGCCAGCCGTCGGGCAACAGTCTTTAGGTAGCTGGTGGCGCGAGCCAGACTGACGCCGGGTTTCATGCGAGCGACAACCGGCAGCAAACGGGTGCGCCGGTCATCGCCCAGCGTGAGCGGCCTCCACAGCTTCACCGGTCCCATCAAAGGCAAATGGAACCCTTCAGGCATGATTCCGACGATCGAGACGCCCACCCCGTCGATCAGAATTGTCTTGCCCACCAGCGCCGGATCTCCGTTAAACCGGTTCTGCCACAGCTCATGGCTCAGCACAGCCACTTGAGGAGCGCCGGGCTGTTCCTCCTGCCGGAGAAAGCCTCGGCCTTGTTGCGGAATTACTCCCAGCATGCGAAAGAACTCCGCGTTGACCCGCGCACCCGCAACGGATTCGTCGCCGTTCTCGAGCGTGTAGGCCGAAGTCAGCCAGCCGCATATATCCTCAAAAACGTCTTTCTTCTCCTTGCGCCAATCATCCAGATCCCTGGCGGAAGTATTGCCCAACCACCTGCCCTTAACATCCGCCGAATAGATCGCCACCAATTGATCGGGATTCGCATAGGGCAGCGGCTTCAGCACCCAGGCGTTCACTACACTGAAAATGGACGTGTTTGCTCCGATGCCGAGCGCCAACGTCAGCACCGCTACCGCAGCGAAGCCTGGACTCTTGCGCAGCATGCGCCCCGCGTAACGCAGATCCTGCAGCGTCTCATCCCAGAGCCTGAGCCCGCGCGCCTCGCGGCATTCTTCCTTCAACGGCTCCAAGTGTCCGAACTCGATGCGCGCCTGCCGCTCGGCTTGTTCCCTCTTTGAACCGGAATTAATCAGATCCTCGGTATATTTGGCCATATGGAAGCGCAGCTCAGCATCCATATCGCCCTCCATCCGGTTCCGGCGGAGTGCGCCGTCCAGAACGCTTTTCAACTGCGACAGTGCGCTCATGGCTTCTGCGGCTCCGCGGTCAAAACGCCGACCACGCCCGCGCTCAGGCGATTCCAGTTTTCTGTTTCCAATTTCAACTGTCGCCGGCCTTCCGCCGTCAACCTGTAATACTTGGCCTTGCGGTTGTTCTCGCTCTCGCCCCATTCGGCCTTGATCAAGCCGCGGTATTCCAGCCGGTACAAGGCCGGATACAGCGAGCCTTGTTGAATCTGGAGGCGATCCTGGGATAGCTGCTGTATGCGGAGCAGGATGCCGTAGCCATGCATGGGCTCCAGCGAGATCGATTTCAAAATCAGCATCTCGAGCGTGCCCTGCAGCAGGTCCGATTGTTTGCCCACGCGAACCACCTCCTAGACCATCTAGGGGAGATTGTACCGGCTCTCTCCTAGATTGTCAAGGAGTGAGCAACGCCAAACCGAACCGCGACCGGAAGGAAGCGCCACCACGAACCTGGCAGTGGCGGAAATTCATCCCGCGCGATAATTGGTCAACCAGTAATTGATTAAGCCCGGGCCAACGCGCCCAATTCCTTCACGATGCTGGACACAAACGTCTTGGCGTCCCCGAACAGCATGATCGTGTTAGGCATGTAATACAACTCATTGTCGATGCCGGCGAATCCTGGATTCATGCTGCGCTTGATCACCATTACGGTACGAGCCTTGTAAGCCTGAATAATCGGCATGCCCGCAATGGGGCTCTTCGGATCTGTTTCAGCGCCCGGATTGACCACATCGTTCGCGCCGATGATCAGTGCCACGTCCGCCATGGGCATTTCGGGATTGATGTCGTCCATTTCGCGCAGTTTGTCGTAGGGAACATCTGCTTCCGCCAGCAATACGTTCATATGACCGGGCATGCGGCCAGCCACCGGATGGATGGCAAACTCCACGTTGACGCCGCGCTTGCCCAGCAGCTCAAACATCTCCTTCAGCTTGTGTTGAGCCTGTGCCACTGCCATGCCGTAGCCTGGAATCACCACCACCGTGCGGGAGGCTTCCAGAATCTGGGCCGCTTCTTCGGGGCTCGCGGACCGCACCGGCCGCTCGCCGGCCTTACCAGTTGCGGTGGTCTGCAGTTGTCCGAACGCGCCGAACAGAACATTGCTGAAGGACCGGTTCATGGCGCGGCACATAATCACCGCCAGGATGAAACCGGACGATCCGTCGAGCGCGCCCGCCACGATCAGCATTTTATTGTTGAGCACAAATCCCATCGCGCTTGCGGAAAGTCCTGCGTACGAGTTCAGCAAAGCGATGACCGTGGGCATGTCCGCGCCGCCAATCGGAATGATCAAAAGAACTCCGAACAGAAGCGCGAGCACAATGAAGATGGGAAACAGATAGGTTTGCTCCGGCGCCACAATCAACGCCAAACCCGTTCCCGCGGCAGCCGCGAAAATTCCCAGGTTTACAAGATTTTGACCCTTATATGTAATCGGCCGCTGCGGCAACACCTCTTGCAGTTTTCCGAACGCCATGAGACTGGCTGTGAAGGTCAGGAAGCCGAGCAGCGTTTCGATGATCAGCGCCGTCATCTCAACGGTGGTCACCGGCGGACCCTGGCGAACCCCCTTGTAGTACTCCGCGGTGCCGATCAGCGCCGATGCGAGCGCGCCACAAGCGTGTGAAAATGCGGTTCGCTGCGGCACCGCCGTCATGGGCATGATGTAGGCGATGGGTATGCCGATGGCCGCCCCCAGGAAGAACGCGACGAAAATCCACTGATAACTGACCACATCGAATCGCAGCAGCGTTCCCACCACAGCCAGCAGCATGCCGATTTCGCCGACCACTACTCCGCGCCGGGCCGTCGCCGGAGAATTCAGCCACTTGATGGCCATGATGAAGCCGGCGGCCGCCAGCATGTACAGAATCGGGAGGATAGTATCGTTCAGCAGCGCGCTGTTCATTTCTTTTCCGGCTCCCGCCGCTTGAACATTTTGAGCATGCGATCCGTAATCAGATAGCCGCTCACTACGTTCAAAGTGGCCAGCAGAACAGCGGTGAAGCCCAGGATCAGCGAAAGCGTACTAGCGTCCTTCGCACCAGTGATCAGAATGGCTCCCACTACCGCGATAGCCGATATCGCATTAGTCAAAGACATCAGCGGCGTATGCAACAGAGGCGAGACGCCGCGGATCAGCTGGAAACCCAAAAAAGCAGCCAGCATGAAGACCCATAAATCGAATTCGTAAGCTCCCATGGTCGTTATCCTCCCCCTTCGGCACCCTCCGCGGGAATCACGCCCAGCAGTTCATTCACTCGCGCGTGAACCGTCTCACCCGCGTGCGTCACCAGCGTTTCGCGGATGATCTCGTCGTCGCGTTTCAATTGCAAGGAACCGTCCTTCGTCAGCATCAGTTTCAAGAATGAGACGACGTTGGATGAATACATCTGGCTAGCATGATACGGCGCGGACGACGCAAGATTGAGCGGCCCCAGAATTGTTATACCTTGGTGATGCACGGTTTCCCCCGGCCGTGTCAGCTCGCAGTTTCCTCCCCGCTCGGCCGCGACATCCACAATGACGGAACCGGGGGCCAGGGCGCTTGCCATCTCGGTGGTGATCAATATCGGAGCTTTTTTTCCAGGAACAGCCGCGGTGCTGATTACGACATCCTGTTCTCGGATGACATTCGTGAGCAGCTCACGCTGCCGCCGGTAAAACTCTTCGCCCATGGCCTTGGCATAGCCGCCTTTGTCTTCGCTCGCTCCGGCTTCAATATCCAGCACCACAAATTTGGCGCCCAAGCTTTCGATCTGCTCCTTTACGGCGCTGCGGACATCGTAAGCGGAGACTACGGCGCCCAGCCTGCGCGCAGTGGCGATGGCTTGCAGGCCGGCCACGCCAGCGCCCAGAATCAACACTCGCGCCGGCGTAACCGTACCGGCCGCGGTCATCAGCATCGGGAATATTTTTGGCAGCGACGTCGCAGCCAGCAACACCGCCTTGTATCCGGCGATGGTGGCCATGGATGAAAGAGCATCCATGCTTTGCGCGCGCGTGATGCGCGGCATCAATTCCATGGCAAAGAAGGAGACCCCCGCGCGCGCCAGCGCGGAATCCTGCTCTAGAGCCGTAAGCGGCTCACCAAAACCAATTACCGTCTGGCCGGGGCGAAGTAGCGCCAGATCCGCGCGTCCGGCTTCCGGATTCGCTCCCAGCGACCGCACTTGCAAGATAACATCCGCTTGAAATACGTCGCGCCGAGTGGCCGATCTTGCGCCCCGCGTGGCATATTGTTCGTCCGGGAATCCGGCCTCCACGCCGGCCGATTGCTCCACTACCACGCTCACGCCCAGTTTCCCTAACGCGTCGCAAGCACGCGGAACCAGGGCCACCCGCCGCTCACCAGGAAAAGTTTCGCGCGGTACTCCTATGCTGACAGCCAAGAGCTGACCTCCATCATTGGAAGGCTATCGAGAAATTGCTGCTTCCACCTCTCAATTGGGGAAGAGCTGATTCTCAACGCCCAGTAACGATAATACCTCCAAAAATGTGGCCGAACCGCGACCGGCAGGAAGCGCCACCACGAAAACCGCTAGTTTCAAATATTGGAGGGCCGCAACCCTGCTAGCCTTGATGAAGTTATGTCCGATTCTAACCGCATCCTGCATCCCGATTTGAAAGGCCGCGTCGCCATCGTCACCGGAGCCAGCCGCGGTATCGGCAAGGCCCTGGCACTGCGCCTGGCCGAGGAAGGAGCGGATGTGGTGGTGGCTTCAAAAAGCGAGCAATCCACCGAGAAACTCCCGGGCAGCATCCACGAGACTGCTGACGCCATCCGCGCCTTCGGCCGCCGCGCGCTCGCCATCCCCACTGATGTGCGGG
>Ga0307474_10003579_pt1 | contig 11191 bp, 9 predicted proteins | sample atmos_gasesECM1C_2_FD_203312 | JGI IMG/M metagenome (GOLD analysis project Ga0307474, IMG submission 203312) | Hardwood forest soil microbial communities from Morgan-Monroe State Forest, Indiana, United States - atmos_gasesECM1C_05 | ecosystem: Environmental > Terrestrial > Soil > Temperate... | reverse complement strand
ATTCCGAGCGCGGCGAGGAATCTCTCTTCCTCTTCGATTGACACGACTTGCGGACAAATAATCAAATTGGCACCGAATCGTTCCCCAGCCCTCGCAAACGCCTAGACGCAATTCGCCTCCCCAGTTAAACTCTTTTTCACTTTTCTAATTTCTATTTTCAGGATTCGAACTACATGCTCCGTTTCTACACCGCGGGAGAATCGCACGGACAGGCGCTGCTGGCCTTTCTGTCCGGCCTGCCGGCCGGCCTGTCCGTTGACCTCGAATTCATCAATCGCGAACTGCACCGCCGCCAACTCGGCTACGGACGCGGCGGCCGCCAGAAAATAGAGAAGGACCGCGCAGACATTTTCGCCGGCGTTCGTCACGGACAGACCATCGGCGCCCCTATCGCTCTCCGCATCGAGAATCGCGATTGGGCCAACTGGGAAAAAATCCTCGCCGTCGAAGCCTATCCAGAAGATGACTCGACCGCAAAAAAGCTGGTCGCCCCGCGCCCAGGTCACGCCGACCTCGCCGGTTCGCAAAAATTTAATTTTCACGATGCCCGCTACATCCTGGAACGCGCCTCCGCTCGCGAAACCGCGGCCCGCGTAGCCGCCGGCGCACTCGCAAAGACGTTACTCCGCACCCTGGGCACGGAAATTGCCAGCCACACCGTTCAAGTCGGTCACACCCGCGTCGATCGTGCTCCCTCCTGGGACGAAATCCACGCCATCTCAAACGATCTCGAATCCCCGCTGCGCTGCGTCGATCCCGCCGCTCAAGATAAAATGAAAGCCGAAGTGGACTCGGTACTAAAAGCAGGCGACACCGTAGGCGGCATCTTCGAAATCGTCGCCCACAACGTTCCCGTTGGCCTGGGCTCCCATGCGCAATGGGACGAGAAGCTCGACGGCAGGCTCGCTCAAGCCGTCATGAGCGTTCAGGCCGTCAAAGGCGTCGAAATCGGCGCTGGCGTTCTAGCTGCGGGCTCGCTCGGTAGCGAAGTGCAGGACGAGATCTCCTACGACCACGCCACCCATAAATTTCCCCGTTCGTCCAACCGTGCCGGCGGCCTCGAAGGGGGCATTACCAACGGAGAAGACGTTGTCGTGCGCGGCTACCTCAAGCCTATTTCCACCTTGCGTCGCGCCCTTCGAACCGCCAACATGATCACCAAGGAGCCAGTCCAGGCTGCTTACGAGCGCTCTGACTGGTGCGTCGTCCCCGCCGGCGCCGTCGCTGCCGAGGCCATGGTTGCACTTGTCCTCGCCGACGCTTTTCTGCAAAAATTTGGCGGAGACTCCCTGCAGGAGCTTCGCCGCAACTTCGAGGGCTATGCCACACAAATCCACGACTTCTGAAGCGTCGTCTTCGAAATCGCCCGATTCCAAAGTGCCCAATTCGAAACTGGACGAAGCGAAACCGGCCACCGCGGACGCCAATGCCGCGCCGCAGCCCAGCGGCCCCGCGCGCAAAATCTATGACATCGTCAAGTACGGCGATCCCATCCTGGAAAAACCGTCCAACATGGTTTCTAAATTTGACGCCGAACTCGGCGAACTCGCCGAAGACATGTTCGCTACCATGTACGCTGCCCAAGGCATCGGCCTGGCCGCTCCGCAAATTGGCAGAAACATCCGCCTCGCGGTAGTCGACGTCACCAGCGGCAAAAATCCCGAAGCTAAAATCGTTCTGGTGAATCCGGAAATCATCCACGGCGAAGGCGAAAAACGCGAAGAGGAAGGCTGCCTCTCCATTCCCGGTTTCCGTGGATACGTGGTCCGCCCACAGTTCATCACCATCAAAGCTCAAGACGCCAAAGGCGAATTCTTCGAAATCCGCGGCGAAGACTTATTAGCCCGCGCCTTCTGCCACGAAATCGATCACCTCAACGGCATCCTCTTCCTCCAGCACCTAAGCATGCTGAAGCGCGACATGATCCGCCGCAAAATCAAAAAACTAAAAAAACAAGGCGAATGGTAATCCCCTCTCGGCGAGTTCATGCCGCTGCTCTTTTTTTGTGGCGGTTTTGTAGCGGCAGCCTTCCGAGACGGGCGCCTTTCGCTGAACGCAACCAAATCTGTGATCATCCATCCGATAAGCCCGCCTATCGGAGGCAGGAATGCATGATCGAAAATCCGGCCGGGTCGGAAAGGATCTAAACGCCTCCTCTGCCTGTTGTAATCTATCCGCATGCTCTGAAAACACCTTGTCATCCTGAGTCCATGCGATAAGGATGGACGAAGGATCTCAACCTAACCATCACGGACTTAACTCATTGCGCCTCCTCTTCTGCGGTACTCCAAACTTCGCCGTCCCCACCCTGAAGCACCTCCTCGCCCAACCCGATTTTGAAATCACAGCCGTCATCACCCAACCCGATCGCCCCAGGGGCCGCGGCCAGGAAGTCTCCTTCTCGCCCGTTAAAGAAACCGCTCTAGCCGCCAACGTCCCCGTCTTCCAACCAGAAAAAATCCGCACTCCCGAATCCGAACAATTCCTCCGCGAAGCCAATCCAGACGCCATCGTTATCGTCGCCTACGGCCAAATCATCCCCGCACGTCTTCTCAACATCCCCAAACTCGGCTGGATCAATTCACACGCTTCTTTACTCCCCCCATACCGCGGCGCCGCTCCCATCCAGTGGGCCATCGCCAACAACGAAACAAAAACCGGCATCACCACCATGCGCATTGACGCCGGCATGGACACCGGCGACATGCTTTTACAACGCGAAACGCCAATCGCTTCGAACGAAACCACGCCAGAACTAGCAACCCGCCTGGCCGAAATCAGTGCTCCACTCATGGCCGAAACTCTCCGCGGCCTTCGCGACGGCATTCTCCACCCGATCCCGCAGGATCACTCGAAGGCATCAACCGCGCGGCTACTAAAAAAAGACGATGGCCGCATCAACTGGAACCTTCCCGCTCAAACCACCTTCAACCGCATGCGCGCCTTCACTCCCTGGCCCGGAGTCTATACATCGTTCCGAGGCGCAAGCTGCCATCTGCTCTTCAGTAGCACAGCCACTCTTGCTAGCCATGAGGAGCGAAGGCTTTACCCCGAGCTCGGAAGGGGCTGTGCAGCGGATGACGCGACGCCCGGCATTCCTCAATCCGGCACACCCGCCGCGCTAAGCCACCCGGCGGCACCCGGTACAATTCTCTACGACGGCCGCGAACTGCTGGTGTCCTGCGGAGAGGAAACTCTTCTGGTGGTTTCCCGCGTCAAAGTGGAGGGACGAAAGGAAGTTTCCGCGCTCGAATTCGCCAATGGCACGCACTTGCAATCCGGAGAACATTTCCGCTGACGTTGCGTTGCAGGTTACTGTACGGTCAGGCATACTGAGCCTTCGTCGCAGTTTCACGGCTGAATGGTCATTCTGACCGAGGCGTGCTACTGGTCATTCCGCCTGCCCCGCCCATGGCGGGGAGGCGCGAAGCAGCGAGCGCCAAGCATTGCGACCGACGACCGCTGAGTCGTTGCGACGCATGACTACTGAGTCGTCATTCCGAGGAGCGAAGCGAAGAGGAATCTCTCTTCGTCTTGGAATTAGGCACGACGGATAGACCCCGCGCTGCGTCGGGATGTTGGTACCGGGTTTAGAAGTGAGATTTTCGCAAGGAATCACGGTCAGTCGTCACGCAACTCTGGGAGTAAATACTTGAAATCACTTATCAAATTGTTCCAATTCTGGGGTGTACCCAAACACCATTCGTTGCCCATCCGTTGGAATTGTTTAGCGCGCGCCTCCGCTTCATCGCTGCTCGCCACGCTTCTGATTGAGCCCCCGGCAATTCTCGCCGACACTCCGGATGATCACGCGGCGTCCGTTGTCAGCAAATCCAACCCTGCAGTCGCCGATCCCGTAATGAAGACCATGCAGGGCGAATTGCAGCGCGCCACCGCAGATCTTGCCAAAACCGATCCCGCGCCCTACTACATCAGCTACACCCTCTACGATCAGAGCCAGATTATACTCGCCGGCGCCTACGGTTCCCTGCTCACCAACAGCGGCACTCACCGCCGCCAGGTTGACGTCACCATGCGCGTCGGTTCTCCCGCCCTCGACAACACACACGGCCAAAGCCGCGGCAGCGGCATAATGTCCGGCAGCATTCCTTTCGGCACGGACTCCGATGCCATCGCTCGCGTTTTGTGGGAACTGACCGATCGCGGCTACAAACGCGCTTCGCCGGCTTTCTTGAACGTCAAAACCAACACTGCCGTTCGCGCGGAAGAAGAAGACAAATCTCCCGACTTCTCCAAAGAACCTGCCGTCGTGCATACCGGTGAGGAAATCAATCTGCCGGATCTCGATCGCCCCGCATGGGAAGCCGAAATTCGCCGCGTTTCGGGGGTATTCCGCAAATATCCTAATGTCTACTTCGCGAGCGTGGTCTTGCAGGAACAAAACGCCAAGGAACGCATGGTCACCAGCGAAGGCACCGCAATCGTTACTCCCAGCGCCTCCACTCGTTTGATTATGGAAGCGCAGACCCGCGCCGACGATGGCATGGATTTGCTGCGCGTGGAAACTTTTCAAGCGCCATCGGCAAAAGGCTTGCCTGCCGAAGCCGAATTGACCGCCAACGCCGAAAAAATGGCCACCGATCTTGACGCTCTTCGCAAAGCCGCGGTCGCCGAACCATACGATGGACCTGCGCTCCTCAGCGGTCGCGCCGCCGCCGTCTTTTTTCACGAAGTGCTCGGCCACCGTCTCGAAGGTCATCGCCAGCGCGATGAGGACGAAGGCCAGACCTTCACCAAAAAAGTCGGCCAGGAAGTCATCCCGAAATTCTTGAGCATCGTGGACGATCCCACCACTCGCGAAGTCAACGGCACGAAACTGGCCGGCACCTACGAATTCGACAACGAGGGAGTTCCCGCTCAGCCCGTAGAACTGATCACTAACGGTGTACTAAAAAATTTCCTGACCTCACGCATGCCCATCAAAGGCTTCGAACATTCCAACGGTCACGGGCGCAATCAGCCCGGACTGATGCCCACTGGCCGCCAGGGAAATTTGATTGTCACCTCCTCGCAAACGGTTCCGGAAAAAGATCTCCGTCAGAAATTAATCGACGAAGTAAAAAGACAAAACAAACCGTACGGACTTTATTTTGACGACATTCAAGGCGGGTTCACGCTGACCACTCGTTCCCTGCCGCAAGCCTTTCAGGTGCTTCCTGTAATCGTCTATAAAGTCTACGCCGACGGCCGTCCCGACGAACTGGTTCGCGGCGTGGACATTGTCGGCACTCCGCTGGCCGCACTGACGCGAATTATCACCACCGGCGATCAGCAGCACGTATTCAACGGCGTGTGCGGCGCGGAAAGCGGCAACGTTCCGGTTTCTGCGGTCGCTCCCGCCATGCTCTTCTCTGAAATGGAAGTGCAAAAACGCGCCCACGAACACGATCGTCCGCCGATTCTGCCGCCGCCCGGTTTCGAAAATTTGCCGGCGAAACAAACGGTACAGGCGAAGGCCGGGGTGAATCCGTGAAAAGCGAAACCGTGAAAATTACTCGGCACATCCTGATTGCGTTTCTGGCGATTGTTTTTCTACTCGCGGCTAGACCAGCCGTTTCCGCTCCTGACAATTCCGATTCCGCCGGCAAAAGCGGTGACGTAATGCTCGCCGCAAAAGTTGCGGCCAAAGGCGATCCCGTCCTCGATGCGCTACTCGTCGAAATGGAGCGCTCCAAATCGCAATTGAAAATGGATCACTTGCAAACGCCCTACTACATCGAATATCGCGTGAGCGACATCGAAGACTTCACCACCGAGGCGGCCTTCGGCGCCACGCGCGAAGATCAAAGAGTCCACGTGCGCCTGCTACGCGTAGTCGTCCGCCTCGGCGACTACAAGCAGGACAGCTATTTTGGCCAAGGCGTTGGCGGCAACGCGCTGCTTCCGCTGGACAACGACCCGATTGCGTTGCGTCACCAGATTTGGCTGGCCACCGATGAAGCTTACAAATCTGCCGGCGAAGCGCTCACGCAAAAGCAATCGATCCTGAAACAGTTCAACGGAGAAGATCATCCCATTGACGATTTTGCGAAATCGACTCCAGTGCAGCTGGTCGAGCCGACAATTTCGCTGAAAGCGGACGACTTGGAGTGGAAAAAGACTCTTGAATCTGTTACTGATATGTACCGTCAGTATCCTGATGTACAATCAGTAACTGCATCAGCGCGCTTCACCGTGGTCAACGATTACCTGCTCAACACCGAAGGCACCGTTACCCGCAACGGCCACGCAGTTTACTCCGTGCAAATCAGTGCGGCCACCCAGGCGCCGGATGGTATGCGCCTGGGCCGCACTCCTGCGTGGACCGTGGCGAACTCCAGCGAGCTGCCCAGCAAAGAAAAACTTCTGCATGACACCAAGCAAGCTCTGGATACTCTGGTCGCGCTGCGGCAAGCGCCGATCGTCGAAGAAGAATATCGCGGGCCAGTGCTTTTTTCTCCGGACGCCGCGGACGACGTGGTAGCTTCGCTGATTGGCGGCAACGTGCTGGGCCGCAAACCGCAACTGGGCGCGCCCAATCGCACCACCGGAACGTTTGCCACCAGCTACAAATCGCGCATTCTCCCTCCGTTTATTGACGTCGTTGACGATCCCACGTTGAAGGAGTTTGGCGGCAAAAGTCTCACCGGCTCCTACGAGGTGGACAGCGAAGGCGTCAAGTCCGAGCCGGTTGACATCATTCAAAAAGGCGTGTTGACCAATTATCTTCTGGGTCGCACTCCGATTCGCGATTTTCCGGAATCGAATGGACATGGCCGCGCGGCTCCCGCAGCTCCTCCTGCACCGAGTCTCGGCGTGCTGCTGATCAAGAGTTCCGACGCGCAATCGCCCGACGCACTGAAAAAACGCGTACAAGAAATGGTCAGCAACCAGGACAAGCCTTACGGCTATCGTGTCGAAACCATGGCCGGCACTGCACCCCGGCTGCTGTACCGCGTTTACGGCAAAGACGGTCGCGAAGAACTGGTGCGCGGGGCGGTGTTCAGCGAACTCGACGTGCGAGCGCTGCGCAGCGATTTGAGCGCCGCCGGCAACGATCCGCTGGTCAGCAATCGTACCGGCGGAATTCCGTCCACGGTGATTGCCCCTTCCCTGCTGTTCGATGAATTGCAGGTGAAGCGCGCGGACACCAGCAAGGACAAGTTGCCGTATTATCCTCCTCCACCACTAACGAAAAAATAGTTGCCGACCGAGCGACAGACCCAAGAGAGATTCCTCGCCTCGCTCGTGATGACGGATATAGTAGAAGTGAAAGCCCTCCTATGAACTTTCGCGAACGAATCGAATGGATGTTCCGGATGCTGCTGCTGATATTTATTCTGGCATCGGCGGCGTTTTTGAGTGCGATCACCGCGATGCGCATCGCTATCCACGGACGCGAAGTGAGCATGCCGAATTTGGTCGGAAAAAATGTTGCGGACGCCAGCAGCGAATTGCGTTCGCGCGGGCTGATCCTGCGAGTGGCGGACCGGGTGTACAGCGAACAGCCAATCAATATCGTGGTGCGGCAAACGCCTCCGGCTGGATTGTTGATGAAAGTTTCGCAACAGGCGCACGTGGTGTTGAGCCTGGGGCAGCGGCAATTGCAGATTCCGCCTCTCGAAGGAAACTCGCTGCGGGTTTCTCGTATTGAATTGCTGCGCGCGGGATTGCAAGTCGGCGAAGTCTCGGACGTGACGATTCCGGATGTGACCGCCGATACCGTGCTGATCCAGAATCCGAAGCCGGGAGCGGGAGCAGCTTCGCCGCGCGTGGATGTGTTGGTGTCGGCTGGTCCGCACGAAGCGGCGTACGTGATGCCGCATCTGATCGGGATGAATGACGCGGATGCCGTGCGGCGGCTGGAATCGGTTTCGCTGAAGCGCAAATTGAATAGCGTGAGCGCGCCGCAATGGCCGCACGGAGCAGTGATCGACCAGACGCCGACGCCGGGAGCGCGCGTGGCGGCGTCGACTGTAGTCGATCTCACCATCGCCGAGTAGGTCTCTCTCGAGTTAAATCTTGGGTTGCAGGAGCGATTTTGTGCTCGATGGCTCGTGCGTGGGTCGGCGTTTGCCGTTGGTCGTCCATTTCCCGGACTCTGCCGGCGACTCGGCCGCCAGTGCCATGCAGGCGGCTCAGGTTCGCGGGTCTAACGATTGTCACGTCATTGCGCTTGCTACGATCGCCAACGTCCGGATACTGTGCACAGACGACGTCAGTCTGATGTCCGACTTCAAGGATAAAAGGCTCTTGGACCGGCCTTGCGGAGAGATTCGGACATGTGAGACGTAGGGTGTGCAGGACCGAGAAAGGCCTACTTGTTGATGTCGTCTTTGGCCTCCAGGCGCTTTAGAAGGGGCTGAAGGAATGGCTTGGTGGTGTCCGGCGCGGTGCTAATGGCTTGCGTCATCTCTTTGGTAGCGGTTGGAAAGTCGCCGGTGTTGGACGAGATGCGCGCCAGCGCCAGGTGGCTGACCCAGTGATTGGCATCTTTTTTCGGGACTTGGGGATAAAGCTCGAAGGCGCGCTTGGCGTTCCCTGTCCGCTGGATGCCTCGGGCGTAAACGTAGAGCTGAATGGCTGTGGCTTTGTCGAGAGCGGCCGAGTACGTCTTCGCGGCATCATCTTTGCGGCCCATGGCATCGAGGATGCGCGATTTGGTTTCCAGGTTCTCGAAGCGTTCCTCATTTTGAATTGAAGTGTCTTCCCACTTCAGCGCTTCTTCCAGGTTGTAATTGTTGTCCAGGCACCACTGTGCCGCCTCGTCATATCCGGCCCAGCTAAACCCGCCTACGCTGCGCAATTCATTCTTGATGCTCTTCAGTACGACAGCTTTCACGTCCACGGAAACGTGGAACGGAACGGCCAGCTTCTCCCATCGCAGAGTTGCCGCCGCGGAATCCGGCTTAACGTCATCGAACACGTACGTCAGCAGTTCAGTCGATTCCGCCGGGTGCGGTTTGACCGTTACGCGCAGCGCGTCCTCTTTTTGGTCGTAGCTGAAGCTGCCCCAGGACGTCGAATTCTTGGAGAAAATGATTGTCCATTGATCCTTGTCGGGAATAGTGTGCAATCCGTAGGTTCCCGCCGCCAGCGGTTTTCCTTCGATGGAAACGTCATCGGTGAAAGCGATCGTCGTATTGTCGTTCGCACCTGCGCGCCAGACTTGTCCGTAGGGCACGGTCTTGCCCCAGATCTCACGCCCGCCAACCGCAGGCCGGTGATACGTAATCGTGATATCGGTTAGCCCAATCCTTTGCATGACCGTTGCGTGCTGGCTCGCACGCGGAATATTCAACTCCGTCGCCTGACTGCCGTTCTTGAATTGCGCGCCGGCGTTCCCTGCCAGCGCTGCGCACGCTAGCAAAACCACAAGAGCACACTTCCACATGCTACGCATAATCTTCTCCCCTGAATGAATCTCTACAGAATCGCGCTGGCCTTACACCCCGCTCGTTTGATGGACGCCCTTGGCGGAGAAGAGTGAGCAAGGAGTACGGATCGTGGTCGGGCGAAGGGTGAGGCGGAGTCGAACCGAATACGACTGGCTTCGTTGACGCCGCAGATGCTGGAGCTGCGCAAGCTGCAGAATCAGCGGGCGCTGATTGAAAAGTGGAACGGGCAACTGCCTACGGTGGAGTCGCAGGGGAACGGGGTGGGTTGTTGTTGCAGTTGCCGAAGCAGTAGGAGAAAGGCGCACCGGGTACAAAATTCGAAGTGCGAAGAGGTTGGCGAACGCCACGCCGCAATAGACTCGGGGACGGAAGAAGCAAGGAAAAGGAACCGACCTGAAGGTCGAACGCAAGAGACTACGGAAAGACGAAGAGAAGGGACAAAAAAGCCGGCCAAAAGAAAAAGAAGTGGACATAAAGAGAGGGCGCAATCGCCTTGCGGCGTTTGCGCCCTCTAACTGAGCCGTAAGTTTCTCGACCTTTGCGATTCTATCAGGCGGCTTGACTTGCCTTTCGACTTTGGCCTTTGAGCTTGTGACCCTGGGGCTTTTGGCCGACTGGCTTGTCCCTCCTCCATCTAGCGCCGTAAAGGCTTCGACCTTTTCAGTTCAATTTCGCTACGCAGCTTGCGGTGAGGCAAGTTGCTCGCTCTAACTGAGCCGTCAAGTTTCTGACCTTTGCGATTCCGTGTGGCGCGGCTGATCTTTTTATTGGCTTAGGTCTATCGGCTTTGCGCCTTGCGGCACGTGGCCTTTAAACCTTCGTCCTTTAAATTTTGCCCTTTGTGCTTTGGGCCGCCCGGCTTGTGGCCGCTTGGCTTACTGCAGTTCAGGCTGATCGCGCATCCACCCGGTACCACAATGGCTTGGAGCTTTGCGTTCAATTTCGCGGCGGAGGATTTCGTTCTCTGTGGCGGGCCCCAATGGAGCCCGCACCCGAGTTCGCTCCCTGCGCCTTCTCAACTGATCCGTAAAGTTCTTAAGCTTCCCGGTTCAATCTGGGAGCACAATAAATTTTTCTGAATTGCGCGTCAATGAAATTCGCGTTGTAAGTCTGTGCATATCTGTGCACGGTTGTGGATAAAGATGAGAGCAGTGATCAGTGAACAGCGGGAGAGTAAGTAGTGAGTGGTGGGTAGAGAGTGGAAAGGAACGGTGATCAGGCGCGAACGGATCGGGGCGTGAATAGTGAGTAGTGAGTGGAATCGTTGCGCAATTCATAAAAATATTGGGGATGTCCAAATGAACGAGTAAGGAGCGTCATTGAAGTGAGGGCAGCAAATAAACGAAGCGTAAGATGCCCGACTACGACGGACACTAAAAGGGAGAACTGAAATGCAATATTTGTTGATGCTTCATGCGGAAGAGGGTGCTTGGGATCGGATGACGAAAGAGCAGCAGCAACAAGGATATGCAGCGTATATGGCGTACACCGAGGCGCTGAAGCAAGCTGGGACGCTGCGCGGGTCGAACCGGCTGCGGCCGAGTTCGGCGGCGACGACAGTACGCGTGGCGAATGGCAAGCCGCAGGTTCTGGATGGTCCGTATGTGGAATCGAAAGAACAGATCGGCGGCTACTATTTGATTGATGTAGCGGATCTGGACGCGGCGATTTCTTGGGCGGCGCGGTGTCCGGCGGCTGGTCATGGGACAGTGGAAGTGAGGCCAGTGTGGGTGATGGGTGAGTGAATTGTGGTTGGTGGCTGGTGATCGGTGACTTGGTGGCGATAAGCGGCG
>Ga0307474_10003577_pt1 | contig 11193 bp, 15 predicted proteins | sample atmos_gasesECM1C_2_FD_203312 | JGI IMG/M metagenome (GOLD analysis project Ga0307474, IMG submission 203312) | Hardwood forest soil microbial communities from Morgan-Monroe State Forest, Indiana, United States - atmos_gasesECM1C_05 | ecosystem: Environmental > Terrestrial > Soil > Temperate... | reverse complement strand
TAGAAGGGGCCGCCGTTATTCACAGCGGCCCCCATTCCTACCAACGTGCGATGCACGAAGTCCTTCGTCCACGCCGACACGATGGTGTAGGCCGCCACGAAGTCAGCGTGAAGTCCGGCGTGGTAGAGGCAGATCGCCTCGCCCGCCACCGTGACCACGATCACGATGCGCGCGATCACTTGCCGACGCGCACGCGCACGAGCGGTGTGCTTCCAGGCGGTCATGATGCGCGTCTCCTCTTAGCGGGGTGAGAAAAAGGCGCGCATCATATAAGCTCAAGCTATGAGACACAAGTATCTCGTGAAGTCGCTGCGCCATGTGTGGCCGATCTACGCGGCGGCGTTCTTTAACCTCGCGATGGCGTACTGGAATTGGCTGCGGTTCGAAGTCGAGCCCACGTCGCTCCGTCGTTTCCTCGTGGCGATGAGCGCGGGCACGTTCCTCTACTGCACCATGGTCGGGCTCAAGCTCATGTGGCAGTGGCACAAACTGGACGCACAGAGTTAACCAGCAGCGCCCGCGTCAAGGGGCTGGTGTTGTAAATCTGCATGACCAGCTTCGCCGTAAACGCGCGGCGGATGATGTACGAGATCTCCTCTTCGGCAGTGACCCACCCGCCCGCGGGCGGTAAGAAGATCGTGCGCGTCGGCGTGAGCGCCTCGATCAGCGCGGGCGTCGCCATGACCACCGGCACCGCGGCGAGCGCGCGAGTCAGGAATTGGCGGCGGGTCATCATCGGGATTCATTAAGCATAGCAAATGTGTTACGGGTATAGGTCGAAATGGATTTCGACGTTACCCGCTTCGAGGCGTTCTGTAAGAGCCTGCGCATCGATTCGAAGGAGCGCGGGCGCATCCCCTTCACGTGGCTCGGCACCCAGCGCTACTTCGTCGAGGAGATCGCTCAAGGGTTAAAGGACGACATCCACACCTTCGTGATACTCAAGGGCCGCCAGATCGGGATCTCCACGATCTCACTCGCCTTCGACCTCTACTGGATGTTCAAGAACCAGGGCCTCCAGGGGGCCGTGGTGACGGATACGGACGAGAACCGCGAACTCTTCCGCTCCTACGTCGAGCAGTACATGGCCTCGCTCCCGCGCGCGGCGCGGTCTCCCGTCGGCCGCCATAACCGGGTGCAACTCATCTTAAAGAACGGCTCGCGGCTCGTGTACATGGTGGCGGGCACGAAGAAGAAGGGCGAGTTGGGGCGAGCGAAGGCGGTCAACTTCATGCACGCCACCGAGTGCTCCTCCTGGGGGGATGAGGAGGGGTTCGCATCGCTGATGAATACGCTCGCGCAGCAAAACCCCAACCGCTGCTACGTGTTTGAATCGACCGCGCGCGGCTACAACATGTTCTACGACGCGTGGCGCGTGGCGCAGCAGTCAAAGTCTCAGAAGGCGATCTTCATCGGCTGGTGGCGGAACGAACTCTACCGCTGGCCGGAAGGCTCCGTGCAGTACGCCGCCTTTTGGGACGGCGAGCCGACATCGGACGAGCGCGTGTGGATCCGCGAAGTCTACGAGCAATATAACACCGAGGTGTCCGCGGAGCAGTTGGCGTGGTGGCGCTGGTACGTCGCCGAGCACATGAAGGGCGATGAGCAACTCGCGCTTCAGGAGATGCCGCCGACCGAGGACTACGCGTTCCAACTCTCAGGCAGCAAGTTCTTCTCCGCCGAGCGGGTGAATCGCGCGCATCAGGTGGCGATGAAGACCGAGCCCGTCTACTACCGCTACCAGTTCGGGCTTCACTTCGAGGACACGCTCTTCCTCGAAACCAACGAGGCGAACGCGGAGGTGGCGCTGTGGGAGTTGCCGCACGAGCGCGGGGTCTATTGTCTCGGCGCCGATCCGGCGTACGGGTCGAGCGAGTGGGCCGATGAGTTCGCGGGCCAGCTGGTGCGCTGCTATGCGGACAAGGTGATCCAGGTGGCCGAGATCGCGAGCCCCGGCTGGAACGAGCAGCAGTTCGCGTGGATCCTCGCCCACATCGCCGGGTGGTACAAAGACTGTCAGCTGGTGCTGGAGATGCAGGGCCCGGGCGGCGCGGTCTTCAACGAACTCAAGAACCTTCAGTTCAAGGCGGCGACGTTCCCGGCGAAGGATCCGCGCGCGGGCGCCTTCGATGTGATCGGCCGCATCCGCGACTACCTCTGGCGCCGCCAAGACTCGCTCTCCGGTCACTACGCCTATCAGTGGCAGACCAACGCGCGCGAGAAGAACCGGATGATGACGACTCTCCGCGCCTACTTCGAGCGCGAGATGATCCTCATCAACTCCCCCTACTGTGTCCAGCAGTTCCGCAACATCCACCGCGAGGGGGATAAGATCGGCGGCACTGGGCGGGCCAAGGACGACCGCGTGATCGCACTCGCCATGGCCGTCATCGGCTGGAACGACTGGATCTTGAACGAGATGCTCTCCGGCAACCGCACCTACGCGCAGGAGCATCGGCCCGCGGAAGCGATCCGCCAGTACACGCCGGTCGAGCACTCGGTCGTCGGGTATTTAAAGGCGCAAGGGATCAAGTTTGGGAACCTCTCCTGAGATCATGTCCTGGAGCGAGATCGCCTCGCACCTGACACGCGTCATGGTGGAGACCCCGCCCAACCATGCCATCGCGAACCGCGATCCTTGCGCGCTTCGGTACATTCGGTTACGAGAGATAGGGAAGTACCTCAAGATCCACTACGAGACGATCTGCGCCATCCGGCGTAACGAGCGGCGCGTGGAGGATCCGAAGATGCAGGCGCGCTTGTCCTGGTTCTTCCACGCCAAGCTCCGCGGTCGCATCACGAAGGAACAGGCCCCGGATGGTGAGTGGCACATTGTCTACCGAGATCCGCAATCGCAAGCACACACCGATGAAGCGCGACCGGGGCCGGATCCCCCGGCGAGGCCGCTTCCTCGGGTCGTCATTACTCAGGACGGAGTGAAGCTCAAGTTCTCGTGAAGGAGGCCACGGATGGCCGTCATTAAAGAATGGGAATGTCTGGAGCACGGGTTCTTCGAGTCCACACATCCGATCTGTTTTGCGCTCGGGTGTGAGTCGCGCCAAGTGCGGCGCGTCTTCAACACCGCCCCCTCCATCGGCTCCCCGGAACTGAAGCGCTTTCACGCGGGCCTGAAGAAGTCCGCCGACATGATGGGCATCACCAACTTCCGCTCCGCGCGCGAGGGCGAGGCCGCGTACGGCAACAACGGCAAGGGCCTCCTGTGGGGCGATGACGTGCAGAAGGTCTTGGGCGTCAACATGGATCAGCTACGCGCCGCCGCGGCCACCCCGCTCACCGTCACGAAGAAAGACGGTTCCCAAGAGCGAGTCGAGAAGAGCGTGATGCGCGAGTTGGCAGCGGAAGGCATGACTAAGCGCGTGCTTCCGCGCCCGGCCGAGTTGATCCAGGCCAAGTCCGATAAGTGATATGGAAATCCCGAAAGGCGAACTTGATCGCCAGCACTTCTACGCGGAACTGGTGCGTAATTGCGCGTCCACTCGCACCAACCGCTTCAACTTTAATCAGGCGCTGCGCAACTACTACCTCTTCGGATCCCAGGACGCCAAAGGCGCCCCCTACAACAAACTCGGGAGCGTGATCGAGCAGCTGGTCTCCTTCATCTACGCCGCGGACTCGACCAAGTTCTCCTTGAAGTTGGGCACGATGGCCGACCCCGAAGACCCCTTCAAGGCGGTCGAACTCGCGCGCGAGTTGGTCGAGCAGTGGCGCTCCTCCAAGACTCATCTTCTCTTTGGCGTCGGCATCCGCTGGTCGCTCGTCTACGGGATGATGCTCATGAAGACGCAGTGGGCCGGGAGGCACGTGCGCTCCTATCTCGTCGAGCCGCATCAGTTCGGCGTGCTCCGTGAAGACATCATGGACTTGAAGGACCAAGAGGCCTTCACGCATCACTACACCACCACCAAGTCTCAGCTGATGGCTTCCCTCCGGGACAACCCCAGGAAGGTGAGCATCGAGTCGCAGATCTCCAAGGGCGGCGCCGGGGACGTGCCTTCCAACTTCGCCGAGGGTCTTCAGCGCCTGATGGTCGGGGGCCCCGTCACCGGGATTCCGGGGAGCCTCGCCTTGGGCGGCGGGATGTCGAGCGTCGAGGGCGGCATGGCGGGGAAGGGCCCGCCTTACGACTATGCCCCTCGGGTGGATGTTGAGTTGCTCGATATGTGCGACCTCTACGTCTGGTCGGACGAGGACGAGGATTATCAACTCGTGACGCAGTGCTCGCCGGGGGTGGTGATCTACGACCGCTTGGCGAGTGAAGTCGGGCACATCAAAGGCGAGCCGCCGTTCTCCACCATCCGCTCCTCTTATAATCTCTACGACTACTTTTGGGGCGACTCCTACCTCGCCAAACTCTCGTGGCTTCAGGACTGGCGCACTAAGCGCACCATGGAAGTGTCCTCACTCCTCTCCAAGCAGGCGAACCCGCCGGTCTCGGCCATTGGCGTCGGCGGGATCCAGGAGGAGAAGATGGCGACCTTCCGCGCGGCGGGCGGTTTCTTCTCCAGCGTCACCCCGAACGGCAAGTTGGAGTTTCACCCGCCGCAGCTGCCGAACGATCTCTTCGTCGAGATCAACGCCATCGATGCCATGTTTGAAGACTCCGCCGGGTTAGGTCACATCCTCCAGGGCAAGGGCGAATCGGGCGTCAGATCGCGCGGACAGGCTGACTTAATGGCCCGTTTGGGCTCGGCGCGTCCGAAGGAGCGGGCGATGGCGATTGAGGAATGTGCCGAGGACATCGCGCGTTTGATCCTCCTCACCACCCAAGAACACTCTGACCAACGCTTCCAAGTTTCGATCCCAGGGAGAGGTGAGCCCTTGACATTCACCGCCGAGCAATTTACGAAAGACTATGAGGTGAAGGTGGATGGACATTCGGCCTCGCCCATCTTCACCGAGGACTTGAAGCACGATGCGGTGACGCTCTTTGAAGCGCACGCCATCTCGCGCGAGAAGCTCCTCGACATGTTTGATCCGCCGAACCTGCAAGCGCTCAAGGAAGACTTGAAGGTGATCGAACGGAACGAGGCTGCGCAGAAGCAGCTGGAAATGCAGATGCAAGGAGCCGGTGATGCCCGCAAACAGTAGCTCGGGGTTTCGCACGTCGGGCACGAAGGATTCGCCGGGCGGCGGCTACAAACGCAATTTCAACATGAACCCGCGCGGCAAGTTCCCGCTGCGGATGAAGACGACGCCCAAGCGCTCATCGTCGCGGTCGTCGTCGCGCGCGTAAAGATTAACTGGGGTATGGCTGCTCCCCTTTAAAAGTGGCCCGAAGCCAAGGAGTTGTCAGATGGCACGTCGGCATCGTCGGAAGCGTCGATAAGGGAAGTAGATCGGCGGAGGGGCCTTCCCCTTTAGGCCCCTCGTCCGATTCCCCGCATTTCGCATTGAAGATCATGGAGGATCTTCGTGGCTCTACCAGCTAGGACTCGCGGCGGCGGCGGGCGCTATGCCCGCAACCAACAGCGACGTAAGAAGCGGCGCTGATGCCCGGTCGTCGCGGGTATCGCAGGCGTAAGAAGGGGAAACGGTGAGCGTTCCCCCGGAAGTCATGGCCGCGATGAAATCGCAGCCTGCGCAGACGCCGAACGCTCCTCCGGGAGCGGCAGGTGGCGCGCCGGGCGCGATGCCGCCGCAGGCCTCGCCCGTCTCCCAGCCGCAGGACAAGCGCGGCAAGGAAACCGCGGCCCTCACCAACGTGCAGATCGCGATCTCGCTTCTGGAGCAGGCGATCTCCTCACTCGGCAGCGGTTCTGAGCACGGGAAGGCCGTGTTGAAGGCGTTGAATACGCTCGGCCCGCTCGCCGTCAAGAAGGACACCTCCGACTTGGTGCCCGCCGAGATCATGCAGATGGTGCGCTCGCTCCCGCAGGCAGGCGGCGGCACTGACATTCAGAAGCAACTGCTCGCACAGATGAAAGGCGGCGCCGCAGGCGGCGCGCCCCAACCCCGTCCAGGAGCTTAAAAGCTATGGCAACACGTTACCTCGAACCCTCCGACCAGGGCCTGCGTAAGCCGACCGATCCGCAGAAGGAAAACGGTCAGGTCATCAATCCACCGCGCTACGCCGAGCATGGCGGGCTGGACCGCGCCGCACGCGTCGCGCAGAAGAACCCGTTCGTGATCTCCAAGCCGGGCGGCGGGAGACGTATGTGAAGCACGGAGGCGGGGGGAACGACAAGGGCGGGATCCGCGACGGCGCGGGGATCGGCCATCGCGTGCCCAAGCAAGTGCGCGTCAGTAAGCGCGCCCGCCGAGGACGACGCTAATGAGCCTCGAAGATCTCACGGCTGACCAACTCCTCGCGCGCGCGCGCGAGATGGAGCCCTCGCACAACTTGGTGCAGACGCTCTCCAAAGACCCCGAGGCGCGCAACATCTTCCAGCGCTATCTCAAGAAGAAAAACCCCACGCTCGCGATCCCGGAGATCGACTCCGAGGACCGGATGATGAAGGTCATCGAGGAAGAGCGCGGCGCGCGGCAGAAGTTGGAGGACCGCATCCGTGAGGATGAGGCGCGGCGCAACGTCGAGGAAGAGCGGCGCCGGGTGGCCTCCAAGTACAAGCTCTCCGAAGAGGACATGAAGGGCGTCGAGAAACTCATGGTGAAGTCGGACGACAATCCGGCTCCCATCCCCTATTACGAAGCGGCAGCGCGGGTGTTCCAAGCCTCGCGCACCGCATCCGTTCCCACCCCGGCGTTCCTTTCGCCGCCCACTTACACCATGCCTGAGAAGGAAACGTGGGGTAAGGGCATCGGCAATCCGGCGCATTTGAACCGCATTGCCATGGAAGAAGCGTATCGGGCGTTCAACGACATCACGAGCGGCAAAGTAGCGCAGTAACCCAAAGTTACTCCCTCACTGATTAACCGGCGGCGCAGGGGGCAAGTGAAGTGAGGAGAGAGAGCACATGCCTATCCTTGGCACCGGCGTAATCCCGGCTGGCGGCGCAGGATCACTCGGCCAGGAATTGCAGTACGTCGTGCGTCGAGCCTTCGTCAAGAAGCTCGTCGTACAGATCTACAACACGAGTCCGCTGACGGCAGCGCTGATCGCGAACTCGCAACCGGCGACCGGCGGTGTCTCGTCGGTCACGATCCCGGCGCAGGGGGCGCAGTTCGTCAACCTCCAGTGGGTCGGCTACGACGGCTCCTTTAACCAGCCGGTGCTCCAGCCCGCGGTGGTGAATCTCGAATTTAACCTGAAAGGCGCCGTCATCCCGATCCCGTATCTCGGGTTCGAGGGTCTGATCCAGGAAGCGCACGAGATCATCCCGCTACTCGCCGCGCGCATGAACGATGCCGGTAACGTCTACTGCGATGGCGTCGCGACCGCACTCCTCAACAACATCTCCAACACCCAGCAGATCATCGGCCTCCCGGCGGCGGTCGATGACGGCACTAACTCGGTCAACTACGGGAACCAGTCGCGCACCACGAATGTGTGGCTCAAGGCCAAGCGCTACGCCGCGGGCTCCGTGAACCCGACGCGCGCGCTCGTGGCGCAGTACATCACCGGCACCTTCAAGAACGGCGGTGAGCTTCCGACCTTCGGCATCATGGGCCCGGCCACGTGGCAGACGTTGCAGAACGACTTCCTGCCGAACGAGTCGTATGTCATCACGCCGGAGAAAGGGTTCGATGATGAGCCCTGGGGTGCGCGCTCGGCCTTCCGCGCGCTCATGGTCTCGGGTGTCCCCATCTACATGGATCCGTACGTGCCTGAGGGGACGCTCTATCTTCTCAACACGGGGTATCTCGCTTTCTACATTCACGAGCGCGCGGCTTTCGCCTTCACCGGCTTTGAGTCAACGCTGTCCAACTTCCAGATCGGGTACATCGGTGCGGTGCTCTCGCTCCTGGAGTTGGTACTGGCGAAGCCCAAGGTCTGCACGGTGGTGACCGGCTTCACGTTCGTCTCGATCTGAGGATTACATATGTCCCTGATGAAAATCGGTGCGGGCGTCAACCTTCCGGGAGGCGGGGCATATCCCATCTCTCTCGCTGCGGGCGAAGTGTTCATGCTCCCGGCGGGCCAGGGCGTCGTCGGCTCCTTCGGCGCGGTCAACACCCCGCAGCTGGCTTCCGGCAACGTCTTCACCGGGCAGTACATGATTGCGCTGGGGCTCTACTCCTGCTTGCAGCTGTACGACCCGAACTTGAACTACTGGCGTAACGTCGCCGCGCCCGGCCCCAACGGGAGCTTGGTGACGGTCTCCTCCGACGGGCAGAACTACCGCATCGCCAACACCACGGGTTGCCCGGTCGGCGTCGTTATCACGACCGCCACCACCACCGCCGCGAACGGCTTCTACGGGTATATCAACTCGTTCAACAACTCAGGGCAAGCCGTCGTCATCCAGAACGGCACCGTCACGGTCGGCAACACGACCTACACCGTGACGCCCTCGGCGGGCGGCTCCACCTGGAACATGATCGTGGGTGGCGGCATCAACACCACGATCTCGCTCTCGGGCTCCGTGTTCCAGTCGCAGGGCGGAATCCTCTCGCCCTTCGGCGGCGGCGGCACCGCGCTCACGGGCTCCGGCGGCTCGGCCTACACGCGCGCGCCGATCATCATGTTCACGCCCCCGCCGAACCAGGGGCAGCAGCCCTACATCCTCCCGGCGGCCACCTGCACGATCTCAGCCGGTGCGGTGAACGCCGTCACGGTGACGCAGCAGGGCGCGGGCCTCCTGGGACTGCCGGGGATAACGGTCATCAATGCCCCGGGCGACACCACGGGCGGCGGCGCGGTGCTCGGCTGGACCGCGGGCAACTCCGGCAACACCGGCACCGGCACGCTCATGGCGATGTACCCGTCGTACTACGGGACGGCCCTCACCGCGGTGCCGACTTTCACGTGGTCGCCTGCCTCGTCCACCGCGGCCACCGCGATCATGAACTTCTCGGTGACTTCGATCACCAACACCACGCCGGGCTCGGGCTACACCGCCGCGTACGGCGTGTGGCAGGGCGGTTTTGTCGTCGCGTCCGCGGCCAACACCAACCCGCTATTGGACAAGGCGCAAAACCCCCTGCCGATCTTCCCGCCGATCTCGGTGGCCGGAACGACCGCGGTCACGACCTTGGGCGGCCCCTTCGGTGGGGTGAACATCCAGGCCGTTCCGACGCTCGCCTTCGGCACGCAGCTGGCGGCGGGCACCGTGACCACCGTCGCCTCGCAGACCCCGGTGGTCGGCGGCAACTCGGACACGATCCTCTTCATCCCGATCTGATGCCTCCAACTGGGACACGCGTAGACAGGTGTTACCAGCGGCTGAAGGGGTCGAAGGGGAAGGGTTCGGCGGCGGCGATCTGTCAGAAATCGACTCGTCAGTCGCTCGCCACCGGCAGGCGACTCAAAAGGAGCAGCCGATGAATTTGCTCGAAGCCTGTTACGACTTGATCCGCAACATCGCCACGGGAGCCGAAGACGCGCACCCGGACGCCGCCGTCATGATCCAGTTCAATGCCGGAGCATGGCAGCGCTTCTGCGCGGCGGTCGCCGCCGAGCCCGCGCCGCTCCCGGCGGAAGCTCCCGATGCCATGCCAGATCCTCCGCCGGAGGATCCGCCCGCGGAGTAATGCATTCCAACACCCGGAGTTAACCTATGGGTATGCTTTTTTGCACCAACAAGAACGACTTCACGCACGAGGATTCCTTCGACGGGAAGCGTTTCGTCTTCGAGCCGGGCGTGCGTGTGCCGCTCGCGGTGGAAGCGGCCGAGCACATGTTCGGTTTCCGCCAGCCGGATAAGACCTCGACGCTCCATCGCTTGGGGTGGTCGATGCGCTACGACCCCTCGACCAAGACCTTCCGCGATGACCCGGATGCGCTCGCCAAGCTCTCGAAGTTCATCTTCACCGAGGCCGTGATGACCGAGGCGCCGCTCGCGATGCCGCCGCCAGAGGTGACGCAACGCTCCACGCTCTCGCTCAAGGCCGCCAAGAGCGAGTAAGCATGCGTGACGACCCTTGGGCCAGTCGCCACTTCGGGGACGTATGAGTTCCAAGTCACCGACTTGCTCCACGATCCCACCTTCACGCGCTGGTCGCAGGCGCAGATCGACACCTACATCAACACCGCGCGCAAGCAGGTGGTCATGGACACCGGCTGCCTGCGCTCGCTCCAGGTGGCCTATCTCACCTCGGGGGTCGAACAGTACTTCTTCGGCTCGGTCACGGGCGGGATCATCACGGCGACGGGATCGGGCTACGTTAATCCGAGCGTCAACTTTTCGGGCGGCGGGGGCACGGGTGCAGCTGCGACCGTAACTCAGAGCGGGGGTGCGGTTAACACCATTACGTTTACGAATTTCGGTTCTGGCTACACCTCGGCCCCCACCGCTTCGATCACCGACGGAGGCCCCGGAGTCGGCGCGACGGCCGCGGTTGGTGTCATCAACGTCAACACCTTCGACGTGCTCGCGATCAACCCGCTGTGGGGCACGCAGCGCTATCAGTTGCAGTGGTTTCCGTTCCGCGCCTTCACGGCGCAGTTCCGCCCCTGGACCGCGGTCTCCTTCCAGCGCCAGCCAGTCGCCTGGGCGGTGTACGGCAACGCCTCGCTCTTCATCGGGCCCACCCCGGATCAAAGCTATCAGGTGGAGTTCGACTCCGTGATCCTGCCGACGCCCTTCGCGGTCGCCGACACGACGACCAACGATGCGATCCCCATCATGTCGCAGGATCCGATCCAGTTCTACGCCGCCTACCTCGCCAAGCGGAACGCGCAGATGTTCGGGGAAGCGGAAAGCCTCCTCTCGGACTACCGCCGCCGGGTCGCCGAGGTGATGGCTTCCTTCACCGGGCGCGTACCCGACCCGTACGCCCAAACCGACTATACGGGGTAAGCGATGTCCACCCCGGGCGGGCGCGTCAAAGGCTCGATGTCAGGAGGCGGCGGGCCGCAGCCTGAGTTTCACCTACGCGACTTCGCGGGCGGGATGCACTGCTACGGCGACCGCGAGGCGCTGCGAGATGAGGAGATGTGGTGGTGCGAGAACCTCTTGCCGAAGACCGCAGGCAACCTCGCTAACGTCCCGATCACAAGCTCCGCCATCGCGACCTTCACCGACGCTGGCGGGGCGTCTCCCATCTATGCGATGGGGTTCGCCATCGGAACCGTACCGTACGTCTTTGTCGTCAACAACTCAGGCGCCGGGT
>Ga0307474_10003576_pt1 | contig 11195 bp, 8 predicted proteins | sample atmos_gasesECM1C_2_FD_203312 | JGI IMG/M metagenome (GOLD analysis project Ga0307474, IMG submission 203312) | Hardwood forest soil microbial communities from Morgan-Monroe State Forest, Indiana, United States - atmos_gasesECM1C_05 | ecosystem: Environmental > Terrestrial > Soil > Temperate... | reverse complement strand
CCTCGATGGCCTCGCCCTTGCTCGCCAGCGACGCGCTATAGGTCTCGAAACCCGTTAGCGCATCCTTGATCGTGGCCTGGTTGCCGACGAGGACCCGGTCCACATTGTGCAGCGTGTCCCGGATCGATTGGATTTCACTCAAGTCGGCGGTCAGCGTCGCAATGCCGTCGGCATCAACCGGTATGGCGGGTGCAGTTGCATCGCCGCCGGTCAGCGATATTGCCGCAAGACCGGTAAGGCCCTGAAACTCGAGGCCGACAACCGTGTCGGTGCGGATTGGGGCACTTTTGTCAACCATGACAAAGGCGACGACCTTGCGGGGGTTGTCGAGCTTCAGCGAGAGGATTTCTCCAACCTGAACGCCGTCGAAATTGACACTGCCACCCTTGCGAAGGCCACTTGCGGAACCCTCAAAGACGATGCGCAAGGGCGACCGCTGCTGGATGCCGTGCATTTTTCGGTACCCGAGAAAGCCGACGAATGCCGCGGCGATCACCGCGAGCGTCGTGGTCCCGATCATCAGGTTGCTGGCCCGTAGCTTCATGGCAGGATTCGCCGGGTGCTCGGTTCTAGTGTCCTGATTCCGAAGTTCGTATCATTGCACGGCATACTCGTTTACGAACTTCGGAATCGAAAGGACACTAGCAAATTTATGATTCTAGTGTGGCTTCTGGTTCAGAAGTCCGCATGACGAACTCGTGGCAATAATGATGCGGACTTCTGAACCGCACACTAGAGAGCGTGTTCCGTGGTCATTTCGGATTGTACGGGCAAAGCAAATCCGGCGAAAGACCAACTTCCGCGTTGACCGCTCTTCTGCCGAGCCCGCTGGCGACAAAGCGGGCGCGCGGATTTACCGCTTCTTGACAGTGCGGGAAGGCAAGGTCACGCTTGTTCGGATGCCTGCCGCGGGCTGAAAGACAACAAAAAGGATTTTGGAAAAGCCATGCCCAAGCTGCTCAGCGCGGATGAGGTCACGGCCTATCACCATCGTGGCTTCCATTTTCCGATTCCTGCCCTCGATTCAAGCGAGGTTGCCGAATTTCGGCGCAAGCTCGAGGACTATGAGGCCCAAAGCGGCGGACCGATCAAGGCCGAGATGCGCCATCGCAGCCACGTGCTGTTCACCTGGATCGACGAGATCGTCCGTCATCCGAAAATCCTCGACGCCGTCGAGGATGTGCTGGGTCCGAATATCCTTTGCTGGAACACAAGTTTCTTCATCAAGGAGGCGCGCGATCCCGGCTTTGTCTCCTGGCATCAGGACGCCACCTATTGGGGGCTGAGCTCCTCCGATGTGGCTACGGTGTGGATCGCGATCTCGCCCGCCAACAAGATTTCGGGTTGCATGAAGTTCATTGCCGGTACCCACCAAAAGCAGGTCCGGCACGAGGATACATTCGACAAGAACAACCTGCTCACCCGCGGCCAGGAGATCGCGGTCGAGGTCGACGAGGCCGAGGCCGTTTATGTCGAGCTGAAGCCGGGCCAGGCATCGCTTCACCACGTGCTGCTGTTTCATGGCTCCGAGCCGAACCGCTCCGACGACCGGCGCATTGGACTTGCGATCCGCTACATCCCGACGCATTTGCGGCAGGCGGTGGGAGCGCGGGACTGGGCGACGCTGGTTCGCGGCGAGGATGAGTACCATCACTTTCTGCCCTCTCACGTGCCCAAGCGCGACCTCGAGCACGAGGCGCTGGCGTTCCACAAGGAAGTTTCCGAAGAGCAGGTTCGTGTGCTCTATCGCGGTACGGCAAAGACCGCCTATCGCGCGTGAGGCGGGCGCCTTGTCCGCTTGTGCCTACGGTTTGAGGGATGCAACGTAAGCCGCAAGCGCGATCATGTCGTCGTGAGAAAGTTTCTCGACGACCGGCGCCATCAGGGCGCCCATGCTTCCAACGCGCGCGTGTTGCTGGAAATCGTAAAGCTGACGCACCAGATAGCTCGGCGAGCGTCCGGCAATTCCGGGAACGGCGGCCAGGCCCCGAAGGTTCTCTCCGTGGCAGGTGGCGCAAGGCGTGGTGACACCCGCTCCCCCGGTCTTGGCGAGGGCCTCACCCTTCGCGATGCTTCCTTTCGGCACGTAGGCGATGAACTGCGAACGCGTGTCGCGGTGCTCGAACTGCTCGACATCTACCGGCATCTCGAGGATACGCTCGCCGATCGGCTCCGTGCCGCCGCTTTTTGCGACCGTGTAGAAGACGCGGGCGATCTCGCTCGCCGGCACGGTGTCGGCTTCTACCACCTTGATATTCGCCTTTGGCTTGAGCGAGGAGAAATAGGCGGCCGCAGCCAGCGCTTCCTCTTCCGTGGTGGCTTTCGCGATCGCCGTCATCAGAACGCTGGGACTGCGCTGGGGACCTGCGAATTTTCGCGCTCCGCTTTTGTAGTCCTCGATCTGCTGGACGATGTAGGCGGCGGGCAGACCGGCGAGCGAGGCGTTTTCCGGGCCGCCGGTGCCTTCGGCGCGGTGACAGGAGCCGCAGGCCCGAACGTCCGGGCGCCGGCCGTGGGCGACGATGTCAGGCATTTGAGGATGGTCCTCGGGATGCCAGTCAGGCACGAAAAACAGGTCGCGCTCCTGTGTGATGGTGAAGCTTTGAGTGCTGTCGGGCACGCGCCGGGGCACGCCGTCATCGGGCGCGACCTTGAAATCCGGCGCCCACGGATAAGCCCACGCCGGGAAGGATGCCGATGACGTCGGCGGGGAGGGGGAGGCGGGATCCTGTCCTTGCGCGAGCGCCGGGCTCGATACGGCTATCGCAACCATCGCCATCACCCGCAGCATCATTCGCATCGCATCCCCCAGTTTTGGCGTTAATGACCGGCGGCGCTCCTGGCCGCTTCATTGTTGAGGACAACCAGGGCGTCGACGGCGACGCCGGCCTTCGCATTGAGAAGAAACGGATTGACGTCGATCGAGGCGATTTGGCCTCTCGCGTCCGCCATCAGGTTGGACAAGCCGACCAGTGCGTTCACGACGGAAGCTTCGTGGAGCGCAGGCCTGCCGCGATAACCGCGCAGCTTCACGCCCGCCTTGGTACGGCCGATCAGCGCCTTGGCCTCGGCGGCATCGAGGGGGGCGCCGGCCAGCGCAACGTCCTTCATCAGCTCTATATCGATGCCGCCGGTCCCGAACATCACCGCCGGCCCCATTTCGGCGTCGAGCACCGCGCCTACGACAAGCTCAAGCTCGCCTTTGACCTGCTGTGCAATCAGGATGCCTTCCAGCTGTGGCTTGTTCTTCAGCCTCTTCACGCGCGCGGTGATCTCTTTGAAAGCCTTGCGGACTTGGGCCAGACTTTCGATGTTCAGTACGACGCCACCGATGTCGGATTTGTGCAGGATGTCGGCGCTGACAACCTTGGCAACGACGGGAAAGCCGATCTTCCTGGCGATCCTGACGGCTTCCGTCGCGCTGCGTGCAATCTCTTCCTTAGATACGGGGATGCCGTAGGCCTTCAACAGTTTCTTTGAAGCGATTTCATCGAGCGCCGCTCCGCGGACATCCTTGAGCGTCCGCTTCAGCGTCGCGCGTGCCGATGCGGAAGAGCTCGACACGACGTCCGGCACTTCCTTGCGCAACGAGGAATATTCGATCAGCGCCTCGATCGCGCCGACCGCGCGGTCGAGACCTTGCAGCACGACAATATGCGGCAGCGACTGGCGCAAACCCTTCATGAACTCGGTGAATCCGATCGACATCGCCGAGATGTAGATCACAGGCTTGTGCGCTTTTGACGCCATTTCATTGACGCGATGCAAATTGCGCTCGCGCAATTCATGCGGCGCCTTCGGCAGTTCGGAATCGATGATGACGATGTCGGTGTCGGGATCGTCGATCATGATCCTGATCGATTCGATGTAGACGGAAGGATCGACCACGGCCGCAAATCCGGCATCGAGCGGATTGCCGACGATCGAGCCGGGCCCAAGCATCTTCGCAAGCTTTGCCGAAGCCACCTGGCTCAGTTGCGCGAAATTCAGGCCAGCCGACGTGAAGGCATCGATCAAGAGGCCCCGCTTGCCGCCGGACAAGGTCACGGCAGCGAGGCGTGAACCCTTGGGCAAGTCGGCATGAACGAAGCACTCGGTGGTCTCGATCAACTCGTCCAGGCCGCGTGCGCGGATCACGCCCTCGCGGGCCGAGATCGCATCAAAAGTCTCGATCGAGCCGGCGAGCGCACCGGTATGGGCCATGGCCGCGGCGCGTCCACCTTCGGAAGCTCCGAGCTTGAGCGCGATCACCGGCTTGCCGGCCCTGCGCGCAGCCTTGCAGGCCTCGCGAAACGACTCGGTGTTGCGCACGCCTTCGAGATAGACCACGATCACGCGAACAGAAGGATCGGCCGCGAAATAATTCATCAGGTCGGTGGTCTCGAGGCCGGCCTCGTTTCCGGTCGTGACCATATAGCCGACCCCGACCCCGCGATCTTCGAGAGCCTGGCGGATCGCCATCACGATCGCGCCGGATTGACCGGCAATCGCAACCGGACCCGCCTCCATCGTGACCACGCGATCGTCGATGTTGGTGAACAGCTTTTCGCCGGCGCTCAGATTGCCGAGACAATTCGGGCCCGTCACGGCAAGCCCCGTCTCCCTGATCGCCTTCTGCAACTCGGCGGCAAGCCTCTGGCTTTCGTCGTCCTGCAATTCGGCAAAGCCGGACGTCACGATCGTCGCCGAGCGGGCTCCGGCCGCGGCGGCATCGTAGAGCACCTGGACCGCAAAGCGCGCCGGCACCAGCACCAGCACGTGGTCGGGCTTGTCGGGCAGGCTTGCGAAATCCTTGTAGCAGGGGACGCCCCAGATGGTTTCGCGTCTGCTGTTGAGCGGATAAAGGCCGCCTCGAAAGCCGTATTTGACCAGATTGTTCCAGATGCGCTCAGCATAATTGCCCGGCTTGTCGGTGGCACCGACCAGCACAATGTTGCGCGGGTGCAGCATGGCATGAACGCGTTTGACGATGCTGCTGGCCTCGACCGGCGGCACCCATTTGCCTTTACCTTCCGTCGGATAGCGGGACCGGGCTTCCATCGGCGAATTGCCACCCCTTGTTTCTTGCCGGATCGGACCGTCCATGAGGATCAGCCTTCCGGATGCTTTTCATTTCTTCTTATTGAAGCTGGCCGAGGGTGGCAACTCGCCTTGCTGAGAACGACATCAAGAAGGCGATGGCTCCATCCTCACCAGGCCGGCCTCGGGCGGGAGGGAGAGGCAATGCCGGCGAGCAGAACCGCGAGGATCCCGGTGAGGAAAATGCCGTCGAACGTTCCTGCCCCCCCGATCGAAGCCACCGGAGCGCCAAGGCCGCCGATCTTGTCGAGGTTGAGAAGATCGGCTCCAATCAGCGTTCCCATCGATCCGCCGATATAGGCCAGCGGCGCGGCGTATTCGCGCGACAAGATGAAGGCGAGGATGGCGGTGGCAACGACCGGGACAAACACCGGCACGGCGATGCCGATTCCATGCACCGGGGTGGCCATGGCGTGGATGATGAAGGCGATCGCCGCGACCGCGATCGCTGCCTTGAACCAAAGCTGATACCGGATCACGAGATAAGTCGACATGATGGTCGGTATCACCGCGCCGCCGACATTGACGGCGAGAATCGTGCCGGGTGACTGTACGACCAGTGGCACGACATATTGCATGCCGAAGAAATCGACGACCTGTCCCGACTTGACCGTCTGTCCCGGCAGGATCGTGATCGGAATGTTGAAATAGCTGCCGATCAGCGAGCCGAACAAAAGAAGAAGTGCGGCACCTGGGCCAAGGCCGAGCCTCATATAGGCGTAACGGAGAATGCGAAGCTGAATCAGGATGATCAGCCCGACGAACAGAAAAACCAGGATCAAAAAGAATCCCGGAGCGAGCGGCAGGTAATGCATCTGAGAGTCCATGATCGATAAGGCAGCCCTGATCTCGTTTCAGATATTGGTTTTGCGTCGGCTGGCAAGGGGATGGCGGCGTCTTCAAGGCCGCGTGTTGCTGACCTGACCGGACGCTGCCGGAGATTCCTTCAGAGTTGAATGCAGGATATAGCGTTCTGGCCCCGATGTGATTGCATCAAAGGGCCAGCAGGTCGAAAGAATGAGTTCGAATCCGTTGCTCAAGGGATCGATGCCTGAGGCATCAAAGCGCACCACCGACCAACCGTCCACGAGATAGGCGAATGTCCTGCCGTCGCTTTGCGTCACTTCGATCGTGTCTCCGACGATCACGTCTTTTAGAAAGCGGAAATGCGTATCGCGATGCGCGGAATAAATCGCCACCCCACGTTCGCCAGCGTCGGGCGTGAGTTCGACGTGGCCTGGGCCGAAAGCCAGTGCCTGGCCGCTGCTGCCGGCCAGCACGATCGCGCTGGCATGGAGGCGTCTGATCGCAATGCGTGCAATTGGCCAGGTATCGGCCCACGGCCAGGGTTTCACAGGGTGACCGCCGGAAATGGTCTCATTGAAGGCTTTGTGCAGGAGTATCTGCGCCACCAGTGCCTTGATCTGTATGTAGGCACCCTGACCGAACAGGAGCAGCCCGAGAAACACAAGGGCGATGGAAGCGATGATCGAGATTCGGCGCATTGAGATGACCGCGTGGCCGCAGTCGCAGTGAGAACAAATGCGCGCGGCCCTGGGGCGAAAGGCCGCGCGCTGAGGAGGGGGTGGGGCAACCCCTCCCTTCATCCGGCGTCACTAGGCCAACTGACGACGCCGGTTGAAAATTAGGAGAACAAGGCCGATGGTTAAGAGGATCGAGCCCGCCATCATCTTCAGTTCGGAATCCGTTGCCGTCTTCGGTAGTGCAATCCCGTTTGATGCTGCGGGCGCCGGGCTCAGCGAGCGCTTTGCCGAGATTGGCAGCAAGTGCGGATCGTTTGGATTGGCGCGGCGTTGCTCGGGCAGCGACGGCAAGGTGGAGCGCTCGCCGAACACCTTCTCAAACTCCCAGCCCGCGGGAAGGTTGATCGGAAGCTCGGCGAGTTTCAATCGTTCACCCGCGGGACGAACCGGGGTCTTGTCGACCGCCACCAGGCTGGTCAACCGCGTCACCAGCTGATGTTCAAGGGCAAGCGCGAGGATGGTCTTGTCGGCTTCCTCGGGCGCGGCCTGGCGCGTGGTGCGGGCCACCTCGGCATCGGCGATCTTGCGGCGAGCCCACAGCTTGGACAATCCCCTGCCTTCGGCAGCGTTCGCCAACGGTAGTTTGACCACCCACGGCCGATCGCCAACGTTGCCCTTGATTTCCACCGAGCCCTCCAGCTTGTTGAGCTTAGCGGCAAGGACAAGAGGTTCGTCGCGGTAGATGTCGGGAAGGGCCGTCGGCGTCAAATCGGCTTTGGCGTCGGAGAATTTCGCCGATAGGCCGGTAACCGCCGGGTTCTCGAGTTTCGCGAACAGGCCGCGCATGCGCTCCTCGACCTGCTCGACCGAACCGATATGGGTGAAAGCGCCCCGGCCGAGTTCGGCGGCGCGCGTCATCAGGAAGGTGTTGGGCGCCGAACCGATGCCTACCATGAATACGCGTGAGCGTCCGCGCATGGCAACGATTGCATCGAACAGTTGCTGCTCGTTGCCAATCGCGCCATCGGTGAGGAAAACCACCTGCCGCACACGTTCGGTCTCGTCTGTCGCGCGATCGGTCAATGCGGCACGCATGGCCGGCACCATCTCGGTGCCGCCTGCCGCCTGCAACGCACCGACGAACGCGACCGCCCGGCCGAGATGCTCGCGGTCCGCCGGCACCGAATCCGGGAACAGCACGTCCATGGTGTGGTCAAAACGGATGACGTTGAATCGGTCGTTTGGCTGCAAGCGGCCGAGCGCGTAGATGAGACTTGCCTTGGCCTGAATGATCGAGGTGCCTCCCATCGAGCCGGAATTGTCGATCACGAACACCACTTCGCGCGGCAGCGGCTTTTGCGCGGCCTGTTCGATGGCGGGTGGAGTGACGAAGGCGAGCAGATAATCAGCATCTCCGACATGTTCGCGGAACAGGCCGACGGAGGGCGCTTTTTCAGCCGCAGGCTTCCAGCTCAGTTCAAAGTCACGGTCAGCTGGTACCACGCCGGCGGCAAGCCGAATGACACGTGTGGCGTCATCGAGGCTCCCCATCTTGACCTGATGGTGATGCGACGTGACCTCGCCGAGGGGAAAACCGGCTTGCAGGTGCACGGTGACGGCGGTCGGGTTGACGGGGTTGTTATGCGCGGGGTCGAGCACCGGCGGCGAGATGCGGTCGCGGTCGGGCACGGGGTCGGTTGACGTTGCGCCCCAGCCATTGCCGTCCGGCCGGAAATCGACACTCTGGACGATCGGCGCGGGATTGTAACGCGGGCCCACCACCATGGGCAGTCGAAGCGAAAACTCGCTTCCCGATTGTTGAACCGGCTCCTGATATTCGATCTGCACCAGCACGGTTTCGCCGGGGCCGATATTTGCAACGGAGTTCGTGAAAATATTGGGCCGCTCTTGTTCGGTGAGCGCGGCCCTCTGGCCGTTTTGCCGCGCCTGTTCGTAAACCTGTCGCGCCTGTTGTCGTTCCCTGATTTCGCCAACGATAACGCGGTCTCCGACCACCATTTTCAAGGTGTCGACGGCGCCATCGGAGGGCAGGGGATAGACATAAGTTGCCTCGACCCAATCCTGCGTCGGATTCTTGAATAGCTGCGTGACGCGGGCGCGGATGGTCGGGCCCGATACGGTCAAATCGACGTCGATCCCGAGCCGCACGGCCTCGGTGTAACCATCGCCGTCGCTCTTCAAGAAGAGAGAGCCCGAACGGGCATCGGCTGGTTTGACAAGGTTCGAATAGGGCGCCGACCATGCCGCTTCGAAGCTCAAGAATAGAGCCACAATCGCGACCAGGAATATCGCAAAGACCTGGATCACCAAGAACAGCAGCAGCTTGATCAGGCCTGATAGAACTAGTGCCGCCCATTTGAAGTTCCTGCGCTGCAAGCGGCAAATTCGGATCAGGAACTTCAAATGGAAAAGCGGCTCTAGAATTGTAAATTTGCTAGTGCCCATGACTTTCCGAAGTTCATAAAAGGTGGGCGCTGAGGCGGAGCATGAACTTCGGAAAGTGGGCACTAGTCTGCCGAGGCTCCACGCGCCTAACCCGCCATAAGTCTCAATTTCATCGCTGATTGTCATCTGGCTTGCTCCCAACGGCGTTTTGCCGCGCCACATTTGTGCGAGGCGCTGTGCGTTGAAGCGAGCAGAATGATCGGCAATGTTTGGCCGCGGACCGTTGCCGTGCGCCGTGGCTGCGGCGGTTTGGTGCGGTTTTGTGCTGAAACGTGCGTCTGCTAAGGTGCTTGGGATTGTAGGGGGTTAACGATGTCGACGCCTGACAAGCAGCTTTCCGCAGAGCAGAGCCGAGAGATAGCGGAGATGATCCGTGAAGAGCTCGCGCGCCGCCGCATTTCCCGGCAGACCCTGGCCGAACAGGCCAAGCTCAGTCTCTCGACGCTTGAAAAGGTCTTGGGTGGCCGTCGCCCTTTCACGCTCGCGACCACCGTCCGACTCGAACAGGCGCTTGGCGTCTCGCTGCGGAAGGGAGCGGCAGACGCTCAGCCGGCGGCAATGAATGGGGACATTTCGCCCGACAGCCTAGGCGCCTATTCGCGCCGTTCGGTCGCCTGGCTTGAGGGTTCGTATCTCACGGTGCGGCCGTCATTCGGCGCCAAGGACGCCTTATATGCCTATCGCACCGATATCGTCTGGGATCGCGCTGCCGCCTCGCTCGTCTTTCGCGAGGGAGAGCGGATGGATGCGGCCTATACCCAGTTCGGAGAAGTGGCAGTTCCAAACCAATCCGGTCACATCTATCTCGTGACGAACCGTCAGGGCCAGCATCGGCTGATCACGGTGTCGCGTCCGACCATCTCGGGCGAGATGTATGGCATCATCACGACGCTGCTCGCGGGACGTGGCTCGCTGCTTACGCCGGTGGCGGCGCCGATTGCGCTTCTACCGATGAAAGCAATCCCAAACCCCACACTTGGACGTATCCCGCCCGGCGACATCAACTTCGCCCTCTATCGCGAGCATTTGCGGCGCACCACGGAAGAGCCCTTCGCCCTGTTTTTCAGGGGTCATTGGGAAAAGGATGACGCGACGTGATCATCCTCTATATTGCGTGACCGTGCGTTCCCTTCGCGTGCTGTGGGCCGCTCGAACAGCAAAAAGGGTTGCTGGCCGGCCCTGGTGACAAAAGCAGAGGGCTCCGCTCAGCTTGCATCCAGCAATTTGTTCAGCCGCAATCGCGTGATGATGTAGACGTTCTGCAGATCGTTGGCGAACTCGGCCTGGGTTTCGTTCCTGAGCCGGCGGTTGAATTCGAACAGGATTCCTTCCTTGGTGTGCATTCTCACCGCGATGATGAATGGAAAGCCGAACTTCTTCTTGTAGGCCGCGTTGAGGTCCGAGACCTGCACCATCTCCTCATGTGACAGCGCATTGAGCCCGGCGCTTGCCTGCTCGGCCACCGACGAGGCGGTCATCGTGCCAGCCTGGGCCTCCTTGCCGGCAAGGTCGGGATGGCTTTGCAGCAAGGCGAGCTGCATCGGTGCGGCAGCGTACTTCACCACGGCGACCATCGCACCGTGCATCTCATCGAGGCTTGCGAAGGGCCGCTTTTCCCAGGCTTTTTCCGCGACCCATGGCGAGTTCTCGAAGATACCGCCGAATTTCTGAACGAAGGCGGCGCGATCCATCGCATTGATGGGCGCCATATCGACCGGGCCGGCGATCGCGGGTGCGATCAAGGCCGGCCTGGACATCATGGCGCACAGCATCAGGGCAGAGATCAGAGAGGCAAGCAGTCGAGGGCGAGCGATCATCGGCTTCCTCCCGTCCGGTTGTCTCAGCTGCCGCGATAGGTCGTGTAGCTCCATGGCGTCGCGAGCACTGGCACGTGATAATGCGCCGTCGCATCCGCCATGCCGAACTGAATCACGGCCTTCTCGAGGAAAGGCGGGTTGGGCAGCACGGTACCGAGCTTGGTGTAGTATTCGGCAAGATAGAAAACCAGCTCGTATTGGCCCGCCTTCATGGTCTCGGCCGTCAGCAAGGGTTCGGTCCGCCCGTCGGCATTGGTGCGAACCGTCTTGATGAGCTTGTAGGCGCCGCCATCGAGCACGCTGAAGTCGACCCTTACACCCTCGCCGGGCTTGCCGTTGGCAGTATCCA
>Ga0307474_10003575_pt1 | contig 11197 bp, 13 predicted proteins | sample atmos_gasesECM1C_2_FD_203312 | JGI IMG/M metagenome (GOLD analysis project Ga0307474, IMG submission 203312) | Hardwood forest soil microbial communities from Morgan-Monroe State Forest, Indiana, United States - atmos_gasesECM1C_05 | ecosystem: Environmental > Terrestrial > Soil > Temperate... | reverse complement strand
CTAAGTCCAGCGATCAGTGGTCGTACTATCAGGCGAAAAATATCCGGGAGCACGAAGACGATCTATTCAGCGGCATGGCTGCCATGATTAACAGCAATGATGCGGCCGCGGTGACGAAGTTCCGCGAGAAATATTCGCTGGAAGCCGAGCGTTACAAGCATGAAAAAGAGGACATCCAACAGGAAGCGCGGAGACTGGAAGCGGAGGTGGCCACCGAACGAAACCGCGCCGACCGCTACGATCTGGCGGAAGTGTTCCTGGAGATTGGACTGGTCATTACCTCGATTACGCTACTTTCCAGTAAGCGGACGTTCTGGTACATAGGCCTGGTGTTGAGCGTGATTGGAATTGCCGTTGCGATAACGGGAGCCATCGTACACTGATTTTCTTTCGACGGTTGAGGGGTGAAGCAGATGTGGTTCACGGCTAGGGTAGAAAGGCCTTCATGCAGAACAAGCTCCCGCCGGATTTTTCAAACTCCGATGTGTCGACCAGAATCGGCTCCAAATTTTCCTGCCGAAGAATATCCTTCAGGTGGGGAGTCATTCGCGGAGTGAGGTAGCGTCCGTTGGCGACGATGCCGTTGCCCATGAACTGGTGAGCTTCCTCGGCAGTGAGGTCGTGCACTCGCTTCCAAAAACTTCCTAGCGATGCAAGCGATTCCGTCGTATATGCGCCAGGATAAATGAGCACGGCGTCGTTATTCAGCGGGCAGAAGCAGGTATCCAGGTGATAGCAGAGGGGGTCAACCAGATGGAGCGGTACGACTGGAATTTCCAGTTCAGACATGGCTTCCCTGAATTTCTTGATGCCACCTTCAGTCGAACGAAAGCCGTAGCCGGCGTAAACGCGGGACCAGTCTGGATGCCATAGCAGGTCTCCGTGGCCCTCCAGATGGTCCGCGCCGAGATCGAACTCAATAACTTTGAAACCGCGCTTGCGATACCAGTCCCTAACGAAAGGCACTTCGCGCTGTCGCGAAGCATGTACCATGCGGCTGGGGACGATGAACTGACCCATTCCTTGGTGAAAGCCAACGAACACCTGATTGGCGGCGAAGACCATATCTTCGAGCCCCGGAGCGGGGTCGATGGTTTCGACCTCGCATCCCGCTTGCTCAAGGGCAGAGCGTAGATTCTCCCATTGCCGCTGCGCCTTCTCGCGATCTACCGGCGCCTTCCCGGACATGTAAGGATTTTTCTGATCGACGACGTCGAAAAATGTTGGCGGGCACAAGAGAACGCGCTTGACCATCCCCGAAATGGTATCGAGGCATGAGAACTGGAGCAAGTTACGGGTGACGAGGAATCGGCAGAGTGCCGATGGGTCGGCAGATGAAATCGACGGCCATGAGCCACAGATACAGGAAACTCGAGCTGTGGAAGCCCGAGACTTGTGGCATCGGAAATGCACGACATTTCCAATCTGGCCACTCTTGCGAGGTTTCGTTGACGCGTACCGTTGCGTCCTGAACCTATGGGTGCGATCCAGCAAGGGGGCTCATGCTCAGCCACTGCGCCAATTCGCAATGCTCGCGTCCGTTTCTCAGACTGGGGCAAGGAAAACTGTTCTTGGTAGAGAGCAATTTGGTGGACAGGAAGGGTGTTCCTAGGCCGGGAAAGTGGATGGATTCTTCTTCCTCTTCGTCGTCGATACGACCTAGAATGATCCGTCCGCGAACTACCATGGTAGAGCGCTATTGGCTGTGCGATCCGTGTGCTCGATCCTGGACACTGGTTCACGACCGATGCCAAGGGATTGCGCTGGTGCCTCTGCCTTTTCCGCCTCAACGGGCGGAGATCGAGAGCGAGAGAAGGGTTCGAAATCTCGCAAAAGGAAGCGCTTAGAGCTCCAGCGAACGCGCCTCAGGTGAGAATTAGCAACTGTGCGGCTAGGAGCCGACTCGCCGATGCGGCGGTCGATACCCCATGCCCATAGAGATATGTCGGGCCGCGTCCTTGAGAGCTTCGAGAATACGGGGCATGGTTTGCGCGCTCACCTGCTGAGTGGTTCCACTCAGGCCCAGGCTCGCCTCGATGGCGCCGCGCTCATCGAAAATCGGGGCAGCGACACAACGCGCCCCCAGATTGTTCTCTTCGTCATCCACTGCCGAGCCTTGAGCGCGCACTTTTTCTAACTCCTTGAGCAACCGCGGAAGGGTCACGATCGTTTTGGGCGTACGCCTTTCCATGCCACTCTTGCGCACAATTGCTTCCAACTGTTCCCGCGGAATGTAGGCAACGATGGCTTTCCCCACACTGGTGGCGTGAACACGCATGCGGCGTCCTACCCAGGTGTCCATGCGGATGAATCCTTCCGGCTCAACTTTTTCGATGTACACGGCGTCGGGACCGTCCAGTACCGCTAAATGGCACGTGAGTCCGGTTTGGAGGGTCAGGTGGCGCATGATGGGCAGGGCCACGCCCCGGACGTCGCGTCCACCGAGGGCCCCACGGCTCAAGCTCAGGATCTTGAGACCCACGCGATACCTGCCCGACTCGGCATCCCGAGTCAAATAACCCCGGCTTTCGAGAGTGCGCAAAATGTAGCTGGCGGAACTCTTGGGAATGTCGAGCTTGCGACTGATTGCCGCGTTGCTTAAACCATCGGGGTCGAGGGCAACGGCTTCCAGCATGGCCAGGGCGCGTTCAACCGCTACGGAGGGCGATTCGGATGAGGCTTTCGTCATAGGCCGGAAGTCACCAGGTAATAGGGGAAGAACATGTAGCAGTCCAATTAAATGAATGTATGTTCATCATACTGAACAACGGGCTTGACCGGCAATCTAAACGTGGCTACGCTCGGCCAGTATAGTGAATTTATGTTCATAATACTGAACACACAAATCCAGCTCAGGGAGAACGCGATGCCCGCAAACGAAAACAAGAACACACATATCGAGCGAAATCTGAATCACGAATGGGCCGACAACCCTCGGTGGAGAGGGGTCGAGCGACCCTACACGGCGGAGGATGTAGCGCGGCTTCGCGGCTCCGTGCACATCGAACACACACTGGCCCGCCTCGGGGCGGAACGGCTGTGGAACCTCTTGCAGAGCGAGCCCTACATCAACGCCCTCGGCGCGGTTACCGGCAACCAGGCCGTGCAGCAGGTTCAGGCGGGGCTGAAAGCGGTCTATGTGAGTGGGTGGCAAGTGGCGGCGGACGCGAACAACGCAGGACAGATGTATCCCGACCAGAGCCTATATCCGGCGGACAGCGTTCCCAATCTGTGCCGCCGCATCAATAGCGCACTGCAACGGGCTGACCAGATTCATCATGCCGAGGGAAATGCTGCTCCGGCGGAGAGCTGGTTCGCTCCTTTGGTGGCGGATGCTGAAGCAGGATTCGGCGGCACGTTGAATGCCTTCGAACTGATGAAGGGGATGATTGAAGCGGGGGCGGCGTGCGTACACTTTGAGGATCAGCTTTCGTCGGCGAAGAAGTGCGGCCATCTGGGCGGCAAGGTGCTGGTTCCGACCAACGAGGCTGTACAAAAACTGGTGGCGGCGCGGCTCGCGGCGGATGTGATGGACGTGCCGACGCTGGTGATGGCGCGCACCGACGCGGATAGCGCACAACTTCTCACCAGCGACATCGACCAGCGGGATCGTACATTTTGTACCGGAGAGCGAACATCCGAGGGATTCTTTAGAATTCGTGGCGGCATCCAGTCAGCCATTGCGCGGGGCTTGGCCTATGCACCTTATTGTGATCTTTTGTGGTGCGAGACCTCGCATCCCGATCTCGAAGAAGCGCGGCAGTTTGCCGATGCGATTCACGAGAAATATCCGCACAAGATGCTGGCTTACAACTGCTCACCCAGTTTCAATTGGCGGAAGAAGCTGGATGAGGAAACCATCGCCCGCTTCCAGCCAGAACTGGCGCGGATGGGGTACAAGTTCCAATTCGTGACGCTGGCAGGATTCCACGCTCTGAACCTGAGCATGTTTGAGTTGGCGCGTGGGTACAAGCAGGCTGGCATGACCGCCTATTCTCGACTGCAGGAGAAAGAGTTCAGCCGCGAAACTCAGTACGGCTACGGAGCAGTAAAGCACCAGCGTTTTGTGGGAACCGGCTACTTTGATCAGGTCCAACAAGTCATCAGTGGCGGGTTGGCCTCCACTACGGCGATGGGCGGCTCGACTGAGGCCGAGCAATTTGGCGGATACAAGCCCTCATCCGATCTCGAACACGGTCCCGACTCGATATACCCACCGGCTCAAGTTGAGGTTCCCGAGGAGATGCTGATGCCGTCTGGAGATTGATTCGAGACCGATTCGCCATAATAAGGCTTTAGGAGCGGCGCCATACTCGGGCGCCGCTACTCTAACCGGCGCAAGGTGTCTGCTATAATCAAAACCGCCCCTGATGGCGTCGTTTCACATCTGTGCGGAAGTGGTGGAACTGGCAGACACACCATCTTGAGGGGGTGGCGCCGAAAGGCGTGGGGGTTCAAATCCCCCCTTCCGCACCATTGCACTCATTACTAATCTTAGGACCTGTTAACTCCATGATCATCCTCGTCACCGTTATCCACGTGATCGTTTGTTTGTTTCTGATTATTGTCGTTTTGCTGCAAAGCGGGAAGGCCGGGGACATCTCGGCGGCGTTTGGCGGCCAAGGCAGCCAGGCGGCGTTTGGACCGCGAGGAGCGGCCACGACGCTCTCGCGAGCAACCACCGTTTCGGCGGTTTTATTCATGCTTACCTCGATTACTCTCTCGATCAACGCAATCAAGCAGGGCGGGCCAAAGTCCGTGTTGCAGGGAGTAAAATCGGCACCCGCGAAGACCCAACCTGTGGCACCCGCACAAAAGCCTGCGACTCCTCCGACGCAGAAATAAGTGACGAATCGGCCACTCCCAGAGTTTTTTCTCGCTGACTACTGCCCTTGAACCTCGCGACGGGCTGCATTTCTGCAGACCGTAAACCATGCCAGTGCAGCTTTTTATCTCCGCCCTCGCGGGTTTTGCTGTAATTGTATTTGGCGTTTGCCGGTGCTACCATCGAGTCGTCGCACTAATATTGGAGGTTTACCATGTCGGATCGTGACGGCAACACATTTGTATGGTTTTTGGCGGGACTGGGCGTGGGCGCTTTGGTGGGAGTTCTGTACGCGCCGAAATCGGGCAGCGAAACCAGGGAAGCTCTGCGGGCTCGAGCCGAAGAAGGACGCGATTATGTGAAGAATCGCGCGCGCGAAGCTCGCGAACAGGCTTCGGAATGGGCGGATCGCGGCCGTGATGTTGTGAACCAGCAAAAGGACCAGTTTCGCGCGGCGTATGAGGCAGGCCGGCAGGCTTATCAGGAAGCGACCTCCGAATCCGCTGCTGCGCCCAAAAATCTGTAACGACTCAGCTTTTTGGCGGTTGCGGATGAGATTGCGACACCGAGTGCTGGCCTCACGAAAGGTTCCGGTATGGAAAACCTGATCACCCTTTTCATTGCTTTGACGGGAGCGGCGGTCCTTCTCCAGGCCGGCCTGCTTGCCGCCATGTATCTGGCGCTACGCAAAACGAGTGCCCGACTCGAGGATATGGCCACGGACGTCAAGACCAGAGTGCTCCCAACGATCGACGATGTCAGGACCAAATTGCTCCCCACACTCGAAGGTGCTCAGCATCTGTTCACGGACTTGCGCCCAAAACTTGAATCGATTACCGATAAGGTTGAAGTGATTGCAGATAATGTGTCGAAGGCTAGCTCCACCGTACGAGCTCAAGTACAACGCGTCGACGCAACGGTCAACGATGTAGTCGATCGAGCGAGATTGCAGGTGATCCGTGCGGACGATTTGGTGACCCGGACGATGGACAGCGTTGAACATACCTCCGAGGTAGTGCACAAAACTGTAGTTTCGCCGGTGCGGCAGGTATCGGGAATTATTCGTGGCGTCACGACCGGGATTGAAGTTTTGATTGGAAGCCGTAGCCGTGGAAACGGCCGCCATCGCGATACTCGGCGGTCCGTGCCGCAGGACGAGATGTTCATCTAAGTTGAGTTTTTGACCGCCCGGACTATCTGTCGTAGAAAAAGCCCGACTCATCGATAATTGTGTCCATGCGATACCTGGTTCGAGCTCGCGTTAAGCCCGGTCGTAAAGCAGATCTGCTTCGGGCTATCGAGAATGAAACGCTCGGCCTGGGCTCGGTCGCGGAAGGCGAGTACCTGCGGAACATGAAAGATGCCCGAGTATGCGCCGACGAGACGGTGCGCTGGGTTGAAGTGTGCTACTGCCCTACCCCTCTGCAGGAGGAGCGGCCGTACTGGGAAGAATATTTTGATCTTGAGCGAGTGCAGGATGCGCACGACCGCCGCAAATGCCGCGATAAGAACGGGAGCGAACCTTGGGCTTGTGGCAATTGCGATTGCACGGCGCGGTTGGAGCAGAAGTTGAACGCGACGGGAAGGGGATTTGTCCAATCTCTTGGCACTCCGCAGGCCAAGTAGTCATTTCCATGAAGCCGTGTTGCCCGTCCTCCGCGGCTCACCTCGCCACGCCATTTAGTCTACGTAGGCAGTACACTATTTTCGCCACCCGCGATCTGCTCCATCATCGCTTAGACCATGGTCAATTCCAGGCTGACGCTTGGCACCCTCTTGGACGCCGCACGAACCACAATAGCGGCAGTAGCGTCTTTGCTGCTGGCCCGCCTGCTGAAGCTTCCCGAGTTTTATTGGGCGCCGATCTCGGCGATTGTGATCATTGAGTCCACCATCGATCCCAGAACCCTCGCATGGCAGCGCTTAGAGGGGACCGCCTTGGGCGCTGCGCTGGGAGCGTTGATCGCTACGTTTTTTCCGAGCAACGGACTGGTATATGCATCCGCAATTTTCCTGTCCGGACTTCTGTGCGCCTTGCTTCGGTTTCGCGGCGGGTACCGCTTTGCAGCGATTACGGTGAGCCTCGTTTTATTGATCGCGCACCAGCGTCCGGCGTGGATCGTGGCCTCGCACCGGTTTGTGGAAGTTTCGGTGGGAATCGCGGTAGCACTCGCCATCGCGGAAGTGTGGCCCAATCGCACGTGATGCCGATTGACCTGTGCCCGGCGATTCTCTCCTTTCGCGGGCTTACCGCTTTTTTGGCGGCCATTTGCGCCGAATAGCTTTTGACCGCGAAGATCGCTAAGAACGACCGCGAAGGCGGCAAAGAAAAGCTCGCGGAATGCTATACGATCCAGGCTCCGCCGACCACAATGTCGTCATCGTAGAAGACCGCTGCCTGGCCGGGAGTGATGGCGCGCTGCGGCTGGTCGAAAGTGACGAGAACTTCGTCGGCAGAAATCTTCTCCAGCATTGCCGAAGCCGGCTCGTGGCGATGCCGAATCTTCACTGCCACACGCATCGGCTCGTGCAGATCGCCCACCGAGATGAAAGTTACGCGCCGTGCACGCAGCGTACGCGAGTAAAGATGTTCATCCCCGCCTACGATCACCTGCTTATCGGCGCCGTTGATTTGAATTACATAGAGCGGCGATCCGGTGGCTACGCCCAGGCCCTTGCGCTGGCCTACGGTGAAGTTGTGGATGCCACTGTGCTCGCCGATTACTTCTCCGTTCGCGGTCACCAATTCGCCCGCTGTGTCGGGCAAGGCCTCGCCGTTTTCGGCAAGATAGGCATCGATGAAGCGCTTGTAATCGCCGCCGGGGACAAAACAAATCTCTTGCGAATCAGGCTTCTCGGCGAGGGCCAGGCCATGCTTGCGTGCTATCTCGCGAACTTCCGGCTTGGTCAGTCCACCCAGCGGAAAGAGCGTGCGGCTGAGTTGATCTTGAGTAAGCCCGAAGAGAAAATAAGTTTGATCCTTGGTGCGATCGGCGGGGCGCTTCAGCAGCCAGCGTCCGCGGGCGTCATGATATTCCACGCGAGCGTAATGGCCGGTAGCCACACAGTCGGCGCCGATTTGCTGCGCGACGACGAGCAACTGGTCGAACTTCAAGTGATTGTTGCAGAGGCTGCACGGGATTGGCGTTCGTCCCGAAAGATATTCGGCGACGAACGGCCGAACCACATCGCGCTCAAAGCGATCCTCGTGGTTCACCACGTAATACGGAATGCCGATATGCTCGGCTACGCGGCGTGCATCGTAAACATCGTCGAGGGAGCAGCAACGGCCGGTTACTTTTTCCGGCATGCCTTCGTGCCCAGCCAGCCGCCGCTGGTTCCAGAGCTGCATGGTGAGACCGATGATATTGTGCCCCTCGGCGCGCAGCATAGCCGCGACGGCGGAAGAATCCACTCCGCCCGACATGGCTACCGCAATGGTCTTGGGGTTTGGCATTAGCAATTGGCAGTCAACACTGAGCGCTTGGGCCGGGTACAACAAGTGCTTCCGTCTTGCGGACCGCGCCCACGAACGGTATCCTTCAACAGGACCCGCTCATCCTTGCGAGTACAGTACGGCCAGCAGCAATAAAGGCTGCTCCTCTCGCCATTCCGAAGCCTGAAATCGCCCCGTCGCGAGATAATCCCCACTACATAGTGCCGACATTTCGGGCAGCGCAGCAGAATAAGCCCCCTCTTTCGAGCGCGCGCGTGGATTTGCGCAATGCGCTTGTTTGCTGCGTCAGGCATGAACCCTCTTGTACACGGGCGACAGCTCCCGCAACCGCGCCACAGTCTCCCGCACCAGCGCCAGCGCCACATCGATATCTTCCGTTGTATTCTGCTTTCCTACGCTGAAGCGAATGCTGGCACGCGCGCGATCGCCACGCAGCCCCATCGCAGTCAGCACATGCGACGGCTCGATTGCGCCCGAGGAGCACGCGGCTCCAGTCGAGACGGCAAGGCCTTTAAGATCGAGCGCGATCACCATGGATTCGCCATCGATGTGATCGAAATAAATGTTAGTCGTATTCGGCACGCGCGGCGCATCACCGCCATTGACGCCAGCGTCCTCCACTTGTGCGAGGATTCCCTGCTGTAGGCGATCGCGCAGTGTGGAAATATTGCTATCGTGACCTCGCTCGAAGCCCTGCGTCGCGAGGTCTGCGGCTTTTCCCAGGGCCACGATGCCCGGAACATTCTCGGTTCCCGCACGTCGTGAGCGCTCGTGCCGTCCGCCATAAAAAAGCGGCTGAATACGAACTCCCTTCCGCACGTATAACGCCCCCACGCCTTGCGGCGCGTGCATCTTGTGCCCCGAAATTGATAGAGCAGAGCAACCGATTCCTCTCACGCCGATGCTCACTTTGCCCGCGGCCTGCACGGCATCGGTGTGAAAAAACGCCTCAGCTTCGGCCGCAACGCGCCCAATTTCCTCGACTGGTTGCAGCACCCCAGTTTCGTTGTTGGCCATCATGATCGAGATCAGTTTTGTATTGGCCCGCAAGGCGCGCCGGACATCCTCGGGATCAATCAATCCGTTGCCATCGACCGGGACGTACGTTACCTCGCAGCCGATGTCCTCCAGATGCTTGCAGACATACAAGACCGCGTGGTGTTCGACGGTCGAGGTAATGACGTGATCGCCCTCGCTTGTGAGGCCCGCAATCGCCAGATTGTCGCTCTCGGTTCCCCCGCTGGTGAAGACAATTTCGGAGGCCTGGCATCCCAACAATACGGCGACCGAATCCCGCGCGCGTTCGACCGCGGCACGGGATTCCTGCCCGTGACGGTGTATCGACGATGCGTTGCCGAATCGCTCGCTGAAGAACGGGCGCATCGCATCCAGCACCTCCGGAAGCACCGGAGTAGTGGCGTTATTGTCGAGGTACACACGGCGCATAATCCTTATTATTCTACCTGCTTTCCCCGGGATCACTTGTCGAATTGCGCCTGGCCTAAAGGAAATGGCGCCCTCGCAAGGGCGCCATGGTAGCCAAAATCGCGGTCAGCGTTTTTCTATCGGCACATAACGATTGGGATAGTCCGGACCCATATATTCGGCGCGCGGACGAATCAGGCGGTTATCGTCGAGTTGCTCAATCACATGTGCCGCCCAACCGCTGATGCGGGAAACGGCAAACACCGGCGTGAACAAATCTTCGTCGATTCCCAACACGTGATAGGTGGAAGCGGAATAAAAATCCACGTTGGCATTCAGCTTCTTTTCCGCCTTCACGAATTTTTCGATCTTTTCGGACATGTCATACCACTGCGGTTGCCCACTGGACTGGCCAAGATCATGGGACATGACCCGCAGGTGGGTGGCTCGCGGATCTTCGGTGTGATAGACGCGGTGGCCGAAGCCGGGAATTTTTTTCTTCTCCGCCAGCATCTCTTTTACGTGCGCGATGGGGTCCGCTTTTTTGTCGTCAATCGCTTTCAGAATGCGGAACACAGCTTCGTTCGCGCCGCCGTGCAAGGGTCCCTTGAGCGCGCCGAGAGCCGCCGTCACGGCGGAGTGCATGTCTGACAAAGTCGCAGCGACTACTCGAGCCGCGAACGTGGATGCGTTGAGCTCATGATCGGCGTGCAGAATCAGGGCAATGTCAAGCGCACGCACGGCTGTATCCGTGGGCTTGGTTCCGTTCAACTGCAAAAGAAAATTCGCAGCGTGCGAGAGCGACCGGTCAGCTTCGACAACAGGCTTACCTTTTCGAATCCGGTCGTAGGCGGCTACAATCATCGCGATCTGCGAAGTCAGCCGGATAGATTTGTTGACGTTCGCATCGTGGTCGTTTTTCCTTTGGTCCGCGTCATAGAAGGCCAGCGCTGAAACCGCAGTACGCAACACATCCATGGGCAGCGCGGCTTTCGGGGCATTGCTCAGAAGCTGGAGAATTGCAGGGTCCAACTGGCGCGCCTGCGCCAAACGCCCCTCAAGACCCTTCAGTTCGGCCTTGTTCGGCAGATGCCCAAACCACAGCAGATAGCAGGTTTCTTCAAAAGTGGAGTGATCGGCCAGTTCGTGAATATCGATACCGCGATAGGCAAGCACGCCCTGGTCGCCATCGATATAGCAGACGCTGGAATTGGTGGCAACAATGCCTTCCAGGCCTTTAGGCGCCGGACTCTGGGTAACGCTGGACATAGTTTCTCGCTTTTTACGATTGTTTAGCGTTGCGGAAGCCGCGCGAGGGAGGGACACGGGGCATGCAACTATCTTTTATACGCGAAAATCAGCCTACATTCCACACACCGGGGTAACTTTCAGTGTAGGACGTGATTGATTTTGCCACGAACTTTGAGCCCCGTGTTAGAATCCCGCAACTACTTCGGGGAGATGCTGATGAGCCAACCTGTCGTTCACTT
>Ga0307474_10003574_pt1 | contig 11200 bp, 8 predicted proteins | sample atmos_gasesECM1C_2_FD_203312 | JGI IMG/M metagenome (GOLD analysis project Ga0307474, IMG submission 203312) | Hardwood forest soil microbial communities from Morgan-Monroe State Forest, Indiana, United States - atmos_gasesECM1C_05 | ecosystem: Environmental > Terrestrial > Soil > Temperate... | reverse complement strand
GTGTCACCCCTCCTCCCGATGCCGAAGGCAGCGCGCTTTTGATCTCCCCCGATACCGCACAGTAACCCGGCAACCAGACGCCCCGGACCACCTCAACGGCGCCCCTCACCGTGGCAGATCGCCACACTTCCCGGTCAGGAACCGGCGGCGGATTCGGGATCACATCGGGCAGCGAAACCGACTCGGATCAGGGCGCGGATCGGCGGCTCCTCACCCCCGGAATCGGGAACGGATCGGCAGCCCGAAACGGCAAGGCCGCGCCTCACCCCGGCGCGGCCAACACCCAACCCACGGCTAAAAGAAAAACTCCCAGAACACCCCGGCACCCAGCGCCTAACCCGACCCTCACCCACTCCCGGATCGGAAGCCCTGACTACCTAGAAACGCATCTAGCACCCACTTTGCGACGCGGGCAGGATCGGTTCATTTAGGCAGTTTAGACACCGTGATCTTTCCATCTACGTTGATCGTGAACATATGTTTCCCGGCTCCCACCATCTCCGGCACTCGTGGACGCCTAGTTAGAACGAGCAATACGTCGGTATCTTCAGGAAGATCGCTCAGGATGTGAGTGTGGTATCCGCCCGCCACTTTGCCGGGAGCATTTGCTGGAACCGACTCAATGACGGCCTTGTGCATCTGCCGTTTTTCGATGATCTTTGTGCCATCCGGCGAAACGCGATAACGCGCATCCGCTCCGATGGGATACACACCTTCCTTGACCTGCGCTGGGTACAGATACACGTAGATGCCTTCGCGCTCAGCTGGAAGGACGGCGATGTTGTACGGGCGATCCACTCCCCTAAAATCTCGCACAGCGTTCTCGATCCCTTTCGCCGCCGCCAGATTCCAGCCCGTATCTTCCCTCGCCGGATCGAAGCCCTTGACTTCGTACTTCGACAAGCTCACTGTTTGAACCGCTTCGTAGGCCACGAGGAACTTGTCCCCAGCCTCGTTGAGCCGACCAAAATCCACTACCCATCCCGCTTCCGTCTTTCGCGCGATGTAGCGCCCCATTCTGCCCTCTACGGGATGAGCAGCTTTCACGGCATCTGTTGCCTGCCACGCTGCCGTATCGTACTCGGCAAGGAGAACTCCGCGCGTTGTGATCGCGGCTAGTTCCGCTTCGGATGGCTTGCTCGATGCTGCTGCTGCCTCGGCAACTGTGAAGAACAGCCCAACTGCCGCAAGGATGCAGGGCAGACCTCGACGATTCATGCGCGTATTCTCAACTCGCGGCAACATGGTCAGCGCCTTCAGATTCACCGGATTCAGAGCCGGTTGAAGTCTTCCAGGCGGTATCAGTACTGGTGAGTCATGAACAAGATTTTCCCATCCAGTTTGCTGATCTTGACCACAGCAGTGCCCCCGAGAGCGCCTTGAGGATGCAAGGTGCCCTTGACGATCCAAGTTTCTCCGTAGAGCCGAGCATGGAAGGGTTGTTCGTCCGAAACGGTTTTTTCTCCGTACTGGGCCTTCACCGCAGCTTCGGCTATTTGGATCGCCGTTGATTCATCCGGCACGAAGCCATTCTTCGGGTGTATTGATTGCGTTCCCTGGAGGGAGATTTGCAACGCTTCCCACTCATCCATAGGCTTCTGCTGGTTCTGCTGGCCTGCCGCCCAGACACTCAAGACGAAGAACAAGAGCAGCAGCGAGACGGTCGCGATTTTTGAAGTCTTCATTAGGGTTGTCCTGGCGCAAAGGTGTACTGCTTGCCCGTTGCAGGGTCGTACTTGATCACGTTGCCATTCGGTAATCCAACATATTCCCCCTGGAAGTCAGGATGATGGAAGGCGGGAATCGTCAGATCATGTCCTCGCTGTATGTCTTCCCCGCTGAACCCACTGTTTGTTGGATGCGAGTGTGTTTCTGCGTAGAGCTCTGTTCCGGTAGGTATGGGAGCTTTGCCTTCATCTACGACCTTGGACTGAGGCTTTCCCGTGGTGTTGAAAGGATCGACCGTGTCCTTCTGGCCCTGGGTGACCGGAGTGGTGATTTTGAATGTCTTCCCATCAGCTGAATAAACCAACGAACCGTACTCGCTCCCGTTCTTCTTCTGCAGCGCTTGGTCTGCCCGTGCAGAGGCAGCGGCAGCCTTATCCACACTGTTGTAGGTCTTGTCCTGATTTTGCGCCTTTTCTTCCTTGCCGGTTAAGGTCTGTGCCCTCTCCTCATTGTAAGTCGTCCCACTATTATCTTCCAATGGCCCCATCGGTACTGGCGGGTCGTGCCCATCCGCGTCGGCCTGAGTCACCGGGTCATTGCGAACATAACCATATAAGTTGAGCGATTGCGGGTCCCCGAAGACCGCATAGGGCACGCTGGTTGGCCTCGCCGCCCAATCCGGCGTCATGAACCTGCCCATCGTCGAGGCGTAGTACCTGGCCCCGAAGTTGTCGAGGCTGGACTCGGTATCGCGTTCTTTGCCGGTGAACTTGTAGTGGTTAGGGTCACCGCCGCTGCTGTAAGCGACGCTGCCATAAGGGTAGTAGTCCGTTTGATCTACGATGTTCCCAGTGGCGTCGGTGATGACGCTGGCGGAGCCGAGATGGTTTGAGAAATAATAGTGAACCGCCCCGCCAGGACGATCCACACGGGCGATGCGTTCGCCGTTGAAGTACACATACTCTTCGTTGATGACAGTACCAGTAAGGTCGGTTTCGGTGAGAACGGCACCGTTTGGGCCGGGCCAGTACATAGTACCCGAAGAGCCAGTGGACTTCTCCGTTCGCATTCCATCAGCATCGTACGAATAAGTATAACCAGCATCCGTGGCAATTCTGTTTTCAGCGTCGTAGGTCGGTGTGTTCCCGAGGTTATCTTGAGTTATGTTGCCAGCAGCGTCATACAAAACGCCAATTCCGCTGAGCTGATTTTGGGGCGTAGCAGTTGCGCTCAGTAGCTCGGTGTTGCAGGTTCCCATGCCTGACACACCAGCCCGGTTGGTCAGATTCCCCCAACTGTCGATAGCATAGGCCTCACCCCAACAGTTCGAGGAAGTCGAGTTGAGCGTGTTCGCCTGTGCTATTCGATTCAGATGATCGTAGGAGTAGGCAACGCTACGGGTCGAATCAACGTTATTCAGAACTTGGAACACGTTGCCGTTGTCGCCAGTCGGGTATGCGCTAAAGGTGCACGGACCGCTGAGGCTAACGCCGAGATGAAAATCATAGCAAAGGCTAAAAACGGGGTTCTGCCCAGTCACCGCAGCCGAGAGCAGAGTTGGCTGCAAACGGTCATTGTACGTGTTAGAGGTAACAATTCCCGTCCCGTTAGTCATTCCGGCGAGAGCACCGTGCGGTGCATAACTCGCGGAGGTGACGTAGTTGTTGCTAGTATCGCTCGCTTGCGTGGCTCGTCCAGCGCCTCCAACAAGATAGGTGACAACGTCGCCGCTGGGGTATGTCAGGGTGTTGAGCGAACCGTCTTTGTAATATGTATAGCCGACAATGTATGTCTTTGCCGATGTTCCCTTATTCGTGACGGCCTCAAAGAGAGGGCGCCCCATTGCATCGTAGCTCCAAGTTGACGCGCTCAGCCCAGCGCACATTGCGGTCCGACGCCCAATAAGGTTTGTCGGGGAATTGATTGAAGGAGGTATAGGTCCTGAACATCCGGTCAGAGCTACACCATCATAAGCATATTTTTCAGTTCCCGCGCTAGGGTCAAGGTGCGACTCTTGGACAAGCCTGTTCAAGGCATCATAAGTATAGTTGTGCGTCGTCTGCAGCGTTCCTGTTTGACCAGCCTTAGGCACAACTCTTGTGATGAGGTTACCATTGAGATCGTAGGTGTAGGAGCTGGTGCCAGACTCAGGATTGGCCGCGGTTGTCAATCGAGAGAGCGAGTCGTAAACAAATGAACGCGGACGCCATGTGGTTGAAGCGGATGCGCAATTCGTAAACGCGGTTGTGTCGGTCCCCTTTTGAACTGCGCAAGTAAGATTATTTAACGGATCATAAGTGTAAAGCGTGACCGGGGGACTATTTCCCAAGCTGCCATCCGTTCCGCCCGTGAGCGTGCTGCCGGAGGGACTGGCGGTGAACGAGGCACCACTGAAGTCGCGGCTGTTCCAGACAACAGAAGTTGAAAGGAAATAGTTAGAGTTGGAGCCGGGCTCAGTGGCCGTGAGCGAAATTACATTGCCATTCGATGAGGCGGTTACGCCTGAAGATGTGTTACCGTTAATCGCGGCCGCCAGTGCCGCAGCTACTGTCGTCGCTGTGTCGTTTTGACCATAACTGACCTGAAGTTCGACTTCATTCACGCTGACGGTGACACTACCGCTGTCGTAGATTGTGCCTGCATCGTGCCCCCCAGTCATGCTACTGGGGCAACTGACGTACATGGTCGATCTTGGAGGGCTCGCACTTGTTGGGACACATGACATACTGTAGTTCGTCCCGCTCCCTGTGCCCTTGCTCGTGATAGTGATGGCGGAACCGCTTACTGAGGGCGTGACCAAGTTAGAACTGATCGCCCCGTCTAGTGTAGCAGCTACACTCGCCGTGGTGCTTGACGAGTTATAAGAAGCGGACGCAATAACCGCCCCGTTGAGGCTCAGAGCGACTGCGCTGGGGGGAAATCCGGAAGCAGGAGGGCCTCCCAAAATACCGTAAACACCAGTGCTCTGAGTGGCGGGCACTGTAATACTTTGCTCGCTCCCACCGATCGTGACACTGCCCGTGCCAGCTGTCTTGAGTTGTCCTCCCGTCCCAGGTTCATCCACCTCGATTAATCGTCCTAGCCCATCGGAGCACGACTTCCGCAGCGCTCCAGTTTCGTCAGCCACAGTTTTGCAGTTACCCGCATAGCTGCTGGGTACAGTGGAACCATCCGGATCAGCCACGTTAACTGTGCGCCCTATAGCGTCGTACGTATATTTGCTGACTCCCCAAGTCTTCTCGTTTCCACAGTTGGATGTCGGCGGCGAACAGCGCGTCGGATTCCAGGCTTGATATGTCCTGCCCAAACCGTCGTAGCTCGTGGCGGTATAGGTAGCTCCGCCCGGATCAGTTATCAGTTGCGTTTGCACTACGTGTCCCAGGCCATCCATGACGCTAGTTGTAGTGAGATTCACACCACTGCTAATCAATTTGGTTGTCTTAACACTGGGAGATGGCGCAGCATCGTCGTAGTAGAGAGTGATCTGCCCACCATCGGGAGAGTCGGTTTCGGTAGGACGGTTGAAGTTGTCATTGTAGCGGTAGTAGGTCGTAACTTTGGGGTTCTCGTCAGTCGCGGTGGTGAGTTCGCCGTCGTTGTATCCGTACGTGAAGCTCTCGATATGGCTGGCCGTTCCCGTCGCAGGGTAAGTAATTGTGGTCAAGAAGGCATCCGTTACTTTTCCGCTCGGCGGCGAACCCGCTGTTGTTGTATAGCTCCCGGTATTCGTACTGACGTAGCTGTCGGTGAAAGCATACTTAGTGACATTCAGCTTCGGGTCGGTCATGGATAACCTTTGACCCGTCTCGTCGTAGGTGTATGTAGTAGTCGGGCTTCCGGAGGTACATGCGGTTGTACCCTGGAAACACTGCTTCACCATGGTTGTAACATTTCCTCTGGGGTACGTGGAACCGGCAGAGTAGTTGGTTTCGTCGTGTCCCGTTAAGTTGCTTACTCCGGTGACGGATGGTGTACCCGCCGTGCCGCAAACCGTGTTGGCGCTCCCATTGTCGTAATAGTAGTCCGTCTCGGCATAGCGATTGCTGCTTCCGCCGTACACCACAGTCTGACACGGCTGGTCGAGAATAGTCGACCCAGTAGGCCCAGCAACGAAAGCTTGATATTTCGTTGCGGTCTCCCGGAGTAATGGCCCAGGCCCACCGGACCCATAGTCGTATTCTCTCTTGTCGGTGATTTGTGCGCCAGGACCGTAAGTGTAGGCTGTCTGGTTCGTTTGACCGTTTTCCAGTACAGTCTGTGCGGACTTCAATTCGTATTGATCGTACCAAGTCTTGGCGGCGGTGCGCAGCGGGGTGCCAGCCGAGTTTTCGTAGACTACCGTCTGCTCCAGAGGAATCTGGGCCGCAAACCGCTGAGAATCGTTTGGCTGGGAAGGAGAGTTGATCGGAATATATGAGTACTTGGTGACGGACACGGCTCCGGTTATGTTATCCGTCGTCGTCACTGACGTAGTCTTGGTATTCCATTGGTAGAGGGTGCTGCTATTCCACACTGTCGGGGAGTAGGAGAATATCTGGGTGAGTGCGGGGTTGACACCATCGAAGCTCACCGTTCTCTCGGTCACTGCTAAAGAGTCGTATTGATAATTGCAAGCGTTTCTTAAGCCTTTATCGTCTTCAAGAACCGCCGATTGGGACCGACTGTTGACGCCCCATGTATAGCGAACGTAGCCACCCGTGGGGTAGGTGATCTGATTCAGCATGCCCGAAGGATCGTAGGAGAATTGATAGAACTGGTCGTTCGGCAGCTCGATGCTCTTGATCACGTTTATCGTCGTTCCTGAATCTGATCGAAGAGATGAATAACAATCATTTTCATTGTTATACACTAGCCATGAAGCTATCGAGAAGTTCGGACTTATTGTTTCCCAATTGACTGAGTAAGGCGATTGCAGGCCAGAAATTGTCACGGTATTGCCACTTACACCAAAGCCAGAACTCGAAAGCGAAGGGCGACCTAGCGTATCCGTCACGGTAAATGAACCTGACCCGTTATCGGCGACCACGATCTGATTGCCGTTCCTGTCTTCGATGGAAGTGGGCAGAGCGGACGAAGTACCATTCGGCCCTGAGTTTTTCTGCACGCTCGAAGATCCAAAAGTGTAAACCGTACCTGCCGCGTCGGCAATTGTGGCAGGGGACCCAGTGGCACTCAACGATGCACTGTAATAGTCGTCGCCGCCAGTCAGCGCCTGAAAGGGAATTGGCGAAGCTCCCGCACATGGGTTCATCTGGAGGTTGCCATTCACGTAGGCTACTCCCAGGCTGTGCCGACCGCCGGTTGCATCCTGAAATATGTAGTCCATCCAGTAAAAACATTCTTTGGGAGGGGGCTGTAGTGGAACAGTTACGCGGACATTGGATAGCATAGGTATGGAATAGCTCCAGCCGCCTTGGCTTAGATACGCGGAATTGTCCCACCACTCATTTATACCCATTCCATTTGAGGCAAGATGTTGAGCGCCGTTCGAGTCATACGCAAACGAGAATGGTAGTGAGACACCTCGTCCCTCTGGAACGGGCGTCTTTATGCGGATACTGACCGACCCGTTGGCGGGGTTCACGGTTTCCGAGAGCATCTTGATATAGTCGTGACCAGCGCCCGGAATCGGAGTTGACGTGTTGTCGCCGACGCTGACGATTTGGCCTGATGCGCAGAGTGCCAGAGTGAGAAAGGCTATTGGAACCAATAGCAGCGCTCGGCACTTTAGGGCAGCTGCAGACTGAACAAGAGAGGGCGCGACATCGAACCGGATCATCTTGAACTTCCTCCTGGCGAAATGAATAGACTGGCTGATATCGACTATCACTTCTTGTTGATTTCATCGATAAGTTGGTCGGCTTGTTCGCGGGTCATTGCGGGCATATCTCCGGCTTTACTTACGATCCAGTCCGCTTGTAGAAGGCTCTGGACCGCTTCTTCACGCCAGAATGCCAGCGAACACGCGGCATACTTCAACGCCTTCGCTTTGCAAAAGGTTTTGCGCTCTTGCTTCCGGTCGTGGACATACTGCGGATCAACGAGATCCGAAGCATAAGCGGCCTCATGAATTTCGCAGTACTCGGCACTGCAGATCGTCGTATAGGCTCGCCCATCCGGCGCTGTCATTGACACCATCTTTTCCAATTGTGCGAAGAGGCGCGCACAGAACGGAACTTAGAGCATTGCGGCGGCGCGTGTCATCAACCTAGTGTGAAGTGTCATAGACATCCTTTCTAGTCGAGACCTGTCTTATGCCGCCTTATTCAGGCTACTGCTGCTCACACGAATGCGCCGCGCCAACGACTCGCTAGCGCAATTCATTCACACTTCAAGGGAAGCAGCGATCAGGATTACTGACGGAAGTGAGAATCCGTCTCCCCCTAGCCAATCCTGCTCACTGACTGCAACGCAACATATATGAAAGGTGTAGACATCGCAACATAATTGTTTTCTTGTTTCGGATTTCGTAACAGAGCTGCATTTTCAAGCAGAGCGCCGCCCCCGCCGTCCCAAACCAATCAGAACGTAGCGCCGATCCTTGCCCTTGCCGACCACCCTGTACAACTTCACAGACGACGCCATATTTCCTCCGCAGAACCTAATAGCGAGGTTCGGAGGAAATACCTTGAAAGCCGTAAGCAGAGCCTGTTAGCTCGGAATTACGCCGCAAGTGATTGGAAATAAAAGCGCAGAAAATCTGGCGGAGAGGGAGGGATTCTATTGCCCCCGTTACCTGCAAGTGCCGAGGAATCCTACACTTCCGCGATAATACCCTGTGTTTGAGCAGGTTACAACGGAAGCCGATCTTCAGTTATAGTTTCTGCAGTTTCCCTTATTGGCTGGATTTCCGCGTAAAACGGTATCACTGGTGTCTGTTCAAAACATCATCGAATCGCACACGCGTGACGACGGAAACAAGAATATCGGCGTGGCGGCTAACGACCTGTCTCTTGGACCGCGCAGTGCGTCGCCGCCGCATCTTTGACGACTCCGCCTTTTCGAGTTTCGATATGCGCCTTTAGCCATTTACGCAGGGATGCGACCACGCGCTCCTCCGGGTCAGTCCCCGCATTGAGGTTGGAGACCGATCCCGGTACTCCGAAATAGCTGGCGAAGCTTAATAGCTGTAAGTGGCCGTCTCTTGCGATGGCAAGCGAGGTGAACTCCCCCTCGCTGAATATCTTTCCGCTCGCAGAATTTTGGTGGGTGCTTACCTTCAGCACCGGACGGTCTAGGAGATCCTGCAACTCCTTAAGGTCGGTCTCGCTTAGCGAATCCTCGAAGGCTCGCACCTTGAGCTTATCGCGGTAGCCCTCCGAGATCTTTTCCATGCGGTACCCGCCGGAGGCATATACAGCGACGCACGTGTCTTGTACCGTGCCTTCGGAAATGTGGTCGAATTGCCAGCGCATGAGGAATGAACTCCGCTTCGGTGCCGTGATCGTCGGTGGCAAACTGGTATCTCTGGAATCCACTGGCTGCGAGACGGGCGGTTCTTCTGCGCTCGATTTCGCGAGAGGCTGGGGACTAAATTCAATTTTACGAGGTGGCATGCAGTTATTTCGTCCGCTGTACTCGTCGAGTGTAGTGTGCGAATGCTTCTGCAGGGCGTCTATCCAGCGAAGCAACGGCGTGATGAACTCGTCGAATGGACGACGGGACTCCCGATCCATAAAGGTCAGATTCTGGGTGAAGGGAGAACGAAGAATGCTGATGTTCAGCGTGTCTCGTCCAGTCGTCAACAGGGGAGCGGTAATTCGCTGCTGCGTGAGTTCGGCCAGTCTCCTTTCGTTCAGCACACCTTTAACGTCGGCAAGTTCTGAGTCGTCGAGCACGCCTTCTGACACTTCGAGATGACTGACGGTCTCGCGCTCCAAATGAAATTGCCCGTCACCCCGAATCAAGGCGCATACGTCGCGGTCGGAGGTCGTGCGTTGCAGCCGTACCAGGAACGGAGGAGCCGTGGGATCGGAAAAAACGGGCTTCTGGGGCTGCGTGAACGCCAAGTTTACGACCAGAATAAACCAAAGGCATACGCTGCATACTCGGGGCGAAATCGGCATCGTCTGGACCCACCATACCGGGAGTCGGCCAGTAAGCGTAGTAGGGAGTGCTACCGAGTGCCGATGATCTGAACCCTGAGTAGACCCCGCTAAGGTTTTCAACATTCCGTTCGCCTTCCACCCAAGTGTACCTTCCGAGTAGCTTTCCGTATCCTTAGTGTCGCTTCCGCAGGTTATGGTTCTAATAGATGAAGTAAATGCTGTTCCGAGCAAGCTTTTGGCCCCGAACAACGCGAAGCCATAATTGGTACTGGTGCCCCAAGTAAGCGGATGATTCGGGAGATTCATGTTGACCCAACTCGTTCGCCACGTTCGGCACATACAACCGAAGGACTTCTCGCCTCTTAGGCATGGACGCTCGCTTTCCGCCTCCGGTCACTGATCGCCTTCGGGCAGGAATGCTTGACCAGTTCTCGATACGAGCGTACATTGTACGTACGTTGAGAGCCTAGTGTACATACGGAGGGTCGCTCCATGCCAACAACTGCGGCACGCAAGAAACGATTGCAAAGGTTCAATGTTCGAGCCAGCGATAGAGAAGCGAGGCTGATTCGCCTTGGCGCCGAACGTCGGGGTGTGAACATCACGAGCTTCATATTGGAGAGCGCCTGCGTGCGGGCAGAACAGGAGATTGCCGACACGCGCTCTTTCAAGCTCAGTGCGAAAGACTGGCAAAAGTTCAGCGAGGCCCTGGACAGACCCGCACTGTTGAAGCCCAGACTCAAGAGGCTGTTTTCAGAATCCACTGTCCTCGAAGAGAGCTGATGAACCATCAAAAACCGCCGCTATCGAAGGTAGAGGCGATCTCGGAGTCACACGATGTGAGCCGGTTCGATGGTGGGGATCACGAGTCTCTCAATGATTGGCTCAAACGCTTCGCCCTTACAAACGAAAGGAACGAATCGGCGCGAACTTACGTTGTCCATCGCAACCGTTTGGTAGTCGGATACTATTCAATTTCCACTGGCAGCGTGTCTGTCGAGGAAGCTCCGGCCCGGATTTCCAAGGGTCTTGCAAGGCATGCCATCCCAGTCATTTTGTTGGCAAGGCTAGCCGTCGATAAATACGAGAAAGGCGCTGGGTTGGGGAAGGCGCTTCTGAAAGATGCTCTGGCGCGAATCGCTCAAGCGGCGGACATCGTAGGAGCTCGTGCAGTTCTCGTCCACGCGATAGACCCGCAAGCACGAAAGTTCTACGAGGATTTTGATTTCGAGGCGTCACCCAGCCACGAATTCCACCTGATGTTGCTAATGAAAGATCTTCGCAAGGTGTTGCAATAGACCGACATTCTTGCCGACTTCGAACTCGACGAGTGCACCTTGAAATCCGTATGCGAGCTTTCTAAACGTAGCGTCTTAAGTAATTGCGCATAGTCTGCGCAGGACATCGTTCCGAGTGGTCCAGGTTGCGAACTCGGATTCAACCGCGCCGATGACGTCTTGGAGATTGTCAAAGTAGCGATTGTG
>Ga0307474_10003572_pt1 | contig 11203 bp, 9 predicted proteins | sample atmos_gasesECM1C_2_FD_203312 | JGI IMG/M metagenome (GOLD analysis project Ga0307474, IMG submission 203312) | Hardwood forest soil microbial communities from Morgan-Monroe State Forest, Indiana, United States - atmos_gasesECM1C_05 | ecosystem: Environmental > Terrestrial > Soil > Temperate... | reverse complement strand
GCGAGCCACTCGGCGGCGGAGCGGTCGGGGCCGTCGCCGATCAGGATGAGCTGCGCTGGGCGCTCGCGTGCGACAAGCGCGAAAGTCTTCACCACGTCCGTGACCCTCTTTACCGGCCGGAAGTTCGAAAGGTGAACGAGCAGCGCCTCATCGGGTTTGGCATACTGGGCGCGGCAGCGGGCGCGTTTAGCCTCATCTTTGATAGGCGTATAAACGTCGCAGTTGACGAAGTTGGTGATGGTCTCGATGGGCCGCGTAATTCCGAAATCGGCGATGGTTTTGTCGCGAAGATAATTCGAAATGCTGGTTACTCCGTCGCTCTCCTCGATGCCATGGCGGGTGATGGGCAGGTAGCTGCGGTCGAGGCCGACAAGTGTAATGTCGGTGCCGTGAAGTGTGGTAACGAAGGGCAGTCGACGGCCGCGTTTCGCGAGCATCTCGCGCGCAAGTAGCGCCGAAACGGAGTGCGGAATCGCATAGTGAACATGCAACAGATCGAGCGAATAATACTCGGCCACTTCTGCCATGCGCGACGCGAGCGCGAGATCGTAAGGGGGAAATTCGAAGAGCGGGTAGTTCGAGACAGGAACCTCGTGATAAAAGATTCCCTCGTCGCGACCGTTCAGGCGGAACGGCTGCGAATAGGAGATGAAATGGACTTCGTGCCCGAGAGCCGCGAGTTCAATCCCCAGCTCGGTGGCGACAACGCCCGATCCGCCGTAGGTTGGAAAGGAAGTGATTCCTATGCGCATGAACCCTTCTTGATTGCCGATTTTGATTCGCCGCTGCGTCCCGTTTCGATTTGACGCACGGAATTGAATGGAAGATGCACTGAGTCAGAAAGCAATCTCACCATCGAGATCACATTACGTGCGCGCGGCTCGCTGATCAAGGCGAACCGGGCTGTAATTCGGCAAACGAGATGAGTCGAATGCCGGGGAATTCTTTGAGAGTGGTCAGCGCGTCGCGCTCCCCGTCTCGCGAAGCACGAAGTCGCGTCCGAAGGCACTCGAGATCGGCGTCGTTGTAGCCGGGGTGTGTGACGAGCTCCCATGTACCGGGCGGCAGGCAAGCGAGCATAGATCGAAGCATGGCGCAGTCCAGGATGCCAGTGCCGATAACCGCGACGGTGCCTCCGGTTGTCGCAAATCCTTCTTTCTCGATGATCCCGCAACAGAAAGGCTCCAGCCAGCGCAAAGCACTGACCTGGACAGTGCGAAGCCATTGAGCACGCGGCGTAGCGTGAATCGACCACTTCGGCTCAAACGGATTGCGGATCGCGCGAATTCCGCGAGCTCGAGCAGCGCGAAGCACTGGGTGCAGCACCTGCGGAAGCACGTGAGTGTGCTTGTGCGTATCGATGTGCGTCAGTCGAATGCCTCGTTGCTGGAGCGAATCAATTTGCGCCCCGGCTTCGGCCTCGACTTCCGCGGCGTTAATGCGCCCTGTAAAAAGGCGCGTCAGAAACGTGTTAAGCGAATGGGGGAAGTGGCCTGTGCGCGAATCGATAAGCGTAGGAATTTGATCCGGCGGAAGCACAGGTTCGCCGTCTACCAGAACCACGTGGCAACCCACGCCGAGCGTGGGCGTGGCGCGGGCCACCTCAATGGCTTCTTCAGTGGCGCCGGCGCGGGCCATGAGCGAAGTGCTGGTAACAAGGCCGGCAGAATGCAATTCAATGATGCCGCGATTGACTCCGGATGTCAGCCCGAAATCGTCGGCGTTCACGATGAGTCGGCCACGAGGGGAGTTTATCAATGCGAGTTCCGGAGTCGGTACGTTGCCGGAGAGTGGTGGGCAGTGAGGGACTCGAACCCCCGACTTCCTGCTTGTAAGGCAGGCGCTCTAACCAACTGAGCTAACCGCCCACTGCGGCGCTTTTTTCATGATAACAGCGTGCGAGTTTCCAGTTGAGTGGCGCAAACTTTAGCTCTCGATGTGCGGCTTTTCCGGAAGCGTTTCAGACAGCCTGGGGCCGCATTTCCCTCTCTTATCGGCGATGATAGAAAGATGTGCAGGGAGTGCCCCGAATCGTGAGTGTAGTGTTGCCAGTTCGAGGAAAAACCGCCATTGTGGTTGGCGGCGGCGTGGCCGGAATGAGTGCCGCATGCGCGCTGGCCGAAGCAGGGTTGCGCGTCAAGCTTGTCGAACGCCGCGGCTACCTGGGCGGCCGCGCCAGTTCCTACCGGCATCCCGGCGTCGACGAGGTCATTGACAACTGTCAACATGTGCTCTTTGGCTGCTGCACGAATCTGATTGGCTTTTACCAGCGCATCGGTGTGGCAGATCGCATCTACTGGACGAGCGCTATGACGATGATCGAGCCGGGCGGCCAGCGGACTCGCCTATCATCGTCCCATTGGCTGCCGGCCCCGCTTCATGGCCTTCCTAGCCTGCTTACTGCCAAAGCTCTCACGCGCGCGGACAAAAAGTCGCTGGCCCGCGCGTTTCGCGTGCTCATGCGGCCGGTGCCTGCTGACTCCACTGAGACTCTCGGCGAATGGCTCACGCGCAACGGGCAAACTCCCGGCGCTATCAATCGCTTCTGGCGACTCGTGATTGCCAGCGCGCTCAATGCAGATGTGGACGAGATTGCGTTGCCCTATGCGGCGAAAGTAATCCGCGAACTATTTTTGAATTCTGCCGCTGCTGGCAGTATGGGAATGAGCACCGTGCCGCTGAGCGATCTGTATTCCGGAGCGGAGCAATACCTGCGCGAGCTCGGCGGCGAAGTGGTATTCAACGCCAGCGTCGACGGAGCAGCGTGGGATGAGGAGACGTCGCAATGGACGCTCACAACTCGCGCGGGTGACCAGGTTGCGGACTTTCTGGTGCTTGCGTTGCCGTTTGAGGCTACAGCGAATCTGCTGCCGCTCATGCCTCCTGCACATGGTATCGAGAAGCTTGCAGCGCAGATCGCGCGGCAAGAGCATGGGCCGATCTGCAGCGTGCATCTTTGGTTTGACCGCGAGATTACGGATCTCGATCACGCCGTTCTGCTCGACCGCGAGATTCACTGGATGTACAACAAGAGCCGCCTGCAGCCGGCACGTAAAACAACAGGGAGCTATCTGGAACTTGTGGTCAGCGCATCTCGCAAATTTGCGGCGCTCAGTCGCGAAGAAGCAATTGAGCTGGCCGTACACGAGCTTGCCGAATTTTTCCCGGCGGTTGCCGCGGCGAAGCTGGAAAAGGCTGTATTGGTGAAGGAAGTCCGTGCGACATTTACAGTTCCGCCGGGGATCGATTCGGCAAGACCCGGCTCCAAATCGCCGTGGCCGAACTGCGTGCTGGCCGGCGACTGGATCGCTACGGGATGGCCCTCGACGATGGAAAGCGCGGCGCGTAGCGGCCATCTGGCCGCGGAAGCAGTGTGCACCACGATTGGCGAGCCGCAGAAGTTCCTCGTCGCCGATCTCAAGCCGCGCGGTCTCATGCGATTTGTGAAAACAGCCGCAAGCTAGCAGATGGAAGGCAGAAGCTGGAAGCTGCTTCTCAATGCGCCAGCAAATACACCCCAACACAAACCAGCGCCGCCGCCGCCCAGCGCCTGCGGTCGACATTTTCCTTCAGAAAAATCTTGCCGGCGATCGTGTTGGCGACTAGCGTGAGCGAAGCCGTGGCCGGCGCTACGAGGCTCAGGTTCAGGTAATTGAGTGCGAGCAGGAGTGAGAAAAATGCCACTGCGAGAAAGAAAACTCCGGCAAAAAAGCGCGGGCTGGTGACAACGGCGCGAATAGCGCCCGGCAAACCGGATCGTTCGCGAATCACGTCCAGGTCGCCGATCGATTTCATCGCCGACGCGGTGAGCACTTCGCCCGTAGCAGATGTGAGCACGACGGCCGCGATCATTGCCCCGGCCATCCAGGCATTAGGCGTTACGAGATTCGGCAGGCCGTCGAAAAACGCTGCAGAGGGAAACGCTGAAAAGAAGAACGCTGCAAAGAGCATCATCGCGGCTGCGCCTCCGTTGCGACGGGCTCTCCCAATCGCGCTTCCTCAGTTGCCGGAGCTGGACGCTCGGTAAGCGCGGGCCCCTGCGCAACGAAGGCAACGCCGAGAGTGATGAGCACGACGCCAACCCAGCGTTCAAGCGAGATTGTTTCGTGCAGCCAAAACTTCGAAAGGAGTTCCACAAATACGTTGCCTATAGCCGTGGCCGGCAACACAAACGTCAAGTCAGCCCACGAAAGGGCAGTCAAATAGCTGGCAAAGAACCCGATCAGCAGGGCGATGCCTGCCGCGATCCAGGGAGTGAAGACTGCTGAAACTAGCGCGCCCAAAAGTGCGTATGGATGCGCCAAGGAAATGGACGGCATCGCCGTCATGCCACGCGCAAGGCAGCTATCGCCGAGCGGGGCGCAGACCGCAACGAGGCCCAGAATCAGGTATTGGCGCGGCAAAAGTCTGTGTTGAGCCATCAGTCCAGTATCGTGCAGTTCAAATGTAGAAGGCCTAAAGAAACTGAGGGCGGACGCGAACGCGCCGCCCTCGATGTTGAGCCCGAAAACTGCTTACGCGCCGGCGCCGGCTGGGGCAGTCGGTGTGGCCTGCTGGCTACGCGCCACCTTGACCATCTTGTTGCGCTGCGCGCGCAGCTTGAGGAATGCCTTGGCCTCGACATACAGGCGAGGCAGATCGCGGTTCACCATTGCCTTCCACACCACGCGGAACGCAGCTTTGGGGCGGAAATAGTACTCGTCGTAGAAGCGATGCACCATCTCCATGATGTAGTCGGTGGGCAGGCCCGGATACTCGATGTGCGCCATCTGATGGCCGCCGCCGTCTTCCATCTTTTCGTTGGTGATGAAACCGTTGGCCTTGGCGTAGTCGTAGAATTCAGTGCCCGGATATGCGTGTGCGATCGAGACCTGGATCGTCTCAACGTCCAGCGACTTGGCGAAGTTGATCGTGTTGCGGATCGACTCCTTCGTCTCGCCGGGAAGCCCGAGGATGAAGTCTCCGTGAATGGTCAGGCCGAGGTCGCGGCAATCCTTGGCGAATGCGCGCGCACGCTCAACCGTTGCGCCCTTCTTGATGTTCTTCAGGATTTGCGGATCGCCGGATTCGAAGCCCACGATTAGCAAACGGCATCCAGCTTCGCGCATGGCCTTCAACGTGTCATAGTCGGTGGTGACGCGTGAGGTGCAGCTCCAAGTAATGCCGAGTGGCTTCAGCTTTTCGCAAAGCTCGATGGTGCGCACCTTCTGAATGTTGAAGGTATCGTCGTCGAAGAAGAACTCTTTAACTTCAGGAAAGTTTTCTTTCGCCCACTTCATCTCCGCGGCAACATCTTCAGCGGAGCGCTTGCGCCATGCGTGCCCGCTCAAAGTCTGCGGCCACAGGCAGAACGTGCACTGTGCCGGGCAGCCGCGCGTGGAGTAAAGCGCGATGTACGGGTGCAGAAGAAACGGCACGTTGTAGCGCGTCACATCCATGTCGCGCTTGTATATCTTTGTGGCCCAAGGCATCGCATCCAGATCTTCAATCTGCGGGCGATCCGGGTTGTGGATGATCTGTCCGTCTTTCTTGTAGCTGATGCCCAGAATCTCGTTCAGCGGCTTGCCTTGCGCGAACTCCACAACCGAATAATCGAACTCGCGCCGGCAGATGAAGTCGAGCGCGGCGCACTCATTCAGGGCGCGGTCCGGGTCTGTGGTGACCGGCGGGCCAACGAAAGCGATGCGCAATGACGGGTTGGCCGCTTTAATGGCCTCAGCCAGGCGCTGGTCGCCCTCCCATCCGACGGTGGAGGTAAAGAGCACCAGGAACTCGTAGTCCTTGCAAATCTTGATTGTTTCCTCGGCGGAGACGTGGTGAGGCGGCGCGTCGAGCAGGCGCGAACCCTCAAGCAGGCCAGCCGGATAAGTCAGCCAGACCGGGTACCAGTAAGACTCGATCTCGCGAGTCGCAGGCCAGCGCGAACTCGCGCCGCCATCGAAGTTCTCAAATGAAGGGGGATTGAGGAAGATCGTTTTCAGAGGCATCGGCATCTCTCTCATTCTATCATTCACGCTGTTTTCTTAGACGCATTTGCCCGGAAACACGCGACGGCCGATATTCTGCGAATGTCGCGATTTCCGTGGCTTTAAATGGTGCCGAATCAGCGCGATATCGGGAGATATGAAAGTCGCCAATTGGCTTCTGAGGGGTAGTTTGGAGGGTACCTGATCCCAATTACTTGACGAAGCTACTTGGTGTGGAGCTCGTCGAGCCAGTCCTGCATATGCCCCAGAGCGCGCAGCAGGTTAAGGCGAGCTTTGCTCAGGTCGAAGCCCGAATCGATGGCATCGACGTATTTCTGGCGCTCATCGATGCGGGCCTGTTGCTCCGCCGTGGGCGAAAGCTGTGGAGGCGCGCCGGGCGTCCCGGTCTGCCCATTTCCCACTTCCAGTTGAGCGAGGACGCTCTTCAATTGCTCCGCGGATATCTGCTGCTTGAGGCTCGCGACTTCAGCCTCGGCATCTAGCTCGCGCAAACTCGCGGTCAGTTGGCTAATCTGAATGTCATTCTGCTGCTGCGCCTGCTCGGACTCTACCTTCGCGCGCAGTGCTTCCGCAGCCGACTCCCTGGCTTTGGCGTGGAGACCCATGTCGAATAGGTGAACTTTAATGGAGAACCCTGTGCTGAAGTTGTTAGCTGGAAGTGGCTTTCTGTAGTAGTCGTTGATGCTGTTCAGCAGCGTGGTGTTGCGGTTGTATTGGGCACCAAAGCCAACTTCCGGAAACAACCATAAGTGCTCCCGGTCACCTTTTGACACCAACAGTTTCGATTTCGCCTGCGCCTCTGCTGCGTCCAAAGCTGGCGTCAAGATCGGCGTATCTTTCGCCGAGACGGCGGGAACCTCAGGGATGCTCGAGTGATCGGGAACGATAGAGCCGTCGGGCAAGCCTGTGAGCGTAGCAAGCTGCTTTGAGAGGGTTGCATTTCGAGTTTCAAGATGTAGGCGGCTCAGCTTGAGCTGCGCCGCAGTCAACTTTGCCTGGAGAAGAGCACTTTGCGGATCGACGCCTGCGTCGGTTCGCTGCCCCTCGATGGCGACAAGGCGATCCGCATTCTGTTCCTGTTCGCGAACAGCTTCGAGTTCGCTGTTCACTGTGTCCATCTCGATGTAGGCCGTGGAAGCATCGAGAGCAACCTGCTCCTTGGCGTCCTTGAGTGCAAGTTGCGCGGATTGAAGACCGGCCCGCGCCGCCTGGATGTATTTGATCTGCGGCAGGCTGAAAACCAGGGACTGCATGCTTCCTTCCCAGATCGTCGGCAACGAGCCTGTAAAGCCGATTTCAGGAAAGGCAGGAAGCCCCGAGCCAAACGAAATTGACGGGATGAACGCGTCTCTGCTTTGCGAAAGCAGGGAACCAGCCTTTTGTACGTCGGCTTGCGCAAGATGCACTGTTGCGCTGTTCTTCTGCGCCAGCTCCACCACCGTGGTGAGCGAGACCTGAGCCTGCAAACGAACGGACGCGAAGCCAAGCGCCAGCGCGGCCAGCAACGGCGCCGTGAGCCTGCGCGAATTCTGTCGAAACTTCACTCGAGTGATTCGCATGAATGATTCAAGCCTGGGCCGGATTAAATTCGTGCGCCATCTGTGCGGCAATTGCTAGCTCGCTCTTTGCTCCAGCCGCATCGCCGAGTTGCTGCTTCAGGCGCGAAAGCCGAATATGGGCAATGAATGCCGGTGCTTGCTCGCTCAAGGACGAGTTCGACAGGTAGTTCTCGAGCATCTGCGCGGCGAGCGACGGATTCCGCTTCGCCGAAATCAGCACACCTGCGCCGTCATAGAGTCCCACACCCGAAGTCTTGTTTTTTGCCGCGGCAGCAACGCAATTCTGAATGGCCGCGTCCAGATCCGACCATTGCTGGCGGGTTCGATAGAAGTTGGCGAGAACCGTCCAGTAGTCGGCGGAGTCCTTCGCTACGCTCGCCGCCTGGCGATAGTCCTTCTCGGCTGTTGTGTAATCCTTTTGCGCTACGGCGATGTCACCGCGCAACTGCGCAGCCCTGGCCGCGTCAACTTTGTCCAACTGCGAAGCAACGCCCTGCGCCTTGTCCGTTCCGCCTCCCGCCATTCCGGGAGCCTGAGCGTAATAGTCGCCGAGGTCTGACAAAGCAGGACCGTTTTGCGGATTCAGCTTGGCCGCCGTCTGCATTTCAGAGAGTGAGTGCTTCGCGATTCCGAGAGCTGAGAGGAAGCTTGCGTGGCTGGCCTGTTGACCGAGAACGCGCCCCAGCCACATGTGATAATCCGAATTCTGCTGGTCGAGATTTACTGCCTGCTGGCACTCCGCCGCAGCCTGTGACCATTGCTGCAGCGTAAATCGGACCCGGCACAAAAGATTCTGCGCCTCGGCGGCCCCCGCTCCGGTGGAAGGGAGCGGCGTGAGCAGCGCGATCGCCTTGTCCACTTCACCGGCCTGCAGATCTGAATTTGCCTGCGTAAGCGTAGCTGTAGAAATTTGCGCGCTGCTCATCGTCGACCCGGCACACATCAGGACCGTCAGCGCGAGAGCAACGACCATCGCCGGTGAGCGCATCACTGTTGTTCCTTGATCGGCACGCCCTCCTGCAAGGCTTGCCCGTTGGTTGTGCCGATGGCGACAATATCGCCTTCTTCAAGCCCGGAGAGAATCGGAACCTGCGTAAGGTTGGAATCTCCGATAGTAACGGGAACGCGTTTGAGCTCGTCGTTCACGGCTTTGAAAACGAAGTATTTTCCATTCTGCTCGTGAAGAGCTTCGCGCGGCATGCTGAGAGTGTCAGGCATGCTGGAGGTTGTAACGGTGAGAGTGACATTGGTGTCCGGCAGAAGGCCGTCTGAGGAGCCATCGAAATCGATCAGCACCTCACCCACGTTGCGCGTGGTGTAGGTGACGACAGCCGAGGGAAGCCGCACAACGTGCCCGTGCCACTCCACACCTGGCTTTGCGTCCCAGCGAATCACGACCGCTTCGCCCGTTGCCAAACGCCCAAGGTCAGGCTCGTCGAAGTAGCCGCGGACGCGCTCGTGGCTCAAGTCCGCAATCTGAAGAAGCAAGTTGCCCGCCGCGGAGAACTCCGACGGAGTGGCGTCCATGCTGTAGATGGTTCCTGTAATAGGGGCGCGAATTTCGGTCTGCGCTTCGATGTGTTGTGCGGCGGCCAGCCCCGCTTCTGCGTCGGCGAGCGCAGCCTGGGCGTGCGCTACGTCGCCGGTTGAAAAACGATGATTGCTGTTCTGCTGTGCCGCGTTCAGGCTTGCCTGAGCCGAATCAAAGCGCGCGCGAGCCGCTGCAACTTCGCCAGGAGCAGCTGCGCCAGTCGCAGCCAATTTATTGAGTGCATCCAGATCGTGCTGAGCCTGGTCGCGCGTGAGGCGGTCCTGCTCAATCTCGGCTGCGGAAGTCTGCCGTTCGGACTGGGTTCCGTTGTGCGAGACCGCGTCAAGGTTTGCTCGCGCAGAACTCACCGCGCTCTCAGCGCTGGCCACTTGTGCCCGGGCCGCCACGTCGTCCAGCGTTACAAGCAGTTTGCCGGCAGGCACCTTGTCGCCTTCCTGGGCGTAAACGGCTTTCACAGTGGTCGCGATCGGGCTGTAAAACTGATAGTTGTGAATAGGCTCCACGCGCCCATTGGTGCTGATCGTGTTGACCAGCATCGCGTGTTCCACTCGCGCCACGCGCACCGGAAGGCGCTCGCGCAGAAAGTAGCGCGCCGTGAAAAATACGGCAAGCAGAATGACGACTGTGCCGGCCCAAAGCCAGCGGCGGCTTGTTTGCAATCTTGCTTCAGCCATGCAGTTAACCAGAGTCAGTATATAGGACTCAAAAACATGGGATAAGAAGCAGAAAAATGGTTGGAACACAGGATCGCACTGGTTCGTTCCGACTCGTACAATAACGGCATGGCGACGAAACGAAAATACACCGACGAACACGCCAAGGCCGGGTTAGACTTTGCGTTTCCGGCCATCGAGACCTGGCAGAATCAGTTTCCGGGGTATGAGATCCAGATCGATGACCCGGAGCTGACCTCGGTTTGCCCTAAGACCGGCCTTCCGGACTTCGGAATCCTGACGATCCGCTACATGCCGCGCGAGCGCTGCCTGGAATTGAAATCGCTCAAGGAATATCTCTTCACCTATCGCAATCTCGGGATATTTCAGGAGAATATCGTCAACCAGGTTCTGGAAGATGTGGTGAAGGCGTGCAGTCCGGTTTGGGCGGTGGTGAAAGGTGAGTTCAGGCCGCGCGGCGGAATTGGGACTGTTGTTGAAGCGCGCTGGCCGCGGCCGTCGGCCTAATTAACGAGGGCCGGTTGGGGGAAGACGCTCCGCTGTGATATTCCTGAGTCCGCTCGTATCTCTGCTCCGCTTCGGAGAACTTTGCCAAACTTCGCTCAGCCTGCGCGCACCCGCTTAAGCCCGGCTTTTGCTACGGCCGCGCTACTCCTCGCGCTCAATCTGCTGAACTATATCGACCGGTACATTCTGGCCGGCGAAGTTTCGCCGATCCAGCACGAGTTTCACGCGAGCGATCAGCAAATGGGCGCGCTGGGCACTGCGTTCTTCGTGTTCTACATGGTTGCCGCGCCGCTGACGGGCTGGCTTGGCGACCGATTTCGGCGCAAGCCGATGATCATTACCGGTGCGATCCTTTGGAGCCTTGCCACGCTGGCTGCTCTTTGGGTACACAGTTACACGACGCTGTATTTCCGTCAGGCGTTGGTGGGAATCGGAGAGGCCACGTTTGGAATCTTCGCTCCGGCTGTGCTCTCGGACTTTTATCCTGAGCGTGAGCGCAACCGCGTGCTTTCGGTTTTCTATATTGCCATTCCCGTAGGCGCGGCACTCGGTTATCTCGCGGGGGGGCAAATTGGCTCGCACTGGGGCTGGCGCGCTCCCTTTTTCGTTTGCGCGCTTCCGGGATTTCTGGTTGCTGCGCTGTACGGATGGATCGGAAGCGAGCCAGTGCGAGGCGCAAGCGACCACGTCAAGGCAGATTTGAAGCGCGTCACGGTGCTGGGAATTATTCGCAACCCGGCCTTCTTGACTGCGACCTTCGGCCTCGCAATGCTGACCTTCGCCATGGGCGGAATCTCGTGGTGGATGCCGGAGTTTCTGCGACGGTTCGCAGGCATGTCAATGGAACGGGCGAGCCTGACGGTGGGCGCGACGACGGTGGTTGACGGCATCGTCGCAACTTTGGTGGGCGGTTGGATTGCGCAC
>Ga0307474_10003569_pt1 | contig 11205 bp, 10 predicted proteins | sample atmos_gasesECM1C_2_FD_203312 | JGI IMG/M metagenome (GOLD analysis project Ga0307474, IMG submission 203312) | Hardwood forest soil microbial communities from Morgan-Monroe State Forest, Indiana, United States - atmos_gasesECM1C_05 | ecosystem: Environmental > Terrestrial > Soil > Temperate... | reverse complement strand
GACACCGACGATGACGGCGTCGTCGCCCATCCAATCGGTGACGGCGTGCATGAGCCACGCATTGCGTAGCATCCCGTAGTCATAGGCGCGGCGCGCACCCACCGAACGGGCGTAGCCGTCGTCCCAGTGCACGCGCATCGCCGAGTCCCAGGCGCCGAATTCGTTAACGGCGTAGAAGCCGCCCATACGCTGGCGGTTCTTCCAGTTAAGTCGGTAGGGGAAGATCTCGTGGCGGCCGTTGCCTTGCAGCCATGCGATCACGTCGCCGACGACCAGCGGTCCGCGGTATCGCGGCGTGAATTCCTCACCGATCGCCACATCCTCGACGTAACGTTTCTCGCTGCCGCGCACCGACTCCATTGCATAGTGTCGATCGATTTCTTCGAGCTCAGCGCGGCTGTAGTGATACTGCTCCAGCGGTTTGTCTTCGGTGTTTCGCTTCGCGGCCGCAGCACGCTCGGTGTGTACGAAATCGGCGTCCCAGATGGCGATCAACTCGCCGCTGTCGTTCCAATAGACCCGTCGGCGCACCGACACTGCCGAACGTCCGCCGAACCGGGACCGTTGCTTTTCCTGGATATCGACATAGAAGCGACGCACCCAGATCCGGTCGCCTTCGCGCACGGGTGCGAAAAACCGGATGTGGTCGCCGGCCCAGAACATATGCACCCCCGAGAGCGCGCCTTTGCCGCGCGACCGGGCCTCCGGCGGCGTGGTGATCTTCGGCGTCAGCCCGGCACCCTCGAGGAAACCGGGCGGGGCCACGATGCCTCCCCACCGCGTGCCAGAAGCATAGTCGGGGTCAGACCACAGCGGGTTGTCGTCGCCGAACCCGTTGGCATAGTGGCGAATGCCGTCGCGGGTGGCGACCTCGTTCCATGTCGTCCACCGGTTGTAGGGCCAGTCGACTGCGATCTTGCCCCGAAACGCTTCTATGCCGGCGGCGTTGAGCTTGCCGAGCTCCGGTTCGTCTGCCGCAGCATCGGTCACCTGTGTTGTCGTCATCCTCGATCCCTTCCATAAATAGATGTATCATAAATCGTAATTTGGCGCTGCCGGCCTCGGGGTGCGGTCTGTGTCCGGAGTATGAGAAAGGTGATCTTCCGATTTTCGATCAGCAGGTAATCGGTTTGGCCGCCGGTCTTGACCGTGCCTACGCGGGCATCGATTCGTACGGCCTCGACGACGTCCTCGAACAACACGCGCGCGTCAGGCCGCAGGCCCTAGCAGCCGTGTGTAACGGCGCCCGGATCACCTGGCAGCAGATGCATGCACGCTGTCAGGCACTAGCAGACGAGCTCAGCGCCGCCGGGCTCGCTACCGGCGACCGCGTGTTGTGGTGGGGACAGAACTGCCACCGCCTGCTCGAGGTGTTGTTTGCCGTCGCCAAGTTGGGGGCTGTGGTCTGTCCAGCCAACTGGCGGCAGACCACTTCAGAATTGCAGTTCGTCCTCAACGACTGCGCGCCCACAGTGGTCATCTGGCAGGCCCAGGAAATCGGCGACATCGCCTGCACGGTGCGCGCCCACAGCCACGACGAGGCGCTATGGATTCAGCACGACGCGACCGGGCCGGACTCCTATGAGGCCCGCGTGCGCGCCGCCCAAGCCCGACAGGCGGCACCTCGGGGTCCAGGCGATGCCGGAACGCCGGTGTTGATGATGTACACGGCCGCCTTCGACGGGCAGCCCAACGGGGCCTTGTTGTCGGATCGAGCGCTGTTGGCGCAGTCTTCGACGGTCCGGCTGCTCGAACGGCTGGACGACACCACGGTCTATCTCAACAGCGGACCGATGTTTCACATCGGCAGCCTGCGTCGTACCGTCGCGGTCGCACACAGTGGCGGGCTCAACGTGTTTTGTCGACGAGTCGACGCCGCGGAGTTGTGTCGGCTGATCGACGCTGAGCGGTGCACCCATGCGTTCTTGCAGCCACCGACGATGGCCCAGATGGTGCAGGCCAATTCCGGCGGCCCGTTTAACCTGAAGAGCCTGCGCAGCACCGGGGGTCCGACAGGTTGGAACGAGATGGTGACCGTGACCGACCGCGAAGTCACCAGCGGATACGGCCAAACCGAGGTCGCTGGCGTGGTCACGTTCCACTACCCGGACCGGCCGAGCATCGGAGCGCTTCCCGGTCCGCTTGCCCGGGTCGAAGTCCACAGCGCCGATGGGCTGCCGGTTGCCCCGGGTGAAACCGGAGAAATCGTGGTGCGTGGCCCGATGGTGATGAACGGCTATCACGCCCGCCCGGCCTTGAACGCGGCCCGGGGCCGCGGCGGTTGGCACCACACCAACGACCTCGGCCGCCTGGAACACGACGGTTCGATCAGCTTCATCGCCCCGTTGCAGCGAATGATCAAATCGGCCGCCGAGAACATCTACCCGATCGAGGTGGAATCGGCGCTGCTGGATCACCCCGACGTGGCCGAGGCCGCGGTGCTCGGTGTGCCCGACCAGCAGTGGGGCCAGCGGGTCAAAGCCGTCGTTGTGACCAAAGGTGACGTCTCCGCCGAGGACTTGCTCGCGTTTTGCCGAACCAAGCTGGCCGGATACAAATGCCCCCGACTCTTTGAGTTCGTTGCCTCGCTGCCGCGCACCCGCGGTCAGCTCGACCGTGACCGTCTCGACGCACGCTACGGCGGTGGCGGCTACCCGGGCACCCTGACAACCCAGGAGGACTGACTTCATGCAAGCAAAATTTCTTGAAGACCTCAGCGCCGGGGACACCTTCCTCAGCGCTGCCCGCACCATCACCGAAAGCGACGTGGTGGCGTTCGCCGGTCTCAGCGGGGATTTCAACCCGATCCACACCGACGTGGAGTTCGCCGCCGACAGCCCTTACGGGCAGCGGGTGGTCTACGGCCTGCTGGGTCTTTCGATACTGACCGGTCTGCTGGACAGGACCGGACTGTTCAGCGGCAGCGCCATCGCGATGCTCGGCATCCGAGACTGGACATTCTGTGCGCCGCTGTTCATCGGTGACACGGTGAAATTTCGACTCACAATCGTCGATGTCCGTCGGACCAGCAGTGGCGACCGTGGCGTGGTGCAGCGTTATTTCGAGCTGCTCAACCAGCGCGACGAAGTCGTGCAAAAAGGTCACATCGACATCATGGTGCGCGCCCGCACAGCTGTCGCCGTCTGATGGGCGCACCGATCGAGGACCCGTTGGTGGTGCGCGCCGTCCCCGCGCATGATCCCCTGGCTGATTTCTTCTGGTCGTCAGGGGCCGACGGCAGACTGCGGATTCTGCAGTGCAACGCCTGCGGCTTCTATATCCATCCGCCTAGTCGCCCATGCCCGCGCTGTCTTACCGCCGAGGTGGCCCCTGCCGTCGTCAGTGGACTCGGTACGGTGCTGGCCTGCACCGTCAATATCCAACAATGGGTTGCCGATCAGCCCCCGTATTCAGTCGCCGTCGTCGAACTCGCCGAACAGCCCGGCCTGCGGCTGATGACAAACGTCGTCGGCTGCTCCCCGGACGAGGTGCGAATCGGTCAGACGGTTGCGGTGACCTTCGTGCACCGCAACGACATCTACTATCCGGTTTTCGTACCCTCCGGCCGACAGCGTCAGCAATGACCCACTTCGAACGCGAGTGCTTCATTTCAGGGATCGGTCAGTCCGCTGTGGGCAGACGACTGGGCCGCTCAGCATTGGATTTGACCACCGAATCTTGCCTGGCGACCATCGCTGACGCCGGCCTGCGCCCCGGCGATATCGACGGAATATGCACCTACCCCGGCGGGAATGCACAGGCCACAGCAGGATACGGCGGCCCACCCCCCGCCGCTGTGCAGGACGCCCTGCGGCTGAACCTGAACTGGTTCGCCGGCAGTGGCGAACTTCCCGGCCAACTCGGTTGCCTGGTGTCAGCGGCGATGGCCGTTTCAGTCGGGCTGTGCAGGCACGTCCTGGTCTATCGCACCGTCACCGAATCAACGATGCAAGGTGCCCACGGGCGCGCCGCGGTGCTGCCGACGGGCGGCACGGCCAGCGGCATCTACTCCTGGAATGCTCCGTTCGGCGCGGTTTCGGCCGCCAATTGGGTGGCCCTGCTGACCAGTCGGCACTTTCACGAATTCGGCACCACGCGCGAACAGCTCGGCGCGGTGGCAATGACGCAGCGACGCTACGCCCAAGCCAATCCTCGTGCGCCGCTAAGACAACCGCTGACCCAGCAGGACTATCTCGTCGCCCGCATGATCTCCACACCACTGTGCCTTTTCGACTGCGACTTGCCCGTCGACGGTTCAACAGCGTTTGTCATCTCACACCGCTCCTTTGCCGTCGACCGGCCCAACCCCCCTGTCTTCATCGATGCGGTGGGTACGGCGATGCGGGGACGTCCGTCCTGGGACCAGTACCACGATCTGACATCGATGGCTGCCGCCGGGGCCGCCGAGCACCTGTGGGAACGCAGCTCCTTGAGCGTGGCCGATGTCGACGCCGCCCAACTCTACGACGGCTTCTCGATCCTGGTGCTGATCTGGCTTGAGGCCATGGGCTTCTGCGGCAAGGGCGAGGGCGGCAGCTTCGCGGCCAGTGGTGAACTGGGGCCCAATGGGCAACTGCCCACCAACACCGCCGGCGGCCAGCTCTCGGCGGGCCGGCTACACGGTCTGGGCCATGTCTTCGAAGCCTGCGTGCAGATCCGTGGGCAGGCCGGTCATCGCCAGCTGCCGCGGCGACCTGAGGTGATCGCCGTGACAAATGGCGGCGGCCCGATCGCCGGTTGCATGCTGCTGACTGCAATGGCGAGCTAGGGCCGCCGTAGGGCAGCGGCTAGCCAGTCCAGGGGCGGCTTTTGACCAGCGCGCCACCATCGACGCGCATTTGCACGCCCGTGACGAACCGCGACTCGTCGGAGGCTAGGTAGACCACCGCATTGCTGACATCTTCGGGCTCCACCCAAGGAATCGGCAGTGCCTGCAGCACCGGAAACGCAGCCTCGGCGGCCTGCCGTGTCGGGTTTTCGACCTCCGGCAGGAACTGTTCATAGACAGGGCGGCTGTGCAGCATGTCGGTGTTGACGTTGGTGGGGTGCACCACATTGGCCCGGATGGATAGTGGGGCGAGTTGCACCGCGAGATCGTTGACGTAATGCGCCAGCGCCTTCTTCGAGAATGTATAGCCGGCCGCGCCCGCGGTGCGTGTGGACACAGTGTTGGAGAAGGCCGCGAACGAGCCGATCGCAATGATGGAAGCGCCCGCACGCAGGTGCTCCACACACGCCGAGATCGTGTTGATCGCGCCGACCAGGTTGACGTCGACCGCGTCGACGAACCCCTCGGATGCGCGCGTGCTCAGCGGCGCGATGCCTGCGTTGGCGATCACAACGTCAAGGTGTCCGAGTTCGGCGACTGCGTCGTTGACGCTTGCTGTCAGCTGCTGGCGATCACGCACATCGCAGCGGATCGAAACCGCGCGCCGCCCCTCCTTTTCCACCAGGCGGACCGTTTCGTCGAGGTCATCGACCGTTGCGAGCGGGTAGCCGACGCTGCCAATGTCGTCACAGCCATCCACCGCGATAATGTCGGCGCCCTCGGCGGCCAGTCTGACGGCGTGGCTTCTGCCCTGCCCACGTGCGGCGCCGGTGATCAGCACCACCTTCCCGGCAACGCGATTCATATGTTCTCCCCTCTTTGAGCGGACGAGGACCGAGACCTGCGTGCTTCAGTCGACTGCCTGCCTCTAAGACCACCGATCACGGTGGCACCAATTCGAACTCGCCGACCACCTGCACTCCGCGTGCAACGTCGCGCTGCAGCAGTCGCCGCGCGGCCGACCCGTGTTCGCCGGTGTCGGTGACGGTCGCTTCGAGGATGGCCGCCAGCACCGCTGCGGCCAATCCGTAGTTGGCGGTGACCGCGCTGGCGGTCAATGACACCTGGTGCTGTTCGCGGTAACGGTCAAGCGCCTCGATCACCGCCCCTGGCGTTGATGCGGTATTCACCATGTCGTCGGCAAGGGCCACCACGTCGTGGACGTGGTTAATCATCCAGTCGATCTCGTGTTCAGCTCGCACCGCGATGGTTTGCAGCAGGTGGTCGATCATCGCCAGCAACTTCTGCTGCCCGGCGTCGGACACGGCGGGCGCGATGGCATCCGAGAGATGTTCTCGAATCACGGAGATCAGTTGCACCGTGGACGGTTTCGACATCATGGCCGTTCACCCGAATGCCCCGCGCCGATCCGGGTCGGCCGCTGCCGCGCCGCAGAGCCCAGCGTTTCGGTTATCTGCAGCCATTGGTCGCAGGCCAGTGACCACGGCGACACCAGATAGGCAGACAGCAGCAGGCTGCTGTCGCCCTTGGTGAACCGGGTGATGCCGTCGAGCACTGCGCCAAACGCGCGCAACCCGCTGAGCACCACGAAGTAGGAGACCGCTGCGGGATTCATTGCGGTTTCTGACATTCCGGTCAGCTCGCAGTACCGGCGACACACCAAGTCAAGGTGATCAGCCACCACGTTCGGCGGCTCCTTTCCTCCACGCTGTATGCACCAACCGAAATCCATGCGCGGGTCGCCGACGTGGGCGAATTCCCAGTCGATGACCGAGACCGCGCCGCTGGGCTGCAGCATCAGATTGGCCGTGCTGTACTCCCCATGAATCAGGCACAGCGGTACCGGTTCTGGACGATGCAGATCCAGCCAGCACGCCAGATATCTCAGTACCGGCATGCGTTCTGCTTGTCGCGCTTCCAGATCACGCCAGGCCTGGATCCGCGTGTCGATGTAGCCGTCCCAGTCGCCGCCGTCGCGGCCGATTTCGACCGGGAATCCCGCGGTGTCGAGCCGGTGAATCTGCGCGGCTGCGCGTGTGGCCAGCTCGGCTAGCTCAGCAGTTGGACGAAGGCCTGAGCGCGCCGCCTGAAGAAAGTTCGGCCCCTCGATGAAGTCGGAAACCATCGCCGGTGTCCCCAGTTCGGCGCCGCTCAGATCCGCCCAACGCACCCGCGGAACCGGTGCCGCGGCGGCGTTGAGGGCCTCAATCACGCGGAATTCCAGGGCACGGTCGGTGGTGGTGAGTTGCGCGCCGCCGGGCCGGTCGCAGCGAACGACGTAGTCGCGCTGCCGATCCCCATCGCCGACGCTAAACCGGTAGGTGATCTGGCTGAACCCGCCCACGATCGGCGTGAGGGCCTGCACTTGGCCCGAGACGCCCCGCACGGCCAGAAAACGGCCAAGTCGGTCCCACAATTGGCTGGTTTCCATCGGTGCATCCTTCGGGTCGTGGGCTGGTCGGCGCCAAATCAGCGCGTTGGGCACCAGCCGTCGATGACGTGCATGCCCGCCCGCGCCGGCATACCCGCGGACTGCCGCGGTCGCGGCTCGCCGGGCGCCAGCGCAGCGCTTCCACCGTGCACCTACCACCTCCCGCTAACTGGATAAATCGATACCTAAGATATCGAATTAATACTATCCTTGGCTAGAGGCCAGCCGTAGATCCGTCGCCAGAAGGGAGCGAGGTGAGCTGTCACATCCCGCCCTGGCCGAACGAACCCAGATCCAAGCCCTGTGCGCACAACGGCAACGGCGCTTGGCCCCCACACGTCGACGTCGCGGGCCGGCGGCAAAGCGACAGTCGGCGACTCAGCACAGCGGCGCGCCCGATCGGTAGCCGGCCACGGCATTGGTCGGTCGGGCATACCACCGGCCACAGGAGTGTCCGTCGGGCCGCCGTGGCCCGACAGTGCTGAGCCGGCCATGTCAGCGTTGAGAGTGGCCCAGTGCTACACCGGCAGCGTCGGTCGACGAATCATCAATCTGATCAGTGCACGTCACGACCTTGAGCTGGTGGGCGTGCTGGTGCACAACAGCGACAAAGACAGCGTGGACGCGGGAGTGCTCGCAGGGTCCGCGCCGATCGGGGTGTCGGCGACGACCAGCCTCGATGCCATCATCGATCTGGATCCGGACTGCGCGATCTGGATTAAAAGGTTGGCAACCCGACCAGCTGTGCACACTGCTGCGGGCGGGAATCAACGTCTACGCCCCCGTCGGTGCGCTATATCTGCCAGGGGACCCGCAATTCGCCGCCATGCAGCAGGCTTGCCTGGCCGGCGGTTCTACGCTTGTCGGCGGCGGTAGCATTCCCGGCCTCGTCAGCGATGTGCTACCGCTTTTCTTGACGGGTTATATCGGACGCGTCGACCGTATCCGGGCTGCGCAGTCCAACTTGGTCTGGGACTATCAATCGGCTGACCGCCTCAGCGCTGGCTTGGGGCTCGGCGCTGCGCTTTCCGCAGCGCCAACCCGCATGCCCAGTGCGGTGGACCGGAAATGGATTCGGTACATCACCCAGTCAGCGGCGATGATCGCCGACGCGATCGGGCTCGATTTCGGTGGTCTCGAGTTGACGTCGAAGGATTATGCGCCGGCGCCGCACGACTTGCAGTTACCCAGTGGGCTGAGCATCGCTGCAGGCACCGCAGCCGGCGTGCGGTGGATATTCACCGGTTACAGCGCCGCCGGCGATCAGTTCTACACCTTGACCAAAGAGCAGGTGGCCGTCTGCGGACTTGGACCCACCTGGCGCCAGTCCGGCGACGCTCCGCAGTGGCGGGTCGAAATCGACGGCTGCCCGTCGCTGGTTTGCGACCTGAGCACCGTTTCGCGCGACGGTTTCGGACAGGCCACCGCGGATCTCAACGCGGCGCGCGCGGTCAATCTCGTCGCGTCGATCGTGGCCGCCGCACCAGGCTGTAGGTCCGTCCGCGACTTCGCCGCCCCGACAGGTACAGCACTTGGACGCCGTCTTTCGGGCTAGTTAGGCGTTCTCATTCCCAGCATTCGGTGCGATCATGCATGCCGCAACATCGCCGTCACACGACTGGACTTCGCGCCGCGACGTACCGACCGGCGTGGATGCGTGCGTGCGCGCTATCCGCGCGACGCGGCGCTTCAGCGTCATCAATTCAAACCACGCAGCGCGACGTCCTGTAGTCGGCTGGGCAAGTTGCGTAGCCCGATCACCGGGCCGATGCGTCTGGGCACGCTGACGTAGGCCTTATCACGTTTGACCGCATCGACGACTGCGCGTGCCACGGCCAGCGGAGCAATCGCTGGAAGCGCTCGAGTGCGAGCCAACCGGGCTGACACCGCGGCGATGATGGCCCACTGCCGGGCATCCTCCATCATCTGTGTGCCAGCGACCTCCCCCAGGGTGACCAACGTCATCCCGACAGGGACGCGGTCATCGGCAAGCTCACGCTGAACTACCGCGGTGTAGTGGTGCAACGCGGCTTTGGCGGCACCGTAAATGGCCAAATGCGGCACCGCGCTGACTCCTGCCAGTGACGAGATGTTCACGATGTGACCATGTCCCCGTGCTCTCATGCCGGGAAGGACCTGGCGGGTCAACTCCATCGGCGCGATTGCATTGACCGTCATCAACGCCTTGGTCTCACCAGGTTGATAGCCGCCCGCATCCCGCACCACAGCCAGGCCCGCGTTGTTCACCAGGACGTCGACTGCACCGCGAGCCTGCTCGACGGTGGTAATCGCACCCTCGAGCGCGTCGTCGTCGCACAGATCCAGCTGAAGCCACGCACCCCCGATGTCGCTCGCAACGCGGCGCAGCCGATCGGCGTTGCGGGCCACGATGGTCACCTTGGCGCCCTGGCGGGAGAATTCGTCAGCGATGTGCACCCCGATGCCCTGCGACGCTCCGGTTACCACCACATGCTGTCCGTCAATGTTCATGGCGCCTTCGCAATCGAGTGTCGGATCGCTGGTCAAATGAGTAGGCCCAACAGCATGCCCCAATGAGCCGCTGAAGTTGGCACAACTCGATATATGATAGATTGATTTAGTTCCGCGGTCGAGGCGTCGGGGACAGCCACACAAATCGCTGCCTTTGGGCGCACACGCTTTCGGTACGAGCATGAAAGGCCTCTCGATGAGACGCGCGGCGATTGTGGCCCCGGTCAGAACACCCATCGGCGCCTTCGGCGGCTCATTAAGGCCGTTGACGGCCGCACAGCTAGCAACGGCGGTTGTTCAGTCTCTTCTCGAGCGTTCCGGCGTCGACCCGGCCCGGATAGACGATGTGGTCTTCGCGCAGTCCTATGCGAACTCTGAGGCACCGTGTATCGGACGGTGGGTGGCTTTGAATGCGGGGCTGCCCACGGAGGTCCCAGGGATGCAGATCGACCGGCGCTGCGGCGGCGGTCTGCAGGCAGTTCTGACAGCCGCGATGATGGTGCAAACTCAGGCGGCCGACGTGGTGATCGCCGGCGGCGTGGAAAGCATGAGCAATATCGAGTATTACTCCACCGACGTGCGGTGGGGGTCGCGAGCGGGCGCGGTAACGATGCATGACCGGCTCGATCGTGGACGCGAACGTTCACAGCCCCATTGGCGGTTCGGTGAGATCTCCGGCATGGTCGAAACCGCCGAAAACCTCGCTCGTGAGTTCGGCATCACGCAGGACGCAGCCGACGAGGTCGCCGTCCGCAGTCATCATCGGGCGGCACAGGCGTGGAGCCGGGGTGCTTTCGACAACGAAGTCGTGCCCGTATTGGTGCCCCAGCGCAGGGGTGCTCCCGTGCTGTTCGATAAGGACGAGGGGATCCGAGCCGACTCCACCCAAGAGCGACTGGCCGCACTGCGGCCGATCCTGCCCGGCGGCACCGTGACGGCGGGCAACTCCAGTCAGCAAAATGACGCGGCGGCCGCTTGTCTCGTGGTCGCAGAAGACCGGCTGACCGAATTGGAACTAGAACCCATGGGGTTTCTTGTCGACTGGGCGGTGGTGGGTTGCGAACCGGCCACCATGGGACTTGGCCCTGTCGGTGCAGTCGACAAACTCTTCAAGCGCACCGGGCTCAGCTTCGACGATTTGGCCAGGGTGGAACTGAACGAGGCCTTTGCCGCCCAGGTGTTGGCCGTGGTGGCCCGGTGGGACTGGTATGACGAGGACAAACTGAACGTCAACGGATCGGGCATCTCGCTGGGCCATCCCATCGGTGCCACCGGTGTGCGAATTCTCACCTCGATGCTGCATGATCTGGTCCGCCACGGCGGCGGTCTGGGCCTGGAGACGATGTGCATCGGGGGTGGGCAAGGACTCGCCGCCGTCTTCGCCGCCTAGCTGCGCTGACAAAGACGGCGTGCCTTATCCGCCGACAACGCCGAATTCAACTGAGCACGTTGACTATTCGATGCCGTGTGGTGCCGCGGCTCCCACCACGCGATA